>Ga0172380_10007070_pt1 | contig 12778 bp, 12 predicted proteins | sample Leawe162metaG_FD_119747 | JGI IMG/M metagenome (GOLD analysis project Ga0172380, IMG submission 119747) | Leachate microbial communities from a municipal landfill in Southern Ontario, Canada - Leachate well 162 metaG | ecosystem: Engineered > Solid waste > Landfill > Unclassified | place...
AGCCTCCGCCCGCCCGCGAAGCCGGGCGCATCCGGGAAGCTCGAAGGGCGCAGCCCTTCGAGAAACAAGGGCGGGTGGGTGGGCAGGAAAAGACAGCCGCCGCGCAGCGGCGTCCACCTCCCCCTACTTCACGGCCTTCGCCGCAGCCGCCCCCGCCGTCCGACCGAACACCGCGCCGGCCATCAACCCCGTCCCGCCCGGGTAGTTGTGCCAGAACAAACCGCCCACGCACTCACCCGCCGCGTACAGGCCCGGCATCGGGCGGTCCTCCGTGTCCAGCACCTGCGCAGTCTTCGCGTCGATGCGCAGGCCGCCGAAGGTGAACGTGATACCGCAGGTCACCGCGAAGCCCACGTACGGCGGCTGGTTCAGCGGCAGCGCCCAGTTCGACTTCGGCGGGTCGATGCCCGCCGTCGAGACACCATCCAGGACGGCAGGGTTGAAGTGCCCCGGCTGGCAGGCGGCGTTGTACGCCTCCATCGTCCGCACGAACCCACCGACATCGATGCCCAGGTCGGCGGCCAGCTCCGGGAAGTTGTCGGCCTCCGCCTTCGTCACTTCCTTGATCCGGTACTCGTCGCGCACCAGCTTGATCGTCTGCTGGTCGAAGATCTGGAACGCCGCCGCGTACGGCTGCTTCAGGATCTCCCGCCCGTACTTCGCGTACGTGTAGTTCCGCAGGTCCGCGCCCTCGTCGACGAACCGCTCGCCGTTCGAGTTCACGATCAGGCCAAGCGGATACGAGTGCTTCTGGTACAGGTCGCCGATGCGGCGGTTGCCCGTCGGCGGCGCATTGAGGTCCCACGCCACCGCGTGCGCCCCCGACCAGTGTCCGTACGACTGCGCACCCACTTCGAGCGCCGCGTTGATCATCGCGCCGCTGTTATGTCGCGTCCCGCGGACCTTCGCGACCTCCCACCCGGCGCCCAGGTAGCGCGTGCGCATCTCCGCGTTCGCCTCGAACCCCCCGGAGCCGAGGACGACCGCGCCGCACTCGATCTCGTGGAAGCCCGTATTGTCGCGCACACGCACGCCGGTGATCCGACCGGTCTGGTCCTGCAGCAGGCCCACGCCGCCCGTCCCGTACCGCACCTCGATGCCCATGCGCGGCAGCGCGGCGAACAGTTGCTCGGAGAGCCCCTCGCCGCCGCCGATCGCCTCCGTGATCATCCCGCCCCAGAAGCGGAACTTCCCGTCGACCTCGTACGCCTGTCGGCCGTACATCAGGATCCAGCGCAGCCCGGCGATGTCGCGCATCCACTGCACCGTCGGGTACGCCTCCGCGATCAGGTGGTCGACGAGCGTGTCGTCCGCCCGCCCTTCCGTGACGCGCACGATGTCCTCGCGCATCTTCGAGGCCGGATACGACCCGACGTCGATCTTCGCGAGCTCGGCCTCGCCCATGTCCGGGATCAGCCCCGTGATGTCGTCGATGCCGTTGTACGGGAACCGGAATCCGCCACCGGTGAAGAACGTATTGCCGCCGCGCTCCCCCTCCTCGGCCTTTTCCAGGACCATGACGGACGCGCCCGCCTCGCGAGCGGCCACCGCCGCGCACAGCGCCGCGTTGCCCGCACCCACCACGATCACGTCAACCATTTGGATCCCCCAGCACCTTCTCCGGTGTCACACGAATCGCGATGCGCTTCAGCCGGTCCAGGCTGGCCGAGAAGCGCGCAGGGTCGGTGTCGGGCGGCAGCGGATTGCCCATGTGCTCGCGCAGCCGCTTGATCATCTCGTCGCGCTGCGCGCCCTCGAAGACCTCGGCTGTGCCGTAGACGATCACCTGCTTGCGGCCGTCGTGCACCAGCACGGACACCCGAGGATTGCGCTTGATGTTCGGATACTTCGCCCGGTCCTTCGTCACTGACATCAGCAGGTGCGAACCGTCGTAGACGTAGTTCACCATCGAAAGCTGCGGTGAGCCGTCCTTCCGCGCCGTCCCCAGCACACACAGGTCGTGCGAGTTCAGGTACGCCTCCTGCGCCTCATCGAAGATCGCCACGGGCCCTCCAACCGTCCGGCATGGCGTCCCACCCGGGCTGCCGAGGGATTCTAGCGGCAGCACCAAGCGCGCCGGCTCGCACCGCTGCGCATGGCGTATCGGACCAGGCACGGTTGAGACTAGCGGCGCTGGAACAGGCTCCGACCCAACCCGCGCTGCGCCATCGTCCCGCCGATCGCGGTGCCGAGCCCGATGAGCGCCAGCACGATGATCGCCGCCACCGCGCCGCCGAACGTGCGGAACACGACGAAGCCCACGTACTCGTAGAGGAAGAGCGCCGCGAACACGAGTAGCGCGCGCTGCTTCGACAGCACCGCGGCCACGCCCGTACCGAACGCGTACGGGAGCAGCAGCCCCTCGTACACCCCGCCCTCGACGGCTGCGAGGAGGAACGCCGCGACGTTCGCCGCGATCAGCGCCCCGATCGCCCAGAAGCGCAGCGCAGGACGGTCCATGCGCAGCGCGTTCGGCACCAGCGCCAGCGTCGCCAGCGCGAACCCCGCCACCACCGCCATCTGGCCGCCGATCGCGCCCGGCCCCTCGTCGTTGTCCGCCACGAACCAGCCGAGGACGGCCGCCGCTCCCGCCAGGAACGCCGACGCGCTCATCGCCGCCAGCGGCGCGGGAATCTTCAGCGCGAGCGCCCACCCCGCTGCACCCGCCACGATTGCGGTCACGAGGAAGCTGAAGCGGACCGAGAGGTCGGCGTCGCCGTTTGCGTCCGACTCCAGCCAGCCCGCCGCCTCGCAGCCCTGCAGCACCGCCGCCGCAATGAGGATCGTCGCCGCGAAGCCCAGCGCATCCGCCGCCGCCGCGCCGCGCACCTTCCCCAGCCCGAACGCCAGTACCACCGCTCCGGCGGCAGCAGCCGAGGCGATTCCGAACCGCGCCGCCGGCGCGAAGTCATCCATCAGCGCGAAGTGGATCCCCACCATCGCGACCAGCGCCACCAGCACGCCCCCGTACGCCAGCAGCGACCCGACGTCGAACCCGCCACCCTCGAGGGCGTCGAGCTCGGCCGGGTCGAGCCCCTGGTCCGCCGCCTCGAACGCGACGATCGCCTGCGCCTGGTCGCCGGACAGCAGCCCGTGCTCCTGCCACCGCTCCAGTGCTCGCTCGACCTCGTGAAGGTTCATCCATCGAGGATAGGCGCTGCGGGACGGGCCCGTACGCGTTCGCATATCTGCCGCCTCGTGTAACCTCGCCGGGTGACCACTCCAACCCTCACCGCTGACGCCGCCGACCTCCAGGGGCGCCCCTCGCTGGCGCTCTACCTGCACATCCCCTTCTGCTCCAGCAAATGCGGCTACTGCGACTTCAACTCCTACGAGGGACTGGAGCACCTGGTCCCCGCGTACACCCCCGCGCTCGTCCGGGAGATGTCGCTCTGGTCCCCCGCCGCCCGCCGCTTCCGAGTCGACACGATCTTCTTCGGCGGAGGCACGCCCTCCCTCACCTCCCTGGACGACATGCGCACCCTCACCGACGCCCTCCGCGAACACTTCGACATCGCCCCGGACGTCGAGTGGACGCTGGAGGCCAACCCCACCGAGCTCACCCGCGAGCACCTGGAGGGTCTCCGCGCGCTCGGCATCAACCGGCTCTCCATGGGCGTGCAGTCGATGCATGCGGACGAGCTGGAGTTGCTGGAGCGTCAGCACTCACCGGAACGCGTCGTGCAGGCGGTCGAGGATGCCCGCGCCGCCGGCTTCGACAACATGAACCTGGACCTGATCTTCGGCCTCATCGGCCAGCCCCTCGAACGCTGGCAGCAGACCCTCGAACGCATCATCGAGTTCGCGCCGGAGCACCTCTCCTGCTACGCACTCACCGTGGAGCCCGGGACCGCGTTGTTCTACCGCGTCTCCAAGGGCCTGCTCCCGGAGCCAGACCCGGACGTCGCCGCCGACCAGTTCGACTGGACGCGCGCCCGCCTCGCCCGCGCCGGCTACCAGCAGTACGAGATCTCGAATTGGGCGAAGCCCGGACGAGCCTGCCGCCACAACCTCGTGTACTGGCGCGCTGATCCCTACCTCGGCATGGGCGCCGGCGCACACTCCTTCTTCGTCGGTCGCCGCATGGCGAACATCGATGCGCCCAACAAGTACGTGGATGCGGTCAACCAGTCCTTCGAGGAGAAGCAGACCACCGGCCGCGCCGAGCTTCGCCAGATCGCCGGCGGCGAGACCCCGGACGAGGCGACGCTCCGCTCGGACGCGATGATCCTCGGCCTGCGCCTCATCGAGGGCGTCTCAGTCAGCGACTTCACCGGCCGCTTCGGCGTCACCCCGGAAGACGCGTTCCCGGACGCACTCGCGCGTCACACCGCCATCGGCCTCATTGAGCGCGTAGGCGACCGCATCCGCCTCACGGAGCGGGGCCTCCTCCTCGCCAACGAGGTCTTTGTAGACCTGCTCCCGGACGACGCGTCCGAGGGCACCTATGGCCGCGACCACGGGCACGACCACACCACCGACGCTCACGCTGCATCCGCCGGCGGTGCGGAAGCCTGACGTGGCGCTCCACGTCTACCGCTGCGCCCACTGTGGACGCGAAGTCCTGGTCCGCATTGTCGAGCCCCTGACCGCGGAAGAAGTCCGTCGCCGCATCGCGGAAGAGATGCGCCCGGAGGCTCCCGGCGCACCCGCCCGCCCCCAGTGGCAAGACCGCCTCCGCGACGACATCTGGCAGGGCGTCTCCGGCCAGCGCACCGCGATCCCCCGCGAACAGGTCCCGGACGCCTGCCCCACCTGCGCTCGTCCCGCGCTCACCTTCGCGCGCATCGTCGATCAAGACTGATCGCCCCAACCTCACGCTCCACCGGCAGACCTCGCACGCAACGAAAGGCGGGCCACCTTTCGGTGGCCCGCCTCCCTGCGCAGCGCACTCCGTGACGAATGCGCCGGGCGCATCCGCGCACCCGCAGGTGCGGCGGTCTTACTTCAGGTGCGACCGCAGGAAGTACGCAGCCTGGTCGATCGTGCGGATCATCTCCACGTACATGTCGTTCGTCGCTGGATCCCCGGCCTCGTCGGCCTCCTCCGCCGCGTCCTTGTACTGCGCGGACTGCTGCTCGTAGCGCTCCAGGAGCGCGGCAATCGCCGCGTCCCACGCGATGAGGCCCGCCGGGAACTCGTCGATCGTCGTGCGTGCCACGGCGCGACGGATCGTCCCCTCCGCCGGCTCCTGCAGTGCGCGAGATCGCTCCGCCACGGTGTCGGCCATCTGCCGCACCAGCGTCGCCTGCTCGTCGAACAACTCGTGGACGGCGATGAAGTTCGGGCCCGTCACGTTCCAGTGCGCTTGCTTGATCTGCCAGTGCAGGTCGATCAGGTCAGCCAGCCGCCCGTTCATCGTCTCGATGACCGGCGACTTCGCCTTTGACGCTCGTGTTCGCGTTGCCATGGATGTGCTCCTCTTCCGCGCAAACACAGTACCGGCGCGCGGGGCACGCACCGATCACACCCGCACCGGTCGAGTTGCAAACGCGTGTCAGTCCCGCACAGGAAGGGCGAGACTGGCGATCGAGGGTGACGGAATGGGCTGCGGAGCGGAGGCTAGACGGTCTCTCGGGCAGCGCCGCGCCGGCGCCAGAACATCAGCCGGTTCAGTTCGCCCTGCTCCCAGGAGACCAGGAGCTGCGCAGCGATCCCCACGCTGGAGTATGTCCCGGCGATCACGCCCACCAGGATCACCAGCAGGAACTCGCGGATCGTCACACCACCCAGCGCCAACATTGCGGCGATTGTCAGCAACACCGTCATCGAGGTGTTCAGTGACCGCGCGAACGTCTGGAGCAGCGCAGAGTTCACGTTCTCATGCAGCGAGGCGTGCGGTGCCTGCTTGATGTTCTCGCGGATCCGGTCGAACACGACGATCGTGTCGTGCACGGAGAAGCCGATCACCGTCAGCAGCCCGGTCACGCACATAAGGTTGATCTCCGTGCCGAAGACCGCGCCAAACAGCGCGAACGCGCCCAGCACGATCAGCACGTCGTGCACCAACGCCACGATCGCGCAGACGCCGTACCGGAACGGTCGAGGCAGCCCGGAGAACGCGAACGCCACGTACGCCATGATGAACAGCGACGCCACCACCACCGCCAGCGCCGCGTTGCGCACCGCGACCTCGGACACCACCGCGCTCACGGAAGCAAACTCCCGCACCTGGAAGCTTCCGAACTCGTCGAACATGCGCTGCTCGATCACGGTCCGCTCGCCCGCGTCCTGCGTGATCGGCGGCGGCGCCGCCACCGGCACGAAGTCGCTCGTGTCGCTCGACAGCACGTACCCGATGGAGTCGCCCGCGACCACCCGATAGATGTCCGCGGTCTCGCAGCTCTCGACGATCTCGATGACGGTCGCTGCCGTGCCGCTGGCCACCGGGTCCCCGATCGGGTCGCCCAGCACACACACCTCGGTCGTCGGGGGCTGACGCAGCGCAACCGCGGCCGTCGAGCCCGATGCGCCAATGGTCAACGTCCCCAGCGACTCCAGCGGCTCCGGCCCCATCACGTCGCCATCGTCCAGAGCTGGCGCCGTCTCCGTGAACGACCCTTCCGGGACGTCCAGCTCCCCCGTGCGGATCAGGAACTCACGGGAGCCGGTTGACTGGATGCGCGCCTCAGGGTGCCCCAGCTCCGCGAACGTCGTACGCAGTTCTTGCTGCTCCACGGGCTCCTCGAAGGCCACCAGCATCGTCGTCCCGGCCGTGAACTCGATGCCCGGGCGCAGTCGAAACGCCCCCAGGAATACCAGCGCCGCAACGACGAGGACGGCGCTACCGATGTAGAAAGAGCGCCGAGCGCCAACCAGGTCCATGCTCCGCCTCACGGGGTCACCGCCTCTGGGCGTGCATCTACGAACCAGTCATGGCGACGCGCGAGCCGCGTCCCCACCAGGGCCTTCATCAGCGTCCGCGTCACCACGATCGCGCTGAACATGGACACCATCACGCCAGCCGCCAGCGTCAGGGCGAAGCCCTGCACGAGCGGCGCATCAAAGGCGCCCAGGACCGGCACCTCGATGCCGCCCCCGAGCACGTAGAGGATCACGCAGGTGATCAGCGTCGTCACATTCGAGTCGCGGATCGAGGGCCAGGCGCGTGCGAACGCCGCGTCCAGCGAGCTGGCGTAGGAGCGCCCAGCGCGCATCTCTTCCTTCATCCGCTCGAAGATCAGGATGTTCGCGTCCACTGCCATGCCCACCGACAGCACGAACGCGCCGATGCCCGCAAGGCTCAGCGTCACCGGCACCAGCTTGAACACGGCCAGCGTCAGGATCGCGTAGATCGCCAGCGCCAGCGCGGAGAGGACGCCCGGCAGGCGGTAGTAGAGGATCATGAACAGCGCGACGAGCATCAGGCCGATCTCACCCGCCAGCACCGAGCGCTGCACGGAGTCGTCACCCAGCGTCGCGTCCACTGTCTGCTCCTGCAGCACCGTCAGCTCCAGGGGCAGCGCACCCGCATTCAGCTGCACCACCAGCTCTCGAGCCCGGTCCAGCGGTAGGTTGGTGATCGTCCCCACGTCGCTGATCACCCCGTCAACGCGCGGTGCGGACAGCAGCTCCGTGTCCAGGTAGATCGCGATGTTCTCTCCCAGGTGGCGGCGCGTGATCTGCTCGAACAGCTCCCCACCCTGCTCCTGGAACTCGAAGCCCACATAGGGGCTCCCGAGGGGGTCCGCGCCGACGAAGGCATTGGAGCGCAGGAACCGCCCGGTGAGCGGGATCGACTCGCCGTCGATGACGCCCGTCGCGACCTGCCATTGCCCGGCGGCGTCGCACGCTTCGGTCGTGGGAGCCGCGGTGACCACCAGCTCGCAGAACCGTAGCTGCGCCGTACGCCCCAGCAGGGAGCGCGCCTCCTCCGGCGTCAGGCCGGGGAGCTGCACGGAGATGTTCGTCTCACCCTGGCGCGTGATCTCTGCCTCGGACACACCGGTGGCGTCCACCCGCCGTCGCAGGACGCTCGTCGTCCCGTCCAGGGCGGAGTCCAGGTCGCCCTCGAAGTCCTCGGGCACTTCCGCCCGCAGGAGCAGTCGAGTTCCTCCCTGGAGGTCCAGGCCCAGGCGCATGTCCCGGCGCTCGAAGTCGCCAATGACCACGCCACGGCCTTCCGGCCAGGGGATCGACGAAGGCAGGAAGCGTCCGGGATCGGACGGCCAGATGACGTACAGGCTCGCAGCCGTCAGGACGACGATCCCCAGCAAGGGTAGGAACTTCCGGAGCAAGGGGCCGCCTTCTATCGCCGCGTAGCGATCAGGCTAACGCCGGCAGCCCTCAGGCGCGACGTAGGAGGAGACGGGCAGGCTAGTCCTCATCTTCCTCGTCCTCGTCATCGTCGTCTTCCCAGTCATCTTCGTCGTCGTCTTCTTCGTCGTCCTCGTCCTCGTCGTCATCGTCCCAGTCGTCGTCATCATCGTCGTCGTCATCATCGTCGTCGTCGTCCCAGTCGTCCTCGTCCTCGTCGTCGTCGTCCCAGTCGTCCTCATCCTCGTCTTCTTCGTCGTCCTCATCCTCATCCCCGACTTCGTCGGAGAGGGCGCGCCGCGCCAGCACGGCACCCGTGCCGCGCGCCACGGGCGAGGAGACGGAAGACGCGCCGGCGAGGATCGCGATCACCTCCGCCACCGCCTCATCGAGGTCAACACGAGAGGGCGCCTGGACGCAGTCAACGGAAAGGTCGGTAAGGAGCGTGGTCATCGATGTAGTCCGTGCATTGCTGGGCGTGAAACTGAGGGCTGAAGCAACGGGAGAAGACAGAGTGGTCAGCACGTGATCTCCGATTCCTAAACCGCGCCCGCATCGGACGCACTATCGCCTGCGTGGCGCGAAATCTCCTGCACTGCGCTGGCGCGCCCGCGCAGGACGATGCCCGGCGCCGCTTCCAGCAGGATCTCCGTAGGACGATCTTCAAACGTATTGATCTCGGTGACGGTGGCGTAGAACCCCCCGGTGGTCAACACCTCATCACCAATCTCCAGCGACGAAATGTCCCGCCGATGCTGCCGTTGCTGGTTCATCACGGGTCGCAACAGGATGAAGTAGAAGAGCAGCACCACGGCGAGTGCAAGCAGGATCTCCACTAATCCGCCTCGCCGTCGGTATCCTCGCGTACGGGCTGCCCGGGAGCGAGCTTCACGAGGTCGGTCTTCGCATCCAGGTGGTCCACGTACAGCGTGCCATTCACGTGGTCCGTCTCATGCTCCAGCGCCTGCGCAAGCAGCGACCCCTCGGCCTTGATCCGAACTTCCTTGCCGTGCGCGTCCAGCCCCTTGACCGTCACTTCGAGGGATCGCGTCACTGTCCCGCGATAGCCCGGCACGGACAGGCACCCCTCCTCCAGGCGGCGCTCGCCGGAGCGCTTCACCACCTCGGGATTGATGAGCGCGAACGGTTCCTCGTCCGGCATGCCGAACACGACCACCCGAAGCGGCACGCCGATCTGAGGAGCCGCGATGCCGACGCCATGCGCCGCATACATCGACTCCGTCATGTCCTCGATGAGCCGGCGGATCGAGTCGTCCACGCGCGAGACTTTGCGCGCGGGCTTACGCAGCACTGGATCACCCAGGTAGCGGATCGGGCGGACGGTCATGCGATTCGTTCGCCCTTCCGGCGGGTGATCTTCCTCCGCGAATTGTATCGTTGGAACCCCGCGCAACGTCCACCGTCGACGTGATCGCGAGCGTTAGTTCACCACCAGCGGATCGACGTCCACCACCCACCCCGGCGGCAGCTCCTCCAGTCCCCGCAACAGCGAGGACGGATCGTCGCCGCGCAGCAGGATCGCCCAGCGGTGCCGCCCCCGCACGCGTGCCACCTGCGGCGGGGTCGGTCCCGTCACCTCCACGCCCGGCGCATCGACCGCAAGCGTGCGCAGCTCCGAGGCCATCCGGCTCGCCTCCTCGATCGCGTAGATCGGGTTCGTGTGCTGGAACAGCAGCCGCACCATCCGTCCGAACGGCGGGTACCCGTGCTCCACCCGCCACGGCATCTCCTGCTCGAAGAACCCATCGACGTTATGTGCAGCCGCGAACTCCACCGCTGGGTCCTCCGGCTGCAGCGTCTGCACCACCACGCGCCCGTGTCGCTCCGCGCGGCCCGCGCGGCCCGCCACCTGCACCAGCAACTGGAACGTCCGCTCGCGCGCGCGGAAGTCGCCCTCCCGCAGCGTGTAGTCCGCCAGCACGACACCGACGAGGGTGACCATCGGGAGGTCCAGCCCCTTCGCCACCATCTGTGTCCCCACCATCACGTCGGCTTCCTGGCGCTGGAACTGCGCGAGGATCGCCTCGTGCTCCGCAGGCTTTCGAGCCGTGTCGCGGTCCCATCGCACGATGCGCGCCGTGGGGAAGTGCCGTCGCACCTCCGACTCCACCTGCTGCGTCCCCGCCCGCAGCGGCCGCAGCGGACTGCGGCATTCGAGGCACGACGATGGCATCCGACGGCTCCGCCCGCACTGGTGGCAGATCAGCCGCCCGTCGTCGTGCAGCGACAGCGAGACATCGCAGGAGGAGCACATCGGCGAGTGGCCGTTCGTGCAGATCACGTAGCCCGCGAACCCCCGCCGGTTGAGGAACAGGATCGCCTGCTCCTCGCGGTCGAGGACTTCCCCGAGCGCCTCCACCAGCCGCGGCGAGAACAGCCGCCCGCGCGACTGCTTCATGTCGACGATCTCCACCTCCGGCAGGTCGCTCACCGGCCACGGCCGTACGCGCTCGGTGACCGGGTCGAACACAGGGCGCATCCGTCGAGGTAGGTCGAGCCGGATCAGCTCGCCTTCGTTCGCCGCCAGCCAGCGTTCGGCGTCCGGGGTCGCGGTGCCGTACACGACGACCGCGCCGCTGCGCCGCGCCAGTTCCAGCGCCACCGTCCGCGCGTCATATCGAGGTGCGGGGTCGTGCTGCTTGTAGGTCCACTCGTGCGCCTCGTCCATCACGATCAGGCCCAGGTCGGGCTGCGGTGCGAACACCGCCGACCGCGACCCGATCACGACGTCGTACCGGCCCCCCGCGATCTCATGCCATTCGTCGTACGCCTCGCCCAGCGCGAGCCCGGAGTGGAGGACGCCCACGCGGCCGGGGAACCGCTCCGCGAAGCGCCGCACCGTCTGCGGCGTCAGCGCGATCTCCGGCACCAGCACCAGCGCGCGCTTGCCCCTCGAGATCGCATGCGCGAGCGCGTCGAGGTACACCTCGGTCTTGCCACTGCCGGTGACGCCCTGCAGCAGGATGCCCCGACCATCGCCGGGGGTGGCAGCGTCGATGGCGTCGCGGATCGCGGCGGCGGCGTCCTTCTGCTCCGCCACCAGGTCCACCGGCGGACGCAGTACCACCTGCAGCCCGCTCAGCGGATCGCGACGGTCGAGGACATCGCGCACCCCGACCAGCCCCGCCTCCACGAGCCGTTCGACGGCTCCCCGGGCCTCGCGGCCCACCTCCGCGGGCAGCCCGCGCAGCGGCAGTTCGGCGGACTCGCCGGCTTCACCCAGCGCCGCGAGGCGTTCGAGGATGCTCGCAGCGGCCTGCTCCAGCTGGTTGCGCGACAGTGCGCGAATGAGGCGTTCGGCTTCGCCCGGCGTGACGGCGAGCCGTACGCGGTCGCCTTCGTGGAGGAGCACCGCGTCCTTGACCAGCGTGGCGACGGCGGGCGCGCCTCGCGCCTCGCGTGCTGCGACGTCGAACGCGAGGCCGCCCTCGCCCGCCGCCATCACGGCGCGGATCGCCCGCGCCCGGCGCGACGACCGGCGTCCCTCGATGCGGTCGGCGAAGGCCCGCGCGCGCTCCGGCGGCACCGTCAGCGCGACGACCTCGACGACCCGCGCGCGGCCCCGAGGGGCATCGAGCCGATACTTCCGCACCGCCAGCCCGCGCTTCAGCAGCGTGGTGAGCGCAGCATCGAAGGAGCGCGGCGGCACGCTCTCCTTCATCCGCTCCTTCAGTTCGTCGATCGGGACAGGCTCGTCGCGCAGCGCATCCAGGAGCGCCTGCTGCTTCGCCGACAGCGCAGTCGGCGCCACGCTCCCGCGCGCCACCATCGCGATCGGGCGCTCACCCGCGCCCGGCGGCAACACCAGGGAGTACGCCTCCCAGGCTGGTGACAGGTAGTAGTCGCGGATCCCCCCCCCCAGCGCCAGCCGGTCCGCCGGCACCACCGGCGCGCCCTCCACCGGCGGCTCTAGCGGCCGCACCGCCTCCGGGTCATACCCCGGCGTATCGAACGGACCCTCCACCACGATCCCCTGCAGCGTCCGTGCCCCCCACGGCACGTGCACCACCTCACCCATCACCACCGCACGCCCCGCCGGCACCGAGTACGAGAACGTCAGGTACGTCATCCGGCCCGCGTTCACCGCGACCTTCACATACCGCGCCCGCTCACCCCGCCGCTCAGCACACATCCTCCGATTCTAGGCGCGCGTCATCCGAGAAGCGCCGTGGCGATGGCGTGTCACACGCAGTCGGCTTCGGGCGAGTCTGCTTGTGCTAAGTCACGGCGCACCCGATAACGCGTCACGAGTGGATCGAGGACTTGAGGTTGGCTCGAGTGGGGGCGTTGGTATGGTCGGTTCCGCTCTCACGACTGTCCCACTGCCGGGCGCGTGCTTCACCAACCACGGAATCCCGTTCGGGTACGCGAACTGAAGCAGGCCCGCGAGAGCGAGCACCAGAAACAACTTCTGCCAGCGGCCGTTGGACCTGTCGATCTGGCGCGTCAAGTGCGTCTGCCCTGCGAGGATGCTCCGAGTCTGCTCGTCCGAATGGACTTG
>Ga0172380_10007071_pt1 | contig 12777 bp, 13 predicted proteins | sample Leawe162metaG_FD_119747 | JGI IMG/M metagenome (GOLD analysis project Ga0172380, IMG submission 119747) | Leachate microbial communities from a municipal landfill in Southern Ontario, Canada - Leachate well 162 metaG | ecosystem: Engineered > Solid waste > Landfill > Unclassified | place...
GCTAGGGGACATCAGGAAGCTGAGGTACTCCGACGCGGAGATGGGGCTCATCAAGTCCACGTTCGCGGGCAACGACGCCCTGCTCGTGGCGATTCGCAAGCACTTCATGCAGGCTACCCTCTCGAAGGACGACAAGGCGGTCCTCTCGGCGGTCAAGGGAGAGACTTTGGCCGTGCTCAGGAAGACGATACTACCGGAGCTCGAGGCTGACGCCCCGCTGGGACAGCTCATCGACCTCTTCCGAACGGTTGAGATCCGCGAGAAGAGCCCGATGGAGGCGTATCCGCACGTCCTCGCGATGCACAAGGTTCAGACGTACCTCGGGCAGAGGTTCGACGCGATCGAGGGCAGGGCTGGCAAGGGCGACATCGACTTCAAGGGGCTCGTCGAGCTCAAGTCGGACGAGGTTGAGACGTACGTCGGCATAGCGGTTAGAAACTTCGTCCTCACCCACGTCGACACCCAGCTCATACAGCTCAGGGTGCTCGCGGGGACGAAGGAGGAGACGGTGGAGCAGACCAAGGAGAGGCTCATGAAGAACAGCAGCAAGTAGTGACATTTGCGCCGACCAATCCCGGCGTGTTAAAATACTAGTAACTGGAGTTGGATTTGGCTCCTAAAACACAAACCTATGGAAGACAAGTACAAGGCAGTCGTGGACGCCTCAGACACCACGAAGCAGGAAGCGGACGCTCAGGACGCTAACGTGACGGACAACGGGGAAGGTTCCGTCGAGGCAGTTGACTGGGAGGCCGTCGCGAAGAAGAAGGACGAGCTCGCAACCAACTACAAGCTTCGAGCGGAGAAGGCGGAGGGGAAGCTAAAGGGAATCAAGCCACCAGGCGAGACGACCAAGGCGGAACCGAAGCAGGAACTCTCAACGAGCGACATCTACTCACTGATGAGGGCGAACGTCCCCGAGGACGACATCGCGGAGGTAGCGGAGTACGCTAGGTTCAAGGGAATCAGCGTCACCGAGGCGCTCAACTCGTCGGTCATCAAGTCGACGCTCGCGGAGAGGGCCGAGAAGCGCAACGCGGCCAATGCCACAAGCACGGGCGCAGCGAGACGCGGAACGGCGAAGGCGTCGGACGAGCAGTTGCTGGAGAATGCGTCGAAGGGCATCATGCCCGAGAGCGACGACGATCTGGTCAGGCTCATCAGGCTCCAGAAAGGCATCAAGTAAAACTGGTGTATCGGTGGGTTACAACATAACCCAAGGGAGGATCAACAAATAAAACCCTCCCGCAAACATTTGGCTAACACAATCGCAGACCGAGTCTATCGAGACAAGTATCGCTCAACCAAGCTCGCCCAGCTCCTCCGAGTGGGCCTCGTGGCGGAGAAGATCTGTCAGGTGGACAAGTCGGACCTCAAGCGCATCCAGTCCCCTTACGGCTCACAGCCTACCACCGTGGTTCAGGCAATCGCCGGAACCTACGCCGTGGCAGACTACACCACCACCGACGACACCCTCACTGTTGCCGACGAGTTCATCGTAGCCGAGCACGTCTTCGACTTCGAGGAGGTATTGACCAAGTTCGACATCTTCTCGTCCCGAACCGACGAGATGATCTACTCAGTGATGGCGAAGATCGACTCCTACGTCGTCAACAACCTCACCGAGGACGGAACCAGCTCCTACACCACCCCGGTCGGAGGCTTCACCACCGCCGCTAACGTGATCCCAATCATCTCGAACCTCATCTCTAAGGTCTCTGGATACGCGGACATGTACAAGGGACTCTTCCTCGTAGTGGAGAACACCGACATCCCGGGAATCGCGCAGGCGCAGGCTACCAACGGCTTCACCATCGCGGACAGCGCCCTCAACAACGGCTTCCTGACCTCGATGATGGGCGTTGACATCCACGTCGTGCGAACCGGAACCTTCTCTGACGCGACCATGGGCACCAAGACATGGACCAACAGCGGACACCGAGTGTTCGGAGTCAAGAACGTGGCGACCTACGCCTCGCCACGAGGCGTGCGATTCGACGAGAAGTTGGTCTCGGGCAAGACGGGCATGGAGGTCGTGGCCTACGGCTACGTCGGCTTCAAGCTCTGGACCCCGAAGGCGGCCCTCATCGTCGACATCACCCTCGCCTAAAGGCGAAACCCCTTTTTGGAGGGGTTCTGGGGACGGCCTCCACCGATTCCGAACCCAGAGCTCCTTCCGAAAGGGATTAACAGCGAACAAAAACACAATGGCAAACCCATCAAGGACAAACGCCGAGTTCGACAGCCCGATCAAGGTAGGCATCGCCTCGGTGTACTCGGGCTCGGGCGTACCGAACATCGAAGCCGTAACAAGCTCGATATTCATGCGAACCGACTCCACCTCGACCACGACCAGGCTCTACGTCCACACGGGCGCTACCTGGACGGCATTCACCTCCATCGCATAGGGTTGAGAACCCACTCTTTCCCTCACGGGGGAAAGGAATGGCGGCTTAACAACAACAAACAACATGGACTACACAAAGAAGGGAAAGGGAATCAGCTACGTGGCGGACCTCGCCGTGGCGGTCTACGCGACCGATGCGACGGCCACCGTGTTCAACCCGGGCAGGATATACGTCGGGCAGGGAGGCACGGTCGTGCTCGCGGTCGCGGACACCACGGACTCTACCACGGTGACGTTCCCCAACGTTCCCACCGGAACGGTCATCCCCGTGCTCGCGCAGAGGGTGAACGCGACGGGAACGACGGCCACGGGCTTCGTAGCACTCTCATAGCATGTCAGTCGCCTTCTCAAACGTCTCGGGAAGGACGGGGCTCGTGCAGAGGTGCGAGCAGACCCTCTTCGGCGACAACGGGTTCGGCAAGATAAGCGGGAACACGAGCCTGCTGTACGCCTTCGCCAACTTCGCGAACGAGGCATTGGACTGGTACGGCGCGATAGCCCTCAAGAGCTCGTCCAGGTGGAGGTTCGACCCGTCGACCTACACGACCTTCCCCGAGGCATACACCGACCTCGTGGCAAGCCAGGCGGACTACACGCTCGACGTCAACTTCCTCGCCATATCGACGGTACAGATAAGGGACGCCAACGACTCGCAGTGGATTCTCCTCAGCCCCGTGTCCGACCAGGACATCAAGGACATGGGAAGCGCCCCCGCGCAGTACCAGGCGACCCCAGGGACGCCCGCACAGTACAAGAAGCTGGGAGGCTCGCTCTTCCTGCTCCCGCCGACGAGCTACTCAGTCACGAACGGCCTCAAGCTCACCATAGAGCGAGGGTTCGCGTACTTCACATACGACGACACCACGGACACCGTCGGCATACCCGACTCCCACGCCAGGTTCGTCCACGACTACATGTCATGGCTCTACGCCCGCGACAGGGGCATGGCGATCGCACAGGAGCTCGAGAAGCGGGTGATGAGGTACGAGCAGGTGGACATCCCGTCGCACTACTCCACCCGCACCAGAGACCAGAGGCAGGGGATGAGCCCGCTTATAAGCAACACTAGATAAAAACATGGCAACATTCACAAAGTTTCAGCCGTTCGTAGAGGCCCTCGCGGAGAAGGTCCACAACCTCGGGTCGGACCAGCTCGCCGTAGCGTTCACCAACACCGCTCCCAACGCGACCGACGCGACGCTCTCGCAGATCACCCAGATAACGTACACGAACCTATCGTCGAGGAACATCACCACGACAACCTCGGCGCAGACGTCAGGAACCTACAAGCTCGTCCTCGCGGACTGCGTGATGACCGCATCCGGCGCGGTCGGACCGTTCCGATACGTCGTCATCTACAACGACACATCGGCCTCGGACAACCTCATAGCCTACTACGACTACGGCTCATCCATCTCGCTCGCGAGCGGGGAGACATTCACCGTCGACTTCGACCCTTCGGCCGGGTTCCTAACCATAGCGTAAAACGACATGGCCTTCCCCTCGTCAGGAGTGATCAACTACTGGAGGCTGGACGAGTCGAGCGGCAACGCCGTCGACGCGGTGGGAGGGAACACGCTCACGAACTCGGGCGTGTCATACGGGACGGGGAAGATAAACAACGGGGCGGTATACAACAACACGAACATAGTCCTCACAGGCTCGGGTCCGGCGTTCGGGACGGCCGGCTCAATATCCCTCTGGGAGAAGATAACGACGGGAGACGACGGAGGCTACTTCTTCGACGCCTCGTCCGCGAACAGGTACTACATGTTCTACGGCAACGACGGCTCGGGAGGATGCTCGTTAAACGGCGCTGGAGGACCCACCATCTCCGCGGGGGCGTTCGTCTTCAACCAGTACAACCACGTCGTGCTCACCTGGGATAACTCGCTCGGGTCGAACAAGATAGCCCTGTACATAAACGGGACGCTGTACGGGAACTCCAACAACGCCATCTCCGCCTCGACCCCGACGAACTTCTACATAGGAAACAGGTTCAGCAACACGGGCACGCCTGACGACATGCAGGGTACGCTCGACGAAATCGGCGTGTGGAACAGGGCCCTGTCGTCCACTGAGGTCACGGACCTGTACAACGGTGGTTCCGGCATATCATATCCCGTTATGTACGCGCTGGCGGCCGGAACCGGGACTTTCGCCCTCACCGGGGTAGGCGCTGGATTCCTGTACAACAGGATAATGTCGGCAACGGTTGGCTCGTTCGCCCTCACTGGAATAGACTCGGTTCTCCGCAGGGGCTTCGGGTTCATAGCGTCGGCAGGGAGCTTCGTGCTGACGGGAATCGACGCGACGCTGAGGCTCAGGGCGTGGACGTACAGGAGCAAGTCGGCAAGTACGTTCACCACCGCCAACAAGACCGCCTCGTCGTGGACATTTAACGACAAAAGCTGATGAAAGAGGACAACAAACAGTCTGACGAGCAGATAAAAACAGTCACGCAACAGCTGAACTACCCGCTGGACAAGGTGTCGCAGGACATCATACGGAGGTACTCGAGCGGGGAGGCGTTCCCGATAGGGGCCGTGTTCATATCGACCGTGTCTACCGACCCCTCGATTCTCCTTGGCTACGGGACCTGGTCGGCTTTCGGCGCTGGTAGGGTCCTCGTTGGGCTTGACTCTGGCGACGGGGACTTCGACACCGTGGAGGAGACGGGCGGAGCGAAGACCCACACCCTGACGGTGGCGGAGATGCCTAATCACGACCACGATGCTGGAGGCTCCGTTCCCAGGGGGGCGACGGGCGGAGCACTGGCTAACGGATGGGGAGGATCGAGCACGAACCAGGGCACCCTCAGCGCCGAGGGAGGGGACGGGGCGCACAACAACCTCCAGCCGTACATCGTGGTCTACATGTTCAAGAGGACCTCTTAATTTAATAACGAAAAACAAATGTCATTCAGGATACCAAACGACGGGAGGTGGGTGCAGACCAACAACTCCGAGAGGCTCGGGTCCATATACGCGTCCAAAGGCATAGACCTCACGGACAACGTGGGCTCGCTCCGCATCGCCCCGAGGCTCCTGATAAACACCTCCACCTCGGACGACGCCGACCTCGGCCTCCCGTGGGGATTCAGGTACTACAACTCCCAGTGGTGGGCGGGATGCAACCAGTACATGTTCAAGCAGGCGAGCCCCGACGGCTCCGCGAGCTCATCGTTCACGCAGGACGCCATATCTGGGACTCCGACCATCTGCACCTCGAACAGGTCCGACATATCCATATTCAACGGGAACATGTACGTCAGCGGGTCGTCTGCCAGCCTCTACAAGTTCAACACGACCGCGTGGTCTACGGTTGCGATAGGCGGGTCTCCAGGCTCTGCCGACACGAAGATGATGGAGGAGTACGCATCCAGGCTGTACTGCACCTACGGCGCTGGGTCGTACAGGGTCACGTCGATGGACACCGCGGAGTCCTGGGCGACGATAGGCTCATCGTACACCGTTTCGGTCGAGCCGAAGTACCGAATCACCTTCATCCGAAGGTCGTCCATGGGCCTCTGGCTCGGGTGCGTCAACGTGAACAACGGCAAGGGGGCGATATACTTCTGGAACGGACAGCAGACCACCCCGAACCTGAGATACGACCTCACCTCTAACGGCGTGGTCGCTGGCGACGTGGAGAGGGACATACTCTACGCCCTCGACGTGAACGGCAACCTGCTCGCCTTCAATGGGGGAGGGTTCTCGGAGATAGCCCAGCTCCCCATCCCGAAGGACAGGTACCTGTTCGCCCCCGTGGACCCCGACAACGGCGACAGGTTCGTCCACCCGAACGGCATGACCGTGACGGACGGCATAGTTCGCGTGCTCGTGAACGGCAGGGTGTTCGACGACGACCAGACATCGCTCGAGGCGCTCCCGTCTGGCATATGGGAATACTCCAAGGGCAACGGCTTCGTCCACAAGCACCTCCCGACCTACACCGCCAAGGGGACGACGACCATAACCGACTACGGCCAGAGCAGGATAAGGTTCGTGGGGGCATTGACCGACGCGAAGTCCATAGGCCAGAACGTGAGCGACGGGACCCTTCTCGCTGGAATGACCTACTACTACGACGGAACGAACACGAGGAGCGCCATATTCCTCGACGACAACCTAGAGACGGTCCAGAAGTACGGCTGGGTGATCACCCCGCAGATACTCTCCTCCTCCTTCACGGAGATGTGGCAGAAGGTCGTCCCGAGGTTCAGGAAGCTCCTCGGCTCGACCGACTCGATAACGGTCAAGCACAGGGTGGACAAGTCGGACCCCGTCCAGATTTCCATGACCTGGGCGACGACCTCGACGTTCACCACTACGACCGACGTGTCTGGCATGGTCGGGTACGAGGTCGAGGTCCTGAACGGCACGGGGGCTGGAAAGTGCGCGCACATATCGTCCGTGTCCTACTCGGCCCCCAATTACACCGTCACCCTTGACGACACCTTCACGGGCGTGACCACTGGAACCGCGATCGCCCATGTCACGTCATGGCTCAAGGACGGTACCTACTCCTCGCAGGCCGACAACTTCTCCGAGTTCACCCTCGGCGAGCCCTCGACGGTGATTTCCGCCAAGATTTGCGCGCAGGTGACGGGCAAGTGGGACCTCTACGACGTGTTCGTGGTGAACTCCTCTGATAGGCAGGTCAAATAAATGTTATAATACTAAACATCATGGCAACAAACGGACTAACGGCTGAGCAGGTGAGGGCTAACCTAGCGAGCTTCAATTCTAAGGCGACACCGCAGGCTACGCCGACAGCGCCCCTGAGCGTGAACATGGGCGGGATAACCGAGGCTCAGGTAAGGCAGAACGTCGCAAACTTCAGCGCTCCAAATGCCACCGCGCCAGTGATCACCCCCCAGAGCCTCTCACCGGTGCAGGCGGTCAAACTGCCAGGAGCACCCGCATCGACCACCGCCACGGGCATCCTGGGCGTGACGGGGGCCGTAAAGGACGCAAGCCTCTCGTCACAGCAGGCTAAGCTCGACCAGGACAGGGCCACGGCGCAGGCCACACAGACCTCGGACAGGACCGAGCTGACCAAGACGATGAACGAGATACTCGGCATACAGACGGGCTCAGAGCAGGCGCGCCAGGAGGCGGGAATTGACGCGAAGACCGAGAAGGTCAACGAGTACACGTCGAGGCTCGAACAGCTACAGAGGAAGGAGCAGAACGAGATACGGGCATTGGAGGGCACGACCCTGACCGATTCGCAGAGGTCTGCCAAGATTTCCGAGATACAGAGATCATCGGCCTTCGAGCAGGCTGACGTGGCCGTGCTCCAGTCCGCCGCGAACCGCGACCTCGCGACCGCGCAGACCATACTCGACAGCAGGACCAAGCTCGCCCTCGAGCCCCTGAAGACCAAGCTCCAGTTCCAGCAGTTCTTCTACGAGGAGAACAAGGACTCCCTCACCAAGGCGGAGGACAGGGCATTCCAGAACGCCATCAAGGAGAGCGACAGGGCGTATCAGAGGGAGGAGACATTCCAGAAGGCAAAGAACTCGTACATATCGAACGCCATAGAGCAGGGAGCGCCAGCCTCGGTGATCTCTGCAATATCATCGGCAACGAACGAGGAGGAGGCAATATCGGCCGCGGGCACATACGGCGGAGACCTCAAGAGGAAGATGGAGATAGCGAAGCTCAACGCCGACATAAAGGCATCAGGCATACCCGCCATAACAAACCAGGACGCGTCGAAATACTCGCAGGCCCTTTCCGTGATATTGGGATCGGGTTCGTTCACCAAGGACCAGAAGGCGTCGCTCGTGAACGCAGTGAACTCGGGACAGGACCCGTTCTCGGTGATCAAGAACCAGGCCAAGAACATAATGGGCCAGACAAACGCAACCAAGCTCGACAACTACGAGACCGCAAAGGCGCAGGTCGAGGACATATCCTCGCTCCTATCCGACTTCTACGCCAAAGGCGGAGACACGGGCATCTTCAAGGGAAACCTCGAGAAGACCGTGAACAGGCTCGGCCAGGTCAACGACCCAGAGCTCGTCGAGATAGCCACGAACATAGCGGGCGCGCTCCAGATATACCGAAACGCCGTGTCCGGAACCGCCTACTCGGTGCAGGAGGGACAGGACATCGCATCCATATTCCCCGGAATAAACAAGTCACAGGGCCTCAACGAGGCGATAATCAAGGCAAGGCTCAACGCTTTCGACACAACCATAGACGCCCAGTACAGGAACACGCTCGGAAGGGCATACGACGAGCTCAAGGCATCCGTCTCCGAGGACTCGAGGCAGAGCGACCCGCTCGACCTCGGAGTGACGGTTTCGGCAAAGTCATCTAACCCACTAGGAATATAAACATGAACCCACAGGAATTCGCGCAGAAGATAAAGGCAAAGTACCCCGAGTACGCAAAGGTGGACGACGTAGAGCTCGCCCAGAAGGTCGTGGAGAAATACCCCCAGTACAAGGGACAGGTTTCATTCGACGTCGTAGAACGGGCACCAGTCGAGGCATCGAAGCCGTCGCTCGGAAAGTTCGGGGAGGTATCAAGGGACGTTTCCACTGGCGTAGCAAAGGGATTGGTCGAGACCGGATCAAACGTGCTCGGAATGGCCCAGGGGCTTGGACAGAGGGTGCTCGCGGCAGTTGACCCGACGAGGAATCTTGACGAGGTAAGGGCGCAGACGGGCTTCAAAACCCTGGAAAAGGGAACGCCAGAGGCCGCAAGGCTCGAATCCGTGGTAGAGGCAGATGGCACGGGAGAGAAGGTCGGCAAGGGCATCGAGGCGATAGCGGAGTTCCTCGTCCCGAGCGGAGCGATAGCGAGGGGAACGAAGGTTGCGACCGAGGCCATAGGCGGAACGTCAAAGCTGTCAAAGGCTGCAAGGCTCGCCACGAGGTCAGGTATCGAGGCCGGAACGGCCGGGGCGATCGCCACTGCACAGGAAGGAGAGATAGGCGACAACGCGAAGACCGCCGCCATAATAGGCGCGTTATTCCCGATTGCAGGAGCGGCGACCAAGGCGCTTGGCGGGGGCATCAAGTCAGTCGGAGAGAAGATACAGTCATCGGTGATAAAGCCAAGCGTCCGCGACGTCAAGGACGGATTCAAGGTGGAGAACCTCGGGAAGTACAACCTCGGCGGTTCGCTCGACCAGACGCTTGCGAAGACGAACGCTGAGATGAACAGGATCTCGGGCGAGCTCAAGTCAAGGCTCAGGAACTCAAAGGTTGCCGTGAACCTGAATGACGTGCTCAATGACACCGTTTCCAGCCTCACGTCGAACAAGAAGGCGTCCTTCGGGGACAACTCGTCAATCTCGAGGATAGTCGAGAGCCTCAAGTCAGAGGTAGCAGACGTCGGCGGCAGGAACGGAATCGTGGACCTTTTGGAGGCAAACGTGATAAAGAGGGGTGCCGGAACGAAGGGATCGTGGGTGTTCGGCATGGCTGACCCCGACTCCAGGGCGACCGAGCGCGTGTACACGGAGTTTTATAACAAATTGAAGGTGGCCATAGAGGACGCGGCCGAGGCATCCGACCAGGGTGGCATAAAGGAGCTCAACAAACAGCTTTCGGAGCTCATACCGATAAACAACGCCGTGCTGAGGAGGATTCCAGTCGAGGAGAGGAACAACGCCCTGAGCCTAACTGACATAATCTCAATCACTGGCTCGTTCCTCGATCCGTCAGCCCTAGCCCTCACAGGCGTCAATAGGCTCTCAAAGTCCGGCAAGGTCGGAGAACTGCTTCAGAGGGCGGGTGAGTCGATAAAGAACCCGGAGGCGAGGTCATCGCTCTCAAAGAGGTTCTTCGGAAACTAGAAAAGGTCGTCGGCGAACACCGCAAATAGGAATAGGCACGGTATGCCAACCAATACGAAGAACAGCCCTCCGAAATTGAGGGCTGTTCCAAATGTGACCAGCAACAGAAGTCCTATGGATATTCCTTTCAACTGATTATTCGCCTATGACCGTGGTTCCCTGAGCGGAGAACACCTGGGTTCCCGTGTCGAGCCTCGAATCAACGCCGCTACCCGTGAAGAGCCTGTAGTCGTACTCGTAGGTCCCGAACTGGGCGGGCTCGACGGTGATCCTTACGTCGTCGGCAGAGCTGTTCGGCCCGAAGAAGGCCGATGCCTTGGACTTCACGTTATCCCCGTCCCTGAGCACTAGCGAGTAGTACGCCTTGGTCCACTTTCCCTCGGTCACCGATGGGTTGATGACGAAGTTTCCGTCAACAATCGAGCCGTTCATGATGAGTTCTGGTGTCATATGGCTCAATTCTACCACGGCGGGGGCTGTAGGTGAAGATTGCTGTGACGGCTGTGCCTGCGTAGTGCCCGCCGCGGCGGGCTGTTCCTCGACGACACCCGTTGCCACGTTGCCGGTCTCCTGGCCTATCGCCCCGATTATCTCCGAGAACACCTGGTCCTTCACGTCCTGCGGGATGGACGGGTTTGAGGTGATTATCGTTATTACGCTGAACAACACTGCTATTAGCGAAGAAATGCTTATCATTTTGGTTTTTTCATTGGTTAGACCTACCCCGTCAATATACGCTTGCCATCGACAGGTTGCAAGCACGTTGTCCACACCCCCTTGCACCCGCCGTAAGCGCCATGGGTAGACCAAGGTTCACCTTCGGTGTTATAATTAGGCCAATTATGGCAAAACTTTTCACCGAGGAGCAGAAGAGGAGGCTGTCAAGGCTCATGAGCGTCATGCAGAAGGGGGACATAAGGTACGTCCTCGACCTAGAGGACAGGTTCGACGAGGCCGTGGCTACACTCAAGGCCCAGAACAGGGGACAGGACGGCTACACCCCGAAGGTAGGGGTCGACTTCTACACGCCAGAGGACAAGGAGGCGATGAAGATGGAGATTTTCGACCTCATACCGAAGCCTTTGTCCGACTCGAGGCTCATAGACGAGGCCGTTTCGCGCATAGTGGCGAAGATAAAGCGCCCAAAGGACGGAAGGGACGCCGTGGTCGACTACGCACGGGTCATAGGGCAGTGCATGGAGGCGATTCGAGCGGAGATGCCCGAGCAGATGGAGCACGAGTGCGACGACCTGGAGGCCGACGAGGTAATCGAGAGCCTAAAGTCAGTCCAGGAGGAGGAGGACAAGCTCCCGTTCGATGCGATCAGGGATGGAAGGGCATTGGCTGACGAGGTCAGGAAGCTTCGGGAGGACTTCATCAAGAACAAGAGGACTGGATACGTCACGGGCGGACAGGGAACCCCGGGAATCGAGCTGTTCGTGGACGGGGTCTCAAAGGGCTTCCAGCGATACGTCAACTTCATAGCGGGCTCGGGCATATCCCTCACATACACTCCCTCGAACGGCCGAAACGACCTCACCATATCCGCCGCAGCGGGAGGAGACCCAGAGGCTCCAACATCCGGCGATATAGACGGCTCTAACCTCGTGTTCACGTTCACCAGACCCCCAAAGGTTCTCGTTGTGGACGAGGCGAGGACTATAACAATCAACAACGGATTCACCGTGGACGGAACAGGGCTTATCGCCACGCTCACGCTTGCCCCGAACTTTAAGCTCATATCAATATAATGAAAAAAATCACACTCGCTCTCGCCCTCTCTCTCCTCCCCCTCACGGGACACGCCTTCGCCACCACCTCCGTGCCGTGGATAGCGACATCCACCTCCTTCATCCAGCCGAACAGGATAAACGGCTCCGACCCGGTGATCAACGTCGCCTCGACCACCGGCACCTCGACCTTCGCGGGCTCTGTGACGGTCAACAGGTCGGTCGGAATTGGCACAACGACGCCCGGAACGAAGCTCACCCTGGCGAACGACACCACCATTGCCGGAGGCCTCGGCCTCGGGTCCGACGTCGCCCTCTACAGGAGTGGGACGAATCAGCTTTCCCTCGCCCTTGGTGGACTGGAGCGAATGAGGTGGGCGGTCAACGCGAACTCGGGTCAGTTCCAGATGGTGGGGAACGGCAACGCGAGCGCGCCGAAGTATTCGTGGAGAGACGGCGACTCGAACACGGGAATGTACCTCGAGGCAGCCGACACCCTGGCGTTTGCGACAGACGGGGAGAATCGACTGACCATCGGCGCGACTGGCAACGTCGGAATTAGGACCACGACCCCAGATAGGACCCTTAACGTCAACGGAAACGCTACATTCGGAATGATAGGGGCCTCGACTGCGACCTCAAATCCTCTGAACGTCTCATTCGGCTCGACATACGGAAACAACACCCCTGGAAACGTCAGAAACCTCAAATGGGACATGTTCACCAACAACACGTCGGGTACTCGATATGGTATCGGAATGTCATCAAACCTCATGGAGTATCAGGCCGGCCTTTCGGGACAGCACGCCTTCTTCGTCAACC
>Ga0172380_10007072_pt1 | contig 12775 bp, 21 predicted proteins | sample Leawe162metaG_FD_119747 | JGI IMG/M metagenome (GOLD analysis project Ga0172380, IMG submission 119747) | Leachate microbial communities from a municipal landfill in Southern Ontario, Canada - Leachate well 162 metaG | ecosystem: Engineered > Solid waste > Landfill > Unclassified | place...
TCTATACCAGCGTGGACAGACGATCCTTTCCGTGCGGCTACCCCGGGCGGGATAATGATGTTTTTTATATATCTCAGATAGACCTGATGCCCACACTTAGAAGCCATATTGAGCATTGATTGTGAAAGTGTTAGTGCCATTTTCCTTTTCCTCTCTCTCGTTTTGTTACTTGATAGTAACCGATTCTTTGACTGTTCTTTCCTTCCTGCGCCTATCCTTGCATTTGTTCTCGAATCTGTCGGCTTCCTTGATGCTTTTGAAAGTCCCAAATTTAATGCCGTCAATGTGCAGGTCGTACTTCCCTTCCGCTATTCCTGACTATCCTTGTTACTGTCATTTTAAACCCTTTCGCGCCTCTTAGGGCACAAATAAAGCCTATACTCCGAGTTATCGTTTATACTACAAAATGAAGCATCATAATCAGGATATGATTTTATAATCGTAGAAATTATCCTGCTGTTATCGGCTGTTACTACGATATGTTCATTCGTGTCTGAATCCCGTGAAATAATAGCGACCGAAACGCCATGAAAAGACTTCATAATTTCAATAGCGTCTTTTTCTGTTTTCGCTTTTACCGCTGTCATTTTACACCCTTTCCGGTATATATCTACGATAGAGTTCAAAGGTATTTTCGCCTATTCTTTGTACAAGATTTTCGTCTAAAAACTCATCGAACCGTTTTGCATCCTCGTCCTTGTCGAATTTTGCAATGACCATCAATAATCCGTCCATGTCTATACAGCCGATAAACGCATCTTCGGCACGTTCATAGAAAATCTTGGCATCTCCCCAATCATCGAACTCGATTTCGTAAACGATTGCCCTGTGCTTCCAAATTCTTGACATCTCGTATCTCCTTTATTCTTGCCAGTACTTCTTCCATTGTGGGCATTCTTTGTGCCCCGACAGTCGGTACTTTCACCCCGAAAAGCCTGCGCAGTTCATCGGCGTTGATACGGTGCTGGCTGGTCGGTGTTAACCGGTGGTCGGTCAGTTTACCGTCGTTAATCAACCGGAGTAAAAACGCTTCTGAATACGATGTCCGTTCTGCCGGCTTCCCTGAGTGAGTACAGTTGCATTATTCCTGTTCCTTATCCGTGTTCTTGATTTCTTCCAACAGGTGCTCGACCGATTCAAGCAGTTTGTTTGTTGATTTCAGTAACCGGCTTTTCTCGTTTGAATCAAGCCTGCCGTCAGCGTAGGCGATCCGGCGCAACTCTGATATTTTCGCCACGTCAATAACAAGCCCCTCGATGTCATCCCGCAAGTCACCGTTCTTTTCTTTCGCTTTCGTTTCGATAAGCTCCAGCCCTTCACAGCGGTTAACAAACCACTGTATGATTCCTATCTCTTTTGTGTTGTTGAACAAAGCAGGGAAAAACTCAGGAGCCGGAGTCTTTTCCCCTTCGAGGCATTTATAGAGGGTGCTCTGAGACACACCCATCTTTTGAGCGATGTCGTCTATTGTGGGTGTGTCTTTGGTCTTATTGACAATAAACATCGAGTAAAGCAGAATCCGTAAATCACTTTCTTCCCAGTTACTTCTCATATATGCCTCATTGTATAAGTTCAGTCCTGTTTTTGTATTGTTATCGTTCTTTAAATGAGTTAATTTTTACCCAGTAAAACAGAAAGAGGTACTCGATGAGCTTTCCGTATCGGCATAAAAAAACCGCCCAACAGTTTCGGCTCCGGTCTGTTCTTGAAATACCAGGCATTCTCGGTCCGGATCTGCTCGGCGGGGGAGGCGTAACGGCTACCGTCGAACACACACGAGAGGATAACGCGCTTCTCAAATATGTACGACACAACCGCGCCACTTCTGATGTTTGGGGATCGGCGAGTCCCTGGGTTCGGTTTAAGAATTTGTTTCATCACTCTCTCCTTTTTGTGCGGGGGCGGCGAAAGGAAACGGGAGTTGGTCAGACTCACCGGAAAGGAGAACCACCGCCCCGCGGGGGGTTATTCCTTTGTGGAAACCGGTTCGTTGTTGAGAAGAACATTGACGATTTCCATTTTGTTCTTCTCGTAGTACCGTTCAAACATTATCTTGTTGTAATCGTGCGGATCGGTTTCGCCGATAAGGGCACGGCGCACCACCGTTTCATCAAGTCCGATCTCAGAAGAAAATTGTTTAAACGTCTGCCTTCTGAGTATTCTGTACCTGTTAAGATGTGAGAAAATGTCGTTCATAAGTTGTCCTTATATTGTGTCGTTGTATATATAATAATGCTACAATAGGGCTTTGTCAAGTATTTTCTTCAAATAATGTATTTATGTTGTAATGTTATTGTATTATTGATATTTATACTTGACAAACAGGAGTATTTTTTATTGATTTTCACTATGGAACAGAAAAGTTTTGTCAAAGAATGGATGGAATTGCGCGGGATGAACGCATATGCGCTTTCCGAGATAGCGCATGTGAGCAGAAATACGCTGTATCGGTTATTTAAAAACGTAGATTATGGTCGTTACGCTCCCCGTAAAGCTGTCGCCGATGCGCTTGGGGTTACTATAGAGCAGTTACGGAAGCCGCCGGGAGAGGAAAGCCAGAACAGTTCTCCCATTGTCGAAAAGGAATTTTTACTTTCACGTGACGAACGGGATATAAAGATGCGGATCACAGAGCTTGTTTATTTTGAATTTACAAAGGAGGAGTTAAAACAGATTTTGGGCTATCTGGAGGGAATAAGGGAAACGCGCATTCAAAAGACAGGCGCTTCGTTACAGGGATAAGATTTTTAGTCTTATCTCTCAGGGAATATTGGGTCAATCATATAAGATCAGCTTCGATGAGCTGTTTTTTTTGAGGTCGATAGTTAATAATTTAGAGGAATAGTGTGATATAGTAAGTATTATATAAATTTATCATTAATGCTTATGTTATATTAAGTGGTTTATAATGAAAATTTTATTGATAATTATCATTTACCTCTTTCTTCTTTTTCTTGCGCTCGTTTTCAATCGCGGAGCTCATAAGAATGACAAGGATGAAGATGATGATTTAAAAAAACTATTTGGAGGTAAAAAATGAAAAAGCTTATACTTCTATTTTCTGTTTTATTTCTCTCTGTTGGTTGTCTTGAGGGGCCAACTGGTCCGCAAGGTGAAAATGGTGATCAGGGTGCCCAGGGAGAAAAAGGCGATACCGGGGAACAAGGCACACAGGGGGAGCGGGGAATCCAGGGTATTCAAGGCGAAAAGGGGGATAAGGGGGATGGAATAGTTGAATACAAAACATTTATCCTGACATCTGATAATATGACTATTGATTATAGCTCTGCATTAGGATTATATTTCTACCTTATATCACTACAAGATAATTGGTTCGAGAAGGGATGTGGTTATGTATGTGAACAAAATTATCTTGACGGTACATCTTATTTTGTTTCCGGTGGTGATATAAATCAATTTTCTATTTTTGATGGGGGTTGTGTTTATGGATTCACGAGCATTTCTAATACACTTGAGATCGGATGCTCAATAATATTTTATAAAATAAAATCGAGTTAAATAGATGAAAAAACTGGTCGCCATGACAGTCACCAGTTACGGTCGTTGTCAGGACTGCGGTAAACCCTGGCTCTACACATGGTTCATAAGCAAAGACTCACATTTCCCCCTTGAATGTACCTATTGCCATCACAAAGCCGTGCTCCGCATTGAGAAAAGCGAACTCACGCCCGATGATGAAATTACTGTGTATAATGAGATTGTACGGCGAGAGAATAAAGGTGAATGACAAAACCTCTCTATCATATCTTTAAACGCTCAAACTCCCCAAACTGGTACGTCTGGTCAATCCGTAACGGTAAGCAGTACCCTAAGTCAACCGGTCTCTCTGTCAACCAATACACCCGCGCCCAGGCTCAGGAGCTTGTTAACGAGGCATCAGGCATCGAAACGCCATCAGAGTTGACTATCGGCAAGCTCCGCAACTATATCATATACCGTATGGCAAAAGAAAACCGTTCAGAGCGCACTATCAAACAGTTCCGTATTTCTATCGATTGGCTCGCCTCGATTTATGGCGAGGAGTACAGCGTTTCACTCATCGACCGTTCGGTAATATGGAAAATGAAGGAATATGGGTACAACAGGCGCGTTACTCCACACACGATTAACACCATGATAGCTTATATCCACTCCGCTTTCAATATCCTTGTGAGGGATAACAGGATCACCGGGAACCCGTTTTCACACTTTGAGCGGGTAAAAGCCCCGGGAAGTGACCGCAAGTCGCTCGATCACAAACAGTTCAGCCGGTTTCTCGCCGTCCTGAACGCATGGAAACACGAACCGGCACGGCGTTTAATCCGGATCATCCTGTTCACTGGACTGCGCCGCACTGAAATCCTCTATCTTAAAAGAACAGATATTGAACTATCAAACGGGATCCCTGTCCGTTTCCGCCCAGTCAATGTCAAACGCCGGGATAAACGTCAACGCTGGCTTGCTATACCTAAAAGCGCACGGGAGGATATACAGTGGTTTCTTGACAGGGGCAGGGGAGATATGCCGTTTAAAGTCTGCGAAAAGTCAACCATCACCCACTGGGCGAAAGAGATGTTTGTGGCTGCCGGGCTGCCAGAATTTAATACCAAGTCTTTACGACACACGTTTGCGACCCGCGCCCTCGAAATGGGAATCTCAATAAGAGACCTGCAAAGATACCTTGACCATTCAGATACGAGGATCACTGAAATTTATGCGCACGACCTCGACCGGCGGGAGCTTGAAATTGACATTGGGGAATGACCTAAGTGGCGTTTTTGTGAGTTACAATAAAACTTACAATAAAATCGGAGTTAAGTGTAGTATTTATAACACTTGCAATCTCACTCGTAATGAGCAGGTAGCTGGTTCGACTCCAGTCGTTGGCTCCACTTTAAAAACAACAACTTACAGCATATCGACCTCACGACAAAAACCACACACTTACAATAAAAGTTACAATAAACCCAAAATCACTTACATCGATTTTATAAACAGCAAGAGCCACCAATATAGTGGCTCTGCTGCGGCGAGAGGAGAAAGGAAAGTCCGATTGATAGGCTCAATCGGGAAAGCCTGTTTTTATAAGTGTGTTGTATAAATACCGTGTTCATCAGGCTCAAGAATAACAGGATCGGCAAGATAAATATTGCTTTCCCTGTGTATACCATGATCCTTGTCAAAGTAGAATATCTTTTGACTCGGTATGCAAGCCATCTGCATTTTATTAATCGACAAATCAGAACCGCCAACCATAGTTCCATTGACTATAGTTTCATCGCCTATGTTTGCGGGAACGTGAAAATGACCACCTAATTTGTAATGTATCTTCATGCCAAACAGACTGTCGAGCCTACGAGCTTTCCTGTCTAATCCGTAATAAGGTATCCCCATGTAACTGTTGACATCGCTATTGTGGTTAAGGGAAAAATTAAACCTACCATTACGGATAAGCATGGTCGGGCTTTCTGATATAAACACAGAGACATTGGTTTGTTTAACCAGGGATTCTTTAAGCAACCTGAATAACAGGTAATCAAAGTTGCTTTTAGGATGAGTCTCGCCCTTACCGCCATGTCTGCCATGATTTCCAATAACCATGAAAAGTTCTATTTGCGGGAACTCAGAAGCCAGTTTAAGTATCGTATTAACATAAGTATTAAGGCATATCATTAACTGTTCAACGAGAATTGTATCAATGAAATTCTGCTGGCCCTTAAAGATCAATTCTCCCTCGACATGATCCCCTAACATATAGATAAGGAGTTTATTTAAACCAAGTGATGCCTTGTCCTGTTCACGAAATATAAGTATTTTATTGAGCCATATAATCATTCGCCTTTTAAACAGTTCAATATTGTATTCAGAAACGCCTTGTACCCAATCAGAATCGACACGTTCACCGACCTGGTCGTCTGATTTCATGGCGTGAAATTCTTGTGCGTGTTTTGCTTTCTCAGGTTTTGGAACATGCTCTGCTTTAAAAGAGCATTTAGTGATAGCCGAAAGGCAGTTTTCGATAAAAATGGCATTAAGATTTTTTTGATGATTGTTTTCTTTAATGAGTTTTTCATTCTTTAAAGTCAGGAGTTTAACTTGATTTTGTGGAGAAAAGGCTTCTTGTTCTGTGGCGGTATTGCCTCTATATCGTTTGATGCCGAAGTAATCAGTCCAGTTGATTTGATGCCGTCTTAATGAGGGGCGTGATGGTTTATTGGGTATATTTAAGTTGTCATACTGTTCTGTTGAAATATCTCCATACTGTTCTTTGATTTCTTTTAAACGATTCCTGATTGATTCATTATCCCATACACACCGTTTATCGGTCATTCCACTTCCTTTATAATCTCTTTTCCGTGATCCAATGCTTCTCGATATTCCTCAGTACTCGCAATTATTTTTATTATATCAACAGCCTCATCTAAAGTTTGCACATGCCAGCCTGCCAATTCTCGTACAAATCTGTGTTCATGGATATTCCCGTTTTCCATTACAAGAATTATTATTTTGGGTGTTGGTGCAGATGTAGCCCATCCCAATTCAATCATAGTACCAATAGATACCTTTAGGGCTTTTAATAAATTCAATAAAAATATATCACATCGTGCCACATCGAATCTATCACGCTGTACTATTGCTTTGCCTGTTGAATTTATATGTTGATCATAGCAGTCTTTAATTGATGCTTCCTTTAATAGGTAGTCTTTACCTCTCATTGGTGATAATATCTCGGCATATCCACGCAACAGGCGAGAAATTTCATTTCTCCAATCTGTCACCGAATGATATGTACCACCACTTATCGTACCAGATGGATAAACTTTTAACATTCTTCCCTCGCCGATGCAGTAACCTTGCGATTATTCAAAATCCTTATGGCTATGTTATTGATAGCTCCGAGCAAATCTTCTTCACTGCCAGTCCGGTGAGCTTCAACTATTTTTTTTACAGCCTGCCCTTCGCAATACGACAATCCCCATGCCTCGATAGTAGCGGATATTTGTTTTTCAAACGGTTCATCGGTTGCATGGCGTTCTTTCCCCTTGCCAAACGCAGCCTGTGAATAAGCATCGTTTAATACCGATTCCAGCGAGTCATAATTATAGTCTCGCCTTATCGCATCTTGCGTTTCTGCATCCCCCAAAACGAGTCCTGTTGATACCATTCGATACTCCTCGTCTGTGAGCATGTGATTGACTATCTCTGTCTGCTCTTCTTCATCATCGAACGGTTCAATTTCCCCACCTTTTTCAATAAACCCTCGTGCCATGATTCACCTGCCTGTTATGCCAGTTTGTCATTTCAAGTTGTTGTTTATTTTGCAACAACTGTCGCCATTTTGTCTACGGTTGAACTTGTCTGGTCAGTTATCCTGTATTTCCAGATAAGTGATTACCATTTTGTTGACATCAACAAATAGGTTTGACCGCCCCGATATAGTGTTGCAAATATGCCAATCAAAACTAAAGACCTGTGGTTTGCAACAACACGGCACAGGTGTCCGAATTTCGTCAAGAGCGGTCATTTGTTTGTGTTTAATTCTTTTGTGGCTTTTTCGTACAATTCACGTTCTTTTTGTGTCCAAGCATGGTCATGTTCCAGTAGTGCCATTGCTAATGCGTCTAATGCATCTAAAATTACCATATTATCCATGATAGTACTCCTTGCGCCCGTAATATTTGCACCGTTTCTTGTTCTCTGGATTAAAGTCAGCCCATGACTGTTGTTCTGCCGGCACTGTTCCGCTATCCTTGTGCCGGATACACTTATCCCGTTTAAAACAGTCTTTGTTACCGCACATTGTCAGGTCAATGGCTATCGTCTTGCTCTTGTCTTTCATAGTCCTCGTCTGTCTCAAAACAGGGACAGTCTTTGTCGGTAAAATCACCCGGACATTTACCCATACCCGCTTGACCTGTTCCGTAAGCGCACCGGGCAAAATTACACAGTATCGGATCGCCTTCGGGTCTGTACTTATCCCATGACATTATTTCACACCGTTCTTTGCTTTTCTTACAACTGCATTTTTCGCACCGGCAGTCATCCATCCGACACCGGCAGCAATTACCGACCCGGCATACGGATTCGTTAAAGGCGAGAACAGCATACCGATACCGAGAAGCATGATACCGACACCTTGAATACGGTCGTGTTGCCACCAGTGAGATTTCTTTTCTTCCTGTTTAGGATCGTCAGCCATTATTATCAGACCTTACGCCTTCAATAAACTTCTTTGTAAATGTGCCAATAGTATTGTCAACCAAATCCACAAAATACGGTTCAATGATGGTCTGCCAAAATGGAGCGGTAAATTTGAACTTTGATAGTCCCAATGTCATAGCCACGCCGAGTCCATAAGCAAACTTGCCGACAAGGGCTTGTATCTTATCATTCGGTATTGCCTTTAACACATAAAGAAGAACAACCGTCACGAGTCCGATAATAAGAGACGGTGCAGTTGCGATTGCCTTAACTGTTTCCATGACACCAGCAAACGCTGTAGCCGAAAAAGCCACAAGAAGAACAAAAAATACTACGATAAAGCGTTTCATTTCAGGCCTCCAATGGTAAAGAGAGTTGTTGTTTTTCGTACTCAATGCGTTTCTGTGCTATCCCGTAATAAGTAGGGTCAATTTCAATGCCTATATAACGGCGGTTGGTGCGGATACAGGCGACTGCGGTTGTACCCGAGCCGAGAAATGGGTCAAGGATAAGGTTGCCCGGGCCACTAAAAGAATTTAAAACACGGACCGTAATATCTTCTGAGGTATATCCCGGATGTCCCCAATTATTCTCTTTAAAAAACCAACCTAATCCGGGCATCTGGCAATTATGCCAAACATTTCTTGTGTATTGGACCGGGGCAATATTGGTGAGAATCGTAGAAAACTGATTGCTAAATCCGAATCTTATTGCGCCTTCGGGTGAATAGGTTAATTGAATCTCTCTATAGTCTTTCCCAAGATATAACCACCATTGGAGTTTATATTTCGTGGGGACCATAAGGGCGCATTTATTTCCGCTTATTCTTTTTATTTCCCGAGTCCATCTAAAAATATTTTTAAAATATTCCTTATCGGGTAAATCATCTTTATAGGTCCCATATTCTTTACCAACATTGTATGGAGGGTCAAACCAACACAAGTCCACGCATTTATCGGGCATTCCCTTTAAAAGCTCAAGGCAGTCGCCACAATAGATATTGTTAGCTTCAAGCATTAAAGTCCCAAAATCAAAAGTGTTATCCCGATTATTCCCCGTGCGATATGAAGCACCATCACTTTCCAACCTGTTATTTTTATTGAAACGAAATCCGCGAAATTGATATGCTCGTAATCCCTAATCGTGCCGTACCGTGCGATACTGTAGCCTGCCTCCGATAATTCCCATAGCATACAAGCTGAACCGGTAAGCAGATAAACATTGAAAGGAGTCGTGATAAGAAGATGCCCAAGCAGGAGAGCCGCGAGGTCACGAAGGCAGGCTATTTTGTGATACCATTTCTTGAACCATATATGGTTACGGACACCGTTTGAATACTCGCCGATGTGCATCGGATCGCCGTGCATGATATGTATCATGCCCTCGTGCAGTCCACGAGTGAAACCGAATGATAAAAGAGCGGTAAGGTACAGTGCCATGTTATCCCCTTCGACCAACAAAAAAAGGAAAGGAGAAACCCGCAACCCCACGAGACACCGTGCGGTGCTATTTCTCCTTTCCCCTTTTTAAACCTAACAAAATATAACAAATATCTACTATTATGTCAAGCGAAAAATACGATTAAACACTAAATATTAATGACCAGTTCAAAGTGCGGGTAGTCTTTAAACTTTTTCCAGTGTCCGCCCCATGCTATTTGTATATTGAGCAGGCTCGCAACCTCAAGGACACGCCCGGCAAGCTCGTGAAAGCGCTTCAGATCGTCCCAGTCAATAGGGTAGGGCGCAAGGTCAACGGCGAGGCTTGGCATTGTGTTATGTTTGCTCTTAGGGTATTCCAACTGGCTCGCACCGCTGTTATAGGCGTTATTCTGCTCGGTTTCATCACGATACCCGCATAGAACCATGAAGTCATAGTCCTGTATCACCGTGCGGCATACCGTCTGGATACTCGCATGGCATGTCAGCAGGCGTTGTTCTGAGACGTTGCTGAAATTATACATCGATTATTTCATCCAGTTTTCAACCATCGTTATCAAAACAGGAACAAATAACAGTCCGAGAACTGTCAACCCGCCGGTAATAAACATGCGCCACCGTTCAAGAACCTGGACCCGGCCGTTTGTTTTGGTAACCTGGTCGTGGACTTCACTCAAGACACCGCCGAGAGCGTCCAGTTTTGAATTTACCTGCTCGAAACACATATCAATCTCCCTCTTACTATATGAACGCGGTTCAGCCATCTTCTATTCTCCTGATTTTATAGGAGTATCTTCTTTATTTTTATTAACAATCAAGCCTTTCAGCGCATCGACTTTCCCGGAGATATAGGTTACTTTGCTTGCCATGTTCCTCGCCCGTTCAGTGCAGTAATTATGTTCGTTGGCACATGCCTGCATTTCGGCTGTAAGCCTCTCAATTTCTTTTTTGATTTCATCTTCTGTAAGCATTTTTATATCCCCTTATGCGACTGTCCATGATGCTATTACACCATCGTTGATTACAACTGTATGGATACCACCGTCATTATCTGTAAATTGGAGTCCGGCGGTTGTGAGTCCCAGTGCCCGTATATCGTATGTACCCGCTCCAGTACGCTTCATAAAACCATTCGAGCTGAAGTCTCCGTCCATGATTGCGCCAGCAGCCGCAACATTGGCAGCATCCGTTACGTCCGCAGCAGTCTCAACGCCATCGAGTTTCGAGCCGTCTGCGCTTACATCACGACCGTCTATAGTCATGGTGTGGGCGTTAGAATTGTGGCTATGAAATGTAGAGGTATCTCCGGCATGTGCGCTTACATCCACACCATCGACCGTTGCGCTTGCGGTGGATAGTGTAATGTTTCCAGCAATAGTCAGATTGCCTTTAAAATAAGCGCTTCCTTCATAACCTATCTCGGATTGCAAAATCCACTCAGATGTTACCCATCTGTAATGTTGAAATGGCGAAACGTAATTGGTATTTTTGCTTCCTAAATGCAGCCAGTGGTCACCGAGTATTGCCCAATTTGCATCATTATTAATAATATCGCCTACTTTGATATAGTTCCCGTCTGAGGCGTGCATCTCTATCATATTATTATTTGATGAATCATAAAATATGAGGCTTTTTGAGGCGGCACTCAGAACGGCTCGTTCATAATGACCAGTAAGCCCTGTATCTGTCTGTACTGTAAGTCCGGTAATGGTTCCAGCCGTAATGTCGTCGGCGTTGAGTGCACCCCTGACCGTCATGGTTGTGCCATCCCATGAGATATATTTACTTGCACTTTGATTCCCGACAAAAAACTCACCCGTGCCGGAGTTGTTCTTTATTCTCACCGGCCATGTGGCGGTCGCTAAATCCCAGAATCCAATATAATCTTCGGTCATATAGATTCCGGTATCCAATGGCGTTGCGTCATCATTTGTGAATCGTGCGGGCACGCTGGCTATATTTGTTCCCCAAGTGGCTCCTGCAGTTGCACCATTTTCTATCGAGGTGATTGTTGTTCCCGCAATCGTTCCGGCTCCACTGGCAATCACCAATGTATTATTATCGAGGTCAAAATAGGTGGCTCCGCTTGCGCTCTGTATTTTCCCGGTCGTTATAAAACCGCCGTTTATGAGCGTCTGCCCGTATGTCAATGACAATCCACGGGGCGTTGAGCCTGCGGTTGAATGCAGAATGCCGATGAGGAAATACCAGTATGTTGTTTGGTCAGCCTGATAAGCGGTATCCGAAACAAGCACCGTATTACTACCATCGGCGTAACTATCTTTTTTACATTTTGCATAGAGATAGTAAGCCGTTCCGGTCGTCAGCCCACCGGCTTCATAGGTTGTATTCGCAACAAGCGTCCATGTCCCGATATTGTCAGCTTCAGATGAATCGATATTGAAGTGCGTGAGGTATCCGGCGCCTATCGAGAGTTTATTATTGTTTCCAGCATAATTCGGTTTTATCACAACGCCGTTTAATTCAAAGTTGCCCGATTTTGACCCAGCTTCAAGCATGGCGGTTGTTATCGAAAGCGGTCGAATATTGCCGTCCTCGAAATACCCGTCATCGGGATCGAACACCATTGACTTCAGTTCTTCAGTATCCCTCCATGACCGCCGTGAACGCCACAAATCACGGACAGGGGAGGCAGCAATCTTTTTTTCTGCATTATCCGCTTTCTTGTATGATGTCAGCAGTGTGCTTAAATATTCAACCTGATCCGAAAGGACAAGCGTGTATTTATACGGCTGGATTCCTTGTCGTGTCAGTTCGATAATGCGCACCTTGAGATTAACACCTAAATCGGTATCGGTAATTGTCGCGGTATCGCCGACCGTCAAGTTTACGCCGTGCGACTTAAAATATTTCCAATCCGGCGTTAAATCATAGGTAACTCTCGGATGGTCGTATTTAGCGATATGGCTCGTTGCGAGAGCCAGTAATTCATTTTCGGCGGCTGCTATGTATGAGGCAGGCATTGTTATATCGATTAAAACGTAGGTATCGGTCGCCGCCGGATTGATTGTCGCGCTCGGAACTGTCGTTCCATCTTCGAGGACAACGGGTATTACCTCAAATTCTTTCGTTGAATTATTGAACGAGGTTATATCGAATGTGTAGCCTGCGCA
>Ga0172380_10007073_pt1 | contig 12774 bp, 9 predicted proteins | sample Leawe162metaG_FD_119747 | JGI IMG/M metagenome (GOLD analysis project Ga0172380, IMG submission 119747) | Leachate microbial communities from a municipal landfill in Southern Ontario, Canada - Leachate well 162 metaG | ecosystem: Engineered > Solid waste > Landfill > Unclassified | place...
CTCTCCGTATGATTACTTCTTTTACGCTCGGAATTATAGGATCAATGTGCTCAATAGTAGCCTATGGAGCCTATATTATGGATATCATGCGTGGTCACACAAAACCACACGCATTTTCGTGGCTTCCATGGGGAATACTCGCATGACTCACGGCCTTCATCCAATTCCAGCACGGTGCTGGATGGGCGACACTCATCACTTTGATTGGAGGAATTGCAAATACTGGGATTTTTTTGTTCTCTCTCAAATACGGAGAAAAAGACATAAGCAAGAGGGATTGGACACTCCTGTTCATAGCATTGATTATTTTGACTTTCTGGAGCATCACAAGAGAAGGGTTTATATCGATTATACTAGTCTGTCTCGTGGATAGTATTGCTTTTTATTTCACATGGAAAAAATCATACAAGAAACCTCATCAGGAATTTATGCCCTCCTATCTTCTGTGGACTTTCGGCTTCCTATTTTCGCTCTTGGCCGTCGAAGTATGGAGTCCCGTGAATTGGCTCTATCCTGTATTTCTTTTTTGTACAGAATGAAGCTTTGTATTATTTCTTTTTTGGAGACAAAAAGTTATACAAAAGTAATATCCTCTATTTTTTATTTATCCTATCGTGTCCTGGATTACCGATTACACATCTCAAAACAAACCCATTGTCGCTCTCGCCCCGATGGATGGATATTGTGATAGTGCCTTTCGTGCTATTTGCAAAAAAGTCGCACCAGAGATTGCCGTATTTTCTGAGTTTTATAGCGCGGATTGACTCTTTTATAATCCAAAACTTGCAGAAAAAGTCCTCACTCATGATCCAATAGAACATCCACTTATCTTCCAAATATTTGGCAATAATCCTGAGACGTTTCTCGCGGCTGGGAAACTGATTGAATCCTATGGAGCTCAATGAGTCGATATCAATATGGGATGTCCTGCCAAAAAAGTCGTCAAATGTGGATACGGTTCTGGGCTTATGATCGATATGGACAAGGCTATCAAAATCGTCAATATTCTCGCGGAGAATCTCGGCATCCCTGTGAGTGTCAAGACTCGTCTCGGCTGGACCAACGCTGATGGACTGGTAGAATTTGGCCAGGCTCTCGAAAACGCTGGAGCGCAACTCATCACAGTTCACGGAAGAACCTTTCAACAAGAATACACAGGTGAAGCAAACTGGGACCCCATATTCGAGCTTCAAAAAAATCTGAGAATACCAGTGCTCTGAAATGGTGACTGTAAAAACTATGATGATGGAATGAAAAAGATACGAGTGACGAGTGACGATTGAGAAAATACAAAAATTCTAAACTATAAACTAAAAACTAAAAACTATAAACTTGCCCTAGAAGGCTTTATGATCGCCCGAGGTGCTCTCGGCAATCCCTGGTGTTTTTTGGCCAATAATTACCTACCTTCATGGCAGGAGAGAATTATGGTTATGGCAGAACATATGCAGAGGATGATAGCGACAAAATGAGAACAAAGAGCATGCCTTGAAATTCGCAAACATTTCGTACACTATTTATACGGTTTTGATGGCGTACGAGAATATAGGAAAAGGCTTGCCTCTCTGACCAGCCTCGAAGAAGCCACAAAGATCTTAGAAGAGCTTATCGCCATTCCGCAGATTCTGAAATAATCACAGCCGCATCCATTTTTTGGTCATCTGGTCATCCGGTTCTCGAGTTTTCTATCATCTATCTCTAACCCTTCCACAATGTATACACGTGTCTTTATATCCCTGATGGTTATCCTCTGTATCTTTGGCCTTATCGCGAGCTCCATACTCTACTACGGATTTGACCCCACATATTATCCAGCATTATCAGTCGTTATGATGTCTGTATCGCTCTTGCTCGGGTTCTGATCGCTCATGGGGCTCATGATACTCGGCATAAAAAAAATCATGAGACGAGGCTATATATATCCTATGGATGCATTTCGGTCTTTTCGGCATGGCCTTCTCTTTGTACTATTGATATTATGACTCTTTTTGGTCTATATTTATGGATCATTTAATTTTTTGACAAGTTTTTTATTGATTTGTATAGTCTTTTTATTGGAACTTATATTGACGAAAATGGAAGATTCATAAACTACATATATGCACGCTGTTTATATACACCATTTATCAGACGCTCTTTCCACGGAAACCCTTTCCTCGTCTGTACAAAAAGACTCCAAAAACACTCTCGTATGTGTGTGTCATACGGCTCATTCGACACTTACCGATGCTCTCCATAGATACTGCAATGATACATTTCTCGCCTATGAAATAAACGAACAAGATCCTGTCGTGACTTTTACAGAAATACTAGAACACCTCAACGCACACCTTGATCAGCTCACGCCGACACATAAAAAATCTGATATATCACTCTTTATCGGGCTCGTATCTGAGAATCATATCCATTTTTCCATGTTTGGGAAAAATCTCACTGGTATGCTCGTATCACACAAAAATACAGAAGATATATTTCAGTGAATGGATAATCAGGAAGGACGATTTGCCTATGACTCCCATGGAGAAATACAGCTCAACGAATCTATCTATGTGTTTGCACCAAAGATTGATCTCCATCTCGTACAGCAAGAATCCAAAACGCTCGACCATCTCAATATCGGAAAACGCTGTGAACTCTTAGCTGAACGTATAGAAAGAGGCAATCATGACCAGGGCATCATCCTCGCAATCTGACGAGAAGAAGACGAAGAACGAACTGCCTGGAAACCAGAAAAAATCACACCACTTTCTCATAAGATCACGTCTGCATTTGAGTCAAACACAAAAAATATCAACACAAAAATGCAGTGAATGTACCGATCTCTCAGCGATAAGGCACAGAACTGGATGCTGATATCTGGCCTCCTCGTGAGCATCATACTCCTCTATATCATCCTCTCCGGACTCATGAAATCACAGTATGCGATTTTCGTACCACAAAAATACAGGGATATTCTCGCTGAAGCACGTGTCGAAATGACCAATGCATCAAAAGCGCTCGATAAGCCAGAACAATTCTGACCAGCTATAGTACGTACGCGGGAACTTTTGCAGCAAGTGAAGAGTAAAAATGTCCTACAAGTAGACGTAGAACAAATCGAAAAAGAACTGGCTGCACTCGAAAAAAGTATCAACAAAGTTGTCTCTCTCACTCCAGAACAATATAAAAAAGTCTATACCTTTGCAACCGGTATTGAGCCACTTCCATTCTGAATGTATGTCTCCGATAAGAAGCTCTACTTTGTGACACAAAAAAGTGTCATAGGTCCGTATGTCGAAGGCCAGGCAACAAAAGAATCTACACTCCCCGAATGAGCCGCCTCACTCTCCTCAGATATAGATAGTGATGGTCGCATCTATATCTCGACCGATAAGGATAAAATCTATCTTTTTGATAAAGGAACGCTGACATCTCTCTGAGTACAGCAGGTATGAGGATGGGACAAAAGCGCTGATCTCAGCGTCTATAACTCAAATATTTATCTCCTCTCCAGCGACAAAAAACAGATATACAAACACAGAAAACAGTCAGAAAATATGTACACTGGCAAATCGCTCGTCATCACACCTGAGACGCAAACAAGCCCGATTATCAGTATGGATATCGATGGAAGTGTTTGGCTCCTTTCGGGTACCAACAGTATCAAGACTGAGAAGATTTTGACAGCTCCAAAATATGAGAGAAGAGGTATCGTGATGAATGGCCTTGGGATCAATACGTTTACCAATACAGACCCTTCTGTAACTAAGATATATACCGATCCATCGTATCAAGAAGTCTACATACTCGCAGACAATCGAATATGGATTTTTGTTCCAAACTCAAAACGCTTCAGTGATGTCAAATCTCTCCTCTATATAGGACAAATCGATGTCCAAAATATCGTCATCAGTGATATAGCTATCCAGCAATCCGGCGATGTGCGTGAGGTCTTTTTCTGAAGTCCAAAGAGCGATATCTACTCAACAAAATTTACTGTCACAGATAACAAGATCCATATCTTCCCAAACAATTAGTATGATGTATCCGATTGAGGCTATCGTCCTCAAAAAAAATCGTATAGATGAACACCGATGGGTCATCTCGTGTTTTTCGAGTGAATATGGCAAAATAGATATTTTTCACGGCGAAACCAAGGGAAGTCCAAAGCTCGATACGCTCTCACATTTTACTGGGCGCATTATGACAAAAGAAAAAAATACCCTCTCACAAATACATACCCTTGGTTCTTTTGCACCCTGTGAAACCTACGAAATCTATGATATCGCTGGATGGAGCGTCTCTCTACTCTATACCCTCCTTCCCCACGGACTCCCCTATCCAAAGCTCTTTCAACTGCTCACGTCTATTCTCCAGAAAGAGAGTACTTCACTCCCAGATTTTCTCCTATTTTTGATACAAACCTGCAGAGATTTTGGAATTACCCGGTGTAATATTGGCGAGTATGCGGTGAGATTGCAAGATACTAAGGAACATGTCAAGATTCGTCTTGAGATAGAATGTTGGGTGCAAAATTATAAACTCTCCGTGTAATAAATTTGACAAATATAAAATATATATACTATTATTTTTATCTCGTAAATAATAGTATATGAACGGTCTTGTCGAGTTCCCTGAAGTAGGAATTCCTACAACTCAGCTTATAACATGTAGATTTGCTGAAGGGTTTGTTCCATGAATACAACCATCATTCAATCTCTGTGTCCAGGAATGAGAAAAAGACATAGCTTTTTATGAGGTTGTTGTATCGGATACAAAATTGGGAGCAAAGAAAGTCTATGCGTGCAAATTGAGGAACGAATGGAAATATCTCCATACACTAGATGGTAAAGAAATAACGGGTCTTTGGAAAATTGAGGAGACTTCCCTATGATATGTAGTAATACTTGAAGCTGGTAGCGAAAAGATTTATATAAGACAATGAGATACTGGAGCTCTGATACTCCAATGAGAAGAAGTAATAGGTATAGATTCCATCTATGAAACCAGTGCCTGAAAGATTACAGAATTTGAATTAGAAATAGGAGGGAAAATATACATTCAAGAATGACATACTACCGCTATGAAAGTAGATGGAAAATTGGTACAAAAACTCTGCTGATGATGGAAACCAAAGGAGACCGCTTTATGAAACCTCATATCCGTACTCATTGAATGATGAAAAAGGGGCTACATACGGGAATGAGAAAACACAATGATAAAAATAAATGGCGAGCTTGTTATCGATATTGAGGAATCTTTTGAGACATCTCAATGAAAAATAACAAGATGTAAACTAGAAAGTTGAAAAAAAGTATATGTAAAGGAATGAGAGTTAGAAGAAATGAGAATTGGCGACCAAAGGGTAAAATATATAAGTTCTAATTTTAGCACTCAGGGAACCTCTCAATGAATGATAACAGAATTCCAACTTGAGAACGGGGATAAGGTCTTCTTGAAACAATGAAAAATAAGCTCTATGAAAATTGAAGGAGAGAATATTATGGAAATATGACATACAGCAAATACTGTTCTATGATTGGTTACTTCTTTTACGCTCACCAATGAGGAAGAAGTTCTATTAAGAGAATGAGAAGAAAGTCCATTTTTACTACAAGGGCACCGTGTTAAGAAAGTTTGATGAGTAGTAGACACAAGTCTATGAAAAATATCAAGCTTTGAATGTGAATTGTGAGAGTTATTTTATATTAGATTAGGAGAGGAAAGGCCTTTTTTACTAGAGTGACAGGAGATTATTTGATTCAATAATGTAAACAACGGAACCCTTTTTACGCTTGAGTCTGGGAAAAATATATTTATTGCTGATAAGGAGAGTGCTGATGGGACAATGCCAGCTACTGTCCATGAGAGAATAAATTGAATCATTTCAGAAAGTCCACTGCTAGGAATCAATTGATAAAAATCAGAAAAAAAGAAAGAAGTAGAAAATTTTATTTCTCAGCAGTCTTCTTATTGCTAATATATACGAAAAATTATATCTCTTTTTATCAATCAATATGAGTTGAGTATCTCTTGAAACTTACTCCTTATGGTCTATAATGAGTGGTCCTATGAATACCTCCCCCCTCCCAACTCCAGATCAAGAGAGAACAGCAGTTTTTGCTGGTGGATGCTTCTGGTGTCTGCAGCCAGCATTTGACGCTGAACCGGATGTCATACGAGCTATAGTCGGCTATGCAGGTGGTCATACAGAAGATCCTACCTACGAGGAAGTACTCGGTGAAAAAACAGGTCATCGTGAGTCGATTCAGGTGACTTACGACCCTATGAAAGTCTCTTATAAAAGACTTGTTGAGCTTTTTTTTCATCAAATAGATCCCACTGATGCCGGAGGACAGTTTGCAGACCGTGGTGAGAGTTATACGACGGCCATTTGGTATACTTCAGAAGAAGAGAGAAAAATAGCGGAAGATGTCAAAAAAACGATTGATGATACCAAAAAGTTTGATACGCCAGTAGTGACACTGATTCTTCCATTCAAAAATTTCTATCCTGCAGAAGATTATCATCAGGACTATTACAAAAAATCATCCGTCCACTACAATCTCTACAAAAAAGGGTCTGGTCGGGCTGATTTTATCGATGAAAACTGGACCGAAGAAGAAAGGGCTATCATCGCTGACAAAGATGCTGAGTATGCCAAAAAATATCACAAACCTGACAAGGATGCCATCTGCAGTACCCTCTCAAAGATTCAGTGCGATGTCACACAAAACGAAGGAACAGAACGAGCCTTTGATAATGAATACTGGGATAACCATGAACCAGGAATCTATGTTGATGTCGTCACCGGAGAGCCACTTTTTAGTTCTCGCGACAAATATGATTCTGGAACAGGATGGCCCAGCTTTGATCGTCCTATTAATCCACATTTTATAACAGAGAAGACAGACCAAAAACTCGGAGCAGAAAGAACAGAAGTACGCAGCAAATACGGTGATTCTCATCTCGGTCACGTCTTCGATGATGGCCCCAGCGAAACAACTGGCAAGCGATACTGTATGAATTCTGCAGCCCTTCGATTTATTCCTCTCGCAAAAATGGAACAAGAAGGATATTGAGAATATATTCCCCGTGTGCAGTCATAATTCTTTTTTTGCATTCTACTCCTCTTCCGCTATAATTCCGATAACAGTCTTTTATCTTAATTATATGAAAAATACTCTCACTCTGGCTACACTGGCAACAATTGGTACTCTCCTTCTCGTGGGATGCGGACGATCAGCCAACCCTGCGGACAGAGTTGTCCCGCCAGATGCAGCGACACTTCAGCAACAGAAAGATTTCGATCAGGCCATGATAGAGCAATCAAGAAATGCACAATCAAAAAAATAAATTACCAAGATTTCCCAAATATTCACGCTGAGAGCGTACGAAAGAAACCAAAAATCTCAATAGAATCCCCTAGCGAGCAAAATACCTCCACAAGAATTTTATTCAGAGAATTAGCAAAGCTCATTTTTATGGTATTGTGATTTTCAATGTTTTCCTTAGTAGAAAAAGAACATGTTCAAGATTAATTGTCTCACCCTGGATAAATTGGTTCAATCTCTGAATTACAGGGGCACTGAGAGCTTGAAATTTTGTTCCCGAAGGATCACTACATGCCGTAAAAAGTTCATTTATGTCTGAAAGTAATAGAAGCTGATTAGCGATAAATTCTTCGCTTCCCGTAATGGTAGATCTATCAACATTTTGGGTTTCTTGAGGGGGAGATGCAGGTGACTGAGATGAAGCAAGTTCTGCGACTTTTTTTCTTACAACAGGAGAAACGGAACCATGTTTTGGAGTTTTTGAAGGAGATGGAGATGAAGTCTGCTGTATGACCTTATCAGAAGGAGGTTTGATACCTGTATGCCCCCAGGACCAAGCACTATCTTGAACTTCTGATGGAACAGCCTTTCGTTTTTCCCATTTTGGCGGAGGGCCATCAAGAGGGTCTCTATAAGATGAATGATGCATAAAATATTACTATGATGCTATCATCATAGCATAAATATAATATAGTCAATATTCTTTCTCCGCTGGTAAACAAAAAATTTGCATTTATAGGACTTCTTTTTATAATCCCCGCATCTCTCTTTGACAATGCTTTTTTAGCGTGCAAAAGAAAATACCCTGCCACATATTTATCTTCTTTATCTTTCTTTTATGCATATCGGTAAAATCAAGTCTATTATTGGAGTCGTCATCGACGTAGAGTTTTTTGACAGCTATGTCCCAAATATCTATGATGCCCTCGAAGTGCAGGGTGAAAATAATATTATTCTCGAAGTTCAACAACAGCTCGGAGATGGAGTTGTCCGTACGATTGCCATGAATCCTGTGGATGGCCTCCAGAGAGGATCAGATGTCAAAGCTCTTGGTTCACCCATTATGGTACCGGTTGGTGAAGGCACTCTCGGACGAATGTTTAATGTCCTTGGGCTTCCTATCGATGAAAAACCAGCTCCACACACTGAGAAAAAACTCCCTATTCACCGTGCTGCTCCCGCGTATGAAGAGCTCACGACACAAGCAGAGATTTTTGAAACAGGGGTGAAGGTTATCGACCTCGTCGCTCCGATGCTCAAGGGAGGAAAAGTAGGACTTTTCTGAGGAGCATGAGTCGGTAAAACAGTCATCATGCAAGAACTCATTCACAATATCGCATCAGAACACGGAGGATACTCTGTCGTCGCCGGCGTTGGAGAGCGTACTCGTGAAGGAAATGACCTCTACCATGAAATGAATGACTCAGGCGTTATCGACAAAACTGTGATGGTCTTCGGACAGATGAACGAAGCTCCTGGCCCTCGTGCTCGCGTCGCTCTTACGGGTCTCGCAATGGCCGAATACTTCCGTGATGAAGAACATCGTGATGTCCTCCTCTTTATCGATAATATCTTCCGATTTACACAAGCTGGTTCTGAGATTTCAGCCCTTCTCGGCCGTATCCCATCAGCGGTAGGATACCAGCCAACACTCGCGACAGAAATGGGTACCCTCCAAGAGCGTATCGCATCGACCAAAAATGGTTCTATTACCTCTGTACAAGCCGTCTACGTCCCAGCTGATGATCTCACAGATCCTGCTCCAGCAAATACTTTTGCCCATCTCGACTCAACCGTCGTATTGAACCGTAGTATTGCCGAACTCGGTATCTACCCTGCGGTGGATCCTCTTGACTCGACATCGACGGTCCTCTCCCCTCGCGTCGTCGGTGAAGATCATTACAATGTCGCACGAAGCGCTCAGAGAATCCTCCAGAGATACAAAGAACTCCAGGATATCATCGCCATCCTCGGTATGGATGAACTCTCAGAAGAAGATAAAGTCGCCGTTTCTCGAGCTCGTAAGATCCAGAGATTCTTTTCTCAGCCATTCTTCGTCGCTGAACAATTCACTGGTACGCCAGGCGTCTATGTAAAACGAGAGGATACTGTAAAAGGATTCCAGATGATAGTCGCAGGAGAACTCGATCATATCCCAGAAAAATACTTCCTCTATAAAGGAAATATCGACCAAGTTATTAAGGATTTTGAGGAAAGTCGAAAAGAAATAAAATAAGATCCATCTTTTTTGCTTTGTGCTTTTTGCTTTGTGCTTTTTTAGTAATATTATGTTTCTCTCTCTTATCTCCACCACCCGAAAAGTTCTCGACAAAGTCGAGATTGAGTCTGTCTTGATACCGACGATTCAAGGTGAAATACAGGTACTCCCCCATCATCTCCCGGTTCTTGGGGTAACAAAACCGGGCATTCTCCAAGTCGTAAGAACTGGTATGAAAGAACCAGAAACGTATGCTCTCGGATCTGGTATTTACGAAGTCGATATGGATGGCATCAGAATTATCGCTGACATGGTTATTAATAGCTGAGAAGTAGATGCTGATTCTGTACAGAAGAAAAAAGAAGAAGCACAAAAATTTATGGAACAAGCACAGAGTGACGGACTCTACAATACCAGTGAATACCTCGCAGTACAAGAGGAATATCTCAAACAGACAGCTCTCGAGCAACTAGCTAAAAAAGGCTAAAAAAACCGCATCTCCGTCATCCTCGTGCAAATGAATTCCGCCCGTCATTCCAGCCAAGAGAGCTTGCGAACGCGAGGTGGAATCCAGGATATTAACTGCAAAGTATCTTAAGTTGAATAAAAATGTATGAGCCTGGATTCCACCTCGCGGACTACGTCCTTGGCTGGAATGACGAAGAGTGAAACTTGCCAAAAACTAAAAAATCATACAATCCTTTCCTATGAGTAAAGACTATTATTCCGTCCTCTGAATCGAACGAAATGCTTCTGCTGATGAAATAAAAAAAGCCTATCGTAAAAAAGCCATGGATCACCATCCTGATAGACATGGCGGTGATACTGGGAAAGAACAAGAATTCAAAACAATCAATGAAGCATATGCTGTCCTCTCAGATTCGAGCAAGAAAGCTCGTTATGATCAGTTCGGGTCTTCTGATAACGGAGGGGGGGGATTTGGCGGAATGGGAGGATTTGATTTTTGAGATATCAATGTCGAGGATATTTTTTCCTCAGTCTTTGGTAATATGGGTGGATTTGGTCGACAACAGCAGACTCGAAGAGACGAAAGTGGAGAGGATATACAATATGATCTCAAAATTACCTTTGCAGAAAGCTTTTCTGGGGTAAAAAAAGAGATTACTTTCGATCGCCTCACCAACTGTGAAACCTGTCATGGTCATGGGACAAAAGATGGAAAAGAGCCAAAAACCTGTACCCAGTGCCTGTGATCTGGCTACGTCACAAAGGCAACGAGAAGCATCTTCGGTATGATGCAACAAACAGTCGTCTGTGACAATTGTCACGGGGAATGAAGCATTATCGAGCATCCATGCCCAGAATGTCATGGTAAACGACGTATTAAACAAAAAGTCTCACAAATAGTAGAAGTGCCAGCTGGTATCGATGATGGTATGACTATACGTATCAATAGTGAAGGACATGCTGGAAAACACGGGAATGGTGACCTCTATATCGTCTGTCATGTTGAACAATCACAGGACAATCTCGTGCGACGAGGCAATGACCTCTACAGCACAGTGAAAATGAGCCCAACAGAATCCGTGCTCTGAGTGAACAAGAAGATACGCTTTCCCATTATCGGAGAGCGAGAAATCAGAATAGCAGCAGGCACACAACACGGTAAAAAAATTCAGCTCACCAGTGAATGAATGCCTATTCTTGGTAAAAAATGACATGGTGACCTCATTGTCACCCTCGAGATACTCGTCCCAGGGAAAATTTCAAGAGCCGAAAAGGCTCTCTACGAAGAAATCAAAAAAATAGAGAAGTAAAAAACTCTTGATTTGAGAGAAAAATAGGTGTATACTGTGGGCATAATGCAAAATATCTTCACGACATTTTTTCGAAAAAAGAAACAAGCATGGTATCATATCATCTCTGCCAGCTTGATTATCGTCTATTGGTGGGGACTCTGGAATATTCTGGATTCCCTCTTTCTCGGGCATGAACTCTCTCCACATCAGCTTGCCATATTAATTCTCATTATTTTCATCAGCATTACTGCATTGATATTCCTCGATTTCGATCTCTCAGAATTGTAGTGATTTTATTTGTATTTCGGAAAAAAGTATGCTAAAATGCTCTTATGGAATACACTCAAACAATTATCGGACACCGAGATGGCGTCTTAGTCGTAACTGGGGTCGGAATCTTAGACGAAAAGACATCCCCGCCTATATTTGCTGAAATTCTTAAGTACACTCACGAAGCTCCACAAATTGTGGTATGTGATTTAACCAGAATAGAAGGCATAAAGACAGCTTTTTTGAACGGGGTCCTCGTAGTCCAGAAATACTTAGAAAAATCGGGCTGAGATCTCGTGATTGTTCATGGAGACGTCGAGGATGTCTTGGAAAGTACAGGTATTTCAAAAAAAATACAAACATTTGAGACGCTTGAAGAAGCTCTCGGATACTGCCATATTCATTTTCCTCATATTATCAGTTTTATCTTCGATCAAGAAAATAAAAATAACATTGCTACCGTTTTGGCTGGGGTAAAAAAGGAAGAAAAATGGTCTTTTTTCACCGATGAGACAAAAAACACGCCAGATGTAGAGAAAATACTCGAGTATTCTATCGTGGCAAATGCATCGGATATCCATCTCAATACCTGAAAACATATCACCTATCGTGTGGAAGGTATACTCATACCCATAACTGAAGAACCGGTACTCACAGAAAAACACCTCAATGACATCAAAGAGGAGCTCCTCAGAACTCATCCAAAAATTAAAAACGAACTGGAAACAGAATTCGACGCAGATTTTTGATATGTATCGGAAAAAAATCAGGTCTCTTTTCGAGTCAATGGTTTTTGGTCTCTCGGGGCACTAGGGTTCTCTCTCAGAAGAATCGAAAAAGTAGCCAGAAATTGTGAAGAACTATGACTCCCAAAGAGTATAGAAAAATTCATACACGCCAAACAGTGACTCGTGCTCATCACATGACCAACTGGATCAGGAAAATCGACGACACTCGTCGCAATGCTCGAAGAAATAAATGCACTTCGCTGAGACAATATCATCACTATCGAGGATCCTATAGAATTTATTTTTACTGATAGAAAATCATACTTTTCCCAAAGAGAAGTGGGGAGAGATACACATTCTTTTCCGACTGCTATCCGAGCAGCCATGCGTGAAGATCCAGATATTGTCGTCATAGGAGAAATGCGAGATGCGGAAACTGTCGAGGCAGCACTCAATCTCGCAGAAACCGGCCACCTTGTTTTCTC
>Ga0172380_10007074_pt1 | contig 12770 bp, 12 predicted proteins | sample Leawe162metaG_FD_119747 | JGI IMG/M metagenome (GOLD analysis project Ga0172380, IMG submission 119747) | Leachate microbial communities from a municipal landfill in Southern Ontario, Canada - Leachate well 162 metaG | ecosystem: Engineered > Solid waste > Landfill > Unclassified | place...
ACTGGTGTGTTCTGACAGCACAAAATCCAGCCCAAAGAAGCGGTCCACCCCACACGGAAAAATGACCCCATGGGGTGACCTTTGTGTTGAAATATAATACTTGATGACATACGGCACACAAGAGGCTATGGTTAATTTATGAAGCCAATCAATTGGAACACGGATAAGAACATGCAACTCAAAGCGGAGCGCGGAATATCCTTTGAGGAGGTTCTGGTAGCCATGTACCAAGGGACGCTTCTCGACGTAATCGAACACCCCAACAAAGATAAATACCCGAACCAGCGCATACTTGTCGTCCGTATTCGCGATTACGCCTTCTTGGTCCCTTTTGTCGAAACAAATGAAGAAATATTTTTAAAGACGATCATTCCAAGCCGAAGTGCTACCAGAAGCTATCTTCCGGAGGAGAACAACAATGAAAAATAAAATGAAAACTGAAGATAAAAAATATGAAGAGGACATTCTCGGTTCGTTCGGGAAGGGCGAATGGCGATCAGTGCCTAATTTGAAGGACGAGATCGAACGTTATGCATCAAGTGCTACGGCTACACTTTCAAAAGACAAACGCATTAATATCCGCCTTTCTTCTCGTGACTTGGAGGATATCCAGATGCGGGCAGCAGAAGAAGGCATGCCCTACCAAACATTGATTGCAAGCGTCCTTCACAAGTATGCCAGCGGTCGACTTTTAGATACTTCATCGCGTCCAACAACGCGCCCAACCGGGCGCGCGAAAAAACTGCGCGCCGGTTAACTCACAGCGGTTGCCGCTGGCCTGACCGATACGTTGCTGGCAAGAACTTTTCAAGCGCCTTGCAGGTGAAATCAACAAACCGGATGGGCCGCGACTCTATGCCTGGTCCTTGATGACCAACCACTTTCATCTGTTATTGCGGCCCGGCAAGGGCTGTCATTTTCGGTGGCCTGGCCATGAGTAGTTCATGCCCAAAAAAACTTCTTATCATCTGCGGACCGACCGCATCGGGCAAGAGTGATCTGGCCCTGGGCCTGGCCCGCGAACTGGACGCCGAGATCGTCAATGCGGATTCCATGCAGATCTATCGCGGCATGGATATCGGCACGGCCAAACCAACGCCGGCGGAACGGGCAGAGATCCGGCATCACCTGATCGACGTGGCCGATCCCGACCGGCTCTTCTCCGCCGCCGACTTCGCCGCTGCCGCCGACGGGGCCATCAGGGACATCACCGAACGGGGCAAACGGGTCATCGTGGTGGGCGGCACCGGGCTCTACCTTCGCGCCCTGGTGAGCGGCCTGGTGGATTCCCCCAGTGGCGCCGGCGAAATCCGCCAGGCACTACAGGAAGAGGCCCGGGACCTGGGCAACGCAGCCATGCTGGAAAAGCTGCGCCTGGTGGACCCGGAACTGGCCGGGCGTATCCATCCCAACAACCTGGTGCGCATCATCCGCGCCCTGGAGGTGTACCGCCTGACCGGCATCCCCCTGTCCCGCTACCAGCAGGCGCACGGTTTTTCCGGCCAACAGTACGAAACGCTGCGAATCGGCATCAGCGTCGAACGGCAAGAGCTCTACAAACGCATCGAGGCACGGGTGGAGCGGATGCTGGCGGCAGGACTTCCGGAGGAGGTGCAGCAACTGCTGGCCGCCGGCTATGGCCCGGAATTAAAGGCCATGCGCGCCATCGGTTATAAGCAGCTGGCTGCCCATTTTGCCGGCGAGTGCAGCCTGGAAGAGGCTGTCCGGTTGATCAAACGCGACACGCGGCGCTATGCCAAACGCCAACTCACCTGGTTTCATTCCGATCCGGACATAATATGGCTTGAATATCCCGCAAAGTTTGCTACTATTTTGCAGCATGCAATTGAATTTTTTGAACGCCGGGAGGATTAAGAACATGGCAAAGGCACCCTTCAACATTCAGGATCAGTATCTCAATCAATCCCGCAAGGAACGCATTCAAGTGGCTGTCAAGATGATGTCAGGGGACACCTTGACCGGCTACATCAAGTCCTTTGACAATTTTTCCGTACTGCTGGATTCCAATGGCGACATCCTGATCTACAAACACGCCATCTCCAACATCACCTCATCCGACGGCAACTTCCGGTTGCACCAATAGCCCGGCAAAATCCGGACCTCCGAGGCTGCCAAGCCAAGGAGGTCTGCTTTCCAATTCCTATTCCCATGCAAAAAAACACGAAAATCCTCCTGGCAATCGCCATTTCATTGCTGATCTTGAGCGCGGCATTACTCTACTATTCCTCCACGGTCTTTCTGCAGCTGTTCATCGCCTTTGCCCTGGCCTATGTCCTTAACCCGGCAGTGACGTATCTGGAGCGCAAAGGTCTGGGCCGCATCCCCGGAATACTGATCGTCTTCACCCTCGCCCTGGTGACAACGGCCGGCTTCACGCTCTTCCTGACGGTCTCCATCAAGGATGAACTGGCCAACATGCAGATCAACCTGCCCGGCTATGCCGAGCATATTTACGAAATCACCCCGCCGGCAGTAAAGTCGTACCTGGGCATCGAGACCCCGCAACGGCTCTCCATGAGATTGGACGAGCTGCTGCAACAGGCGCGCGGCATGGCACCGGACCTGGTCAAGCCGGTGCTCACCTTTATCCAGAAGGCCTTTTCCTCCACCATTGCCATGATCCTGACCGTCCTGGGCTACTTCATCATCCCGGTCTACCTTTTCTATCTGCTGACTGCGCTGCCGCGGCTCAAGGCGTTCATCGAATCATTCATCCCTGAACGTTTCAGTATGGGCTACCAGGAAAAACTGAACGAAGTTGACGCCGTGCTGTCCGGTTTCATTCGTGGCCAGCTCTCGGTATGCGCCATTCTTGCCGTGCTTTACAGCATCGGCCTTTACTTCATCGGCATCGACCTGTCCATAGCCATCGGCACCCTGGCCGGAATCACCTTTATCATCCCCTATGTGGGCACCATCATCGGCATCTGCCTGTCGGTTGTCATGGCCTTCCTCAAGTTCCAGGACATCCTGCATCCCCTGCTCTGCCTGGGCTGGTTCTGCCTGGTCCAGGCCCTGGAGGGAATGGTGATTACCCCCAAGATCGTGGGCGATACTGTCGGACTACACCCGCTGGTGGCCATCATTGCCCTGCTGATCGGCGGACAGATGTTCGGCATCATGGGGATGCTCCTGGCAGTGCCGGTCACGGCGGTGCTGCAGGTTTTTCTCCGCTCCCTGGCGGTTTATTACCGCAACACCGAATTCTACCGGGGTAACTGATGAAGGGTCTCATCATCGAAGCCGTCACTCCGGGCTCTATCGCCGACGAGTTGGGTGTGGAGCCGAGGGACCGGCTGCTGTATGTCAACGGCCACCCCTTGCGGGACATCATCGACTACAGCTACTACATCTCCACCGACGAAGAGCTGCTGCTGGAGATTGTCAAGCCGGACGGAGAGCATTGGGAACTGGAGATCGAGAAGGAACCGTACGAGCCGCTGGGACTTACCTTCCCATCGCCACAGCCGGCACGCTGCCGCAACAACTGCGTCTTCTGCTTTGTCCACCAGCTCCCCAAAGGCCTGCGCAGGCCGCTCTACGTAAAAGACGAGGATTACCGCCTTTCCTTCCTCAACGGCAATTATGTCACCCTGGCCAACCTGAAACCGGCCGAACTAGCCAGGATCGTCGAGCAGCGCCTGTCGCCCCTCTACATCTCGGTCCACGCCACTGACCCCCAACTGCGCCAGCAACTGCTGGGCAACAAAGACATTCCACCCATCATGGACCAGCTGCGGAAGCTTGCCGCTTCAGGAATCGCCATGCACACCCAGGTGGTGCTCTGCCCCGGCCTCAACGACGGCCCGCAGTTGGAGCGGACCGTGGCGGACCTGGCAGGGCTTTACCCGGCCGTGCAATCCCTGGCAATCGTGCCGCTGGGGCTGACCCGCCACCGCCGGGGCCTCCCCAGCCTGACAGCGGTGGATGCCGCCTATGCCAGGCAGTTCATCGAATTCTGGCAACCACGGGTAAAGGCCCTGAAAAAGAGGCTTGACGAACCCTTCCTCTTTCTGGCGGACGAGTTCTATCTCAAGGCCGCCCTCCCCTTCCCGCCCCTCAGCCAGTATGGCGACCTGCCGCAGATCGAGAATGGCGTCGGCATGGTGCCGCTCTTTTTGCGGGATGCCACCCGTGTCCTGCGCACGGCCCGTCCTGTCGGCAATTTCCGGGTCACCGTGGCGACCGGTGTCTCGGCCTTCGGCTTTGTGGCTGAATTCCTGGCCGGATTGGGGGAAAAAACCGGCGTGGAGTTGGTGCCCATAGCGGTTGAAAACCGCCTGTTCGGTGAGAGTGTGACCGTCTGCGGCCTGGTGGCCGGCAACGACATCGTTGCCGCGCTGGCAGGGGTTGCTATCGGGGAGGCCTTGCTCGTGCCGGACGTGATGCTCAAGGAGGGTGAAGGGGTCTTTCTGGACGATGTCGGCCTGGAGGAACTGGGACAACGCCTCGGCTGCAAGGTAATGATCTTTGACAGCACTCCGCGCGGCTGTTATCAGGCTGTCAGGGGCCTGGGGCGCGGCAAGTCCGCCTCAGCCGATTGAAAGAGGTAGCCCGTATGGTATACTCTTATTATGGAATTTCAGAATTACGATAAAAGCATCGCCAATCGTTTTACCTACGCCATCATCCTGACAGCCATCACCTGCATCGCAGAGATCGCCGGCGGTATTTGGGCCAATTCGCTGGCCCTGCTGTCGGATGCAGCCCACGTCTTCCTCGATCTGTTCGCACTGCTGCTCTCCCTGGGCGCCATCAAGCTGGCCGGGTTGCCAGCCTCCGAAACCCGCACCTTCGGCTGGCACCGAACCGAGGTATTTGCCTCGTTCATCAACGGCATCACCATCTTCCTGATCTCCATCGGCATCTTCTACGAGGCCTGGGGCAGGCTGCTCAAGCCCGAAGAGGTGAAGAGCGTGCCCATGTTCATTATTGCCGTCATCGGCCTGCTGATGAATCTGCTGTCAGCCTCGGCCCTGCACGAGCATTCCCATGACGACCTGAATGTGCGCAGCGCATTGCTGCATGTCATCGGCGACGCCGCCGCCTCGGCCGGAGTGATCGTCGGCGGCGTTGTCATGTATTTCACCGGCTGGTACATCATCGATGCAATCATTTCCATCGGGATCGGCTGCGTGGTATTCTTCGGGGCCTGGCGAGTCATGCGCGAGTCCACCCACATCCTGCTGGAAGGTGTGCCGCGGAAAATGAAAGTGGCCGAAATCGCCGCAAGCATCCGCAGCGTGGAGGGGGTCAAAGACATTCATCATCTGAATGTCTGGTCCATCTGTTCCCACATTGTGGTCCTGTCCGCCCACCTTGACGTCACCACTGAATTCAAACAACGCCAGGCATCCGTGATCCATGCCGTCGAACACATGCTGCTCGATACCTACGGTATTGCCCACACAACCCTGCAAGTCGAATGCATTGCCTGTGTAGCCGGTCCGGTCCTCAAAAAAATGAAGCACCACACGCCGCATACTCACACCCATGCCCATAACCATTGATCCGTACAGCATTTATTTTTTTCAAGCGAACCGGACAAAGATGGCTGCGGCCAGCGACTTCAGGCCTGATGCGTTGACGTTATGGCAAAACCATGGTCACCAGCCATAACATATTGCGAAATCATGGTTTTATGATAATAATAAGCGCCTAATCCACATTCCCCCGACTGGAATCACATGCAAGCAGATTTTTACCAAAAACGTAACAATGACGAGCTCATCATGAACACAACTGATTACCAGGGAATGACCAGGGAAGAGCTGATCAACGAGCTCATGCATCTCCGTGAAGAGAATGCCCGCATCGCCGCACCCGCGAAGTCCAAGACCGGCATCGTTGCCGCGGTAAACGCACTCAAGGAGCGCGAACAGGCCAATGACGAACAGCTCCTGAAATCTGCCGAAGAGATTCAAGACCTTTACAACAACGCTCCGTGCGGCTATCACTCACTGGATAAAAACGGGCTTATCATTCGGATCAATGCCACGGAACTCAATTGGCTGGGCTATTCACAGGAAGAGATCGTGGGCAAGTTGCGTTTGCCGGATCTCATGACACCCGACAGTATCAAGAGGTTTCATGAAACTTTCCCGCAATTCATGAAGGAAGGCAAACTGAGCGACCTTGAACAGGAACTGATCCGCAAGGATGGGACCATTATGCCGGTCAGCCTGAGTGCAACCGCGATCTACGACAAAGAAGGCAATTTTGTCATGAGCCGTTCTATCGCCTTTGACATCACGGAACGAAAAGAGGCCGAGCAGAAACTGCGGCGCCTGAATCGCCTGTACGCCGTATTGAGCGAAACCGGTAATGCGATTGTGCATGTCAACGACCAGGACTCGCTGTTCCAGGAGGTCTGCCGCATCGCGGTTGAACATGGCGGCTTCCGCCTGGCCTGGATAGGACAGGCAGACAAGGCCACCGGGGTGGTGAACGTCGTAGCTTCGCAAGGCGAGATCGGCTATCTGAATAATCTGCGCATTTTGGCAAAGAACGATCCGAATGGAGGAGGGCCGACCGGCGTTGTGCTCCGAAGCGGCCAATATCACATCTGCAACGACTTCCTGAAAGACGTATGCACCAGCCCATGGCATGAGAAGGCCAGGGCACACGGCTTGAAGGCCTCGGCCTCGATTGCCCTGAAATCGAGAGAGAAAGTAATCGGGGCCTTTACCCTGTATGCCGGAGAAACTGGTTACTTCGATCCCCAGATGATTGAACTCTTCCAACAGATGGCCGCAGATATCTCCTTTACCCTGGACAACCTTTATCGGGATGCGCGCCGCAAGGCAGCCGAGATAGCTTTGCAGGCGGAAATTGAGGAACGCCTCAGAACCATGGAGGAACTTCGCGAAAAAGACCGGATTATGATGCATCAAGCCCGTCTGGCGGCCATGGGAGAGATGATCGGCAATATCGCCCATCAATGGCGTCAGCCGTTGAATACGCTGGGACTTGTCATCCAGAGGCTGCCGTTCTTCTACGAAACCGACGAATTCAGCAAGGAATTCCTCGAAACCAGCACCAGTGAGGCCATGAAACTGATCCAGCACATGTCGCGCACCATCGACGACTTCAGAAATTTTTTCAGGACCGATAAAGAAAAGATGACCTTCGATATCAACCAGGTAGTCAGACAGACCGTCAACCTGGTCAAGGAAAGCTTCCGGAACGAACAGATCGACATCACCATCAACTGCCACGACGTCCCCTGCATCACCGGCTTCCCCAACGAATATTCGCAGGTCCTGGTCAGTATCCTGCACAATGCCAGGGATGCCTTATCGGAGCGCAAAATCAACAAGGCCCGCATCTCGATTCATTCCTTTGCGAAAGATGGCAAGATCACCGTGATCATCGGCGATAACGCCGGCGGAATCGACGAAAATATCATCGACAGGATATTTGACCCATACTTCACCACCAAGGGACCTGACAAGGGGACGGGAATCGGGCTGTTCATGGCAAAAAATATCATCGAAAACAGCATGAATGGCCATCTGACTGCTCGCAACACCGCTGAAGGCGCTGAATTCAAAATAGAGGTCTGACATGGAAGCTCTCAACCAGGATTCGTTCATAATTTCGATCATGTACGTGGAGGATGAGAAGGATGCCAGGGATATCCTCAGTTCCATTCTCACCAGAAAGTATCCCGGCATGCGGTTCCATATCGCTGAAAACGGCGAAGTCGGACTGGAAATTTTCAAGGAACACCGCCCGGAAATCGTCATTACCGACATAAGCATGCCGTTGGTAGATGGTGTCCGGATGGCGGCCGAGATCAAAGCGATTAACCCGGACACTATAATCATCGCGGTCACCGCTTACAGCGACACCAAATACCTGTTGAAATCCATTGAGATCGGCATCAACCATTACATCCTGAAACCTGTGGATTACGGCAATTTCTTTGCGATCATAAACAAGAGTATTCACTCGATTCTGCTCGAAAGGCAGGTCAGGACACAGCAGGAAAATATCCGCAAACTATCCAGGGCCGTTGAGCAGAGTCCCAGTACCGTTGTTATTACCGATGCAAAAGCTAATATCGAATACGTTAATCCTAAATTCACGGAACTTACCGGATATACAAGGGAAGAGATATTGGGGCAAAATCCGCGCATCCTGAAATCCGGCGCCGTGCCTGATTCCGAATATGAAGAGCTCTGGCGCACCGTCACCTCGGGCAAGGAATGGCGCGGTGAATTCCTGAACAGGAAAAAGAACGGAGAGCTGTATTGGGAATCAGCCTCGATCTCTCCGCTACACAACGACGATGGCGTCATCACCCATTATGTGGCTGTCGAGGAGGATATATCCGAGCGCAAACGAACGGAAATGGAGATAGAGGCCCTCAACATCACCCTGGAAAACCGTGCCCTGGAACTGGAAGCGGCGAACAGGGAACTGGAGGCATTCAGCTACACTATTTCCCACGATCTGCGCAGCCCAATCACCATCATCCAGGGATTTTGCCAGGTGCTCCTGGAAAGGCATGCCGATCTGTTCGACCAACCTTCAATGCAATGCATTCAGGTTATCCACCAGGAAATCCGCCGCATGGAGGCAATGATCAAATCCCTGCTCAAGTTTTCCAAGCTGTCTCGCCAGGCACTGGACGAAGAGGAGGTTGATCTGGGGGCCATTGCATCGACAATTGCCATGGAATTACAGATGCGCAATCCTGAACGCAAAGCAGAATTCACCATAGCCGAGCATGCCAACTGCTTTGGCGATCCGATCCTGCTACGGGCCGTCATGGAGAACCTGCTCGGGAATGCCTGGAAATACACCACTAAAAAGGATAAGGCTGTCATTGAATTCGGGCTGTTGGACAAGGACGGCAAGACGACCTATTATGTGCGCGACAATGGGGCCGGCTTTGACAACAGCAAAGCCGGCAAACTTTTCGGCGTCTTTCAGCGGTTACACAATGATAGCGATTTCGAAGGATTCGGAGTAGGTCTGGCAACAGTACAGCGGATCATCCAGCGGCATGGCGGAACAGTCTCTGCAGAAGGAGAGGTGGACAAGGGGGCTACATTTTATTTCACTTTAGGCGAAAAAAGGACCTAGCGATCTTAACGGATCGATCGCATTCATACCATTGACCCACCTTATTCCGCACTCCCTCCAGAGCCCTTAACACCTACCGCAATAAGTGCCCCCCTTATGATCCATGGTGCTATACTTGCTTCATAGAGCTGTAAAATTCCATAAGAAAGAGAGATGATCACCATGAAAACCATAAGGGTCAACGAATTCGGCCCTGCGGAGGTCATGCGCCTTGAAGATGTTGCCGATTTGATTCCAGGACCATCTCAGGTGGTGGTTAAGGTAGAAGCAGTCGGTGTTAATCCGGTTGACACCTATATTCGGTCCGGCACATACCGGCCGGACTTGAAACTTCCCTATACGCCCGGCCAGGACGCCGCCGGCGTCATCAGCGCTGTTGGTCCGGGCGTGGAACACCGCAAGATCGGCCAACGTGTTTATATTGCCGGGTCCATATCCGGGACCTATGCCGAGCAGGTACTCTGCAAAGAGTTCCAGACCCACCCTTTGCCTGAGGGGATCAGTTTCGGTCAGGGAGCCGCCTTGGGAGTACCCTATGGAGCGGCATTCCGGGCACTGTTCCAGCGAGCGCACGCCGTGGCTGGTGAAACCGTGCTGGTGCACGGGGCGAGCGGCGGTGTCGGCATCGCAGCCGTGCAATTGGCCAGTGCCGCAGGCCTGAATGTAATCGGGACGGCAGGCTACAAGGATGGCCTGGCACTGGCGGAAGCCCAGGGTGCGTGTCACGTTCTCAATCACCATTCAACTGGCTACCTTGACAAAATTTCCGGCCTGACCTGCGGCAAAGGGGTAAATATCATCCTGGAGATGCTGGCCAACGTCAACCTGGACAAGGACTTGGGCGTCGTGGCAACAAACGGCCGGATCGTGGTGATCGGGTCCCGCGGCAGGGTCGAGATCGACCCGCGCGCGGCCATGGGCAAAGAAGCCAGCATCCTTGGCATGACCCTTTTCAACGCCAGTGAACAGGAGTTGAAGACCATGCACGCCGCCTTTGCAGCCGGCCTGACAAATGGTACTCTGCGGCCGATAGTTAGCCGGGAAATCCCGCTGGCCGAGGCAGCAACCGCACACCACGCAATAATGGAGGCCAGCACCCTCGGCAAGATAGTGCTGGTGCCATAGGACTTACTTCATAGGTCCTATAGGTCGTATAGAACCTGTAGGACCTATGTCTTTGGAGGAAACATGCCTATCCCCCCTCAATTACGCAAGGTTTCTCCAACAATATGGGAACTGCCTGTTTCCTATAAAGAAGGGATGCTGGTCCCTGTCCGGATTATTGCATCGGAAGCCATTGTGAGCCGCATGGAAGCAAGTGTCTTTGAACAGGCAGCCAATGTTGCCTGCCTGCCCGGCATACTGAAATACTCCTACTGCATGCCGGACGGCCACTGGGGCTATGGATTTCCCATTGGCGGGGTAGCGGCAATGGATCCGAAAATCGGGGTGATATCCCCTGGCGGAATCGGCTTCGACATCAACTGCGGCATGCGTCTTGTCCTGACCAACCTGAGCGAGGAAGAGGTGCGGCCGCGCATCCATGAACTGGTAGACCTGCTTTTTGCCCGCATCCCCACCGGTGTCGGTTGCACCGGGTTTGTGCGCTGTTCCCGGAGTGAATTCCGCCAGGTAGTGGAAAAAGGCTCCCGCTGGTGCCTGGAAAGAGGGCTTGCCTGGCCGGAAGACCTGGATATGACCGAGGAGCAGGGATGCTTCGGAGGCGCCGATGCCAATTCATGCAGTGACAAAGCCGTTGAACGGGGGTACGACCAGATCGGTACGCTCGGTTCCGGCAATCATTACTGCGAGGTTCAGGTTGCCAGGCCCGAAAATATCTTTGACGCGGCTACTGCCAGGGCCTTCGGCATCACCATCCCCAACCAGGTAGTGATCATGTTCCACTGCGGCAGTCGCGGTTTTGGGCACCAGGTTGCCACCGACTATCTGCAAACCTTCCTCAAGGTCATGACAACCAAGTACGGCATCAAGGTGTACGATCGGGAACTGGCCTGTGCGCCCTTTCGTTCACCCGAGGGCCAAGCCTATTTCTCGGCCATGAAATGTGCCGTCAACATGGGTTTTGTCAACCGGCAGGTGATACTGCACCGGATCAGGGAAGTCTTTTCCCGAATATTCCAGCGGTCACCGGAAAGCCTCGGCATGCGAATGGTCTACGACGTTGCCCACAATACCGCCAAGCTGGAAACACATCTTATTGACGGCATCAGGCAGGAAGTGCTGGTGCACCGCAAAGGGGCAACCCGTTCATTCGGCCCGCACATGGCCGGCATACCGGAATGCTACCAAGATACCGGTCAACCGGTCATCATCGGCGGTAGCATGGAGACCGGCTCTTACCTGTTGGCCGGAGAATCCGGGGCGGCAAGCACCTTCTTTACCACCGCCCACGGCAGTGGCCGGACCATGAGCCGCCACCAGGCCAAGAAACTGATCAAAGGGCAAAAGCTGCTGAGCGATATGGAACAGCGCGGCATCTACGTCCGGACCGACTCCTACGGTGGCTTGGCAGAGGAAGCGGGCTTTGCCTACAAGGATATCGACATGGTGGCGGCGGCAACCGAAGAGGCTGGACTCAGCAGAAGAGTGGTCAAACTGGTGCCGATCGGCAACATCAAGGGATAAACAGATTGCCAGCAGAGTTACCCGAAGGAATATTATTAATGGGTCTGAATGCTATGCCTTACAAGTTTCTGGAAGATATTGCTACCGCCGACGTGGCCTTTGAGGCCTGGGGAGATTCCCGTGAGGAGATGTTCGTTGCCTGCGCCGATGCCCTGCTGGCTACCATGGTGGATGAACCGGATGACATCGAGCGGCGCAAATCCCTGGAGATCAAACTGGATCATGAAGAGCTTGATCTTCTGCTTTTCTCTTTTCTTGCGGAACTGGTTTACTACAAGGACGCCAAACGACTGCTGTTGCATGCGGACACAGTCCGGATCGATTGCCAAAACAACGAATTCCGGCTGGTGGCAAACGTCCGTGGCGAAGAGATCGCTCCCACCCGCCATGATCTGCTGGTGGATGTCAAGGCGGTCACCCTGCACCGTTTCAAGGTAAGTAAAGAGGGCAATCTCTGGAAGGCGACCGTCGTGCTGGATGTGTAAAACAGCCACAAAGACGGTGTCTTCACTGCCGTGTTTTCGAGCATTCCATTTCTCTCCCGAGCCCGCGCTTCCCCGCTCCTTCCATCTTCACCCATCCTTGGCATGCAATAGGAATAATAGTCGCTTTCGCTAGTTGCAGTCAGGCGTATAATAAAAGCAGAGTTGATATCAGCGCTGCAAAGAGGAGGTTAGAGTTCGAATGGATACCAATAATGGAGATAGGGAAAATCCGGCAACGATCAAGCGCCATGCACTGATACTCCCGATATCGTCACTGGCGGTTGCCCTTATTGCCGCGTTGTCGCTGGCCGCAGCCGGTTTCGGCACACGCCTCGGCCTGTGGGACTTTCACACCGGATTCGATATTTTGGGTTATGGAGGCTACGGCGGAGTGGTTGCCGTGCTGGCCGCACTGGCCGGCTTCGCCACATCCATCAAAAAGAAGAGCTTCCTGGGCGGGATAATCGCTTTCCTGGCCCTGCTTGTCGGCGTAACAGTCTTTGCGCTGCCTTTGTCATGGAAGCT
>Ga0172380_10007075_pt1 | contig 12769 bp, 10 predicted proteins | sample Leawe162metaG_FD_119747 | JGI IMG/M metagenome (GOLD analysis project Ga0172380, IMG submission 119747) | Leachate microbial communities from a municipal landfill in Southern Ontario, Canada - Leachate well 162 metaG | ecosystem: Engineered > Solid waste > Landfill > Unclassified | place...
CACAAGATCTCGAACGTCTGCCAGAATCATTTTCAATTGCGCGGACGTTATTCCGCGATCGTCTTGCCGCTTTCGTCGCAGACGTAGGAAGCCTCTCTGATCTGCTCTCCTACGTTCTTGATCGCGTATCGGTCGTTCTTATCGTCACTGCTGATTTGAATGCCGCCTACACCATTTTTGAACGTATCAACTATCGAGGACAGGAACTTGCCGCGAAGGATTTGTTAAAGAATTATCTTCTCAATGCGCTCTTTCAGGAATTGAAGGGACGAGAGGCGGATGAGGTGCGTGTACAAACGCTTTTCCAAAGAGAGTCTGGAACGTTTCTTTCCTTGTGGCAACGCGCCGAGGATGCGGAACTCGACATGAACGAGTCACTCATCCTCCATCGCGAGGCGGTGACGGGACAGCGCACGAAGCGTGATCTTTTCAAAGAGATCACCAATCTCATTCTCGACACTAAGCTCGATGCTATCGGATTTCTGCACGATTGGCTCAAGACCGTTGACGCGTATACGTCGCTCACGCAAGGCTCTGTTTTTGGTACGCTCGCGCCGTCGGCACAGAACAATATTCGTCTTTTAAAACACGGCGGAAATCGGTATTGGCAAGCGATTCTCATTGCGGCTATTCGCATGGGATACGACAAGCCGTCCCTCGAATCGCTGACGTTCCATATTGAGCGTTTGTTCGCGCTGTCTCGCGTTGCCGGAGATGCCTCAACGATTTTGCGCGACCCCGCCATGCTCATTATTCGCGAATACATTCTCCAGAAAAAATCCGTGGAAAGTATCGCGGTCGTTTGCGAACAGTACATCGATCGCTTTCAGGCTATTGAGCGAGCAGTTACCAATCTTCGCGGCGATTGCTACAATGCAAGCTGGTGCCGCTATGCGCTCGCAAAATTTGAATATGCGCTTACTGATGCGTCGATGGCTCGCGAGATTCGTTTCGACAAGACCGTACAGATCGAACATATTCTTCCGCAAACAATGACTTCGCCGGAATGGGAGAAGCATTTCAGTTCCACGGAACAGCACGAACTCGTGAATACTCTTGGAAACCTCACGCTTCTTATTGGGAGTACCGAGGAGAAAAACACCTCAAAAAATCAATCCGCTTCCAATAAACCATTCGCGGAAAAGATCGCAATCTATACCGGTCAAACTTTGAATGACGGAACTTCCGCCTTTGCCATGACGACCGATCTCAAGCGGTACGAAGCATGGACACCGGAAGTCATTCAAACACGCACCGAAGAAATGCTCCGCGCACTTCTTCATGCTTGGAAAATCAATCTTGATGACGTTCAATCGCGGCTCACGGCTCGCAAGGAGAGCTTCGACCACCCGAGCCTCTCGTATGCGGTCGGCGCGTATGAGGATAACGAATTGCGCGAACGCCTTCACACGACCTTGCAGGAAGACGGAAAGGTAAACGGATATTTCCGTATCCTGCTCTCGGTACTCGTAAAAGAAACCGAGCCAATGGAGCGCGAGGCACTGCGTGATGCGCTATTCGCCGCTGGTCTTGGAGATACGCAGACACGCACGGGTCATCTTATGAGCAATATTTCCCAGTTCCTTACCAAAAAAGAGAATGACCACCTCAGGCAAATCGTGCACTTTTCTGCTGACGTACGCCCAGGCGCGCCGAAAGACAATTACGTCATTCCTGAAGAATATAAAGCCCTTGTTGCTTCCATACTGAAAGAAACAGAATAACGCCTATGCTCTCCAAGTCCAACTTCATGCAATTCCTTCGCTGTACGTGTGAGCTTTGGCTTGCAAAGCAGCGACCAGATTTATTTCCCCCGACCGATCCCGCACTTCAGCGAATTTTCGATGAGGGAAATGTTGTCGACCGTTGGGCGCAGAAGTTGTTTCCCGATGCGGTGAACGTTGAAGGATTCGGAATGCCTGCGGCGATCAATACTAAAAAAGCCATTGCAACTGGGGCGACGGCATTGCTCCAACCAACGTTCATGACGAGCAAGATTTCCTGCCGCTCCGACATTCTCACAAAGAATGTCGATGGTTCGTGGAATATCTACGAAGTAAAAAGCTCGACGGACGTTAAAGAGGAGCACGTCATCGACGTGGCGTTTCAACGCATCTGTCTTGAGGAGTCCGGAATACGGGTCGCGCAAACGTTTCTTGTTCACGTCAACAATCAATACGTCAGGCGTGGTGAGATTGATCCTCGCGAGCTTTTTGCCATCAAAGACATTACGCACGAAGTAGAAACGGTCATGCCGATGGTGAAGAAGGAGATCCCTCGTGCTCTTGCAGTGGTCGAGTGGGACAAGGCACCAAGTCTCACGCACGTTTCTTCTTGCACAAATCCTGCCGAATGCGAATTCCTGTCGTGTTATTTCTCGGAGTTGAATAACGATCACATCTATTCGATCGCGACCTCGCTTTCCAAGGAAAAGCTCGTCGCATTCCTTGAACGAGGGCTTTTGAAGCCCGAGCAGATCCCTGCCGATGTCATGGCTGAATTGCCGAATATCAAACTTCCGGGAGTAAAAGTCGAACCAACACTTTCTGTCGATAAAGAAACGATTAAGTCCGAACTCGATAGCCTCCAGTACCCGCTCTACTTTTTGGACTACGAAACGTTCTTTCCTGCCGTGCCGATTTTTGATGGCTACCGTCCCTATCAGCAAATGGTGTTTCAGTATTCTGTTCATGTTGTGCGCGAACCAAATGCAGAACCCGAGCATTACGAATATATTACCGAGGAGATGATCGATCCTGCTCAAGGTGTTGCCGCCTCCCTCAAAAATCACATCGGAGATACAGGAAGCGTTATCGTCTGGAACGCTCGTTTTGAGGCATCACGCAACGCCGAGATCGGCGAATACTTGCCCGAGTTCACGGACTTCATGGCGAGTATCAACGACCGCATGTACGACCTCATGATGGTTGTGAAGAAAGGTCATTACGTTGATTCCCGATTCGGTGGCAGTGCTTCGATTAAGAAAGTTCTCCCAGTCATGTGTCCTGAGCTTTCCTATAACGACCTCGCAATTCACGAAGGTGGCACCGCATCGGCAAGTTGGGCAACGCTTACTGATCCGGCGATCTCGCCAGAAGCAAGGGAGCAGCTCAAAAAGGACATGCTCGCGTACTGTGGACTCGATACTTACGCCATGATTGCGATCTATCGAAAGTTTCTAGATGTATGTCTTACGCACTAGAGGTCAGATCTCGTGAATTTACTCAGGAGTTTATCGCCACCTCAAACTACTGTGAGTGGTTATTTAATGACAGATTCTTTCCAATTAACATTCTACCCCCATCTTTTCGTGTTACGAAGGCTACTATCGGAACCGCTCAAATAATGAATAAAAAGGGGAAAGACAGTTGGAGAATGGTTTTACCGATTGAACCCCCTGATGACAAATTTACTAGAAAATACTTTGCTCTTCATCATCCGGACGCGCTTCATGATTTTTTATTTCAAGTTCAGTCGTTAGATTTACAAAAGCTGCTGAAACAATCCGATAAAATCACAAGTTACTCTTTACCCTTGCCGATACAGCCATCTGAAAAGATAAGGGGAATTTCTGATTATTTAAAACTTGAAGCAGATGTTACTACAGATTCTTGGGATTTTTCATCGTTGGTTAAGCTTGATGTAAAGCAATGTTATCCATCGATTTATTCACACTCACTCCATTGGGCGATTGATGGATACTCGAATGTACGGAATGAGAATCCGATCGATTTAACAGTTGGAAAACTTTCTACGGGTGGCCGTGGTTTCTACGTAGATAAAAGTATCCAAGCAATGCACGGAGGGATAACGAAAGGGATTGCGGTTGGCCCAGGAGCGTCTGATGTGATTTTTGAAATCCTCTTTAGAAGGATTGATCAGGAAATTTCTGAAGAATTCATTGCACAAAATATAGATGCAATTGGTGGTCGGTTCAAAGATGATTATAAGATTCTTGTAAAAGATGCGAAGCATCAAACAGATGTAATTCAGATTGTCCAGGATAAATTGAATAGGTATCTTCTTCATCTCAACGAAGACAAGACTTGCTTTGGGCATCCGTTTGAAGTTTTACAACGTGATTGGATGGTTGAATATCATTCAGTAATGAATGAATCCCCAAAAAATATTAAACAGCTTCTCTGGCACTTAACCTATGTCGCAGATTTACAAAAAAGATACCCCAATAAACGACTGCTGGCGAAGTACATAGGAAATCTGCAATATAAGCCGAAATCAATTTCCGAATTTGATCAAATCACGTCAGTGCTCTTTTCGTTATCTGATGTCTTTCGTTCAATTGTTCCGATCACCATTTCATACATGGATAAAATTGCTGAGGAAATTGCGAGCAATAATATCGACCAGCGAATTCTTGGAAAAATATTGAGAGAGCAAAATGCATACAACGGCATGTGGTATCTGCATTATCTTGCGACATATTTTCCTCATCATAAGGATCAGATTAAAGGAAAAGTACATCCTTCGATTGAAGCAAATCCTTTTTGGAATTCATTAATGGGTCAAGAAGATAAACTTTTTTCAAATACCAATGTATCCGCATCTTTTTTTGAGCCGGTAGATAAACACATCAAGATTTACGATCAGACTAGAACCTTCTTAGAGGGCTATTAATTTGTTAATCGAACTTTTTAGGCAGAGAAATCCCTCCCTGTACCTTCGGCATTGTTCCTACCATGAAGTGATTCAGTGTTGTCTTTATCGCACGGTGACTATCGAGGATGACAACGATACTTTTCTGATCGAGCAATTTCGCGTCGATAATCATTTGCACGCGCTGATTTGAAGCGAGGAAAAATGGATTTGTCCGATCTATCGATCCGAGTTCGCACATTTCCTCTTCATTCGGTACGGTACACCACTGCAATTTCGTCTTGCCGAAAATCGCCGCATAGTTTAGCCGACGATTTGCTGACGTGGTGATCGCGAGGAAGCCGCCGTTACAACGAAAAAGTGTGACGGTAATAACCGCCTCGGTTGGCACATCGAGCACCCTTGCGATTTCGTCATATTCTCCCTCTGCCATGACGGGTAAATCGATGACTTCGAGATCGATTGAAAGTTCGAGGACGTTATTCATACAGGACAAGTAATGCCACACGGGCTGGGTTTGTCTAGGCCTAAAAAGCCTTTAACAACGCTATAAATACAAGGATAAGGAAGGGTGAGGAGGAGTCGGTAACCAGACTTCACTTTGGGTGGTTTGTAAGCTATACTTCCTTTGTCTAGGTTCAAACAGAACGACCGCGCCCCGAAAGGGCGATAGCTTTGGCTATCGGGAGTCATTGATGCGCACAAATGGGCATCCCTCCTGATAAAACAAGCAGCAAGGACTCCGGTTCTTCTGTTTGGGCCTAGACACCTCAGGTAGGGGTGTCCTTTTGTTTTAGACATCCCGAAAGAGGCTTATTCATAATCATTCACACAATATGTCGAATGAAGCTACGAGCCAAAAGAATTGGTTCGCACGTCACAAGATACTTACTGGGATCATGGGAGTGTTCGCATTCTTTATTCTTATCGGTGCTCTTTCCGGTGACGGTACGGAGGGAATCAAGGCGGGAGACGGTACGTCGCAGTCGGATAAAGACCAAGCTATTGTCGCGCAGGCCGGCGAGGTGATTAATCTCTCCACCTACACCATTAAGGTGCTTGAATCACGAGAGGAGAAAGTTATCAGCAGTGGAACGTTCGGCACACCTAAGGCAGCAAAAGAAGGCACGAAGTTCGTTATCGTCGAAGCAACCGTGACATCGAACGCATCTTCGGACACTACTTTCTTTCCCGATGACACCCTGAAGCTCGTCGATTCACAAGGACGACAATTCAGAACCTACGATGAAACCATCGGCTCAATTGATGATTATCTCGATGTAGCAACCCTTTCCCCGGGAATCCCACTCACGGGAGTTATCGTTTATGAGATTCCCGAGACCGAAACGAAGTACGCATTGGTTGGTGTGAACAAATCGAACGGCGATGTGTACATGGTTAACCTTCCGACGGTTGTTGCGGCGAACTAGGAGTAGCAGAAGCGACTTGTGATGCCATATATATTTCAAGTTTCTCTTCTTCCGCTGCTTGGTACTCTCGAATGCCCTTGAGTGCTGCATCGATTCGTTTCTGCTCGTCTTCTGTAACAATCAATTCGTCATCCGCTTGGTCCATCAACATCTTCTGTATTGCGCCACGTGCGTTGTATTTGTGATGACGGTACTTGAGATAGAACAGAATGGCTTGGATCTCTCCTTGTTGGATGAGTTGTATGAACTTGGATTCAACAACGTCGTCCATGATTTCGGATCCCTTATTCATCGCATCCATGACTTGCCTACGAAACTCAACATCATCCGCCTTCCAGCGGTTGAACGTCGCACGCGAGATACCCGTCTTCTGACAAGCGATCTCCACGATGCCCATTTTGGCGACGGATTCTAAGAATACGCGCTTTTGTGTTTGGATTCGCACCCTAGCTAAGGGATACGTTTTCTTTTCCTCCGACATACATTGATGCATCTACTCGTTGAGCTTCCTGTTTCGTCATTTTTTCCCAAAGCATGACGATGGTTTCGCAATACTCGAAATCCATCTCGATCATGAGACAGCGTCGCTTCGTTTGCTCGCAAGCAAGGAGTGTTGAGCCGCTTCCGCCAAACGGATCGTAAACGATGTCGTTCACCTTGCTGCTGTTAAGTATGAGTCGGCGAAGCAGCCCGACCGGCTTCATGGTCGGATGCAACTTGCTCTTGCTTGGCTTTGGATAGACGATGACGCTCTTGTCCTTGGCTTTAAAGAATTGGTGCGTGCCGTGCCAGCCGTAAATGATAAGTTCATGCTGCGGCAGGTAATCCATGCGCGCGATAATCGCATGGGTCTTTGCCCAGATGAGGAGCTGTGCGAACTTGAAGCCGTGCTCCTGCATGGCGAGCCGGATCGGAAAGATCATCTTATCGGTGTTGAAGATATACATTGCGTTCTTCTGTGCCATGTGAGGCGCAAGGTGCCTGATCCAGCTCTTGGTAAAGTCGAGATATTCTGCCTCACTTTGTACGTGATCGTTTTTGATGATCTTGGACTTTCCAAGCGACTGCGTGAAGCCCATTTTCCCCTCCACGTATCCAATGCCATAGGGCGGGTCGGTAAGTACGAGGTCAATACTTTTTTCTGAAAGAACTTTAGCGACATCTTCTGCTTTCGTTGCGTCACCGCACAACAACAGATGCTCACCGAGTTTTATCAAGTCTCCGTTTTGTATTTTCATACTATTCGACCTTTACTGCTTTCTTACCCGTCATCGCCTCGAACTTACGAATGATGACTCTGCAGAATTCTGGACTTACCTCACACAGACGCGCACGACGCTTCATCTGTTCTGCCGCATGAAGTGTACTGCCACTCCCTCCGAACAGGTCGAGAACGATGTCTCCGGGCTTCGTGCAGCGTTTGAACGGCTTCTCGTGAAGACTGAGCGGCTTCTGCGTTGGGTGATCGTATTCTTCCGCTGGATCGCGCTTCGCGAGCCAGATATCGAAGAGGTCAACGATGTCATCGATGGTTCTGTTTCCCGCGTCGACATGCTTGTTCATAATCTCGTGGAGATTCTGCGCGGTGTCGTTGAGATAGGGCTTTCCGCGCGTGCCGTATACGCAAGGCTCGTACGCCTTATTGAAGGCGACCTGCGGGGTCATGTTGAAGTTGTTTTTGATCCAGAGGCAAACGCGCTTATTTACTAGTCCATAGCGACCGAAGATTCCCTGAAAGAGCCAGATATACCTTTGATCACACCAGAAGAAAACGTGCGCATCGGGCTTCGTTACGCTCAGGGCGTTCTTCAGAATCGCATCGATGAATTCGTTGTATTCGATATCGGACAAAGAATCATCAACTTCGCCCGCATACTTTCCGTCTGTAGAGATACCGTTGCTGTAATTCAACCCAATGTTGTACGGAGGATCGCAGTACACAACGTCTGCCTGATCCTCACCCATAAGACGAGCGATAACACTCGCGTCTTTAGAATCGCCACAGATAAGTCGGTGATCTCCGAGAATAAACATGTCTCCCGGTTTAATCTCCGAAGACTCAACCGTCTCCTTGTCTTCTTCAGTTTTCTCCTCATCCTCAACGCTCGCAAAGTCTCCCCAGACTTGCGCGAGATCATGGTCGTCGAATCCGACATCAAGCAGAAGGCTCATATCGAATTCCTTCAGAAGTTCGTAGTCGAATTCACCAGTGTTGCGGTTGAGGCGAAGGTTGAGTTCCTTCTCCTTTTCAATGTCGGGAATATTGAGGTACACAACTGGCACTTCGTTCATGCCGAGGCTCTTGGCGACCTCGAGCCTGAAGTGTCCGCCGATGACGATGTTCTTTCGTTCAGCCGCGCCGTTCACGATGACAGGATCAACGAAACCGAACCGTTTGATACTTTCGGTAAGTTTTTCTTTTGCGGACTTGTCCCACTTTCTGGGATTGTATGTAGCTACCGCGAGGATGTCTGGGGAAACGTATTCCACCTTAATTGAGGTCTGTTCTTGAGATGACATAGATGATATTTGCCCGCTGATAAATAAAAACGCCCATACCGATTTCGATAGGGCTTCAATCGAAAATCGATAACAAAACTAAGAGTATTACCTCGTGTTCGCTTTAGCTCTTGGTTAGCTATCGATTTTCATCAGCTCGCAGGTCATATGCGATGTCACATCTCAATCACCAAATTGATTTGCGTGATGAAAAATATTGTAGATTTTGTTTCAAAGGCAATGTTCATTACGGATAACATATTCATTCTATCCCTGGTTATTTCATGCGTCCAATGTGATGCTGTGGATAAAATTTGGCTAACGAAAGCGGAATATGTCAGTTTAGGACACAATAGGACAGAATAGGTTTTTGAAACATGGAGCGCAAATTTGTAAGAAAAGCCCCGCGTTTCTTACAAGAAACAATGCGGTGTCATTGCTGGATGCCGCAGAAACATCGATAATGGGTAGCAACGTGAGTCCCTATGAATAAAACAACTCTTTATCTTCCGATTGCCAATCTTGATGTTGAATCCCAAATTCAAGTCGGAAAAGCGATCATCCATCCGCAAAGCGAGATACATATCATCGCGGATTGCTTTCGCGACCGTGAGAAAGTACTTCTTGATGTAGAAAAAGACTTTGGAGGGAACGCCTTTGTGGCAATCGAGGTGGAGAGCGATGGTGGGAAGTTGATCCCAGAGGATACATCAAAAGTCGAGGAAGCGATTCGCGAATCACTGTCGATCCTCTATCTCATGCAAAAAGAGATAGCGGGCAGGCATACCGTAAAACACCAAATATTTGGGTTGAAGAGCGATACGCCTTCGCTGCAGAATTTTATCGTCGCGAAAAATGACGGTCGTGCATCCTATAAGATCCAGAATGTTGGAAACTATGCAAAATGGGAGTTCACCACGGCTTCATTAGAAAAGCTCAAACTGAGAGATGATTTTCAATTTCTATGTCGGATCGCATCTTCGGACAAAAGGAGCGACATGGAGCAGCGGATTATGACATCAATCGGACTCATTCACGAAGGAACGCTCCTTCTTAAACTACAGGATCGATTCACAAAACTCATGACAGGTTTCGAGGTGCTTCTTTTAAAGAAGGGCGGAGAAGAGAAGAAGGGGTTCACGTTGGCAAGGATTTGCACAATGATGACTCATGCATTTCTTCTCCCGCAGTATAAATGTCTGTGTCCAGTTTTTGATGCAAAGAATGCGAATGAGTATTCAGACCTAGTGGAGAAGTCCGGGCTTCCGGGTATTTGCTCTGCGTACAATGAGTTTAAGAAGTGGTACGCGACGCGCAGCGAAATCAGCCACGAATCAAATCTCAAAACAGTAAATGACCACATTTCTTCGTTTGAGTGGTGGACGCACATGCATATCATGAAGACTATTGAACTTACATCAAAAAATAGCTTCAGCAGTCTCGTTGAATTCCGCGAGTATATCGAAAAGGAATATCAAGCGTGGCGATCTTCATTTGAAACTAAGTTGCCATAATTTTCTTCTTTGACGAATGATTTATGATTGAAAAGGAAATCCAACTGGCCGACCTTTTTGATCGCGCAACCGTGGAAATGTTCCGCGATATGGAGCGCCAGCAGAAAGAAGATGCTCGCATGCCGCAGTTCCTTTACGACATCATCATTTACTTCAAAAAGGGTGAGCGAGCCGAAGGAAAAGAAAAGTACATCCGCGACAAACTTGAGACGGACAGAAGGCACGAAGAACTTCTTGCCTCGGCTCAACCGCAAACGAGTATCCCGTGCCTCCGATACCAAACGCGCATGACGTTTGATTTGAAATCGCTAGAAACTTCCATCGACGGGAAGCGCGATCGCGTCCTCTTGCTCTACTCATGCCCGAACAAATGCATCCCTGGTCGCGCGTTCTATGACGACGGCGAAGAGTGGCATCCAAAAAAGAATCATTGTGAGAAGTGTCGCTCCACCGTTGAAACCGACACGGTGAGAAGCGGAGACGAGATTACCTTCACCGATTCGTGCTCGCATTGCGGACACGTGAAGCAACACGTGATGAATCTTTCGATGAAAGATCGGGATGTTGTCGTTGACGATCGCTACACCGAAGATCGTGCACGTTTTTGCATGACGGATGAGGAGTTAAGTGAATACAGGAGAGGAAGGTTTCAAATGGAAAAGTTTAGTGAAACCGTTAGGAGTATCCAAGAACGTTTAGAAAGCGAGAAGTCCATCGAGGAAGTCAACGTTTCCATTCATATGTTGCGCGTCATGGAACTGCAAGTACTTGTCACGGAAACACTCGAGAAAGAATCATTCGTCAAAGTCGCCCTCTCCGATCCGACAAATGATGGTCACCTATCCATCAAAATAACCGCCTTCGATAACGACGCGAAGCGTACGGACGATGCGTCCAAGAAGTCCGCAAAGACAGCACTCGAAGCCGCTCTTTCGGAGACGAATTGGCGACTCGTGAAAGGCTCCATAAACGTCATTTTAGGGGCGCTTGCTGGGGAGATAAAGGGCTATACAAGTGAGACAGAGGTGAGAAACCTGATCAAAGCTGAAAAAGGCTCTAAGGTTAGCATAAATACTGACAAAGACTCGGTTTGAGACACTGGCATACGGTATGTCTCATTTTGTCTCAGTTCTATGCGACCGGGACAGGGTTCGGGAGCATATAGAAGGTTGCCTCAAAGCCCCCTTAAAGGCTCAGTCCGTGACCGGAGCTCAGAACCACAAAAGAAGGACCAATGCGGTCCTTATTTTGTTTTTTGGTCATTCTTTTGTGGTTCGCCGGCGACAGCCGGCCACCGTCCGATATGCTCTATTCGGACGGTGAGGGACGGGATCACGGCAAGCGGAGCAAGCTCACTTGCGGAAGCGAGCCGTCATCCAAATCCCGGAACCAAAAAGCCCCCTCAAATGAGGGGATTTTTTATTGACAAAAGGCCTAAAAACTGCTATATTATGTGGTTCGTTTTCATGTATTCCCCCCATATCTTTTACGAGAAATATCCTTTCTCGTCAGAGATGTGAGCGGAATTTCTCCCTCACGCCAACCACTTGAAGAGAGGTCACCATGAATGGACAGAATGCCGGTGCCGCAGCTGGCGAGCACCGCGGATGCCGGATGCCCGACGTGAAGTTCCGCGATATCAGCGGAAAAGACGGCAAGCGTGTTCTCGAGGTCAAACCCCTCGAGCTCCCGCCCCGTAAGCCGCGGCAGATCCTCAAGTTCGAGCGCCCCGCCGCGCCGGAGACCCCGGTGCAGGCGGTCGAGCCCACGCAGGATCCGCGCGGATTCCGGTACATGTTCGTCCTCGGGGACGAGCACAGGGCTCACCCGGCGCCGGACATGGAGGAGGAGATCTCCATCCTGTCCCCGGATCCGGACCCGGCGGAGGAGCTCAACTCCTCCGATGACGAACCGGACACCGACGAGCTGACGGAGGAGGAAACCATGTTCGTCCCCGCGGCCCGGAAGCCGCAGATGAACTACCCTCACCGTCAGGTAGAGTGCAGGACCGGTGGACAGGTCGCCGCCCGCCCGCCCAAGCAGAAGAAGCCGAAGCCGGCGAAGGGCGAGCGCAAACGGAACCCGATGATCGGCCTCGTGCCGGTCGAATCGGAAGCCGTGAGAGCGCTCCGCTCGCAGACGACGACGCGGTGTGACGCATTGCATGCGGACACGCCGATCGAGCTCATCGGCCGGGCACTGCACCGCTGGCCACGCATCAGCGACAAGTGGCGTCTCCATGCAGCCATCGGGCTCGCCACCCCGGCTGAGCTCGATGACATCACCGCGGTGATGGAGATCCTCGAGGAGAAAAGCAAGGCGATCGCTCGGCACGCCAAGCCGCCCTGCGCCAGGAAACACTAACCCCTCCAGCAACGGTTGCGAGGGTACGGAACGGGTCATGTCACGCGACGCTGTCGCTGACCGCTGACCCGTTTTGCTTTGACAAAAAGCCTGAACCGTGTTAAATATATACGTTCTTTACTGACCATTTTTCTCATATCTTTTACGAGAAGTATTCTCTTAAGAGACGTGGGAAAAATTCATCCCCCACGAAGGAGGCTTTATGGCCTGGGAAAAGAGGCGTCAGAGAGAACCGGTAACCACGGAAAGCGGAAACGTGGCATTCCGCGGCGAGCTCGGGTTCCAGCCCAAGGAGGGTGGTGAACCGGTTCACCACCCTCCTTGGGCTGGAACCCGAGCTCGCCGCGG
>Ga0172380_10007076_pt1 | contig 12767 bp, 9 predicted proteins | sample Leawe162metaG_FD_119747 | JGI IMG/M metagenome (GOLD analysis project Ga0172380, IMG submission 119747) | Leachate microbial communities from a municipal landfill in Southern Ontario, Canada - Leachate well 162 metaG | ecosystem: Engineered > Solid waste > Landfill > Unclassified | place...
AGGCGGTGTCCAACGATGCCGACTTCAAGGCGAAGTACAAGATCGGCGCGGTGAACTCGATCAACTGGGCGCGCGTCGCCGCGCAGATCGTGTATTACTTCAAGGGCTATTTCGAGGCCACCCGATCCAATGCGGAGTCTGTGGCCTTCAGCGTACCGTCGGGCAACTTCGGCAACATCTGCGCCGGCCACATCGCACGCATGATGGGCTTGCCGATCTCCCGCCTGGTGCTGGCCACCAACGAGAACGACGTGCTCGACGAATTCTTCCGCAGCGGCGTCTATCGGCCAAGAACGACGGCCGAGACGCACGTTACGTCGAGTCCGTCGATGGATATTTCGAAGGCGTCGAATTTCGAGCGCTTTGTTTTCGACCTGGTCGGCCGCGACGCGGCGATGGTGCGCCAGCTGTGGCGCGAGGTCGATGCCGGCGGCAGTTTCAGCCTTGCCGGCACCCCGTTCGCCGCGCGGGTGGCGGACTACGGTTTCGTCTCCGGCTGCAGTTCACACGCCGATCGCCTGGCGACGATACGCGATGTCTGGGAACGCTACGGGCTGATGATAGATACGCATACGGCCGACGGCGTCAAGGTGGCGGGAGAGCACCGCGTGGCGGGCGAGTCGATGATCGTGCTGGAGACGGCGCAGCCGGTCAAATTCGCCGAGACGATACGTGAAGCCTTGGGCCGCGATCCGGTGCGGCCGGCGGAACTCGAGGGTCTGGAAAACCTGCCGCAGCGCGTCGAGCTGGTCGACGCGAAGGTGGATCAGATCAAGAACATCATCATCCGCGAATGTTGAGCGGATGCCGCTGACGGAAGTCGGCGCTGGCGCGCTCTGCGTACCTGGGATTCCGCTTCGCGGGCAGGTAACGGTGAATTGGTACCTGCGAACTACAGATAGATGACCGCCGGGAACACCGTGATGGCGAGCACCAGTATCAGCCATTCCAGATTGTTGCGCGCCAGAAATCCGGTGAAATGCATGACCAGCACAACGATGGCGAGGATGTAGTACAGGATGAAGAGCATTTTATTCTCCGTCGGCGGCATCCATTCCAGTAAACCACAAGCGAATACCGATAGGCCAGTTTTGCAAAGATTCTAGCATCATTGGCTGCTTGTCAAGTTCAGGCTCGAAGGTTTTAGTTTGAACGGAATCTCCTGCCCGCGCCGTGCGCGAGTGGCGCGGAAAGCTGCCTGTGCCCGGGCATCGAGCGGCTGTTCGACCGGCTTGCCGCCGCGCCCGCTGCCGCCGATCCTCAGGGTTTGTCCGCCGCTTACGGCGACGCCGACGACCTCGTCATTCTTGGTCAGGTCGATCAGCATCAGCCCCTTCCCCTTGGCCATTTCCTTGAGTTCAGCGAGGGCGAAGATCAGAAGTCGGCCGCCCTGGGTCAGAACCGCGACGCTGTCCCCGACCACCGGCGTCGGAGGCAGCGGCTTCTCGCCCTTGTCCAGCGTCAGGAAGGCCTTGCCGGCCTTGTTGCGGGCGATCATGTCGGCCACGCTGGCGACAAAACCATAGCCGGCGGAACCGGCGACAAGATATTTGCACTCCGGCGCGCCGGTCAGCACTTGCGCCAGCTTGCCGCCTTCCTGGAAGTCGATCATGGTGTTCAGCGGTGCGCCGTCGCCGCGGCCGCCCGGCAGGTCGGAGACCCTCACGCTGTAGCTGCGGCCGTTGCTGTCGATCACGATCAGCGGCCAGACGGTGCGCGTTTCCGCCACCAGCCAGGGGAAATCGCCGGTCTTGTAGGTGATGCTGGCCGGGTCGATGCCGTGGCCCTGACGCGAGCGCACCCAGCCGTTCTTCGAGATGATGACGGTCACCGGTTCGTCGGGCGCGGCAATTTCCCCCTGCGAGATCGGCGTCACGGCTTCCATCAGGGTGCGCCGCTCATCGCCGAAGCGTTTGGCATCATCGGCGATTTCCTTCTGGATCAGCTTGGTCATCTCGCTGCGCGAGTCGAGCAGCTTGGTGAGTTGGCCATGTTCGCTGCGCAAGTCACCGAGTTCCTTCTCGATGCGAATGCCTTCCAGGCGTGCCAATTGGCGCAGGCGGATTTCGAGGATGTCCTCGGCCTGGATTTCGGTCAGGCCGAAGCGCGCGATCAGATCCGGCTTGGGTTCGTCGGATTCGCGGATGCAGTGGATCACTTCGTCGATGCGCAGGAATACCGTCATGCGCCCTTCGAGGATATGCACGCGGCGCAACACTTCGGCCAGCCGGTGCCGCGTGCGGCGTTCGACCGTGGCGAAGCGGAACTCGATCCATTCGTGGAGGATGGTCAGCAGATTCTTCTGCTGCGGCCGCCCGTCGCGGCCGACCATGGTCAGATTTACCGAGACACTGGATTCGAGGCTGGTGTGAGCCAGCAGCACAGCCATGAATTCATCCTGCGGGATGCGCGAACTCTTGGGTTCGAGCATGATGCGCACCGCCTGCTGGTCGCTGGATTCGTCGCGCACGCTGTCGAGCACGCCCAGCACCAGGGCCTTGAGGTTCTTCTGTTCCTGGCTGACATCCTTCTTGCCGGTGCGCGGCTGCGGGTTGGTCAGGCCTTCGATCTCGGACAGCACCTGCGAAACCGAAACGCCATGCGGCAGTTCGTACACGATGACGCGCCACTGGCCGCGGGCCAGTTCCTCGATGCGCCAGCGGGCGCGCATGCGCAAGGATCCACGGCCGTTGGCATAGGCGTCGCGGATGTCGCCCGGAGTCGAAATGAGTTGGCCGCCGCCGGGGAAATCCGGCCCCGGCAATACCGCCAGCACTTCTTCGAGCACGGCTTCGGGCTTCTTGATCAGCAGGCGGGCGGCCTCGGCGACTTCACGCAAATTGTGCGGCGGGATCTCGGTCGCCATGCCGACGGCGATGCCGGAGGCGCCGTTCAGCAGCACGACCGGCAGGCGTGCCGGCATCAGTTGCGGCTCGGTCATCGATCCGTCGTAGTTTGCGGTGAAGTCCACCGTGCCGCGATCGATTTCCGACAGCAGCAATTCGGCGAAAGGCGTCAGGCGGCATTCGGTGTAGCGCATCGCCGCCGCGCCGTCGCCGTCGCGCGAGCCGAAGTTGCCCTGGCCGTCGACCAGCGGATAGCGCAGCGTGAAGTCCTGCGCCACGCGCACCATGGCGTCATAGACGCTGGTGTCGCCGTGCGGATGGTACTTGCCGATCACGTCACCGACCACGCGCGCGCTCTTGACGTGCTTGGCGCTGGCAGCGAGGCGCATCTCGTTCATGGCATGCAGGATGCGCCGCTGCACCGGCTTGAGGCCGTCTTCCACCTGGGGCAGAGCGCGCGCCCGCACCACGCTCATGGCATAGGCGAGGTAGGCGCGCTCGGCGTAGGCGGCGAGCGGCAGCGAAGTGCCGTCGCCCATGCCATCCTCGAAAGTCGGCGCTGGCGGTACGGCGGGCGGCGGCGGGTTGGCCGCTGCCGCCTCGGCGGTTTCCGCGGCGACGGGTTCGTCGAACAGATCGGGGGTGTCGTTGTTCATGCTCATCAGAGGTCCGCCTCCACGAGGTGACCGTTTTGTTCCATCCAGGCCCGGCGCGAGGAAGCCTCGCCCTTGCCCATCAGCAGGTTGAAAAGTTTCAGGGTGGCTTCGTCGGCCCCGGGCAGATCGACGACCGGCAGCACGCGGCGGGTCGCCGGCGCCATTGCGGTCTCGCGCAGCTGATCAGGATTCATCTCGCCCAATCCTTTGAAGCGTCCGACCTCGACGGCGTCTTCGCGAATGCCTTCCTTGATCAGGCGATCCTTGATGGCGACCAGTTCGCCTTCATCCAGCGCATACAGCCGGCGCGCCGGGCGCTTCTTGCCTGAGGCCGGAACGTCGATGCGGTACAGCGGCGGCTGGGCGATGTAGATGTGGCCATGACGGATCAGGGCCGGGAAATGGCGGTAGAACAGCGTCAGCAGCAGGGTCTGGATGTGCGCGCCGTCGACGTCGGCATCGGACATGATGATCAGCTTGCCGTAGCGCAGGCCGGAGAGATCCGGACTGTCCTCCGGGCGATGCGGGTCGACACCGAGCGCCACGGCGATGTCGTGGATTTCATTGTTGGCGAAGAGCCGTCCGGCTTCGACTTCCCACGAATTGAGCACCTTGCCGCGCAAGGGCAGGATGGCCTGGGTTTCCTTGTTGCGCGCCATCTTGGCCGATCCGCCGGCGGAATCGCCCTCGACCAGGAAGAGTTCATTTTCGGCAATGTCGGTCGATTCGCAATCGGAGAGTTTTCCCGGCAGCACGGCGACGCCGGACTGCTTGCGTTTTTCCACCTTCTGCGCATTCTTCTGTCGTGCCAGCGCCTGTCGTATCGAGATTTCGGCAATCGCCTTGCCCGCCTCGACATGCTGGTTGAGCCAGATCTCGAAGGGGTCACGGACCATGCTGGAGACCAGCTTCACGGCTTCGCGCGAGTTGAGCTTTTCCTTGACCTGGCCCTGAAACTGCGGATCGAGAATGCGCGCCGAGAGGACATAGGCCATGCGGCTGCAGACGTCGTCCTGCTGCAGCTTGACGCCGCGCGGCAGCAGTGCGCGGTGTTCGATGAAAGACTTGACGGCCTCGAAGGCGCCGGCGCGCAGGCCGGCTTCATGGGTGCCGCCGGCGACCGTCGGAATCAGATTGACATAGGACTCGGAGGCCACCGCATCGACATGCCAGCCGATGGCCCAGGCCGCGCCTTCGCCGGCAGCGAAATCGGCATGGTCGGCGTCGGCATATTTCTCGGCGGCATAGAGCGGGGCGACCGCCTCGGCGTTGCCTGCCAACTCGCTCAGGTAACCGGCAAGCCCGGTGGGGTAGCTCCAGGTCTTGCTGCTGACGCTGCCGTCGGCCTGCTCGATGTCGAGCCGGACCTTGACGCCCGGCAGCAGTACGGCCTTGGAACGCAGCAGCCGTTCCAGTTCGGCCGGCGGGACTTTCGGTACATCGAAGTATTTCGGATCGGGCCAGACACGCACGCGGGTACCGCTCTGGCGGCCGCAGGGGCCCATCTCGGTCAGGGCGCCGATAGTTTCGCCGCCTCCGGAGAATTCGATGGTCCAGATTTTTCCTTCGCGCCGTACTTCGACCGAGACGCGGGTGGACAGCGCATTGGTGACGGCGACGCCGACTCCATGCAGGCCGCCGGAAAAGGCGTAGGCCGAATTGCCGGTGCTCTTGTCGAACTTGCCGCCGGCATGCAGCCGTGTGAAGGCCAGCACCACGACCGGGATCTTCTCGTCGGGATGCAGGCCGACGGGAATGCCGCGGCCGTCGTCGGTGACGGTGATCGAGCCATCGAGATGGAGCAGGACGTGCAGGTTCTTCGCGTGCCCGCCGAGCGCCTCGTCGGCGGAGTTGTCGATGACTTCCTGAATGATGTGGGCCGGCGAGTCGGTGCGGGTGTACATGCCGGGGCGCTCGCGCACCGGCTCCAGTCCCTTGAGGACACGGAAGGAGGATTCGTCGTAAGTTGGGGTGACAGCCATGTTTCGTAGTTTTTTGAAAAATCAGAATCGTGCGTCGGCGAGACAGTCGATCAGTCCCGTCCGCCAGTCGGGCAGGGCCAGGCCGAAGTCACGCCGGAAGCGCGAGCAGTCGAGTCGCGAGTTGGCCGGACGCGTTGCGGGGAGTGGATAGTCGGCGCTGGTGATACGGCGAACCACAGGTACCTTGTCCATCAAGCCGGCGCGCTGCGCCTCGAAGAATATGGCTTCCGCATAGTTGTGCCAGCTCGTCTCGCCAGCGGCGGCGAGATGATACAGGCCGTCGGGGACTTCCTTGCGGGCGAGGATCAGGGCGGTGACGTCGGCCAGATGGCGGGTCCAGGTCGGTGCGCCGAACTGATCGCCGATCACGCGCAGTTCGTCACGTTCGCGGCCCAGCCTCAGCATGGTCTTCATGAAATTCGCACCGTGCAGGCCATACACCCAACTGGTGCGAAAAATAAGGTGGCGGGCGCCCGAGGCGGCGATAGCCAGTTCGCCGGCGTGCTTGCTGCGGCCATAGGCGGACAGCGGTGCGGGCTTGTCGTCCTCCGTGTAGGGCGCGGGCTTGGTGCCGTCGAACACGTAATCGGTCGAAAAGTGGATCAGCAGCGAACCCAGCCGCTTCGCTTCCTCGGCAAGGATGCCGGGCGCCGCGGCGTTGATTGCATCTGCCGCTGCCGGCTCGGCCTCAGCCTTGTCCACGGCGGTATAGGCGGCGGCATTGACGATGATTGCCGGAGCGATGGCGCGCACGGCAGCGCGCAGGGCATCCGGCTGCGCCAGGTCGAGTTGCCGGCGATCACAGGCAACCAGCTCGCCGAGGCAGGCCAGCGATCGCTTCAATTCGCGACCGAGCTGCCCGGCGGCGCCGGTGAGCAGGATCTTCATGCGAAGGTTTCCGCCTGTCCGAAGGGGCGGCCGGCGACGTCCTTGGCCGCCAGTAGCGGCTCGCCCGTCAGCGGCCAGGGAATCGCGAGCTGCGGATCGTTCCACAACAGCGTGCGCTCGTGTGCCGGGCTCCAGTAGTCGGTCGTCTTGTAGAGGAACTCGGCGGAGTCCGAGGTGACGCAGAAGCCGTGGGCGAAGCCGGGCGGAATCCATGCCATGCGGCGGTCGGAGGCGGACAGCACGAAGCCGACCCATTGGCCGAAGCTCGGCGACGAGCGCCGCAGATCGACGGCCACGTCATAGACCGCGCCGGCCGTCACCCGGATCAGCTTGCCTTGGGCGTGCTCGATCTGGTAGTGCAGGCCGCGCACGACGTTCTTCTGCGACTTCGAGTGATTGTCCTGCACGAAGTCGGCGGCTATGCCGAGTTCGGCGAAGCTGCGCTTGTTCCAGCTCTCGAAGAAGAAGCCGCGCTCGTCGCCGAACACCTTCGGTTCGAGCAGCAGCACCTCCGGAATGGCCGTCGGAATGAGCTTCATCCACGCACCTCATGTTCGAGCAGGCCCAGCAGATACTGGCCGTAGCGGCTCTTGGCCAGCGGCTCGGCCAGCTTCGCCAATTGCGCATCGCTGATCCACTTCTGCCGCCACGCCACTTCCTCGGGACAGGCCACCTTGAGGCCCTGGCGTTTCTCGATGACCTCGATGAACTGGCCGGCTTCCAGCAGCGACTCGTGGGTGCCGGTGTCGAGCCAAGCCATGCCGCGGCCCATGATCTCGACCTTGAGCTGGCCCCTTTCGAGATAGATCCGGTTGAGGTCGGTGATCTCCAGTTCGCCGCGCGGCGAGGGCTTGAGCTTTGCCGCGATGTCGCAGACCTGCTCGTCGTAGAAGTAGAGCCCGGTCACGGCATAGCGCGACTTCGGCGCCTTGGGTTTCTCTTCGATGCTGATGGCGTGGCCCGCGGCGTCGAACTCCACCACGCCGTAGCGCTCCGGATCGCTCACCGCATAGGCGAACACCGTAGCGCCAGCGCCGACTTTCGAGGCGTGCTGCAACTGCCGGGCGAAATCATGGCCGTAGAACAGGTTGTCGCCGAGCACCAGGGCCGAGGGATGGTCGCCGACGAAGTCGCGGCCGATGATGAAGGCCTGCGCCAGGCCGTCGGGACTGGGTTGCACGGCGTACTCGATCGAGATGCCCCATTGCGAGCCGTCGCCCAGCAACTGTTCGAAGCGCGGCGTGTCCAGCGGCGTCGAGATCAGCAGGATTTCCCGGACGCCCGCCAGCATCAGCGTGGTCAGCGGGTAATAGATCATCGGCTTGTCGTAGATCGGCAACAGTTGCTTGGACACGGCCAGCGTGACCGGGTGCAGCCGGGTGCCGGAGCCGCCGGCGAGAATGATGCCCCTGGTACTCTTGGTGCTCTTCGTTTGGGTCACGGCGCTCATGCACGATCTCCGTAGTTGCGATCCATCCACTGCCGGTATTCGCCGGAGACGACATGGGCCACCCAAGCCTGGTTCTCGAGATACCAGAGCACGGTCTTCCTCATGCCCGACTCGAAGCTTTCCTGCGGCGTCCAGCCCAGCTCGCGCTGGATCCTGGTCGCGTCGATGGCGTAGCGCTTGTCGTGGCCAGGGCGGTCGGCGACCGAAATCTTCTGTTCGCGGTAGCTGCGGCCATCCTGCCTCGGCTTCAGTTCGTCGAGCAGGGCGCACAGCGTATCGACGACGTCGAGGTTGGTCTTCTCGTTGTGGCCGCCGATGTTGTAGGTTTCGCCCGAAATGCCCTGTTCGAACACCAGGCGCAGCGCGCGGGCATGGTCATCGACGTAAAGCCAGTCGCGCACGTTGTCGCCCTTGCCGTAAATGGGCAGGGGCTTGTCCGAGACGGCATTGTGGATCATCAGCGGGATCAGCTTCTCGGGGAACTGGCAGGGGCCGTAGTTGTTCGAGCAGTTGGTGATCACGGTCGGCAGGCCGTAGGTGTGATGCCAGGCGCGCACCAGGTGGTCGGAAGCGGCTTTCGACGCCGAGTAGGGCGAATTCGGCTGGTAGGGGCTGGTCTCGACGAAGAGACCGGTGTCGCCCAGCGAACCGAAGACCTCGTCGGTCGAGACGTGATGGAAGCGGAACGCGGCTTTCGGCCCGGCATCGAGTGCGGACCACCAGGCGCGGGCCGCTTCGAGCAGCGTGTAGGTGCCGCTGATGTTGGTCTCGATGAAGTCCCCGGGACCGTGGATCGAGCGGTCGACATGCGACTCGGCGGCGAGGTGGATCACGCCCGCCGGCTGGTGCTCCTCGAACAGGGCGTCCAGCGCCGCGCGATCGCAAATGTCGTTGCGGCTGAAGACGTGCCTTGGATGGTCGGCAAACTCGGCCAGCGATTCGAGATTGCCGGCGTAGGTCAGCTTGTCGATATTGACGACGCGCCAGTCGCTCTCGGCGATCAAGAGGCGAATCAGCGCCGAGCCGATGAAGCCGGCGCCGCCGGTGACGAAGATGGTTTTCATGAGGGGTCGGAACTGTTGCGGGAAGATACGGGTACGGGGCAAACGCTGAGGCGCTATTGTATTCGATGAAAATATGGGTCTTGCGGCTTGCGCCGGAGGTGCATGCGGCCTGCGCTTGACAATAAAAATACTTTAGACCTAAAATAAAACAAGTGCAGATAATGTCGCCAAACGAGGAGATTGCGATGCGTATTGTGTGTCTGGGCGGCGGCCCCGCTGGTCTGTATTTCTCGATCCTGATGAAGAAGGCCAACCCGGCCTGCGACATTACCGTGATCGAACGCAACCAGCCCGACAGCACGTTCGGTTGGGGCGTGGTGTTTTCTGACAAGACCATGGACGGCTTTCGCCAGGACGACCCCCAGGTGGTCGCCGAAATCGAGCGCAACTTCCATCACTGGGACGACGTCGACGTGTTCTTCAAGGGCCGGCGCATGGTCTCCGGCGGCCATGGTTTTTGCGGCATCGGGCGCCTGAAGCTGCTGCAGATCTTCCAGGCCCGCGCCAGGGAACTCGGCGTGAACCTCAAGTTCGGCGCCGAGGTCAAGGATCCGGATGACTACGCCCGGGAGTATGACCTCGTGATCGGTTCCGATGGCGTGAATTCGACCACGCGAACCCGGTACCAAAGCCATTTCAATCCGCGCATCGATGTGCGCAAGTGCCGGTTCATCTGGCTGGGCGCCAAGAAGAAGCTCAATGCCTTCACCTTCGCCTTCAAGGAAACGCCGTGGGGCTGGTTCAATCTTCACGCCTATCAGTTCAACGAGGAATGGGCGACCTTCATCATCGAAACCCCGGAAGAGACCTGGTTCAAGGCCGGCATCGACAAGATGGACCCGGATCAGTCGATTGCCTTTTGTGAAAACCTGTTCGCCGACATGCTGGACGGCGCCCGCCTGATCTCCAACGCGAGTCACCTGCGCGGCTCGGCGGCCTGGCTCAAGTTCAACCGCGTACTCTGCGAGCGCTGGTTCAAGGACAACATCGTGCTGCTCGGCGACGCGGCGCACACGGCGCACTTCACCATCGGCTCCGGCACCAAGCTGGCGATGGAAGATGCCAGGGCTCTGGTCAATGTCATGATCAGCGCCGAAGGGGACGTGCCGGCGCGCCTGGCCCGCTACCAGGCCGAGCGCGAAATAGAGGCGCTCAAGTTGCAGAGCGCAGCACGCAATCGCATGACGTGGTTCGAGGATGTCGAGCGCTACGTGCACATGGAGCCCGAGCAGTTCGCCTTCGCCGTGCTCACCGGCAGCCAGCGCGTCGGCCACGCCAACCAGAAGCTGCGCGATCCGGCCTACACGGGGGATCTCGATCGCTGGTTTGCCGAAAAGTGCGGCGTGCCGACGCCCCCTGATGCGACGCCGGCGCCGCCGATGTTTACGCCCTTCAAGTTGCGCGGCATGACGCTGGCAAATCGCGTCGTGGTTTCGCCGATGTGCATGTACTCGGCAGCGGAGGGCATGCCCGGCGATTTCCATCTGGTTCATTACGGCAGCCGCGGCATGGGCGGCGCGGCGCTGATCGTCACCGAGATGACCTGCGTGTCCGCCGACGCACGCATCACGCCGGGATGCACCGGCATCTGGAACGACGCCCAGCAGGACGCCTGGAAGCGCATCGTCGGCTACATCCACGCCAACGGCAATGCCAGGGTTTCGCTGCAGATCGGCCATGCCGGGCGCAAGGGTTCCACCCGGCTGGCCTGGGACGCCATCGACCAGCCGCTGCAATCCGGCGGCTGGCCGCTGCTGGCGCCGTCGCCGCTGCCCTATATCCCGGGCACCTCGCAGGTGCCGAAGGAAATGGATCGTGCCGACATGGATCGCGTCAAGGCCGACTTCGTTGCCGCCACGCGCCGTGCCGCCAGCGCCGACTTTGACATGGTCGAATTTCATGCCGCCCACGGCTACCTGATGTCGTCCTTCATTTCGCCGCTGACCAATCGGCGCCAGGATGAATACGGCGGCAGCCTGGAGAACCGTTGCCGCTACCCGCTGGAAGTGTTCCGCGCCATGCGCGAGGTCTGGCCCGCAGACAGGCCCATGTCGGTGCGCATCTCGGCCCACGACTGGGTGCCCGGCGGGATCGCCCCGGATGATTCGGTGGCGGTCTCACGGCTGTTCAAGGAAGCCGGCGCCGACATCATTCACGTCTCCTCGGGCCAGGTCAGCAAGGAAGAGGCGCCGGTCTATGGCCGCATGTTCCAGGTGCCGTTCTCCGACCAGATCCGCAACGAGTTGGATGTGCCGACCATCGCGGTTGGCAACATTTTCGAGGCCGATCACGTCAATACCATCATCGCCGCCGGTCGCGCCGACCTGTGTGCGCTGGCCCGCCCGCACTTGGCCGATCCGGCCTGGACGCTGCACGCGGCGGCGGAGCAGGGCTACAAGGAAATGCCGTGGCCGAAGCAGTATCAGGGCGGCAAGGTCCAGCTCGAACGCAACCTCGAGCGCGCGGCCCAGCTCGCGCTCAACGCCTGACAAGAGGTCCGGAAAATGAAGATCAGCCAGCTGGAAGCAGTCGCACCCCCGTCGGACATCCAGATCCTGCAGCCTGCCGGCTGGGCGACGCCCCGGGGCTATTCGAACGGGATTGCGGCGCGCGGCCGTACCGTGGTCATCGGCGGACAGATCGGCTGGGACGGCCAGTGCCGTTTCCATACCAGCGACTTTGCCGGGCAGGCCAAACAGGCATTGCAGAACATCGTTGCCGTGCTGGCCGAGGCGGGCGGCAAACCCGAGCACATCATTCGCATGACCTGGTACGTGATCGACAAGCGCGAGTATCTGGCTGCCTATCCGCAGCTCGGCCGTGCCTATCGCGAGGTCATCGGCCGCACTTTCCCGGCCATGACGGCGGTGCAGGTGGCCGGATTGATGGAAGATGCGGCCCGCGTCGAAATCGAGGCGACCGCGGTCATTCCTGACTGACCGCGGAGAAGGCTCCGGCGCGCGATGCGCTGAGGCAGGGGAATTCGCAGTGCGCGCCGCTGGCGCTGATAAAATATTCGGATGAAAGCCTGTCGATCCGAATTCGTTCAAGTGCGCGGCCGGCGCCTGCATGTGCGCCTGTGGGGCGACGAAACGGCGCCGCTGCTGGTGCTGCTGCACGGCTGGTGCGACGTTTCGGCCTCCTGGCAGTTCGTCGTCGATGCGCTGGCCAAGGATTGGCGTGTAGCGGCCCCCGACTGGCGCGGCTTCGGCCTGTCCGAATGGAATCGCGATGTTTACTGGTTCCCCGACTACATTGCCGATCTTGATGCCTTGCTCCTGCACTATTCGCCGGGCGAGCCGGTACGGCTGGTCGGTCACAGCCTGGGCGGCAATGCGGTCTGCATATACTCGGGCATTCGTCCCGAGCGCGTGGCAGGGCTGGTGAATCTCGAAGGGCTTGGCATGCGCCGCTTTGTGCCGGACGAGGCGCCGGGACGCTATGCGAACTGGCTCGATCAGCTGCGCGATACGCCGAGCTTTCGTTCCTACCCCGATCGCCCGGCTTTTGCCGCGCGGCTGCAGAAGGAAAATCCCCGTTTGTCCGACCAGAAGGCGGAGTTTCTCGCCCAGCATCTGGGCGAAGACGATGGGGCGGGCGGCATCCATCTGGCGGCCGATCCATTCCATCGCTGGGTGAATCCGATCATCTATCGTGTCGAAGAGGCGATGGCGATGTGGCGCCAGGTGACGGCGCCGGTGCTCTGGGTGACGGGAGCCGACTCCTTCATATTCAAGCAGCTGTTCGCCGTCGAGTCGGCCGACTACCGCGAGAGGATCGCCTGTTTCCGCGAGGTGCGGGAGGTGATGCTGCAGGAGTGCGGACACAATCTGCATCATGACCAGCCGCAAGAAGTCGCGCGCCTGATCGAGGAGTTTTTC
>Ga0172380_10007077_pt1 | contig 12766 bp, 20 predicted proteins | sample Leawe162metaG_FD_119747 | JGI IMG/M metagenome (GOLD analysis project Ga0172380, IMG submission 119747) | Leachate microbial communities from a municipal landfill in Southern Ontario, Canada - Leachate well 162 metaG | ecosystem: Engineered > Solid waste > Landfill > Unclassified | place...
AATCTCATTGTGTTCCAGAGAAAGTTTCGCCCATTCCTAAGCCCTGGATGGGTCGTTTCAAAATATTTGTCGCTCTTACGTTGAAACGCTTCGTCTGCTTGTCTGGAAACTTCAGACCGAAAGTTATCAGCGTAAATATCCCCCATTGTCATCCCTTCAGGAATTGGCAACCCGCTTCTTTGCAATGCCGATCACACCCCCTTTCTTTTTAGCTTTGTTTTGTTCAACCCTATCCTTCTCTTTTTGAATCGCTTCGACTTCTTTCATGCCCATATCATGTTGCGTCTTACCAGTCTCAAGACGCAACCTTTCCTCTTCCCTATCAGCAGATGTAAGCGCAAGTTCTGCATCTATGTCCGCTCTTGTAGATTGCTTTTCAGTATGAGCAGCTTGCGAAATCAATTTCTTAATCTGTGCGATAGTCTTCTCATTCTTTAGCGCTCTCTCTTCCAGATCGAGAGCAGTTACCTTATTTTGAATTTCACTCTGCCGTTGCCTTTGTGCCTGTATCTGTTTCGCAGCTTCTTCTTTGTCAAAGTCTTCCCCCTCTGGAGGGATTTCAAGATTGAATGCCTGTCTCAATCTCGTAAGGATAAACTCTTTCTTTGGCAAGTCAAGCATTTCAAAAGCAACGTCCATAATAAGTGGCACCGCAGATGGGTCAGCTCGCTTTGTTGACTCTATAAGTATCTGAGCGAACTTCTCTCTCACGACATCGCTGAATATTTCATCAGTAACTACGATATCAAACTTGATGTCTTCAAGGCGATTCTTAATGACAACGCCTCCGGCCCCCATTGTCCTCTGATTGACAACTATCAACTTATCAGAGCCTCTAAAGCTATCCGTCACACGGATAACCTTTTCTTGCTTCCAAAGGCTCTGAATGCCAGCCACCGCGAGATAGCCTAATTTAGTTTTCCCTTTCTTTAGGTTCCCGAAGAGAGGGGCTGTTATTGTACCACCCTTCTGTGATCGCTGTTGCATTGCGACAGAAGAAACGGCATTGGTCTCATAACCCATTTGCTCTCCAACAGCCCCAGTGATTTCGCCTATCTCCCTTTCCGATTCTTGGAGTAGTTGAATCTGCCCTCTCATCTCGCTATTCTGATCTTCTATGAGAATATGCTCCCCAATTCTCTTCCCTTTACGCAGGATAATTACCCCATCAGGACGCATTGCTTCCTGACGTAACGCCCCCATGTCATCCACAGCTCCATCTTCGACAACAACCCTTTTAGCGTTTAATTTTGCAAGGGCTGTCGTCCTTCGTTTGTTAGTTTCAATATCCATATCCCTAATCTGTCTAGGGACACCATAGGGTTTATTAAAGCGATCAGTATATCCGACAAAACACGCAAAGGGAAAATCATCATGCCCATGAGGTGTAGGTTGATCAAAGAGGATATTATCCCCCAACAAGAGAGCTACTCTCATTTTAGGCACATAACCTTCGACAATCTCTTGGCACTGTTGCACAAGTTGCCCTATCTCGCTATCAGTCTTCCCCTCAAAATCATAAGCCCTGCCATCCGCAAAAGTAGCGAATAAAAGCCGTTTCCTGACAGTGTACCACATCTCAATGGGCATTACCCTTTTGCGAGCACGATCCACCCATATAGATGCTGTCCTCCAATCACCGCCATCAGAAAACGGCTCCCATATAGAACCTGTCGGGGCAAAAGGGTAAACCCCATTTAACCGAGAAGGGGCGCTACTAAAGTAACTTTGAATCACTTCTTTCTGTTTAGGTAGCATCCCTATCAGATCGTGAAGGTCAACCCACTTTTGCAAAAAAACATAGCGAGTAGTATCAACATCAAACCAAGGATCGCCATGCGCGTCCCACCACATATATTGCCAACTTCGTAGAGCTAACTTGACAACTTCTTTCCTTGGGTCAGGGTTTTTTAAAACCTCTATAGCCCCAAAGCCCGGAATAATCTGCCCACGAAATGCCTGATGAATCTTAGAAAGGCCATCGTTTTGATCCATAACAAATTTCAGGCTTCCAGACGCAATGCTTGTAACATCTGTATCTGCCACCGTCCTTCCCTTAGCCGAAATATCTGTTTGAGAAGATATTTGCAATCCCAATAGCATATTCACGGTAGGGAAGGTTCTGTTAATCGTCAAAGCGTGCATCCCAAGAACATCTTTTAATTGCTGAACTTGATCAGGCGTCCATTGTATTCCATCATACATCTCAAAATCACGCCATTGTTCAGCCCGATTATCGGCAAAAGCCTCATAACTATCCCCGACCCAGCCAAGGAAAGTATCTATGCCAGGATTAGCCTGAGAGTCTCTCTCAATAGCCATAGTTATGTTCTCCTATCCTGTGAGATACTATGAGACTTATCTCTTGCCCAATATGAACATGTATGGAGTTACGCCACCTGACCACCCAAGCTGTTTGGTCGCGTAAAAAGTCGTAGAAGAAGTGACGGTTGTTCCCGTTGGGGCTGTGTTTATCCCGTAATAATTTGCCTCTTTTGGGAAGACCTTTGCCTTTCCAACATATATGGAATTGCCACTTGTCGATACATATTCCGAAGTAGCAAATCCGGATGTCCCTGCCGCCAACACTTGCATCTTCCACACAGTAACGCCAGAGCCCGCATTGGGCACCCATTTGTATGTCCACACCCCCGTTACGCCAGTCGTGCCATGAGTCGAAACAGGCATTGGCGCATCTGCAAACCAATATGCCAAAACCTCGTTAAGTCTAAACTGAGATGGAGAAAGAGTTACCCCGCCACCAACATAAAAAGCTGCACTGCCTCCCTTGAAAGAAGTGGTTCCGCCTTCCACCGTGCAACCACTCCCTGCTATCGTGGTGACAGGATCGAAAGTGGCGACAATAAGGTCATAAGGGCCAAGAGGAATCTTCTTAATAACCTTGACTGCCGCTTCAGAAACGCCGGTCGCATTATGGGCGTTACTCCAATGATCGTCAGCCGCAATCGCCGGAATCACCCACAAAAACATAACGCACACTATTGCCGCAAAAAACTTTTTCATCTTCCATCCTCCTTAACAAATCAAAAGTGGATCATTAGGTCTGCCAAGTTTACCATCTTTGCCTCTTCCTTTAGGAGAGGAGCCCCTTATCCTCACAAGGACATACTGCAATGCGTCATGGAGATCGGCGTATTTGTTTTTAACAGGGTTCTCCGAATAGATTTCTTCTCCAGATGCGCTACTAGCAATCCTTGGGTAAAAATATCCGCCAAGAAAGCCATTGATAATGCCGACACAATCCGGGTCAACCAGAAAAGCAGGTTCTCCGCCAGTAACCATTTCCATCATCTGCTCATCAACAGCATTAATCCTTGCTTTAAAGTTCTGTTCCGACTTTTCCAGGTACAGGCCAGGACATTCTTCCATCATCAATTCGGAATTGGAAGTTAATGTGCCATCTCTCCTGCTGAACTGTTGCCATCCTGCCGGGTCTGCGTAGTCAACCCATTCTGCCCCAGGATAAATTTTATTGCAAGCATCTATAACGCGCTTTGCAAACGAAACGATATTTTCGCGCTCTCCCCAATATTCTCTCATAACTTGAACTTGCCTTGGAGTTGGGGATTGAACAATGACTACGCCAGGATGAAGTCCTGTATTATCCCAGCCACGATAAAGAAGTTCCTTACTCCATACTAGGTTTGCCTTTGCCTCATGAATCTTTCGGGCAAAATTATTGTAAACCATTTTTCCTTTAAGTCTTATCCCCGGCTCCCCTTTAATATATCTCGCCACCCAATCAGGTGCGTAGGCATATGCTTCTGCCATGCGATCATAATAACCAGGGATAAGATTCTCTTCATTCTCCCTTTCAGGTTGCCAATATCCTGCGTGTCCCTTCAAAGGCTTCCTCTCTGGTTTCGGGCCAGGGACAAAAGTTTTCCAATCAAATGCCCAATACATATTCGATTCTGTACTAGGCGGGTTAGAAATTTCTATCCCGAATTTCATCTGGTATCTTTCAGGATGCTCTTCGAGTTCATGTTGAATCGCCGGTTTATCAAGAGGGCGAAGATCGTGATACTTTTTTCTCAGCCTTGGATACCACACCCTCATCGGGGGAAAACGCCCGATCCTCTGTTTAAGCATATTCTTTATGTCGATATGAATTTCGTCAGCTTCGTCAATCAAGTACCAAGTTAATTCATACCCTCTAAACTGCTCAACCTCTTCTGGCCTATCGCAACTCCTAAACAAGACTTCGATTTCTAACGTAACAGGCTCTTGTTTTGCATCAAGCGTTACATATTGCATGTTGTAAGTCTTTTCGTTCTTGTTATAACTCCCATAGATACCGGGGGGGAACCACTCAAAAAAGGTCTTCTGCGTTGAATCTATCAACATTGGATAGGTATTCCTTAAGACAATACCCCTTGTCTTATTCAGACCATATTTATTCCATAGCATCATTGGAATACGATACCCAACTTCAACGGTAGCCCCTGCCGTTTTGCCACTACCAACAGGGCCAACGATAGCTTTGATGTTATCAGTCTCCGCATGGAATCGCCTAATCGTTGGGAGGGCTTGATAAACGAAAGTTCTCTTAACAGTAAGAGGCTCGCCAGTTACAGGGTGAAAGTATTGCTCCCCCTGTACTTCTTCAATATCATCATACTCAAGTCGCTTTACTGCGCTGCGCCTCATAATTTATCCAGAACCCCTTTCTTATGATAAACGCCCCATCCGCCCAACACTACCCCCCAATACATAGGGTAGCGCACAAACCAACTCTTCCCACGCTCCTTCATAGCCTCAAAAAAAACATCGTTGGCTTGAGAGTAACTGGCATAAGGTACAGAATCTATCCTGTATAGATAATCATGCAAGACTGCTTCTCTATGCGCCCTATCTCCAAACATCATGTAGACAATAGGCACTCTTGGGACTGAGGCAAAATCAGTTTCAAAGCCTGTCGGAACAGTTATTTTGCCTAGAATATCAGATTCATAAATCAAGGGACTGTCAAGAACCCATGTCCCATCATCAATACACCTGACATCTAATTCTGTGGTAAACTTGCTCATCCTTAATGCCCTTCTTCTCTTATATCTCTATGTATGACCAAATCCCCTTCTTCATATCTTTCAACTATTGGCTCACACCAGCAATTTTCCGATTCGATATGGCCACATGATTCAGGAATAATCTCAGGAATAATCTTAGGACAAAATTCCCATTTTTCGTACTGCCATTGACGTTCTACTTCAGTCATCATCCTTCCCTCATTATCTTCGCTAATTCCTTAGCCCTCTTTGGGGCAAGTTGAGAATCTATAATCTCATCTCCTGCCATGTCCCAATCTTCGACATCTATCGCATCTATCAGGTGGTAGAAGGCTTTGCCTGGAGGCGCGAAACCTGCATAGCCCACGTTGAACACGATATTGACAATGACCTTACGCCTATCGTCAGTAAGTTTGCCATCCCATTGAGAAAAAGCTTTCGCAAGCCAAACTTCAACTTCTTCAATATCTTGTTCAAGGAGAACTTCTGCTTCTACCTTAGAAACCTTTTTGGGTAAATCCGCTTGCTTCTTTGCCCAATGCCCATAGCCGACAGACCATCCATCTGCATCGGGATATGGGACTGAACGAAATCCCTCTTGCCGTTTGAGTTGCCCTTTTAAATCAAAACTCATGGCTTAACCCTCCAAATCTCATCCCTAATAAAATCAACTGCTGTTTTGACCTCTCCAAGAACAACAGCGTTAGCTTGAGATATACTAGCTCCAGCTTCAACCTTCTCTGATAAATTAGCCAACTCTCCCTCAATTTCATTTCGGCACACCTTTTGCCTGCCAATACAGCCTTCTAATCCCACAATAGTTGATTCAAGCCTGACTAGTCTCGGCTCCAAATCTTTTATTGGTTTTAAGGATTTTTTCCCTATCCCATTCTTCTTTACTATATCTAGCCCTGCGGCATTTAGGATTTTCTTTATCATAAATAGCACGCCTCCTAAAATAGTCGCCACCCCAAGAACTGTATCAGGTCTGCTAATATTATCATAGATGTCTTTCCAATCGAGAGGGGGTGTAGCCATTATTCATTAACCTCCTATAACGGGTTATCCCGTCCGCTATATTTGCATACCATTACACCGATAGTCACAACGATAGGAAGAATTGCCACTGTACCCCAAGGAATCATTATAGCTAATAAAAGCTTTACTTTAATAAAATGAAAGAAAGCTGCAACTAATGACAAAAATAAAAAGATAAGCCATTCCATAACCTAACTCCGCCACAAAGAATGTCGTTACAAAGATTACTCAATACATTATTGCAACATCCTTCCAGTAATAAGGAATTCCCTAAGTGTTTTTGTGGCCATTAAATGCTGTTCTATTATGCCCAACTTTTCCGGGGATATTTTACTTTCCCCATTCCGTTTCAGCATTTTCATGAAATCCTCCAAGCGCAGCATAATTAAAACAGCTTCCTTGGGGATTTTGACATACCCTAAAAACCCTAAAAGTAAATCAATGCCGAATCTCATCAATCGCCCCTTCCATCTAAGTTCCACTTACCAAATATCCAATCAACCGCTTTCCCTATTAAAGAACAAAAGTATGCCCCAATAAACAACCCTAAGACGATGACCGCAACCACTATCCAGTCTAGCCATTGAGATTCCCTTAGAGTTTGAAGCATCTCTCACTCCTTCTCATAAAAGTCCTTCTTGGTTACATCATCAGGATGCCCGTACTGAGTAGTTCCGCTCTTTTCTGTCTTCCATTTCATAATATGCCCTAACTCATGCCCTAATGCCCAATGATTGACAACGATGTTTCCGCTCTTGGTTCTCTTCATTGGCACCCATATCTCCATGTTTGTGCCATCACTCCATGCTGTTCCAACATCAGACGGAATTTTCATCCCTTTGTGCCTATCTGAAAATTCCTTCGCCCCTCTCTCTTTAGAGCCAAAGATAAAAACTTTAGTGTCACCAAACGCCGTTTCAATAAACTCGTTAGTCTCGGTGTTTGGTATGCTATCCCACCAAGTATTAACGCTTTTGGAAAGGACATCCATATGCTCTGGTGGTTCAGCACTAAACCAATTCATGGCTAAACTCCAACACAAGAGGGTTGTAAATAGCATACCATTACGGACTACCCCACATATTGATTTCTCCTGTATCCACTATTCGGGAGAAGATAGCCAGTTGTGCTACATGAGCCCGGCCCCAAGGGGATGTGAGGACGCGAAGTTGATTGCCTACACTAAATGCTCCGTCAAAGTTCTGTTCTATGCCCCAGGTTAGACCATTGCCTGTGTCTATGCCCACTCTCATTTTAGCAATATTGCTACTCAGGTAGCCCCACTTGGCAACTAGCTTGACCATTTTATCTGCAACAGGTGTATAGGCTACTGTCGCCCCGGTAGTGCCATCAGTACAAGTCACTCCGCTTGCATAGACCTGAAAAAGGGTATCCCCGGAAAGGTCGAGGACGGCTGGAGAAACTCCTCCAGTCATGTCAGAAGCATTATAGCCGGGTCGGAACCAGCAAACTGCTGTGCCGTGGGGGGGAAGATTTTCATATTCATTATTGACTTCTTTGATTGACCAGTCATCAAAATAGGCAGTTGTTCCAGATGGAGTTGATTTGAAAAGATAGATAGTATGCGTTCCTGTAACCCTAGCTGTAAAGAAATAAGAAACCTGCCTATATGTTGTTTTATTTGTCTCTGGGAAGGCCGTATTAATATAATATCCGGCAGTGGAATTATAAATCTTTAATCCGCCTGGTTGTATTCCATTGTCTGCTGTCCAACCTTGCACTTTATAGGTTTGGCCTGAAGTACACTGTACCCCCTGAGTTAGTTCCGGCCCTGAACCTGTTCCCATTACCATAACTGCCGCATGAGATCCTCCATGTACTGTCACTCCCGTATCCCAAATCTGTCCTGAATTTGGGGCTTCTGTCCAGGAACCAAAATTAGAAGCCCCGGCAATGGTCTCAAAATCCCCATTCGTAACTAGCTCACCCCCTAAACTCTCCGCAAACATGCTCCCGCCAACGGGGGAAGTGGGCAGTATCCAGTAAGCATATTCCGATGTGCCAGTACCAAGCCTAATTGTTGGAATTTTGGCTATGTTCTCATAGACAGGCGAACCAGAAACCCCACCCCCTGCTGCCTTCCGGCCATACGCTACTGTTGCCCCTGAGAAGTCCACAAAGAAGGCTACTCCATGCGGTTCAGTCCAGACCGAAACCCCGCCCCGTGTGCCTACGAATACCGGCTTGTTATCGTCATTTGGTTCATAGACCTGGGCATGAACTGTGCCGATAAGCAAGAACCATACCAAAACCCCATAGAGGATTGCCTTTTTCATGCTACTGCCTCGTCATAGTCCGGTTACACTTCACGAATACACTAACCCCGGTTCCGGGATAGGTGACTTCAAATTCTGCCCCTGCTTCCTTTGTCCATGCCGTCGTGCCGGATTCGTTGATGCTGCCGGAAGTTACAAACAGGGTAGCCCCTGCCGCCGTACACTTATAAAGCGTTCGCGTACCGACCGGGGGCTTTGAGGTAGTGGGGTTAGGTATCTGAATCACATACACGCCCGTATCATATTCCTGGCCCATGTTTCCCGCAGTGTGAACGGCATTGGCAGAGATAGTGGTGCTCTCCACTCTAGAAGTTGGGGAATAGCCCTCCCCTAACTCTACCTTTTCAGCTGGATTAACTAACGGGACATGTAGCCATAAAGCTAATCCCACCACCATATACATAGCATACAAAATATATTTCTTCATCCTATCCCCCTAGGCTTTATGTGTATCTGCCACTATCGCGTATAGTAGTGGGGTTTGACCTTTGAAGCCGTAGTCACATCCCCTTTGAACCTGAATAGCCTTGCTTCCCTTTTGCTGATCGTCAACCTGGAACCAGCAGTTAACAATGTTGAATCGGATGTCGGCGTAGCCCCGTCCATATTGTACCTTATCCCATTGTCTTCAACCGCTATAACTATGGTTTCCGTCCCTTCAGGCGTAACCAAACTTGACGTGCCGCTCAAACTACTTACGCTATAAACGCTTATCCCACTCGCTATCCCGAACCCTTGTGGGTCTGCCCATCCAGCGCCACCCCTCAAAGTCATCCTTGCATAAGGCGTAACTCCAAGCCCTTGTGTCGTACCGCTCACCACCCCTTCCAGACATGCCTGCATCTCAGGCCGCAAGAAATAGGTAGGGGGGAACTTGAACACCTTTGGCTCCCCTGTAGCCCCACTCACCACATTCTCCCCTATCACTATGGGAATCCTCGGAGCCAACGCCCACGCAGTAACGCTATTTATGTTACTACACTTCACCCACACACTCACGCCTATAACACTCGTAGCCCCACTTATACTTTCCCACTGGAAGCTACCTATCCCCTCGCTATACATCTTCCCCAATTCTATCACGGCGCAAGGGCTGACCCCTGTGACGCTTGCGCCACTAGCCCCATACCTAGTAGCCGCACTCATCATCTTCTCTTCCACAGGGTAAATCCTAAGCATCTTGCTCTCTTGATCCGCCCAAGCGTTACTTAAACAGCAGATCAATAACCCCACCACCAATGCAAATATCTTTCCCATATCCCTTTACCCCTCTAAAGTTGCGGAGATGTATCTATGACCCCACCCTGTACGAAATCCCCTATGCTTTTGTCCCTACCTCTTTCACTGGTTTCCCATCCAATTCAAACTTATTCTCATGCCCGCAAATCTTACACGCTATCTCAAACCGCCTCACTACCCCATTCGCCATTGGGTGCATTACTATCAGGCTCCTTCCACACTTCTCGCAGTTAAGCAACATATCATCCCCCAAACTTCAAGCACTCTATCACTTTATCTGCCATCTCCCTATCGCCCTCTTTCTCACCCTCAAGCAAGTCCTCATAATCCGTTTCCATCTGCCTCTTCCATCTCCTTACAAGCCCCGCAGGTATAACCATATCCCCTTCCCTATTCACACTACAAAGGCGGGACATGTACGAAATCCAATGGCTCCATATCTTATGTTGGGCGTCAGCTATCTTTTCCCTCATATCATCCATGTATTTGTCGTAATCCAAAGTTTTACCCCCCCCCGCGTGTGCGTGTATATGGAATAGGAAATCTATTATAACCGGTATAGCCCTTTCGTAAGAACAGCCCTTTTTGTTCTTTAACTATGTGGAACGGGGGGATATATCGCCACAGCAACTGGCATTCAGAAGCCACCCCCACGCCCTTGTCTAAACAATCCATTGTCCATACTACACATAACAATCCTTATGGCTAAATGAGTCAAGCCATGATACATTGCATTACATTGCGCCATAGTCAAGTACGATGTGTGTGCCATATACATAGTGTGCCCTTTACTACTTAGTCAATGATTCGATATCAGTCTTAAGCAGAACTGCGCCGCCTATATCTACCTTATGTGTGTCTTGCCATTTGTGTTTAGACTTAAGGTAAAACATCGCGGATACTGCATTAATCTTGTTTCTCGCACCTTTCCACGCTATATTAACCTGCTCAGTATCCATGCATTTTTTGTGCCATAAATCAAACGCTTTATCCATACCCCTAAACCTATCTATATCATCTTTGAATACACCGTGAATGAGACAATATTGCTCAAAATACAGGTGATCGGGATCATCTTCTAGTAACCACTTTATTCCATTCCTAAAGAAGATTCGTATAGTGTCATAGTTCCAATCTTGTGGTCTATTCTCCCGGTTTAGTGTCCTGTTATCCGTTTTCTTGTTAATGGGCAGGGAAGGTCTAAGTTTACCCGTTTTATGTGTGCTTATGTTGCGCCTTACGAATCCGGCCATTTGATTTCTCCGATGTATAAAATAAGGATAGGAAATTTGCGCTTATGGTACGATTCTTGCATGTATAGGCGCAATTTGTTACAAGTGGTTTTTGTGCGCCTGTTAATGTAAGGGAATGCAAGGTTCGTACCAGTCGAACTATAGCCTATTGATTACGTGATGTTACGTTGGTATGTGTGCGATTATGGGAGAGGAGGGATATTGTGTCAATATGTTTCTGGTGGAATAGTATGGATTATTTTTTTCTACCTGTTATTACAGTGAGTTATGAGTGACGCCAAACGATAGGAATATGTGAATAATGCGGAAAACGGAGTATTTGTACGAAAATCTATGAAAATAATAGGATACATATTGTATTGAACTTGTAGTTGACTTTGGTTCTTTGATTTAATTGTTTTTGATGTTTTACTTCTGCAATTGAATAGGATTATACTGTGTGCAATCTGAAACATTATAAGGGAGGATGAACATGAAAAAGAAATTGGTATTCAAACGGGTGACTAAGGGAACTTCTGAAAAGAAGGTACACAAAACAAGACCACAATTATATTCTTCTATTCTCAAAGAGTATGAACCGATGTGCAAGGAAGATCAGATTGATCTTATGACTGAATTGCACAAAGAAGAGACCGGGAAAGACGTTCCAAATGAGATGATTTATCTTGTGGGAAAATACCTGGCCCTCTTGTGTGCCCTTGGAATTGTGGAAATTGGGAAAGACAAGTGTATCAAATACCTGATAGAGGAATAGAGACCGGACACTGCAAACAAGGAACGCACTGCAAACATCTAAACATCATAAGGAGAAATATCATGATAGAGAAAAAGAAAGTGGTACTGAGGAAAAGGAATGGTGAAGAAAAAGTCACCGAAACAATGTTCACCGTAACCGCAAATTACATCGGTGACAGTACCAAAGGGACATACGAACGATACGACTTGGAAGAGAACAAAAAGATCAAAGGGAGTTTTTATGTGGTCAAAGGTCAAAAGGTAAGTGAGATCGACCTGAATAACGGGAACACGGAAAAAACTAAAGAGACAAAAAATTATGACAGGTATTCTGTTGAGACTGAAGGGTATAACGGAAATGTGTTCATCGACAAGGGAAAGGATTTTACTCCGGTCAAAATCATCCTGAAAAAGTAACATTCGACCAGTCTCACTTAATCCCCTTACAGGTTCCATACTGTAAGGGGATTTCTTTTTGTGCATTCCTGTATGTATCTTTCCTTTGCATCTAGTGTACTACCCTTTTTGTGCGTTTTAAGACCTATTCCTAACAGTACCCCTGATTTTACTGGTATCTCAGAGTATAGTCCATATACAGATACGTCTATCCGGTCAAACGTCTAGACTGATACCCGTTTTGTACGTTTTTGACCGTATTTTCGTTATAGTCTATAATGATATTTTGACGTATCTGGTTTTTTGGTTCAATCCTGTATCTGGTTTTCTGTCCCTGTCATACCCTCATATTGCAGTGGATATACCAGTCAGGATATATAGGTCAATTCCATATTCAAAGGAATATGACAAAGGCTAGATAGAGGGCACATGTATGCCATTATGGTGAAGACAGACAAGCAGAGGGTTGCGCCATTTGTGTGCCAGATACGGGATATTGTGCTATTCCAGGTTAATCGGGCACACTTTCGGCACATCGTAAAAGGCGCATATATGCCATTAAGTTGTATACAACCAAGCCAATCCATAAGGAATTAGCATGAAATCAGCACATATACGCCATTAAGTTGCTGATAGTCAAGCCAGAGATAGAAGATTTGGTAAGTTACCGAAAACATTGCGAAAAATTTTTCTTGACTTTTGTTTGACGGTCGGTTATAATTAACCAAAACGTCAACAATTTAACCGAAAAGGGGGATGGCACATGTGGAAACAAGAT
>Ga0172380_10007078_pt1 | contig 12765 bp, 16 predicted proteins | sample Leawe162metaG_FD_119747 | JGI IMG/M metagenome (GOLD analysis project Ga0172380, IMG submission 119747) | Leachate microbial communities from a municipal landfill in Southern Ontario, Canada - Leachate well 162 metaG | ecosystem: Engineered > Solid waste > Landfill > Unclassified | place...
CCAGATGCCACCGGCGGTCGAGGCACGCATCGTCGAGATGCGACGCCAGCACCCGGGCTGGGGACCGCGCACGATCCTCAGCCGCCTCGTCCGCGCTGACGTGAGCCCTCTGCCCTCGCGCTCCGCGATCTATCGCGCCCTCGTCCGGCACCAGCTGATCGATCCGAAGGCACGGCGACGGAAGGCGAGTCACTACAAGCGCTGGGAGCGGTCGCGCGCCATGGAGCTCTGGCAGATGGACGTCACGCTCGGTGTACACCTCGAGGACGGGACCAGTCCGTCGATCGTCACCGGCATCGACGACCACTCGCGCTTCTGCGTCTCGGCGAAGGTCGTCGAGCGTGCCACGGCACGGCCCGTCTGCGACGCTCTGCTCGAGGCGATGCGGCGCCATGGTGTCCCAGAGGGCATCCTCTCCGACAACGGCAAGGTCTTCACGGGGCGGTTCGGCCTGCACCAGGGCGAGGTGCTGTTCGACCGCATTTGCCGGGAGCGCGGCATCAAGCACCTGCTCACGGCGCCGGGATCGCCGACGACCACGGGCAAGGTGGAGCGCTTCCACAAGACGCTCAAGCGCGAGTTCCTCGACGGAAAGGTGTTCGCGTCGGTCGCTGAGGCGCAGGCCGCGCTCGACGCGTGGGTGCACGAGTACAACCACCTCCGCGAGCATCAGAGCCTCGGCAACCGCCCACCGATCGATCGCTTCGCCGCGGCGCGGCCAGCGCCGCTCGAGGAGCCAGAGGCCCCGGTGATCACGACGCGACCGACGCCCCGCCTGATCCGGCGCGTGCTCGTCGACGGCTCCATCAGCCTGCTCAACTTCAAGTACCACGTGGGCCGGTACCTCGCCGGGCAGTCAGTGGAGGTCGTCTCACACGATGGCCTCGTCGAGATCCTCCACGAGGGCGCCGTCATCGCCACGCACGCGCGACGGCATCTGCCCGAACAGGAGGACCGTCTGCTGCGGCACGCGCTCGCCGCCACGCCGGCCCGCCCGGCCACCGACCGGGTCGTGGTCCGGAAGGTCGACCAATCAGGCTCGGTGAGCTTCGCCGGTGCCGGCTACCGCGTCGGCAACCCGTACCGTGGCCGCCAGGTCGAGGTCACGCTCGTCCGGGACACGGTGCAGATCTGGGGTGACGGGAAGCTCCTGCGCACCCACGCAGCCAAGCACGACCGGAGAAAGGAACACGGTGCATTCGCGAACCCTGGTGGCAGGCCGGACCGGACCAATGCCGCCTAGTACCATCACCCAGATGTCGTGCAGGAACCGAAGCCGTTCTGTCACCCGGGTACCGAAGCTCCACACACCTCGCCGGCCGAGACCTCGGCCACCGTTCCACCCGAGCCGCACAAGCGCATCGAGGAGATAATCGATCTCCGACGGACCGTAGCACTCCGCGACCCAGACGCAATCGAGAGCAACAGCTTCGCCGGGTGGGGGCTTGGAGAGCGCGTTCTCCTGAGCATCGCGCTCCCGTTCGAGTCGAAGGAACGTCTCCCAATCGCGCCGAGGGCGACGATCTGCTTCGCCGCCGCGGATTCGGCGGTACCAGTCGGCAAGGTAGGAGCGGACGGAGTTCAAGCCTTCATCTCTGGCGCGACGTCGTTCAAGTCAATGGCTGCGAATGCTTCGTCTGTGAGAACGATAGTGAGAGTTGTGGTAACACGCGCCTCCTGAGAGGCCTTCACGAAGGACTGAATGGTGAGGTCGAGCAGCGTTTCGAGCGGCAGGCTGACGTTTGCCAATCCGCTGCCCATGAGCGGCATCGAGATCGCCTCTCCATTCGAGTAAGCCCTGACTGCCCGCCACAGGCCGTCCAGTGCAGTCCACAAGTCCGCAACGGAGGCGTGGGCCTTCCAGTTCTGATCGACATCGCAGTGCGAGAGCGCCGGTACGAAGAGCCGATGAGGAGGGGAGTCAACGACCGCCGTCGTGCCGATCGGATAGCGGGGTCGCTCGCCATCGCGCCATTGCTGAGCGACTACTGCCTGCGTCGCTAGCGATGCGTCGATCGCATCACGGAATCGAGCACCATCACCCGCGAAGAGACGGGTAATGCACTGGCCATGGAGCGAATTAAGAGCGACGCGATCGCCGACTTCCCAATCAAACAGCTCGCCCGCCGGAATCACACGGTGCTCGTTGCGCGCGAAGATGTCCCCTCGACGTACGGCAATCCGGGTGCCGACTCGACGCAATGCGATCGTCCGAGAAGCAGGGACGCTGGACGAAAGGAGTGCCCAGGCGAAACCGGCCGCTGCTGCTAACGCCAGCGCTGTACCGCTGCCCTCCATGCCCGTCAGCTGCATCACCGAGGCTACGCCGCCGGTAGTCGTCATACTCATCCCGAGTGCTCGGGTCGCAAATGCACGCGGGCCGGCGTTAGCGATGCCTCTGGCCAAACGGGGGAGGTAATGATCCGAGTCCACGCAGATTAGGCCCAGTGCCACGTGTAGCCAGCACCCGGCGGGTTGCTGTTTGACCACCCTTTCACGGCGGAGGAAACGCGCGCCCGCGTAAACGGCATGACGAGGCAGTACTTGTCGGCTTTGTCTGCGTTGCGAATGGTCGCGGGAATCTTGGGCTCCAGGGCCTTCCACAGCGAGTCGCCGTGTTTCGTGTTCGCGTCGTCATAGCCCTTGAACACGAGAAATATGGGAAGGGAATTCCGGAGCGCGTACCGAAGCTCGTACTGGAGGATGCCTTTGCGGTTGGTGTTGGTGCTCGACCCGATGATGAGCAAGAGGTGTTTGCTCGCGTCGAGGCGCGGCTTCAGTTGGTTAATGATCGATTCAGGGAGGCTGTCGTCGCGCGCGTTCGTCAGCTCGTGAGCGTCGTTGAGGGAAAAGGAGTTGTTCGGATCTGCGCTCCAGCCCTGAATGGTCCGGTAGCTCATCAGGTCGGTGTCGCCGTCGAAGGCAACGTACGTTCGGGTTCGGCGCGTCTGAGTCGTCATTCCAGTCTCCCGAGGTTGCGGGCCCCCTCCAGACCATCGAAATCTCATAACGATTATACGCGTTAACGGTCAGCCGCTCGCAGTGCTGCGGGCGTCAAGGCTCGCCACAGGCGGCGGCGCAGCCGCGTGGCCTTGATGCGCCTGGTCTGAAATAGCCTCGCGATAGGGGGCCGCGCCGCACGGAGTGCGAGCCGGCCCCGTTCCATCCGTGGGCTTCGCAGGCCGGGAGAAGTCCAGGGTGACGTGACGGAAGTACGCCCACTGGTCCAGCATCCGGCCCGCGAACTCCGGCCCGTTGTCGCAGCGGATCGTCTGCGGCGCCCCCCTCTCCCGCGTCAGGCGGTCGAGCACGTCGCCAGATTGCTCGGCGTCGCGGAGCCACCCACAACGCCTGCGAACGAGCCCCGACCGCAGGTTCGAACGCGAGCCAGGATAACGGCGGCGGCGGAAACGACGACCTGCCCCGCTTCACTTCATGCTGCGCGGCCTCGTCGAGGAGCCCCCTCAGCCAAGAGTGACTGGGGGCGACGGCGGGACGATCAGCGTGTCCTACACCCCCCCGTACAAGGCACAGTAGTCCGGTGCTAGAGTCCGGCGCGTGACGAACGATCGATACCTAACCAGCATCGCCTACGAGGAGGGTGCCGCGTCGTGGATAGCGGCGGCGGGGAAGGTCGACCGATCGTCTTGGGCGGACTCGTACGGCATGTTTGCGGACGTTGCGTTGGTCGGTGGGCGTGTCCTCGACCTCGGATGCGGTGCTGGATTCGACGCCCCTGGTCTTTCGTCCAGAGGTTTCCGCCTCGTGGGTCTAGACATCTCGCACGCCCTGCTTGTAGCCGCACAGGCTACGGAGGCGTTCGCGGGTCATGTTGTGCAGGGCGACATGCTGCTCCTCCCATTCGCATCACATTCTTTCGAGGGTGCTTGGGCATCCGGCTCGCTACATCACTTGGAGAAGGCGCATCTTCCCTCTACCCTGCGTGAGGTCTGGCGGGTACTGACGCTCGGTGGCGCGCTCTTCCTTAGCGTCGAGCGGGGCACGGGCGAAGGGCTGGCCTATCCAGATGCGGATGTGACGGGCGCGAGGTACTACGCACACTACGAGCCGGATGAGCTGGCTTCGTTCATCCGTGACGCGGGCTTCGATGTTGTTCGTGTAATAGCGGGTGAGTCAAACGAACGTTCGGGCGGTTTCATAGCCCTGACCGCTCTGAGGCGTTGACGAGTGACTTTTGAACTTCTCTACAGGTAGGGCGGGAATGGGCGTCAGGAACTACCTGATCGAAGGGGGCTCTGGCACCGGTAAGACAACCGTCGCCACCGAGTTGCAGCGACGCGGCTTTCACGTCATCCACGGGGACCGGGAGTTGGCCTATCACGGCGATCCGGAGACAGGCGACCCGACAAACCCCGACCCGCTCAAACCCCGCATCTGGAATGTCGACCGCGTGAAAGCCATAGTCTCGGACCAGGACGAGGCGTTGACGTTCTGCTGCGGAGGTTCGGGGAACGTTGCGAAGTACGTCGATCTGTTCGACGGCGTTTTCATCCTCGAAGTCACCGATCTGAAGGAGGTGATGAGGCGGATCGACGAGCGCGTGGCCGTCGACCCCGACGACTGGGGCGGAAGGCCGGAGGAGCGGGAGATCATCGCGCGGTTACACCGGACGAAAGAGGAGATTCCGCAGGCAGGCACCGTAATCGACGCCACCGCGCCGATCGAACGCGTGGTCGATGAGATCCTTCGCCTCGTCAACATGCCGTAGGCGGGTGTGTCCACCTGGGTGGGTAAGCTCCCTGACCCTTTGCACGTCCCTATCAGATAGAAGGAAGCCCGTTTTCGCGGGCTTCTCAGTACCATGAATCTCGCGGCGAGATTTTCCGCGGGCCTGCTAAAGTCGGGCGCATGAAGCGAGTGGCTATCATCGGTAACGCCGGAAGCGGCAAGTCGTACGTATCCCAGGAGCTCGCACGACGCCTTGGCCTTCGCTACATCGATTTCGATTCGGCGGTGATCGGACCGAACTGGGAGCGTGTCCCTCGCGCGGAGCGCCTCGAACTTTTTGATGCGCTTACGCGGGATGGCGGGTGGACTACCGACGGACACCTGAGGGCGAACCGCCCAGAGGAACAACTCATCCTGTCTCGGGCTGACACGGTGATTTGGTTGGACTTCCCGCGCTGGCGGATCATGGCTTCGGTGATCCCGAGGACGCTCCGGAACACCATCACGAGGAAGCCGCTCTGGAACGGCAACGTCGAGACCTGGCGGATGCTCCTGTCGCCTGACCACAGCATCCTCTTTGCGTGGAACATGCACGCCCGCTTAAAGCGGGACTACGAACAACTGTTCAGTGACCAGGAGAACGCCTCGCGTACGTTTATTCGCTTCAAAAATCGGAGGGACGTGAACCGCTGGATGGCCACGGTCTGACGAGCGGACTTCTTGTTCGTTGGAGTAAGTCACGAACGCGCCCTTGATGACCTCGCTCGCGCCGCTGATGTTCGTGATCGCGTTGGCGAGCCCGCCGCCGTGCACGATTCCGTCATCGGCGAGGAAGTCAGCGACGGACGGCGGATCGATGAAGCGCTTCTGCTGCATGCGCTGGATGCTGCGCCTGACCGGAACCCTACCGACCTGACAGTCGAGCGACTGACTGGGGAGGTCGACCGGTTTGCTCAGCGAACGGGCGGTGACCGGTGACACGTCGTCTGTTACTCGCATTGGGTATCGGACGGCTTCGAGCCGACGAGCCGGCGCTGGCGATCCGCACGGAGTTCTTCAGTGAGCAGCGCATCTGCCTCCTAAACAGATGCTCTGCCAATCGCCCCTAAAGGTGCCTGATTCAGGCCGCAACCGCCGCACCTGAGAAGCAGATGGTTCGCCGGTGGGACCCGTTTCTCCTAAGTAGGGCTAGAATCCGGCGCGTGAAGCGCATCCCGAAAGCCACCGCCGTCCTTGTTCGGCAGAGCCTTACCGAAGAGGTCCTCGTCATCGAACACCCGCTCGATGAGGGTGGTTCTATGCTCCAACTACCCGCTGGCACGGTGGAGTCGAATGAGGAGCCCGAGGTCGCTGTCCTCCGGGAACTCACGGAGGAGACCGGCGTGGTCGGGGAACTGCGTGCCCTCGCTGGCGTTCTCGACGAGGAATACGCGGGCGAAGCACGGCGGCGCTGGATCTACCTCATGGACGCACCCGAGGGGCTTCCGGATGAGTGGCCCTTCACCTGTGACTGCGGGGCGTCGATCCGATGCTTCTGGCTCCCGTTCGAGACTGCGACGCTCGTGGAGTCACAACGAGCATGGATCGACCTGGCTCGCTCGGCCGTCCGATGAAGGACTCTTGCACTTCCCTATGAACGAAGACCCCCTGGTTCGGCCAACATCGCGAGTAATCGTCATCGACGCACAGGATCGCGTGCTGCTGTTCCGCGCCGAGGGTGAATTCGACGATGGCGAGACCGTGATGTGGTTCCCGCCGGGCGGCGGTCTGGAGGCGGGCGAGACCTACGAAGAAGCCGCGTTGCGCGAACTTGCCGAAGAGATCGGGCTTATCGACGCACCGCTCGGGCCCTGCATCTGGACGCGCAGCTGGATTGGAGCGTTTCCTTCCGGCGTCGTCGAGGCGCGAGAGCGCTACTACCTCTGCCGGGTAGATACGCACGAGATCCCGCTCGACCACGTCAACCCCGATGAGACTGAGCGCCTCGCGACGGCAGGCTTTCGCTGGTTCACCGCCGACGAGATCGCCGTCACTCCCGGCCTGTTCGTGCCGCGCCGGCTCGAAATGCTCCTTCTGCCCATTCTGAGAGGCGAGCTGCCAGATGAGCCGTTGTTCGTCGAGTACATCGACTCCCGCATTGGCTAGCCAGGACCGCCGTTACGCAGCGCAACTCGGCCACCTCGTCGGATCCCGTTGGAGCAGCGCCGCGACTCATCGGGCATCATCCATCTGTATGCAGCGGCGGTGCATGTTGAGGCGCGACGGCTGCTTGCAGCACCGAGGCGATCTCCTCGATGTGCTCGCGAAGCGGTTGAAAGGAACGGACCTTACGTAATTGCTTCTCGAGGTCTACAAGCGACGTGCCGAAGCAATTCGCCCTGAGAGCTCCTCGATCGATACGAAACGGACCGCTGCGTGGCCCCCGCCTCCGTTGACTCGACCTCGATTTCAGCGGGACCATATGCGTACCTGCCGCACGCAGCGAGTGCCGGCGACGGTCGGCGTACACCGTGCTTTGCTTCTTAGCCGCTCATGCCCTAGTTCATCGAGACCGTGGAAACCAGCGCCACGCGAGGAACAGCAGCGCCCCCGTGCCAGCCATGCGCACGATGAGCATCGATGCAGTGAGACCGACGTGGTCAGCGAACAGGCCGAGCAACAGAGTCGCGGGGATGATGACGCCGGTGAGTGAGTTCACGGCTGTCACAGCACCGGGACGGACGCTGGTGCGCAGGCTCTGCGCTCGGGCGACCGGCCACAGCATCGACCACGCGAACGCCAGGGGAGCTCCAAGCAGGAACCGTGCAACGATGCCGGGCACCATGAACCACGCGGGAAACAGCCCCAGCATTGCGATGGAGGTCACGGTGACGATTCGTCGAGGTGGGACGTCACGGAGCCAGTGACTCAGCAAGAAAGTGCCAGAGAACGCGGCGCACATCCCGAAAGCGAGGTACACGCCGAGCAGCGAGGGCGACATGTGCCCACGGTCGACTAGCCAAATGCTCTCGAATACCGCCGGCGTGTCCATGAGGTAGTACACGCGCAGAAACAGGAGCCACGCGAGGGTCGGCCGGTCGTCGAGCACTATCCGGAGGTTCTCGCGCATGGTGCGGAAGAACGACGTTGCTTCGTGGATGACCGCCGGTGGGTGAGGAAAGTCGGTCAGTAGCATCGCGACGCCATATGCGGCGGTGCCGAGGCCGAGCAGCACTTGCAGTGCGTGCCAGCCGATTCCGCTCGTCAGCCACGCGCTCACGAGAAGCGACCCGATCACCGCGCCGGCCATGCTGAGCATCTGGACGCGGGCCACTGCGCTGGTCGCCGATCCTGATCGTGACTGGACGACCACGATGTCGCCGGTCATTCGCAACGGCCCGGAGGCTGCCCCGAGGGCTGCAAAGGCGATCGCAAGCAATACGACGGTGGGCGCCGCGCCGATCATCGCAGTGCCGATGCCCAGGCTGATCGCGGACACGCCGAGGATCCAGCGCCGGGGCCAGACATCGGCGACCATCCCTCCCATCGGCTCGGTTGCCGCCTCGGCATAGCCGCGAATGGACTGGAGCACGCTGATCGCGCTGTACGACAGGCCGAACTGGGAGCGGATGATCGGAATCAGGACGGCGAGGGCGTTCTCGAGGATCGAATCGACGAAACGCGCAGCAGAAGCCAAGGACGCCGCGCGTCGCGAGAGTTCAGAATCAGTGACGGTAGACAAGTCTCGTTCTCCGTTCGGAGCGTCCACCCACGGACGCCCCGAGCCACCGGAGAGGTGGCGCGGCGATCGAGTTGCGAGAGGACGTCGGGGTTAACGGCGAACGAGAATCACCAACATCGGCGGCCTCCCTGCGGCGGGAGCATACCACTGGGATGTGCCTTCGTCGTGCGGACGCCGCGAGCGGTGGTGTCTCAGAACTTCGCCCGCCCGGATGCGTCCCTGAAGGACCCGTATCCACGGACTCCGGCTATCGCCGTTGGCGCGGCCGACCACCAGTGGACGCTTCGGGATATCGCGGCGCTGGCCGACTGAGGTCTTTACCCGCATCGTCCGTCCGGCAACAATGGCCGCGAATGAGGCGTGCGAGGATGACGGCAGGCAACAGGCTGCAACCGAGGCTGGTGTTGCTGTGCGGCTTGCCTGCATCGGGCAAGACCACGCTCGCGCGCGAGCTTGCGGACGCCTATGGCGCGGTGCGGCTCAATCTAGATGAGTGGGAGTTGGCGTTGGACGTTGATCCGTTCGACGAGGGCTTCCAAGCCAGGCTCGAAGCGAAATTCTGGGAACTTACGCAGCGGCTCCTCGTGCTGGGAACTTCGGTTGTGCTCGAATGGGGTTTCTGGGCTCGCTCGGAGCGCGACGAGAAGCGCGAGGCCGCACGAACGCTCGGCGTAGCGGTCGAACTCCGTTTCCTCGATGCGCCCTACGATGAGTTGGTGAGGCGGGTCGTGGCTCGTCACGCCGTCGGCGGCATCGCCATCACCGAGAGTCACATGGAGCGGTATCGAGGCATCTTCCAGCCGCCAACAGACGATGAGCTGGCCCTGTATGACCCCCCTGTCCCAGAAGGGTCGACACATGCGCACAATGCCTGACGAGAGCGGCTACGGCGGTCGAGGAGAGGAGGGATGGGATGCCGATTCAGCACGCCACATCCTTCGGATCTCAATGACAGCGGAACTCGGCTCTCGTATTTGTGTGATCGGCCCGCCGGGCGCAGGGAAGTCCACTCTCGCAAAGCTGCTCGCGAGAAGGCTTGGCCTGCAGTACATCGACCGGGACGCAGCGCTCTCCCTACCCCGGCGTCAGCAAGTAGGTCGCGGGGGGCGGCGCGCAATCTTCGAACCACTCACCGCGGGCGATAGATGGACCTTCGACGGACATCGGCGGCCTTACGTGGAGGATGAGTCCCTTGTATGGGATCGCTTCGACACGATCATCTGGCTCGATTTCACGTGGTGGGAGGCGTGGCGCTCGCTTCTGGCGCATGCTGGGCCGCATTGTCCGTCGCGAACTCGTCTAGTCACAGCACGGAGAGCATCTTCGCGCGGGGCCACGCGCTCTGGTGGCGTGGCTTGCCGCGGATGCGTCAGGAGTATGAGGCGCTCTTCCGTGAGTCCGCCAATGCCGGCCGAAGCTTGATTCGGCTCCGATCTCGAGGCGAAGTCAGAGCGTGGCTAGAGTCGAACGGTTATAGCCCCCCGAAGAGTTGAACTGAGCGAAGTCGACTAAGAGCCCCGAGATGCCAAAGCAGAACGAGCACCAGATCCCTCCCTCGGCTCCGCCCTCGGTGCTGACGGACTATCGGGACTGGTTCTGGACGCTCGCATGGGACAACGCGCCCAACATTCAGACTTGGGCCTTGGACCGCCCCGATGGGCGTCGCCGATACTTAAAACTTGCGCGCACGGGCCGGTATCCATCACTTGCGGACGAGGAAGCACGCATGCGCTGGGCTCGGACCTTCTTGCCCGTACCCCAGGTCCTAGGTGCAGGCAGCGAGGACGAAACGGACTGGCTGCTTACTGTCGGTCTTCCCGGAACGAGCGCCGTCGCAGCGTCGCTGATCGCTGAACCCTCCCTCCTCGTCCCCGCGCTGGCACGGGGTCTCAGAAGATTTCACGAGGCGCCCATCGCCGAATGCCCCTTCGACTTTCGAGTCGTGCACGCCCTCGGGCACGTTCAGAAACGAGTTGCGAACCGTCTCATTGACTACGCGGAGCATCTGCATCCCGAGCACCGTCATCTCGGCGCGGATTCCGTGGTAGAGGAGTTGGTGCGCCTCGCGCCCTCGACCGAAGACCTGGTTGTGTGCCATGGCGACTACTGCCTACCGAATGCCCTGCTGCAAGATGGTGAAGTTACGGGCTTCGTCGATCTGGGCGAGTTAGGGGTCGCGGATCGCTGGTGGGACCTCGCGATCGCCACGTGGAGTGTCACGTGGAACCTCGGCCCGGGTTGGGAAGATCTGTTCTTGCAGACCTACGGGATCGAGCGTGACGAGCGGCGTGTACGGTTCTATCGCCTCCTCTACGACCTCGTGTCGTAACGACACGACCTCACGAATCCGGCCTCCGGGTTCCCTTCCCGCCGACCGCACACGGCGAATCGGTGGATTCCGGTTAACTAGAGCTAGTTAGTGAGCAGCGCCGCGCCGCGCTGGACGTAGCTCTGTTCCGGCGCGTCAGGGACGGCGTCGGGGTCGGTGTTGCCGCCGTTCTTCCGGCCGGGCGAGACCTTCTCGAACATCGCGAGCAGTGACTCGTCGTCGACGGTGATCTCCGCCGATGTCGCGCTGGGTCCTCCGCGCCCTCGGCGCGGCAATGTACCTGCTGGCGGGCTCGGTGCTCTTCGCGTTCCTGCGTCCGGAGCACGTGGCTGAGCAGCCGGTGCAGTCGATCATCGCTGCGTGCATCGCCGTGGCAACGACGATGGCGGCATCGCAGCTGCCGCGCTGGGGGTACGTGCGCCAGCTTGCCTCCCGCGGTGTGCTGCAGCCGCTGCCGGAGGGCGAGCACCATCTTGAGCTCCACGCCGACTTCTGGACGCTGGGCTTCGCGGTCGTCTGCGTGTCGCTCGCCTTCGCGACGGAGGTGCGCCCGGGGTATGCCTACGGCATCATCGGCGCCCTGTCGCTGAACGGGGCGCTGCGCCTGAAGCCCGAGGAGGACCGCGGCCAGCTGCAGGCCTGGCATCTGGACGGCGTGGGCATGCTCACCCTCGCCGCGGTCGCGTTCGCGGCGTGGGTCGCCTACTCCGTGCTGCACGCCGAGCACGAGGCGGTCTTGCCCGCGGTGCTGCAGGAGGTGTGGGCGCTCGGATCGGAGACCGCGGCGTTGGGCCTGATCCCGCTGGCGTTCCTCCCGGGGCATTCGTTGTGGCGGCACAGCCGGCTGCGCTGGGCTCTCCTCTGGGCCCCCGCCCTGTTCCTCTACATCCAGTCCGTGACGCCGGTGGGGGTGGGATCCGGGCCCATCACGATCGCCATCACGCTCGCGGGGTACGCGGCGCTCACCGCGGGGTTCTGGTCGTACTTCCGCTACCGCCACGACGAAGGGACGTGCGCGTCCTGCCGCGCGATGGAGGGTGAGCCGGAGCCGGAGTTCGCAACGGTATGACGTCGAGGTCGCCATCCGGCTGCGAATGGGCGAGCGGCGTGCCGGCGGGACGTAGCCGAGGGCGCTGAAGACCCCTCCTGTCGCCGTGGCCCCCGATCGATCGGCGGTGTCGCAGCGACCGGGTCTCTGAAGTGGAGGGCGGGCCGTCGCGTAAGGGACCCGCGGAACGGCGAACCCGCCGGATTCCATCACTTACGGAAGCGTACACTGCGGGAACTGGAGACAAGCAGCACGCTGGTAATCCGGCGGGTGCAGGAAGGCGGGATCTGATGGCAGGTCTAGAAGCGAAGAATGTCGAGTCCCCGGACGAGAAGCGGATGTTCGCCGCGCACGGGCACATCGATGTCGTCAACGTCGGCGGCTTAGCGGCGATGCGCGGGGTATTCGAGCCCGGCTGGAAATGGTCGGTGGACGTGAAGCCCATCGCGAAGACTGATTCGTGCCAGGCGACCCACATGGGCTATGTCATCTCGGGCCGGATGAAGGTCGTGATGGACGACGGAACCGAAGCAGAGGCTGCTGGTGGCGACTTCGTTCACATCGCGCCGGGTCACGATGCATGGATCGTTGGCGCTGAGCCGTGCGTGATGGTCGACTTCGGAGCGAATGTCGGTCAGTACGCCAAGCCGAGTTAGCGGACGAGGATCGGCTCGGCATCCACTTGCGCTCGTCCGCATCAAGTCCTGAAGAGGCACTTGATGAGGGGATCGATCAACCACACTGCGAAGCGGGTCGGCCGTCGACGCGCTGAGTGCGAATCGGAGTAGGTGAACGCCAATGATGTTGGTCCGGCAGACGTTCCAGGCAAAGTACGGGCACGGTGACGAGCTCGTCGGGTTGTTCAAGGAATTTCACTCAACGGCTGACGTTCCGAACCGCGAACGCGCTCGGATCCTCACCGACGCCTCTGGGCCGTTCTTTACGGTCATCACCGAATACGAGGTTGAGAACTTCGCG
>Ga0172380_10007079_pt1 | contig 12763 bp, 48 predicted proteins | sample Leawe162metaG_FD_119747 | JGI IMG/M metagenome (GOLD analysis project Ga0172380, IMG submission 119747) | Leachate microbial communities from a municipal landfill in Southern Ontario, Canada - Leachate well 162 metaG | ecosystem: Engineered > Solid waste > Landfill > Unclassified | place...
ATGAAACAAAGGTTGCATATGAATATATACAAAAACATCTAAAAGGTGAAAAACTAACAAAAGAAGAAAATAATGCAATAAAAGAACAATTTTATGATGTGTTGAAATCTGCAGGTATTATTATTCCATTTGCAGTTATACCTGGTGCATCATTATTGATACCAATTCTTATGAAATTGTGTAAAGTTTTCAATATACCATTTGAAAATATGTTACCTAGTTCATTTCAAATACATGATAAAATTAAAAAAGATATAGATAAAATAGATGAAAACACTATTGTGTAAAAAAAATTATAACTTTTCTATAAACCATGAAACTTATATTAAAGGAATATCATATAATATAGAAATTGTTGAATTTTATAATATAGGAGATAATGATCTTAATACATATTACATTTATAATGATAAATCATATTTAGCAACATATTTTTATGATAATAAAGGAGTAAGACATATATGGAATCATTTTTATACACAAGAAGAAATGAGAAAACTAAAATTAGATAGTTTATGACAGCAAGAGCATATTTTGAATGTTATATTGATAATAATTATAAAAATAAATATAATATATCAATGACTATGAGTTCATATCATGGTGTATCAATATATGTTGGTGGTGTACAATATTATATGAGAACTGATGATGATTTTAAGCGTTTTGAAAAAGAACAATTAGTAAGAACTAGAAAAAATAAATTAAATAGTTTATGAAAATTGAAATAGATAGAGAATATGGTTCAATAAGTCGAATATGTTATGATTGTGTGGATATTTTTAATAAATCACATAAATATGTTTTTGTAGGTAGTTGTACTTGCACAGAAGAATGTATATACAATGTTGATGTTGATCATAAGAACTCATATATTATATGTAATTATAAGGAAATATTAAGAAAGAAAAAATTAGAAACTTTATGATAGATTTAATAGATTTATATGAATTGAAGTGTTTTGTTTATAAATCAAATTTCGCAAAAGAAATAATAGATGAACACAATTTATTTTTCGAAGAATTAGGTGTATCTGCACAAAATCCAGGTGGACATTATTATATATCATATTATACATTAAAGAAGAATTACAAATATATTATACCAGATAACATAATTAAAATATATCTACGAAATAAAAAATTAGAAAGTTTATGATAATAGGACAACATAAGAGAGGAACATTCAAAGGAACACAAATACTAACTAGTAAAGATTTAAGAAGAGACTATTCTACAACTAATGATATAAGTGAATTCAATAAACCTATGGCATTTTTTTATGAAGCATCATTTATAATATTTGTTGATGATAAAGGTATGTGCAACATATTGAAAAATAGATTTGGTTCAAAAAATAGTTTTGATGATGAATTCTTAAAAGAATTAAAAACTGAAGATAATGATGGTTATAATAAATTAATTGAAACAATTAATTTTATTAAATATAAAAATAGAATTAAAAAATTAAAAAGTTTATAAAAAAAATATTTACAATATGGAAATAGGAACAAAAATTGAAATGGACAATGGTGATTTAGGTATTCAACAAGGTATTATCATAGAAGATGATGGTTGGGAAGGTATTGTGGCTTGGGATGTACCAGAAGAAGACCGAGAAGAACTTGGTAATAACTTTGAAGAATTTGGTATTAGGATATTACCTAATGATTGGCAATTCAAATACATCAATGATGATGGTACACTAAAATAAAATTATGTTGTATAATAATCGACATATTATGAACGCAAAATCAATATCATCAATTAAATATGAAAAGCCATATTGGAATTGGTTGAAAGATAGGTATATGACAGATGATGAAATATCTGAAGTGAAAAGAAATTATTTAAAAAATGATAGATTAAAAAAACTAAAATCATTATGAAAAAAACGAATTTTTATGATCCAAATAAAGTATATTCTTCTGGGACAACGATTAGTTTCTATGATGATAAAGAAGAAATAAAGAAGAAAAATGAAATAAGAAAGAAAAAATTAAAATCATTGAAATGATAATTCAGAAGATAAGAGATTTTTTATATCACAATAGTGATAATGAATATCAAAAAAAATATAAATCATATGAAAAAATTGGTTGGGATCCAGCATTAGATGATGATAAACTAATGAGTCGTGAACAATATGATATTATAAGGAAAAATGATTTAAGAAATAAAAAACTGAAATCATTATGAAAAAATATACAGAAAAAGAGTATGAAATTATAAATTTAGATTTCGCATCATTATATACTACTACATTTGCAACATCTAATCATATTGATGAATATGTTAATAAAAAAATAAAAAATGATTTAAGAAAGAAAAAATTAGAAAGTTTATGATAAATGTAGATATTGCAAAAAGATTTATTACTGATAGTTCAGATAAATATGATTTATCTAATTTAGAATATTTAGAATATAATCCACATCCAAATAATGGTGATACTATAATAAATTGTCTTTTTTTTAGAAAAAATCAAAAAGATAAAGGTATTATAACATTTTCATTTTTTCTAAAATATTATAAAATATTTGAAAAAAAATATAATAGAATTGAAAAATTGAAATCGATATGATTTATAAAGAAGGTGATATATTAATATGTAAAAAAGAAATTGTGTGGTTTGGTTTAATAGTTGATATTGGAACAAATTGTAAAATTTTACATATAAATAAATATGGTCACATATATACAGATTTAGAGAATTATAAAGAATATTTCATTGAAAGTGATGCTGATGGTGATATATATAAAATTTCAGAACATTTTATGACACAAGATGAATTGCGAATTAGAAAATTAAAATCAATATGAAAAAAATCATTTCTGATATAACAAAAACTGAATTTTTCAAATTATTTGATGAATATGAAAATGAATTAGAATTAATAGGAAAATTAGTTTTTATACACAATTGTTTTGGTGGCGTTAAATACAATATTAGAGGCAAATATTATTTTATTGAAAATATTGAACATGTAAATTTTGATAAAAATAATATAGAACATGTAGAAGGTAGAAAAAAATTAGATGAAACTATATATGAATTAATTACAGATGATGAATATAAAAAATATATTAGAAAACAAAAATTGAAATCAATATGTTAGTAAAAGATTTAATATGCTGTAAAAAAGACTATGAATATAGATTCATAAATGATATTATTAATGATGATATATCAATAAAATTTGAAAAAAATAATTATTATGAAGTGATTTATATATCATCAACTGGAATTAATATATTATCTGAAGATTCAATGTTTTTTACATTTAATAAATCTGTACTTTTCCCATATTTTTATGATTATTTCTATACAAAAGAAGAACTTAGAAAATTAAAAATAAATTCATTATTATAATGACACAAAAAGAATTAATTGAATATTTTAAGAAAAGATTTATTGAATCATCAAATATACCAAAAGATTATTTTGATGATTCAATTAAAATAAAAAATGATTTAAGAAAAAAGAAATTAGATTCTTTATATATAAAGAATGAAAACATTTGAACAATTCAATACGATTGACGAAAAAGAAAAATTGTTTCTTGAACTTGCTCACTTAGATGAATTAGAAATAAGATTCGATTTTGTTGACAATGATTATGAAAATTATATATATTATTTTTATAAAGAAAAATGTTTTTTTGCAAAAGATAAATCAAATAGACATTTTTATATAGATTATGATTATATATTATTTAAACTTATGAAAAAATATATGATGGATCTGTATGATACTATTAATTTTATTTCTAATATGTTAAAGAAATATTTCAAAGTAGATTATAAAATAAGAAGAATCAATTTCTAAATTCATATTTCAAATTATATGTATATAAACCTAAGATATTTTAAATCATTCACATAAATTAAAATAATAAATTCTTGACTTTAATTGATATATTTTGTATATTTGTAAAAAAATTATAAATATGAAAGAAATATGCAAAAAATGTGGATCAAATATTGAAGATCTTGATATTTGTGACTGTCAAAAAATCAAAATCAAATATAAAAAATCACCTAAACCACTCATTGGTATCACTATTATTATTGTTATTGCACTTATAATTATATTTATTTAATATGAAAGAAGGCGATTTATATACAGGTGAAGAATTACCAAGAGGTTGGATAATCAAAACTGATGGTAATTCTAATGAAATTGTCGTAAGAGATTATGATATAGAAGGTTATAAAAGAAAAGTAAGAAGAAAAATAACAAATATAACACCAAAGAAAAAGAAAAGAAAATGAATGTGAGTGAAGAAACATACAAAGAAATGAAATCTATCATTGAAAAATATGAAAGAGGTGAAAACAATGATGATGAATCTAAACCATATATTATTGATATAAATATAGAAAAAATATATAAATACAATAAAAATTTTGGTGATGATAGATTATGTAAATGTGGGCATACATATTATAGACACTTCGATCCATATGAAGATATGGAAGCAGTTGGTTGTAAATATTGTCAATGTTTTCATTTTGAAGATGTAAGATTAGCAAAATTAAATTCTTTATAAAATAAAATTATGGATTTTCATGCATTAGATTTAATAACTTGGCTTGTGATATGTATATTATTACATATATTCGCACCAGAAGAACACAAAGAAGAAATGGGTATTTTAGTATATGTGTTTGTGGTATTTATATTCACAGCCATTTGGGTAATACTATTTGTATTCTGTGGCTACAATGTTGCAGATTTATTTAATTCTATATCAATAAATATAAAATGGTAAATATATGAATGAAAGATTAATATATTATGATAATAAACTATGTGAAATAAAAAATAGATTAAAAAAACTAATTTATACAAATAGACACGAAGAATATGACTACTTAATGCGTGAATATAAACATATAACAGAATTGATTTATCATGAAAAACATAGATATGATCAATATCATATGAAAAGTGAAAAAGAATTGAAAAATGAACTAAGACAAAAAAAATTAGATTCATTATTATGAAAATATTGAAAATAGAAAATAATATATCAATTGTTGAATATGATGATAATTGGTATGTTAGAAAACAGTTTAATAATTATAAATATGATTGGTCAAATTATGATGAATTTGATTTTGATACAAACACTTCAATATTTTCATTAATACATATAAATGATTTAGAAGATTCTTATGAAATAATGTATAAGAATTATATTAGAAAATTAAAAATAGAATCATTATGACAAAGAAAGATTTCGATTTTATATATGAAAATTATTTATTTACAGAATTGTATGTAATAACAACTGGTGAATATATGAAAAATGGTATAGCATATAGGGTTTATGGTGCATCAAAACAAAATGGTTTGAATATTGGTATACAACATGAAATTTTCGGTGTACTTACTAAAAATATTAATTATTATGATTTTAGTAATTTTATATTAGATAAAGATTATATTAGAAAACAAAAATTAAATTCATTATTATGAAAATATTGAAAACAGAAAATAATATATCATTGAAAATATTGAAAATAGAAAATAATATATCATTAGTAGAAATTGATAATAAAAAATATATTAGAATACAATATGAAAATGGTTGTGATTGGGCAGACGAAGTAGATTTCAATTATGAAACTGAAGAAGCAAAATATTTTCATATTTTCACAAATCATTTTGAAAATGAATATGATATAGAATTACAAAAACTTGTCAGAAAATTGAAATTAGAATCATTATGAAAATAGAGAAAATAGATAATGATATATCAATTGTTGAATATAATAATAAACAATATGTTAGGAAACAATTCATATATCACTATACTTGGTCAGGTATAAAATATTTTGATTTTGAAATCAATGCACCAATGTTTGTCATAAATAAACATTATGATTCAGATTTAGAAAAAGAATATAATATTGAATTACTAAACTATAAAAGAAAATTAAAAATAGATTCGATATGAAAATAGGAGATCAATTAATTTGTAAAAAAGAAACAAAAGGATTTACATTGAATAAATCATATAAGATTGATTATTTTGATGGTAATGACGGTATTTATTATATTAATGGTGATGATATGGATGTTTTTGAATATTCATTTGATGAAAAAACAATAAAAAAATATTTTGATACAAAAAGTGCAATTAGAAAATTAAAATTACAATCATTATGATATATAATAATCAAATATTGAAAAATATTATTGAAAAAAAATCAAAAATTATATGTATAGATATATATGAAGTTGATGAAATGAATTGGAATGGTATACCACAAATAATAGTTCGTTATTTATTTGATTGTATTAAAGGTTCATATATGATGACTATTGATGATTATAATATTGAAATCATTAAATATAGAAAATTGAAATTACAATCATTATGAAAAAAATGATACAAATTGTTGATGATGGTTTTTTGGCTGAAGAATGTAAATTTTTCAAAAATAAAAATAATAATGATCCAATAGATATAGATAGGAATATCTATATCGGATCAGGTACATGTGTATTAGATTGTGTATATCTTAAAATATATGACAAATTAGGAAAATATATTGTTTGTGAAAAATTAAATATGTTAGATAGAATTAATAAATTGAAAACATTATGAAAGTAGGTGATACACTTATACATAGAACATCAAAAAATAGATTTGAAATATATGAAATATATGATGATTTGAAAATAATTAAAATAATTGAATATTCAGATAATATTTGTTGTACATCTAATTATTCTATGGTTCCAAGTGCTGATTTTTGGCGATATATTTGGGATGAATTTTATGAACAAAAAGAATTAAGATTACAAAAATTAAATACATTATGATAATCATTGGTGATAATAAATATGATATAAATATAAATGATATTGAATCAATAAATATCATAATAAAAAGAGGTGATTTGACATCATATTTTGAAATAAAAGTGAATGGTATTATAAAAGAATATGATTTTCATTGGTCAAATAATACCTATAAAAAAACAATGAAAGATATTTCAGAAATTGAAAAATATATAAAGAAAAAAACAATTAGAAAAAACAAATTAAATACATTATGAAAACTATTTTATATGCTGCATTTTGTGGCACTGGTAAAACACATATTTGTAAAAATACAAATATAAAAGCCATAGAAATAGAATATTGGATGTATAAAGATAAAGGATTAATAAAAGATTATATTGAAGATATTAAAAATAATTTTGGTAAAGTCGATTACATATTTATATCAACTGAACCAGAAGGATTAAATATTCTTATTGATGAAGGATATGAAATTACACTTGTTTATCCTGAAAATGAATTAAGATATGAATATCTTGATAGATATTTAGAACGAGATAGTCCAGCAGATTTTATTGGTGTATTTATGAAATATTGGAATCCATGGATAAATGAACTAAAAGAACAAAAAAATTGTAAACACATTATTTTAAAAAAAGGACAGTACTTACAAAACATTTTATAATAGACAAATATGAAAATTAAACTAATTAAAGAAGAAATATTAAATAATCTATATTCAGAAGAAGATTTAAGAGATTTGTCAATAATGGAATCAATATATTCTATTAGAAAATTAAAAGCATTAGCCGATTCATTAGATGGTGAATATATTTTAGTATCTGATGATATTAAAAATGGACAAGTCTTTTCACACAAATACCAAATATGGTTTTTAGAAAATGAATATATTACATTATGATAAGCATTGGTGATAATGAATAATATCAATATAAATGATATTGATTCAATAAGATTTTTAATAAAAAGTGATAATATGAAACCATATATTGAAATAAAAGTGAATGGCATTACAACAGAACATGATTTTAGTTGGACAAGTGTGAATCACAAAAAAATAATGAAAGATGTATTAGACATAGAAAAAAATATAATTAGAAAAAATAAATTAAAATCATTATGAAAGTAATATTCCTTGATATAGATGGTGTTATGAATTCAAATATATTCTATCACCAAAGACATAAAAAAAGATGGTTGAAACCAATTACATATTATTATATTATTAAATATAAATTAAGATATGTATTTAATGGTTTCAAAAACAAAGGTTATAGTCTATCGAATTATAAAACAAATCCTAAACACAATGAATTTGATTATACATTCAAAAGATTGAAAGAAGAAACTGATAAAGAAAAATGGTCTTGGTTATCAAGTTTTTGTAATGAATATGATTATAAAATATGTATTTCTTCAGTTTGGAAAAATCATTTCAAAGAAACATCTGAATGGAATGATGCATTAATAAAATTAGTCTTTAATTATAATATCTTTGTTGGTATAACTGGAAACAGACAAATAATTATAGGATATGAAATACAAAATTGGATAGATGATAATAAAGATGTAGAAAATTTTGCAATAATTGATGATGATTCTGATATGTTGCCAGAACAAATGAAACATTTCTTTCATGTTGATGGATATTACGGACTTACACCAAATCATCTTTATAGAATAAATAGACATTTTGAAAAATTAACAAATTATTCACACTTAAATGAAAATTTATGTTAGTACAAGTAGTTACATGTTTTTATAATTTATTCTGGTATTTTGAACACATAAATGAAACATTTGATGTTAAAATCAGTGAAGAAATTGATGGTGGTAAAATTAAAGCATATCAAGTTATTAGTGGTGTATATAAAGGAAAAGAAATATTGATTTCTGATACTATTAATATTGCAGAAATTAGATTAAAAAAACTTAAAAGTTTATAGATATGATATTAAAACAAAATGATATATTAATTTGTAAAAAAGAATTAAAAACACCAAGAGATATTTTTGTTATAAATAAAAAATATCGTATATTACATGAAAAATATATAAAAAAACAAAATGTTATAATGGTTGGTGATAATGATGTGACTTGGGAATTTGTAAATGACAAAAATCATATAACAGAACATTTTCTTGAAGATTTGATATTAGATCCAAATATTTATGATTACTTTTATACAAAAAAAGAAATTAGATTATTAAAATTAAAAACAATATAATATGTATATAATTAAAAGAGATTTAGTCGATTGGGGTTCAGGTGGATCAGAAGATTATGATAAGATGAGAAAAACTAGAGAAAGAAAGAAAAAATTGAATAGTCTTTTTGATGATGTTGAAAAAACTGAAGTAATAAAGAAAAAATCAATATTTGAAAGAATATTTAGAAGATAATGAAAAAAGGCGATAAATTATTATGTAAAAAAACATACATATTAAATACAAGCGGTGATGAAATATTTATATTATATAATGGAAATGAATATGTAATAGATTATGAAGACAATGGTTTTTATTCAATTATTAGTGAATATAGAGGTATTCATTTCAATTTTGATTCATTAAATAAAAATGTTGCTGATGGTTACCTTTGGGATTATTTTTATACACCAGAAGAAATTAGAAAAATGAAATTGAAATCATTATGAAAGTAGGAGATAAATTATTGTGTAAAAAAACATATACATTAAATACAAATGATGATGAAATATTTATATTATATAATGGAAATGAATATGTAATAGATTCCGAATTTAATGGATTTTATTCAATTATTACTGAATATAATGGTATGACATTCGATTTTCATATATTAAATAAAGGTGTTGGTGATGGTTACATTTGGGATTATTTTTATACAAAAAAAGAACTTAGAAAAATGAAATTAAATTCATTATGAAATTATTGTGTAAAAAAGATTATAAACAAGGTTCTAATGATGAAATATTTATATACCATGTTGGCAAAGAATATTTTGTTAATGAAGTAAAAAATGATTTATATTATATACGAAGTGAGTATTATGGTATGAATTACATTTTTGGAACTACACATAAAAATGTATCAGATGGTTATTTATATGATTATTTTTATACACCAGAAGAAATTAGAAAAATGAAATTGAAATCATTATGTTAATTCAAATAAAAAAAACAGAAAGAGAAATATATTGGTATCATAATCACATTGGTGAATATTATGATGTTGAAATTTGTGCATCAATAATTGATGATGAAAAAGTTTATAGAATTAATAACATTAATGATATGTTTTATGGATACAATGTAAAAATATCTGATACAATAAATATTTCAGAAATTAGATTAAAAAAATTAAATTCATTATGATGACATACAAAGAAGATATAATAAATAATTTTGTTTTAGAAATAAAAGAAAAACATGGTTCATGTTCTTATCTTGATTCATTAGATCCAATAAACGATTTGATGGATTATGATTTGTGTATATATGAATTCGTTACAGATATAAAAGATGCATTCAAATCTTGCAAAATATTAGACGAATTATTATTAGAAGATATTAAACCAGTATACCAATTTGCATTAGTAGTATCAAATTATATGAAAATGAAAAGATTACTTATGACCGATATTGAAATTCAAAATGAAATTAGACAAAATAAATTGAGAACTTTATGAAAGTTGGTGATATAATAGTATGTAAAGAAGATTATATAGTTTATAATAGTAAAACACACACAAAGGGCAATAAATATAAAATATTAGATATTAGAATTGATGATATGATAGTCATTTCAACTGATTCTAATACAAAACATGGTTTGAATTTTTCAATAGATAATATTGATAGTGTTTTTCATTTATATAAATATTTCTATACAATACAAGAATTAAGAAAATTAAAATTAGAAACAATATGATAAAAACAGGTGATAAATTATTATGTAAAAAAAGTTTAATTGATTATAAAGAAAGATTCGTTGAGTTCAATGAATATATTCATATCAATGAATATGATAATGAAGTTATACATGTAAGAACAAAAACTAGAGGGTTTTACTTAAAAACTGTAAAAAAATCATTGAAAAATGATCATCTTGATTATGTTTGGGATTATTTCTATACACAAGAAGAAGTCAGAAAATTAAAATTAGAAACAATATGATAAAAGTAGGAGATAAATTAATTTATAAATTAAATAGTCATATACCATTTAATCAGACATTTGAACCAATTGATGATGCATATTATTATAAAAAATCATATGAGATTAAAAAAATAACAGATGATGAGTGTCATTTTGTAGATGAACTTGGTGATGATGATTACTTTTTTTTAATGAACGTGTTGTTCCTGATTATTATATATGGGAACATTTTTATCATCCTACAGAAATTAGAAAGAAAAAATTAAATTCATTATGAAAGTAGGTGATAAATTAATTTATAAATTAAATCAAAATTTACCAATTGTTTATGATTTTGATTATATCGATAATGCATATTATTATAATAAAGAATATGAAATAATAGGAATTAATGATGAACATCATTATTTCATAGATGAACGTGGCTATGAAGATTTTTTCGTTATTGATGATTCTGATTGTGAATTTTATATATGGAATCATTTTTATACACAACAAGAACTTAGACAATTAAAATTAAATAGTATATGATATCAATAGTTAAAAAACGATTAGATGATTACCTCGAATTCAATAGTGATTTATTATTCAAAGATACAGATTTCTTAGAAATATTCGGTGGTTCAATTAGAGATGCTATTTCAGGATTAGAAATACATGACATTGATATATTATGTATGAAAAATTCTGCAATAAAAGCATCAGAAATATTAGAAAGTTTTGGATATAAAAATGTTACAGATAAATTATCTATGAAAAATATTCAACAAATGTATAAAGATACTCATATCGTTTTTGAACCATGGACTTTTATGAATAATAATTTGAAAATCATACAATTGATAAGACCTGTTAGTGATATGAAATTTAATAACTTTAATATGAATTATCATACAAAACAATTCTTTGACATAATGAAACAAGTCGATATGTCTTGCTGTGGCGTTAGTTATGACGGTGAAGGAATAAATGAAAATTATCCAAATGCTATAAATCATTGTAGATTAAAATTTTATAAAATTAATCCAAATGCTAAAATGTATAATAAAGATAGAATATTTGATAGAAAATATAAATTGAATAGTAGAGGTTGGACATGTATAGATGATATGACTGAAATAGAATATAATAAATATATAAGAAGTGCAAAATTAAATAGTTTGTGATTTTATATATAGTCTATGAAAACATTTGAAGCCTTTAATAATATAGACGAAAAAGAAGAACTATTCCTTCAGTTAGCACACTTAGATGAACTAGAAATAAAATTTGATTTTATTGAATATGAAAATATTATTTTTTATTTTTATAAAGATAAATGTTTATTTTATCAGAACAAGAAATCCAAGGCATTTTATATAGAATATGTTAAAATATGGTCAGTTTTTGAAAAGAAATTTAGTCTTAACTTCAAAGAAACAAAAGACTTTATGGTAGGTGCGATAGATAAACATTTCAAATTAAAGGATTATACACCGGTTTTGTTATATAATATTGTGCATCTTGAGATAGATAAACATTTCAAATTAAAGGATTATACACCAGTGTCGTTTTTAAAACCGACAAGAAGTGGATAGATAAACATTTCAAATTAAAGGATTATACACCCCAATCATTTTCATGGAGGTATAGATATTAGATAGATAAACATTTCAAATTAAAGGATTATACACCATGTGTTAGTTGTTCACAAGCTTTACCAATGATAGATAAACATTTCAAATTAAAGGATTATACACCAGTATTTGTACGTTTAACGAAGTTATTGTAGATAGATAAACATTTCAAATTAAAGGATTATACACC
>Ga0172380_10007080_pt1 | contig 12760 bp, 19 predicted proteins | sample Leawe162metaG_FD_119747 | JGI IMG/M metagenome (GOLD analysis project Ga0172380, IMG submission 119747) | Leachate microbial communities from a municipal landfill in Southern Ontario, Canada - Leachate well 162 metaG | ecosystem: Engineered > Solid waste > Landfill > Unclassified | place...
AATGGATATGCAAGCTTAGATGCAACTGGGAAAATACCTAGTTCGCAAATTACTCCCGTGCCTTTAGGCTATACTTTTGTTGAATCATCCATGGCTGGTATGCTAGGATTAAGTACAGCAGCCGTTGGAGACATTTGCAAAAGAACAGATAGCACAACAGTATTTATTTTAAGAGATTTACCAGCATCAACTTATAACAATTGGATACTTTTAAATACTTCGGTTGATAACCCAGTGACATCGGTAAACGGACAATCCGGTATAGTTGTATTAGATGCTGCTGATGTTGGTGCTATTGCCGTAGAATCAGACCCAGTCTGGTTGTCTGATAGTTCTGATTATTATAAAAAAGTAGATATTTTAGGTCTATTAACACATAAAGTAAATGATACTACTCAGATAAACGGACATGCATTAAATGGACGTGTAATAATTTCGGCCACTGATATTATAACAGGAACTTTACCGCATGCACAACTGCCAGCCTTAGATAGTGCTGATATTCCAAATAACGGGGCAAACACAACAGGAACCGCAGGAGGCTTAAAGACTGCTTATCTTGATTGGACAAGCAATACAGGTGGTAATATGATATTGAACAAGCCTAATGTTGTTTTGCAAGGTGATAGCACAAGTTTGTATTATAGTCATCATACAGCAGATTCGTTATTGAATAGAAAACAAAATAAACTGGATACCACAACCTATGACGCAACCAAAACCGATGTCGCTTTAGAGCGAAACGCACGTAATGATTCTATTTCTGATTTGCGAAATTTAGCAAACAGTAAAACTATTTATGGTCAAAACGGCATTGTAAAAGAGGATTCTTTATTAAAACTAGGAGCCTCAGATAATATAGGATATTTTAATAGTGTAGATTTAAGAGGGGACACACTGGGATATTTTTCTATTGAAGATTCAGCAACAGGAGGAGATGTATATCAATTATCCCTGAGCGAGAATGGATGGGTTTTTGCATCAAAAGGTATAGGGATACAAGGCGAAAGTGGAAGTGATACATCTGTTAGAATTGGTACTGGTAGAGGACAAATTGTATTTAAGAACAGGAATATTTATAAATCAAATGCAACTCATCCACCTGATTCATCCAGATACTTAGTTAAGTATGAAATTGATTCAATATTTAATTCAAATATTCAACAGAATATATTACTTGCAGGAACATCGCCAGGTGCATATATTTTGACGAGTTCAGATAATGGTTCGACTTGGACTAATAACGGTAGTTCAGAAAAAGGGCAACCATTAGATATACTATATCATAATTACGTATACTATACAACAGATCAGGGATACATTATAAACTACAACACAGGATTTTATTATAATTATTCAGCATCACCAATAAGATGTATAACTAACCACGAAGATACTATTTATGCAGGTAATGACGCTGGAAATTTAATATATAGTATTAATCAGGGAATATCATTTTCACTATATAGCTCACTTAGTTATAGGATAAATGAATTATTATATACAGATAGGCTTTTATGTTTTACTTCAAATGGTATATACAGGGCAACTGGTACATTAGTACAGGCAGGAAATTTTACATGTGCATTAAGAGCGACTATTGACACATTATACACGGTAAGAGCAGACGGATATGTATTTATGTCGGTTAATAGAGGTGCTAGTTGGGCCAATTTAGGTGATTTCGGACTTGCAAATTCAAGATTTATTGAAAGAGGATTTGGGAGTAGAATAATTGTAGGGTATACATCAACAGTAATGCTATATACAGATGATCAATTTGCAACTACTGGTAGTTTATCAGACCAAGAGCCAGAAGCTAAATGTCTTGTAAAAACTTTAGACAGGATAATTATAGGCCAAAGTCAAGTCCCAACAACTGGTGGAGGAATGATTTCTTATTCTATCAATAACGGAAGCACATTTACAAATTTAGGTACTCAATATAGTCAGGATTCAATTAATTGTATGATTTCCTATACAGGCTCATCCTATGTAGTGCCTTCCGATTTATCAGCCTATAAGTTAAAGAGTGAAGCAATTGCAGATACAACACTGCAACGTGCATGGATGGACGGATTAGAAGCCAGAAAACTTGCTAAAGCAGATACAAATCATTTTTTAAATGAAAAAGACACATTAGACAATATTCTAACACTTAAAAATCTACCTAAAAAAACAATAGATTCATTAGTTCTTGCTGGATCAACTGTATTTGGTAATGTGCTTAAAAATTCAAATGGCATATTGAAGTGGGGGAACTATAATATTAAAACAACTAATTCGATTGTTCAAATTCATCCACTTGGTCTATCGGAATATGTTGGAAATAGCGTATATTTTGCTTATGGCGTGGCTGCACGAACGCAAGTTGTTTCAAATATTGAAGTAAATAGAATTAAGGTTAAACTATACCTATGGACAGGCACGCCAGCATGCGAACTTAGAATATATGTAAAGAATACAGCCTTTGAAACGGCACATCCTTTATCCTATAATTCCACTTTGGTTTATACTAAATCATATGCTGCTGGTGAGTTTAATACAGTGGCCGGGAATTATACAATTATAGATTTACCAAGCACTTTATCATTAACGGCAGGCCAATGGGTATTTGTTAGTGTGGCTGAGGCCGGAACGAATGCGCCTGCACTCAGAATGTGGACAACTCAAAATTCATTAAGCGATCGCGTAAGTTTATTATTATGTACATCATCAACCGGACAATATACGGCTAATTGGTATACGGGTGGTGCTGGCTATTATAGTACTCCAATTTTATTTGAATTTGCAGAAGGTGTTACGCAAGCTGAATTTGCAGCATTAGAAGATAAAGTAGATTCAATAGACGGAGTTAAGCAAGATATAGCTTCAATTGATCCATATATGCCTGACACTATATTTACTGCTATTGGGCGCGAATTAAATATTTATAATGATGCGTTTATTCAATTACGACCAGACTATAAGATAGAATTTACAACCTCACCAAATCACGGATATGCTCAAAATAGGGGGTATCGGATACATGACACATGCGTTGGATTATGGAGTACGACGTTAACAGCGAAAATATATGATGAGAATTTAAGTTTGCTCGAATCGAAATCGACAATAATTAAACATATAGACACTATACCTATAGCAGGGTCAAGTAGTAAAAAAATTCTTGTATTAGGAAATTCTCTTACAGAAAATTCGATATGGATTACTGAATTAAATAAATTGTTGAAATTAAATAAGGATACTTTAACATTTCTTGGGACTAAAGGAACCGCACCGAATAAACATTATGCAACAAGTGGTTGGTCTTTTAGCACATTCACAGGCGCTTCAAGCTCTTTTCATATTAGTGGAATCACAAACGTTAAAGCTTATATAAACGATTCCTGTAGTTCTGCAACGTTAGATTATGTAGTAATTAATCTAGGCATTAATGATGTTGGCGTTAGTGGCGTTGAAAAAACTGATGCACAAATAACAACGATAGTCAATAATGCTGATAGTTTAGTTAAATCTATTCGTCATGCGACATATGGTTTTCCTAATTGTAAAATTATTATTAGTCTTAGCCCGATCGGAAATGTAGACTATGATGCATTCGCGGTTAGCTATGGATCATTGGCCTCTCCTTTAATTTATGAAAAAAATCTCAGAAAACTACATAAAGCTTTATCAACAAAATACCTAAATACTAATAATACATGGGTGTGCCCCACTTATTACAATATAGATAGAACATACGGATACACTTATACGACAACAACAAAGGCTTGTGCAAGATGTAGTGAAACTATTACAACACATACAAATGGCGTACATCCTACAACACAAGGATATATGCAAATGGCTGATATTATATTTAGTTATGTTAGAAAAGCATTAAACTCAAGAAAATGATACGCGAAGGATTAATAGGTTTTTCAACAGGCGATAGTACGCTATCGAAAACGATACGAAAGGCTCAAAGCATATGGGTTAATCTTTATTCAAATAAAGACGAAGGCAAGCCTATAATGAATCACGTCTTTATGACGGTTAAAAGGTTTGGAAAAATCTATGTTATCGAAGCTGATTTGAAGGTCGTAAATGTAAATGGTAAATATAAGTGGAAACCAGTAGTCAAGATGACCAAATGGGAGCAAACAGAATACGCACGTGGGAAGGTTGAATATTGTTTCAAAGAGCCAATTAAACCGTGGTCGAAAGAAGAACTATTACAATTGAGTGAACTGGCAGAAAAGTACGAAGGCCGGCCATATGAGAAAGTCAATGTTGCATTTCACCAGGTTATAAAAACTTTTACAAATAGATGGATTGGGAAAACCGGACTAACTGCTGAGTTGGCTTTTATTTGTTGCGAACTAGTCGGTACTATGTGCCATAATGTTAGAAATTATTGGTTCCCAAATTGTGCAGAATTAAATGTAATGGAACTATATTTGGACAATGATTTAAAAGACGCTAATGTTTAAGAAAATTTTAGATATTATTAAATCGTTAAAACTAAATAACAAACAGTTAGTTGCTTTTCTTGCTCTTTCTATTTTGGTAATTACCGGAATGGGAACTTATATCTTAAACCAGAAGCCAGAAGTTAAACCAGTTGATAACACATTACAAATAGAGCTAAAAACTATTTCAAGCGAATTTTATCGCTTTAAAAAATACGAAATAGAGGAAATCTCATTATTGAAAAGATCGCATGAAATCGACCTCAATAATCTACAAAAAGAGTTTGACGCAAAGGTATTATTGCTTGCTGATAATCTTCAAGCGTCCGAAAGCAAGCGAGTAAAGGACATGTTAGATTTTGCTGAAAGTGTTAAATCAAAAGAATCTCGTTCAGTACCAGAAAAAATTTATACCGAAAAAGGAATATCTATATTTCTTAAATCATCTGAATCAATTGAGCAACCAATACCAATATATATTGAAGATACAATAACTTTTGAACCATGTGCTAATGAATTATTGGTTAAAGATACTTTAATAAAGAAATCGTTATTTAAGAAATTCATCGGAATATTTAATAAGGACACTTTAAAATAAACAGATATGGACAAAACAATCGAATTCTTAATAAACAATTGGCCTATTATTGCGGCTATAATTGTAGCGGTTCTTAGCGAGTTTCTTGCAATGAATCCAAAAAGTAAATCAAATGGACTCATTCAATTACTGATTAATGTTGTCAAAAATTCAATTGGCAATGTGAAATCGGTAAAACCACGTCCAAAGAATCCATGAAGATATTAAAATACATAAGGAGTTCTTTTATCGAACTGTGGTCATATGTGCAGCCTAAGACGTTCGTTATAGGGACTCTTTTGTATTTATTGGGTTTAGTAATTTATTATATGTTTTCAGTTGAATATACTGAAATGTCAAAGGAGGAAAGAATTTGGGCTTGTCATTTTTATTTAACTTATGATGTTCCATTACTTCTTTTCTTTATTAATGGATATTACAAGAGTTTTTCAACTGATATAAGAAGAATAGCCTTAACAACTTCTATTTATCAAATAACTATAATTATAATAGATTTTGTATTTATATTTGCACCATATTCTTTTTTCAACAGATTGTGTCAATCGCACAAATTAAACATCGTTCTTTCATTAATAGCATTTATTATTGTCTTATGGAACACCTTAAAGGTCAACAGAAAATGAAAAGAGAAATCCCTCTTTGGTTACAACTAATACTGAATATAGTAACCAGTTTATCGGCTGTATTTATTACAATTGGAGCGACAAGAGGCGACCGAAAGGAAATAAAATTAACTACTGATATTGAAAAAAAGGCCGACAAGATTGAGGTTGAAAAATCATTTGACAAAGCATATACTTACATCAATACTCAAGATGCAGTTATTACAAAAGAGTTAGAAGATCATAAAATTGAATCAGGAAAGCGAGAGAATATAATCTATGATATGGTTGTTGAAACTAATAAGGATGTTAAAGATATTTTAAAAAGACTAAAATAAACTTGCAAATACTAGACAAGTTGAATTAGATTTGCTATATTAAAATTATCTCAATGAAATTCGAACACGCAGTTAAGGTAATATTATATCATGAGGGTGGTTATGTTTTTGATCCTGATGATCCAGGAGGCGAAACCAAATATGGGATATCTAAAAAACAATTTCCAAAATTAGATATTAAGAATCTTACTGAAGACGAAGCAAGCGATATTTATTATAGCTATTATTATTATCCAATGAAAATAGCACAAATAAATAATGATTTACTTGGATTGCATATATTTGATATGGGTGTGAATGTAGGTATTTCTATTGCAATAAAGTTGATTCAAAGATTAGTTTCTGTTGATGACGATGGAATTATAGGAAAAATGACGCTTAATGCTATTAACGATTACCCAAATCAAGATGATTTAATAAAAGGATATGTTGCTTTAAGACATGACTTTTATGATAAAATTATAAAAAAAAATCCAAAATTATCAAAATATAAAAATGGTTGGTATGATCGCATTATGTCAACAGTAGTATATACAGTATAGTCTCTTCATAAGTTTTCATAGATTTAGATCAAAAATCTATGAAACCCTTTATATATAAGGATAAGGAGGTGGACCATTTTGACCCGATTATTTGTTCAAAAGGAGAGTCGAAAATTCATGGATTTGAAGCGACAGTTTTAGCTGATATATGTGATTCTTTTTTAGAAGCTATAAAAACAATTAATCTATCTCCAAGACAAAAGATAATAGCCGATCAATGCGAAATACTTATGAGAGGTTTTGCAAGAGTTGGCATTATTGCATTAATTGACGAAGCTACGGGATATCAATATGATAGAGAAAGATTTGAATTACAAAAAATACTAAACGCTTACATTTCAGAAGAAATTTTAAAATGGCAATTAACGTTTACAGATGACTTTTATAAACAAATATTTAGATTATGGGGGCTTCCATTTACACCTAAGTATATTAAAAGGAAGCCATCTTTTATTGGTAAATTAACTACAAAATATATATATGAGCAATTGCCAAAAGGAGTAATTGAAAGGATTAAAGATAAAACACCTAAAAGTGATGCCGGTAATTATATTTATAGATTCCACCAATCTTTGACGCCTGAAATTGGTAGAGAACATCTAAAAAAGCAAATAATCGAAGTTACTGCAATTATGTCTATATCTCAATCAAAGGAACAGTTTGATGCTTTATTTCAGCAAAAGTATAATGCAAAACCCGTACAATTACAATTAGAATTTAGTGAAAATGTAGTTGAGCAAAAATTATCTGGATTTAATAAAAATATAAAGAAAGCCTTAGCCACTAATATAAAATAAGAATAGTATTAATTACTATCTTTTTCTATATTGTCATGAAGTTCTTTCATATATCCTGTATGGGAAGGTATTGGAATATTTAATCTAGTACAAATTCTATATATGGTATAATCTTTTACTGATCCTTTATTTATAGGCAAATCAATATATTGTTTTGAATTATTTTTTGGATTAATAATCTGAACTACATTAGCCTTGCTTTCAGGTAAGGGGTTAATATCGCAACCATGACAAGAAAGCCAATCTAAAAAATCAGCTTTCGACATTGTAAAAGAATTTTCTGAATTATTCATTAAAGCACAAATTAGCGGGACGCTCTATAATAGAATATTTTGAATTTATATTATCTATCCCACTTTTACTTTGAAAATTTAATACATCTTTAAATGTATCCATTAAATTCTTAATTGCTTCTTTTTCTGAATTGCCTTCTGATATAATATCTGGAAATTGTTTAAAAAATGAAGTATATCCTCCAATATTTTTATCTTCAACCAATACTATTGATAACGATATTTCAAATTTAGATTCCATACTTAGTATTTTAAATCTTTTACGTTTAATTTTAAAAAAGTTGCAAATTTACTATAAAAGCAATTATTTATTTTATTTTGTTGAAAACTTTTAATAATCGTAAAATTAATATAAGCTTTGCTATTTGACAAGTATTTAACGATAATTTAAATCATCTTTAGTATTAGTTAATCAACAGTTTATTGTTATATATTTGACTGTTAAGTATATGTTGTATATAATAAATTAGATATTAAATAGTTATACTATTTCAGTGTAAACATGTATATAGTCGCCCATTTTATTAAGTTTTGTTTAAATTAATTTGTCAGTGCTTTTAATCGCCAAATATACGCCAAAAAATCACAAATAAAAATATTTTACATAAAAATTATATACATATATATTATATATAGCATTATAAAAAATATATCATTTTATTTGCATTTAATAAAAAAATGATTTTACTTTGTTGCATGAAATTATTATATCCATATGAGATTAAAGTAAAAACGCCAATTAAAGATAAGGCCAATAAGACTATTGGGTATAAGCATGAATATTCAATTGAAGACGAAGAGTTTTCTTATTATTTCCGTCCAGTATTTATAAATGAAATTTTCTTAAACTAATTATATGAGTAAAAAAAGAATCTTCATAACTATATATGAAGATGGTCTTTACGACCAAGCAAAAAAAATAGCTAAAAAAACCAATCCTTCATTTAATATGTGGATAAACTCTTTGATTAAAGATGCAGTAAAACAATCTAAACAATAAAATTATGAAGACAACTGTAATTATTTTAGTTTTAATGCTTGTGGTATTAGTAATTTATTTGCGAAATCGCAAAATGCGTCTATCTGATGAAGAAAAACAAATTAAGATTGATAAAGAAAACAGATTACGCGAAATCTATGAAAGAGATCAGTCTGAAAGAGCAAGATTAGCTGCTCGTGAAAAAGCCGCGTAACTATGAAACAAGAAACTTTTGATCAGTACGAATCACGTTTAGAAACACTAAACGAGATGCATGAAATCAATCTAAAAATAATTGAAAAAATTACTGAACACGAAAATAGGATTGAAGCACTAAGACAACAAGAAGACATCAATCAAAAATTGATAAAGCGCAATAATCTTAATCCGTTATTCCAAGGATTATTTGACACAACTTTTCCAAATATAAAGTAATATGGAAATATTTAGTGGATTAATATTCTCAATTTTATTCTCAGCAATAATAATGGGAATTATATATAGTATTATTTCTTTATTCGAAAAACATTCAAATAAAAAACATATGAACAAAAAAGAAGCACAAAACAGACTATCTGTGATAGAAAAAGAAGTGAATCAACTTCGTGAAATAATTTCAGGGCCAGAAATATCGAAAGAAAAAGAGATGAGTGATTTTATATTTTCAATGTTGAAAAAGACGATCCACGAGATAACGGATGAAAAAGGAATAACATTATTCAGGCCAGAAGACAATGAATGGCTTGTTCAGTTGGATTACAAAAATGGCTACTTGTGGGTTCGCTACTCGTTAATTTGGAAGGTTTTTGAAACGAAATTTAGCCTTAACTATAATCAAATTAGAGACTTCATTGCAGGTTGGGTAGAAGCGAACACCGAATGGAGGGGATTAACACCTCAATCAATACAATGGCATCATGAATTGCTGGTAGAAGCGAACACCGAATGGAGGGGATTAACACCCTACTGACTTATATATCGTTGAGATTACAAGGTAGAAGCGAACACCGAATGGAGGGGATTAACACCAAATCAAAAATAAGCATATGAGACTAGCTGAACCAATAACGCCTGATCAGAAAGACAGATCAGCAGAGATAATGCGAAAGAATCAACTAGCGCAACATAAGCGCGAAAAGAATCTTACAAAAATAAGGGTTGATAACCGTACTGAAATCCTTATAAGAAAAGGAGACGATCCGACTAAAAGAATTGAGTTATTCAAAGAGTTAAATAATCTATTATGATCAGCTACTTAATAATATTCATATTGCTTCCCTACCTGACGTTGCTTGCTTCATTGTGTTTTTTATTATAATCTATATTATTTTATATTTCTTAAATACTTAACAAAGATGAATGAAAAATTTGCAAAAAGGCTACAGGAATATTTAGAAAGTGAATGTTCCGATTATGATTTAAAATTCTCATTGCAATGGAACGAAGATTGCGGATGTTGTGATGTAACTATATTAAGAGATGATCATAATCAAAATACTAAAGAAGTTCGTTTTAAGTATGATAAAGAAAAAGACGATTTATTGATTGAATTAAGCGAAGATGCTTATTATATTACACGTGAATTTGATCAAACAGTCAAATATTTTTGGATGCTTATTTGTCCGGCATTATTCCCAAATAAATGAAGTCTAAACCATCTCACTGGCTATTTGGCCTAGCAATGTTTATTTTATTATTAATAGCATTTATAATCTATATATGGTAACAAGATTAGATATTGGATCATTAGTAAGGGTTCCTCATAAAAAACAAGGAATATTCGAGTATATAATTCCGTTTACTGATCATTTAAATCCTTTTAATCGTGATTGTGCAAGAGTTTTAGTTATAAGTGATATTCCGTATTATGAGTCTTTCATGTTTGAGCAATTAAGAGTATTAGACAGGAAGGATAAATCAATTGAGCATATTACTAATGTTGTTTGCAATTTTTATAGCATTAAACCAATAGATTTAAAAAGAAGAACCAGAGTGAAAGAAATAAAAGAACCTCGACAAATAGCTATGTATTTTTCACGAATATACACAAAAGAATTATTATCCACAATAGCTTATGAAATAGGGTTTCTAAATCATTCTACTGCCACACATGCCTTTAAGACAATAAGAAATTTATATCAAACTGATAGGGTTTTCAGAAATAAAATTGATGAGATTGACAAACGAATTAATAGTTAATACCAAAAATAATTTCAAAAAAGTATTGTAATTAAATAAATACAATTTATATTTGCATAAATAAATAGTAAATATGAAGACCGAAGTATTAATGCAAAGACCTTTATTTGGCGAAATGGTCAGGCAAAACAATCAGAATGGATTTATTTGTGCTAATGATATTGTTGCCGCTGGGAATAAATATAGAGCTTCAAACATGATGAAAATATTCGATTTCAGAGCATGGATAGATTCGCAATCAAATAAAGAATTCATTAAAGAAATGGAAAATCAATTTGGGAAAGTAATTGAAACTAAACGAGGCGCTAATGGCGGCACATGGATGCATCCTTTTATTTGTATTGATCTTGCTCTTGCAATTGATCCAAAATTAAAAATCGAAGTCTATAGATGGTTATATGATGAGCTTTTAAAATATAGAAATGATTCAGGTGATTCATATAAAAAAATGTGTGGTTCATTATTTGATAATTGTAGCAATAAATCTAATTTTCATAGGGGAATAGCTAAAACTGCCGAAATGATTAAGAATGCATGCGAGGTTTCTGATTGGCAAAAAGCGACAGAATATCAATTAAAATTACGCGATAAAATACATTATAATATTGCTCTACTATGCGATATATTAAGAGACAATAATCAGGCTATTAGAATAGGAATATTAAAAGCAAAAAACAACTAAATTATCAATCATAATAAATAACTATAAAACTAATGGAAAACTTCATAAAAGATATTCAATTCAAAATAAGTAAAGATTCAAATGAGTTATATCATTCAAGAAAAGAATATATCGGTGCATCTGGATTGAAATTACTAAAAGAAAGTCCTTTGCATTTTAAAGAAGCAGAACAAAAAGAAACCGACGCGCTAGTTTTTGGTTCAGCATATCATACATATGTATTAGAACCTGAACTTTTTGATAAAGAATACTTCATTTTTGATGAAACAGACATATTGGATATTCTTAAAAGTGAAGGTTCAAAAAGTCCACGAGCAACCAATAAGTATAAAGATTGGAAACTTGAACAGGAGGCAAAGTCAGGAGGTAGAACTATTCTTGACTTAGGCACAATGAGCATTTTAAAGGCGATGAAAGAACGATTGATGTCTCATAGATATGTCAGATCATTACTTTCAAATGGTGATGCCGAAATGAGCGTATACACTGAAATAGAAATGTTCAGTGGGAAATCAGTTAAGGTAAAAATTCGTCCTGATTTTTGGAAACCTAAAAAACGAATAATTGTTGATTTAAAAACAACTGCTGATGCAAGCAAGGACGGATTTACAAAACATGCTACTGATTTAAATTATCATATACAATCTGCCTTATATACTGATATTATTGAAAAAATAGAAGGCACAGGAATGCCTTATTCATTCTTTTTTATTGCTCAAGAAAAGACAAAACCATTTGCATTTAACATATTTGAGTCAAGCCCACAATTCCAAGGAACTGGAAGATATGAGTACGAACAATTGCTTATGCTATATCAATGGTGCCAAGAAAACAATCGCTGGCCTGGTTATCAGATATTCTGTGAAAATAAATATGGCATATTATCTTTGAATTTACCGCCGTATGGCATTAAGGAAATTAATTGGTTTATCCATGATATACCAAAAGAAAAAGAATCATTAAATAACTAAAACTATGGAAAACAATTTGCCAGAAAAAAGAAAACTACCGTCATTAGATGAATTGATTAATGCTGATTTAATTCAGTTGGATGAAATTAATCAATTAAATGTTTTATTAAATCAACAACCACCTGAAAAATGGTTGAAGAAACACCCAATGACAGGACATCCGTATTTGCCAATTGATAAAGTAGAATATTTATTAACAAAGCTATTTTTTCAATGGCGTGCCGAAATAAAAGATTCAAAACTTATTGGTAATTCTGTTCAGGTAACAGTAAGGTTACATTATTTTAATATTGTAACAAACGAAT
>Ga0172380_10007081_pt1 | contig 12758 bp, 8 predicted proteins | sample Leawe162metaG_FD_119747 | JGI IMG/M metagenome (GOLD analysis project Ga0172380, IMG submission 119747) | Leachate microbial communities from a municipal landfill in Southern Ontario, Canada - Leachate well 162 metaG | ecosystem: Engineered > Solid waste > Landfill > Unclassified | place...
CGAAGTTACTTGCTTCATCTACTGCGTTAACTCAATACTTTTGAGTAACGTAAAAATAAGGCTTAAATAATTAGGCCGATATTTGTGTGCTCTACTTGACGTGGGGAGTCATACCAACGCCGCAAGCAGCGGCGAGCGTTAGCGAGTCCAGCACCGAAGGTGCGATGCTGACTTGCCTTGTTATGTTGCTGATTAAAATGAACTAAATTTATATTCCTTAACTTTGTGATTAAAGACAAGTTCAATATGTTGCGGATAGTCATTTCCAACACTCTCTAGCATTTCGACTAAAACTTTTAGTTGAACATAATACAGTTTTTTCTTTTTAGCCCAATCTGAAGCAATGTAAAAACCAACGAGCGAAGAACCCGTAGGAACGAATGGAGCAAATATAGAGCTATGTATGAATTGATTACATAGGTCCCAATATTTAACTGCCTCCTTTTGACCTGCATATAGGTCATATAGCTCTGGAAATTTATGCTGATTTAATAAAGTAATAGGTTTTTCATTTGCAGGATAAATCGCTAGTTGAACTTCCCTATTTTTAACAGCGTCAGATACCTTGTTTGACTCCATCAATTTTCGAAGAGCAAACAGACCTAAAAAAACTTCTTTCTCCAAAGTAAATAAAGATCTATCAGACCATTTTTTCTGATTATATCTTTTCGCTAGTTTCCCTGCGATTTTCAAACACTCTTGTTTCCAAGGCACAGAATCTGAAATCAACGCTTATCTCCATTAAGCAACATAACGCTTTGCCAAGGGGCAAATGAGAACGATGTTAGGCGAAGCCTTGTGACGATTTGTCCCAGCCGCGCTTTTTAGCGGCGAACTTAGGCAACTTGTTAGTAGCATATTATGCAACGTTGTTTGATTTTGACGGCAAACGTTTTTTTAGTATACCTAAAGCCAGAAATACTATTGAAGAAACTAAAAATATACCTGAACCAAAAAAGTCTTGCTCTATAACGTTATAGGCCAACCCTAAAAGCATGATAAAAGCTGCTGCAAAATAATAAAAATAACTTATTTTCATTACACTTCCTTTTAATTTAGATTCGATGATCATTTACTACTAACATTTTATTAGTGCGCATGCGCGTTTACCTCATTAGACCAGTGAAAACGCGCACAGTTAACTATCTGTATGTAAAGAACTTATCAGCATTCCTCTAAATATACTATCTGGAAAAACGCGCATGCGCGTATTTCAAACCTATTATCTAATCTATGATATTTATAACTATATGATTTTATGACTATTTATTTTTTAGTAAATGTAAAAACGCGCACAAGGTTAGGATAAAAATCTTCCAAAATCCTCATAATTTGAATATGACGGTATGCCTGTCCAGCTTTTAGGCATCGCTAATAATTGCAACATTTGAGTTATATGGATGAAAATTTCTAGGCTAGAAAGTCTGCTCTTGACTACACCACAGACAACTTTTCAGCTCACTTTGGGGCAGAACAGACTTTTATAGTAATTCCTTTTTCCATTCCTCAAAATTGTTCATACTCTTCCTACTTGCTTCTGCCTAACGCCCATTTTACCGACCAATTTTTGCGAAGTTGTTTTGTATTGCCGCCAAGCACTTTGTCGTCCTATCTCTGGTGCTTGAATTAGTCGCATGTAATGAAATGTATGCAATACCTGCTACTGATGTTTCGTTAAAATACTCCAATGGCCAACTGTCGCACTGTTCTGGAAGCTGCTTTCCAACAGCATCTGGATAAGCATGGGTGACAATATCTGCGTATTTTTGTAACTCCAGAGCTGACAAGGCTGATAATTTAAGAGTAGCCAATTCTTGAGATAAGTATACTAAACCAAAGCGATTGAAAGGTTTACCTTCTATATTGTTTGGGCTTATTTTCCGCGCATACTCAATGACTTCAGGAAATGACCAAGAATCCGGTTCAATTATCAAATCCTCAGCTAGGGCACAATCTGTGATTAAAGTCAGTAAAACAAATGCAGTCATGTTTCTCATTTTGTTCATTTCCATAATTTCCTTATTTATGAACAACCACTAACGATGGGTCTTAGTCAGCATTAAGCAAGTAGCTACTCTTGAATCATTACAGATATTGAAGACACTTTGTAACATTACAAAAAATAGGTCAACTATTTAGAGGTAACCAAAGTCAGTTCGATATCCGTATCAAGCTTTGGGGTAATAGCTTTTTAGCTAAACGAACAGCGAAAGGGTTCGTGAGGATTGATATTGTTGCACCAGTGACCTTCTAAAACAGGATGTTTTAGAAGAGCCCTCATGGACGAGTTTGTGGCGAGTCACAGGGGAAACAATGACAATGAATGCAGCACAACTGACGATATAACTCACTAGCCTTTAGCCTTTAGCCTTTAGCCTTTAGCCTTTAGCCTTTAGCCTTTAGCCTTTAGCCTTTAGCCTTTCAGTATTTAGAGTTGAAATGGCGAAAATCTAAGATTTAACCGCCGTTTCCGTATGAACCTTTTATATTCAGAACGGCTTTATTGCTCCCTACACTTTTATGCCATTCCAAAATCACTTTCACAAAGAGCACTATTTCACCGCCGATAGCTCGATAAATGCTGCGGTATACATTTTTAGGTTCAGCATGAATTGCTTATGAATGATGAACTCTTTTTCAGTATGGCCAGTGGATTCCACGCCCAGTATGGCGGTGCCAAAACTTAAAGCATTGGGGAATAATTTACTGTTGGTTGAGCCGCCAATTGCAATGGGTTTAGGGTCGACTAAGCCAAGAAAACGTGCCTGAGACGCGATAATATCCTCGCCCAGTTTGCCATCATTTTTTGCTTAAAAGCCTGAAACAAAACATTTGTTACAAACTAAACACAAAATCGATGGAACCCCTAGTCCGATACATGTTAAACAGTCACATTAAGCTTAATTTAATGGTTTTAGCCGCACGTAGACTTCAAATTTTTCCTGAAATCCAAGGCCATCATCATGCAAACATCCATAACAATATCGACCTAACGGGGAACAAATAATGAAGGGACTAACCCTTAAAGCGCAAGCCCGCACGCTAAGTGCTATCGCTTTAGCCTTAACTTTGGGCGCCTGCAGCACACAACAACCCGATGCCAGTGTTCAAGCAAGTGCGGCGCCAAATGCCGTGTCAGCACAAATTATCAGCCAGAATACGACGAATCCATTCTTTAAACCCTATGATACTTTTATGGAAATTCCGGACTTCGATAAAATCAAGCCTGAGCATTTCCTCCCCGCATTTAAAGCGGGAATCGCCCAACAACACGAACAAATTCAAGCAATTGTTGATAATAAAGCAAAACCCACCTTCGCCAATACGATTGAAGCCATGGAGTTTTCTGGCGATCTAGTGACGCGCGTTTCTAACGTCTTCTTTAACCTGACGGGCGCGGATACGAATGAAGCATTGCAAGCACTCTCGAAAGAAGTGTCGCCTATGTTGTCGTCCGCCGAAGACGATATTTTGCTTAATGACAAACTGTTTCAAAAAGTTAAAGCTGTCCACGACGCAAAAGACAACCTGAAGCTCAGCACAGCCCAAGCCAAATTGCTGGAAGATACCTATAAATCTTTCACCCGTGGCGGCGCGAACTTAAGCGAGCCAGATAAAACCAAACTGCGCGCGCTGAACGAAGAAATCGGCAAACTCAATTTAACCTTTGGTGACAATCTATTAGCCGAAACCAATGCATTCGAATTAGTGGTTGATAGTAAAGCCGATCTCGCGGGTTTGCCCGCAGATGTGATTGCCACTGCCTTTGAAACCGCCAAAAAACGTGGCCATGAAGGCAAGTGGGTATTTACCACGTCTCGCCCTTCTATCACGCCTTTTTTAACCTATGCCGATAATCGCCAGTTACGTGAAAAACTCTACAAAGGCTATATCGAGCGCGGTAACAACAATAACGCCAACGATAACAAGATTATCCTCGCTAAGATTGCTGCCCTGCGTGCTGAACGTGCTCAACTGATGGGCTATAAAACCCATGCGGATTTCGTGTTAGAAGAACGCACAGCTAAAACACCAGAAAACGTCTACGGTTTACTCAATAAAGTATGGCCAGCGGCATTGGCCCAAGCCAAAAACGAAGTGACTGATATGCAAGCCATGATTGACGCTCAAGGTGGCAATTTTAAGCTGCAAGCGTGGGACTGGGATTACTACGCAGACAAGATCCGTGTTGCTAAGTACAGCTTTAACGAACAACAAACTCGCCCGTATTTCTCCCTCGACAGTACATTAAAAGGCGTGTTCTACACGGCTAACCGTTTGTACGGTTTGACCTTTAAAGAACGCACCGACTTGCCAAAATACAATGCAGAAGTTCGTACTTGGGAAGTTTACGATAAAGACGGCAAACTGATGGCCATCTTTATGGGTGACTATTTCACCCGTGACAGCAAACGTGGCGGCGCTTGGATGAACTCCTTCCGCAAGCAATACAATATGAATGGCGTTGATTCTAAACCTATTATTGTCAACGTATTAAACTACCCTCGCCCAGCGGGTAATGAGCCAGCGCTGCTGACCTTCGATGAAGCCAGCACACTATTCCACGAATTTGGCCACGCACTACACGGCATGTTATCGAACGTCGAATATCGCTCACAGGGCGGCACCGCCGTACCTCGCGATTACGTTGAGTTCCCATCGCAAGTGAATGAAAACTGGATGACTCAGCCAGAAGTGTTAGCCCAATTTGCCAAGCACTACAAAACTGGCGAAGTGATCCCGCAGGAGCTAGTGCAGAAAATCCAAGCGGCCAGCAAGTTCAACCAAGGTTTTTCTACCGTTGAATACATGGCGGCCACTAAACTCGATTTAGATTGGCACACACTAACCGATACAACGCCAAAGGATGCGGCCAAGTTTGAGGCGGACTCGTTAGCGGCAATGGGACTGATTGAAGAAATTAGCCCACGCTATCGCAGCACTTACTTCTCGCATATTTTCGCGGGCGGGTATTCCGCAGGTTATTACAGCTACCTCTGGTCGGATATTTTAGGTGCGGATGCTTTCGAAGCCTTTAAAGAAAACGGCATTTTCGACAAGGCCACAGCGGACTCCTTCCGTAACAATATCCTTTCGAAAGGCGGCAGTGATGATCCTATGCTGATGTATAAAAAATTCCGAGGTAAAGAAGCCGGTATAGAGCCGCTACTGCGTAGCCGCGGATTACTGGCCGAGTAACATAACATCATCCCTCTAAATTGAAGTTTTAAATATTATAAACAGGGAGCGAATACTCCCTGTTTTTATTTTACTGATACTAAATAGGGAAATAGCGAGAAAGGTCAAGATGACAGAGTGCAGCTTGACAGGTAACATCTTGGGAAAAAGATGTTACGGAACTTACACCTAAACTTCTTAAAGGCGGATTAGTAACAGTGGTACGTTTCCGCTTCACATGTTAACCCACTTTAATTCACCGCTTAGGCGACATTAAATCTTCAATAGAGTTATATGATGAATATTGAGATGGTAGAAAAAGCAGATCATCTTAGTCTGCTCGATATTTGGGAAGCATCGGTGAGAGCAACCCATGACTTTTTAGCAGAAGAAGATCTACAGGAATTAAAGCCGTTGATCCTCGAACAATATTTTGACGCCGTTCACTTAAAGTGCGCTAAAAATGACAATGGAGAAATACTCGGATTCTGCGGGGTACATGATGGCAATATTGAAATGCTGTTCATCTCACCTGACGCGCGCGGAAAAGGTATTGGTTCCATGCTAGCGACACATGCCATTAATGAACTGGGAGCCACAAAGGTTGATGTTAATGAGCAGAATCAGCAAGCATTAGGTTTTTACCAGCATATTGGTTTTTCAGTAACGGGTCGCTCACCCGTTGATGGACAGGGTAAACCTTATCCGCTGTTGCATATGGCGTTATATTCCATTGAGGGATTGTAGATGTATCCTGATTCAATCGATGAGAATAGGGTTGGAGAGTATCCGGCGGAAACAAAATCAGGCGGCGGTTATTTCTATGATCAAGTCTTAGAATATCGTGTTTGGTGCCGCCCTTGGCAAGGTGCTCCAGATGAATTTGATGGTGAAATCTACTATTACGCATTTCATACTTATAATGAGGCTCTTGAATTTTCGAATGAAACTGACGGGTCTGAAGCGCCTTTAGTACTTATTAAACAGCTTGAATGGATTGATGAACCAGAAGCAGGAAAATTCATTCATAAAACAGGTGAACGCCTAACTGAATGGAGGGTTGAGTGGCTATTAGAGAGTCAACGTAAGGAGGACACTATTGCTAACTTTATAAGTGACAATCAAACATAACAATTTAATCAATAAAAAATAGTTTAAGACTGTCTTTCGACAACATTCCAACAAACTATTTTGGAACTGTGATTAGGAGCGTTACCTGCAGATTTCCTTATCCTCTAAACCTCCTGTCTTGAAACAAAAAATGGTTAATAAATCCGCCCCAACATCAATAAAAAAAGGCTTGTTAGGTTTCCCTAACAAGCCTTTATCTTATTACAATTAATCGACTAAACCGCGGCGTTTTAACAGTGCCTCTGTTGTCGGTTTTTTACCGGTAAAGTGAATATAATCTTGCATGAGATCTTCACTATTACCTTTAGATAAGACTTCCTTACGGAATTTGTCACCATTATCGGCTTTTAAGCCACCTTGCTCGCCCATATAGGCAAAGGCATCGGCGGCAAACACTTCGGTCCACAAATACGCGTAATACCCTGCGGAATAACCACCGGAGAAGGCATGGCTAAAGTAGCTCGATTTATAACGGGGTGGAATTGGCGCAAAATCAAGACCATGTTTAGCTAGCACTTGGTGCTCAAACTTCTCTACATCGCTAATTTGAGTATCGGCGCTGATAGAGTGCCATTCCATATCTAACAAGGCCGCTGACAGGTACTCAACGGTATCAAAACCTTGGCCAAACTTATTGGCCGCTAAAATTTTATCAAGTAGCGCCTTAGGAATTGGCTCACCCGTTTTGTAGTGTTTGGCATAGTTAGCAATCACAGCAGGGTCGATATTCCAATCTTCGTTAACCTGGGATGGAAACTCAACAAAGTCACGTGCAGTTGATGTTCCAGCCACGCTTGGGTATTTCACTTGCGAGAATAAACCGTGTATCGCATGGCCAAATTCATGGAACAGAGTGGTCACTTCATCGAAGGTCATTAGCGTTGGGCCATCGGCTGGCTTAGGAATATTAAGCGCGTTATAGACAACGGGCTTAGTGCCGAGCAGACCGCTTTGGGTGACGAACTCATCCATCCACGCGCCGCCGCCTTTGCCTTCACGGGCATACGGGTCTAGATAGAATAAGCCAATAGAACTGTTATCTTTATCAAAGACTTCAAAGGCTAAAACATCGGAATGCCACACAGGTAAATCGGTACGCGGTTTTAAGCTGATGCCATACAATTTATGCATAGCGAAAAACAGCCCGTCTTTCAGTACAGTATTAAACTCGAAATAAGGCTTGATGCTGCTTTCATCGAGGGAGTATTTCTCTTGACGCACTTTATCGGCGTAATAAGCCCAATCCCAAGGTTGCAGCTCGAAATCACCGCCCGCCTTTTTGATTTCAGCTTGAATATCAGCCGCTTCCATTTTGGCGCGAGCTAAAGCTTTTGGCGCTAAATCATCGAGGATTTCATACACAGCGGCTGGTGTTTTCGCCATTTGATCGGCAACCGCATAGGATGCCCAAGTATCAAACCCCAGTAAATTGGCTTTTTTAGCACGTATTTGCGCCATTTTGACAATCAATGGACCATTGATTGTGACGGCTCTGTGCGCCGAGGTTTCCCATACTTTTTGGCGCAGTTCACGGTTGCTCAGGCTAGAAAGCACAGGTTGGCGTGTCGTGTTGACTAAAGTAATCAAATAGCCTTCTTTACCCGCAGCTTTAGCAGCCGCAGCTAAAGTAGCAATTTCGCTGTCGGATAAACCGGCTAACAGGGCTTTATCAGTCACAACAATCACATCATCTTTAAATGATTTTAAGCTGTTTTGTGAAAAGTCCGTCGCTAAGGTTGCAAGCTCAGCGTTAAAGTCGCGCATCTTAGCTTTATCATCAGCCGACAATTTCGCGCCAGCGCGGACAAACTGCTCATAGTAGTATTCAACTAAACGCTGATCTTCCGCATTTAGGCTGCTCTTTTGCTGGTATACGGCTTCAACACGGGCAAATAAAGTCGGATCGAGATAAATATTATCTCGGTGGGCAGATAGCTTAGGTGCAAGATCCGCTTCGGTTTTCTGAAAATCATCATCAGAAATCAGACCTGCGAGATTAAAGAAGGTACGCAATACGCGCGTTAATAATTCACCCGAGGTTTCCATGGCGAGAATGGTATTGTCAAAACTAGCCGCTTGTTTGTTATTCACAATCGCAGCGATTTCTGCATCGTGAGCTTTAATGCCCTGCTCGAAGGCGGGAGCATAATCTGCGGACTGAATAAGATTAAATTGCGGCGCTTGATCTTGCAGTGGACTCTTGCTCAGCAGCACATTAGTTGCTTGCGCTTTAGCAGCAGTTTGAGTCGCAACGGCATTTTTGGCTTCATTGGTGCTTACATCAGGCTTGTCTGAACAAGCGCCAAGTAACAATGCCGCAGCTACGGCTGTGGTAATAACGGACTTACGCATATTAACTCCCTTGGATGTTGCTGCCCTTTCGATTGTATTTTTAAGGTGAAAGGTGCGCGCAAACGGATTTTGGCTTTCGGTTTACAACAGTCTGTTTTAACGAACTTGTGTAGCTTCGTACGTCAATTTCGATGAACTACCTTAACAAGTTACGCGCATTTCAGCCAAGTTTTACCCGCCCAGAGCACAGCTAATTTGTATCACTTTATGTGTATTGCCCGTCTAAATAAGCCTATGCCAACGCTACGCTAAACCTAACTCACCTCAATCAAGCCAAGAGACATGTGAGCATAGGTGATTAACATTGGCTAAAATTTGATGTAAAAGAATTATTTAAAACAATTCTACTGCAGTTTTACGTCAAATATCCCCGACATAGACAAGGGGCTGAGCAAATAAAATGCCATTCCAATAACAAATATTAATTCTTCTTAATAAACTGTTTACTGCAATTATTTAAACATTAATGCAACAAATAAACAGGCTAAACGGCTCACTATTTAGGCAAGCAAACCTTGAGTCACAATTTGAAACAGCTTTTATCCGATTAATGTCACATTCAGATCATCAAATGTCTTTATAATTCCCGCTCGTTAACTTAGCAGCAAATTAACCTAACAGTTAAATTACGCTGAATTAACGGGATGATGGGCATGGTCTTTTACGGAGCATGCATTGGGGTCAAATAAATATAAATAGAGATAACTATGTTAAATAAGAAAATACTCGCAGTGATGATCACTGCCGCCCTTGGTGTAAGCGCCTGTAATTCTGATGACGACAAAGTCGTTCAAGCCGATTTACGGGTACTCGAAACCACAGATCTGCACACAAATATCATGGATTTCAACTACTACAGTGGCAAAAATGACCCCACTATCGGTCTAGCCCGTACTGCAAGCTTAATCCACGCTGCACGCAACGAAGCCAAAAACAGCGTACTCGTCGACAACGGCGATCTACTACAAGGCAGCCCAATGGGCGATTACATGGCTAAAGTTGGCCTGCAAATGGGTGATATTCATCCAGCCTATAAAGCCATGAACCTATTAGATTATGAAGTCGGTAATATCGGTAACCATGAATTTAACTATGGTTTAGATTTCTTAAATAAATCCATTAGTGGTGCAGATTTCCCTTATATCAACTCAAACGTTTATTGCGCCGACGATAATGGTTGCTGGAATGAGGTTAAAAAAGGTGAGCATTTATTCACCCCTTATATCATCAAACAAAAAAACATCATCGACAGTGAAGGTAATAATCAAACCATTAACATTGGTTATATTGGTTTTGTGCCACCGCAAATTCTATTGTGGGATAAACAAAATCTGACGGGTAAAGTGACGGTCGAAGATATTATTGAAACCGCGAAAAAATATGTCCCAGAAATGAAAGCCAAAGGGGCCGATATCATTATCGCCATTCCTCACTCTGGCATTGGTTCAACGGAAAATCCTGGCGATCCTATGGCTGAAAATGCCACTTACGCTTTGACTTATGTTGATGGTATCAATGCGATTCTATTCGGCCACAGCCACTCTATCTTCCCTGATGCTAAGTATGCCGACTTACCCAATACCGACGTCACTAAAGGCCTACTGAACGGCGTCCCCGCAGTGATGCCAGGTCGTTGGGGTGATAACCTAGGGGTTGTTGACTTTAAACTTGAACGTAGAGATGGTAAATGGCATGTCCTTAGTGCGAAAACGCAAGCTCGCCCCATATATAATGGTGCGACTAAGGAAGAGTTAGTTAGCCAAGATCCCGCAATTAAAGATGCAGTCGCAGCCGAGCACCAAGGAACCCTCGCCTTTGTGGATGAACCTATCGGCGTTGCCGCAGCCGACATGTACAGCTTCCTTACCTTAGTGCAGGACGACCCTACGGTACAAATCGTTTCCGATGCGCAGATCGCTAACGTGAAAGCGAAATTACCTGCAGCATTAAAAGGTCTGCCAGTGCTATCAGCCTCCGCACCCTTTAAAGCGGGCGGTCGCCACGGTACAACCAGTGATGCCGATCAATTTGTGCAAGTTGATAAAGGCCCTCTGACCTTCAAAAACGCCGCCGATCTGTACCTGTATCCCAATACTATGGTGGCAGTCAAAGCAACGGGCGCCGAATTGAAAGATTGGCTCGAGTGCTCAGCGAACCAGTTCAATCAAATTGACCCTTCAAAAACCACCCCACAAGGTTTAATCAATTGGGATGGTCATCCAACCTACAACTTCGACGTACTGGATGGCTTAACCTATAAAATTGATGTGACCCAACCCAGCAAGTTTGACCGCGATTGCGCCGTCGTTAATGCCAACGCAAACCGTATCGTTGATTTAAGCTATAAAGACGAAAACGGCAAAGTCATCACAGGTGAAGAATTTGCCGCGAAAGAGTTTATCGTTACCTCAAATAACTACCGCGCCTTTGGGGGTAAGTTTGCTGGTACGGGTAGCGACCATGTGGTACTTGAACTGCCCGATACTAACCGTGAAGCGCTAGCTGCTTATATCACAGCGCAATCTCAGTACAACGAAACCACAGGTAAGTACGAAGCTATGGTCAATCCAAGTGCCGATTACAACTGGGATTTCAAAACCATCACTACCAACGTCACATTAGACATTCGCTTCGAAACCCAAGACAGTGACAAAGCCGCTGCCTTTATCGAAGCCAATAAACAACGTGAAATGAAGAAGATCGGTAAGGATGAACTGGGTTTCGCCGTTTATAGCATCAACCTAACCAAATAAGCGTTCAATCCCGAAATATCATGCTCAAAAAGGCTCCTCGTGAGCCTTTTTTATTCCCTACAGATTAAATTAACGCTAATCTGCGATCTATAAACGGCGTGTCGCCATTTAGTTCATCATGCTCCACACTAAAGGTTAAACCTGCTTTGTGTCGCCAAATATCTGCCTTACTATTTAGCGGCGTCCTCGCAACAACAGAGAAAGCTTATGAAATATCAATCAATCTTATGTGCCACTGCGTTAATGCTGGGCGCAGTGCAACCTGCAACGGCCGATGTTCATCTCAATCTGCCTAAAAATGCTGAAGTACTAACGGTCAATGGCAAGCCAGCCGTAAAGAGTGGCGATCTCATTTTAGCCGATGGGACCAATCAGATTGCCTTTCGCTATGCCGCGCAATATCGACAACAAGCTGACTCAGTGCATTATCTTTCCGACGTGCTCATCGTCCGTTTTGATGCATCAGCACAAACACTCACGCTGACACTTCCCGCCATTAACTCAGCCAGAGATGCAAAGAAATTTGATGAGTCACCTAAGCTGACACTATTAAATGCTCAAGATGAAGCCGTGGGTTTTACCAGCGATAAATTGATTAAGAATGGCATTCAACTGGGACGGGATTTCGAACACGAGATACTGCAGTACAACCTTAGTAATCATCCGGCTTCATTAAATCTCATTATGAATATCGCGCCAACACAACCAAGCGACGCTATTACACCAATATTGGCAAGCCAGCCGCAAATACGCCAAACATCAGCAGCCACATCCACGAGCTTGATCGCGCCAGCAGTTATGTCAGCAGCCGCAGCGGTCAATGACAAGGCTCAGCAAATCACTCCAGCGACGACACCTAGCCAAGCTGAAATCAGTCAAATGCTGGATTACTGGTACAAACAAGCTAACGACAATACCAAAGCCAGCTTCAAAGCTAAAATCAACAAAGAGTGATGCATAGAGCACGCAAGCGTTGAAGAGGGTATTTGTCCTCTAACCATCAACATTGCTTCAGCTATCTATTTCAAACCGCCAGCTTAGTGTCACTATGAACTGGCGGCTCTATTACAGTTCTTAGAATTAGAACTTAGTAAAACTTAAGCTCATTAAAAAAGCGTTCAGTAAACCCATTCCCACTTCACAGCTTAATGTCAATTAAGCCTATCAACGTCCTAACCAATAAAGCCCTTTCAAAAATACTAAAACGTGCAAATTTCAGACGCAAAAAAGCCAGCTTATTCAGCTGGCTTGGTTACATCTCAATGAGATAATTAGGCGCTTGGCGATGACCTACTTTCTTTTATCCCCGAAGGGGATACATGGGGGCGAGTCATCATTGCCTAA
>Ga0172380_10007082_pt1 | contig 12757 bp, 12 predicted proteins | sample Leawe162metaG_FD_119747 | JGI IMG/M metagenome (GOLD analysis project Ga0172380, IMG submission 119747) | Leachate microbial communities from a municipal landfill in Southern Ontario, Canada - Leachate well 162 metaG | ecosystem: Engineered > Solid waste > Landfill > Unclassified | place...
ATGACTTTGTCAGCTCGACAGCTTTTACCGCTTCCCCCACCGAGCAGGCAAAAATTAAAGATCAGTCGGGAACTATGATTAGCTCCCATCACTTCTTTCTAGCTCGGGGTATTGAAGCTATTGGTGGTGTGGTAGCCGATAGTAATGAAAATAGATGGAAAATACCTCCGCGTGGAACTGGCGTTCCAGTTTCCATCAGCTCGGGTTTAATTGAGAAACAAGTTGATGGTGTATCATATATTCCTATAGGAAATGCACTTAGTAAAATTGATAGTGGATTTATTTCTGGGGTGCTGCTGGATGGGGCAATGTTATCTGGTAATAAGTTCATGTTTAGCATCGCGAAGAACGCTCTTAATGATGCTAGTACGTTTTATACGCTAGAATTGACTCACCAGAGGGAAAGGGTCAATGCAGGGGCGAGAAAATATGCAGAGTATGCCTATTGGGCTCCCCAAGGGGGATTTGTAGATATTCCAGCACACCCTAAAAATGGTGAGCCGAACTATGTATTCACTCCGGATTTTTCAGGATGTTGCTTAGTGGTTGACAAAGTTAATGACACAACACTTCGAGTAAGGCATGTAGAGGGAGGTAAAGAGGACGCTCAATATAACAATCTTCAGACTGCTGAGATTGGTAATGGCATGGTTGGACACATGCTATATGATGACTACGGTATAATTAATGGAAGTGAAAATAGCTGTGGGTTTGCTTTTATGGCCTACAGCGGAGAGCGGTGGGTCATAAAATGGCAAGCGAACGTTGGAACTATGAAGTTGGTTACAAAACAAAGTAGTAGTCTTTTTTCTAAAACAGAACGTGAGACTGCTTTAGTTACGATTCCACCTAAGATTTTTGCAACTGGTAATCGATCTCTCGAGGTTTAAAAAATACCCGTTATGAACAGTTACTGTTTGAACGACTCAAACAACTCACCCAGTGGGATTAACAAACCACCTGACAGGCAAGGCTAATGGCCAGGGAAGGCGCCACATCAGCTTTATGCCCATCAGGTGGCTGCGTAGCATAACGGATCAGCCCGCAAGACAGCAGTGCCTCATCCGTCACTTTTACACTCTGCAAAGAATTTTCTTTATGAAACATAGAACCTTATGGCTGACGCTGGTAACCAGCATGCTTGCAGCCTGTACTTCCCCTATGTCACTCACTGACCCGAGTTATCTCAAGCAGCAAAGCAGGGGGATGGCCGAGCCCAATATGAACTAGCTCCGGCCAACGCTTTTGCTGCCGAGGCTGAACTCTGGCTCGGCATGGCTTATCTGGCGGGAGAAAAATTCCCCGCAGACCTTGCCTTAGGTCGTTACTGGCTGGAGTTGGTTGCCGGTCACGGCTCCCATGAAGCCGAGTACCAGCTGAGCTTGCAGCAGATAGACCAGGAGCAGCAGCTCCACTGGTTAACGCTGCCCGCGGCGTGGTTTGAGTTGGCGCAATTGCAGCAGGACCAAGGGGCGATGGATTAAGCCAGAGCCAGTTAGGCCAAAGCCGCTGAACAGGGACACACGGCAACGCAGTATGCCTACGGCGAAATGCTGCGTCGGGGCCAGGTGGAAAAGAGGATTACGCACAGGCCTTCAAGCAGTATCGCCTGGCAGCCCAGCAAGGTGACCGTATGGCCCAATACCGGATGGGAACACTGCGTGAAGAAGGCCTCGGGGCCTCCCGTAACCGGGTACATGTCTATGCCTAGCTGTCATTGACGGCCACAGAAGGGATGACCGACGCCGTGCAGGCGCGTGACGAGCTGGAAGCATATGACCAAGCCAGAAGTACAACAGGCTCAGAAACTGTTAGAGCAGTGGTTTGGCAAAATGTCATCAACCGTCAAGAGAAGCTAAAAAAAGAACATAGAAGGAAGCGGCCATCTGGCCGCTTCCTTCTTATTCAGTTGGCAAATCACCAGCCACAAACTCAGCCCAAGCATCCATCATGGGTCGACGCTGGTCCAGCAAGTCAGTGCGGTGGTATGCAGCTTCTACCTTGTTTTGCACTGTATGGGCTAACGCTCGTTCAGCGAGATCCCGCGCATATCCCTGCTCACTACACCAGTCCCGAAAGCTGGAGCGAAAGCCGTGAGCTGTTGCGACACGCCCAGGGGTCGAACTTTGGGCATCCAGGCGCCGGAGTAGGCTGGTCATCGCCATATCAGTGAGGGGGATTTGTTTCCGTGGAGAAGGGAATACCCATTCGCTGTGTAACCCTTGTACCTTTTCCAGAACGGTGATGGCTTGAGGAGATAACGGAACGCGATGTGTGACTTGAGTCTTCATCCTTTCCGCAGGAATGGTCCAGGTGGCTGTATTAAGGCTGATTTCTTCCCAGCGCATATTCCTCGCTTCTCCGGAGCGACAGGCAGTCAGTATCACAAATGAGAGCAGGCCTCGGCTAACATCAAATCTCGCCGAGTTGGTCAAATGTTCTTGGTAGAAAGCCGGTAGCAGACGCCAATCCATGGCGGGCTGATGCTGGGTTCGAATCGCCTTACTGGGTTGTTGCGGCAGGAGCTTATCTGCCACATCCACTGGATTGGCAGGGCAGAACCCATGAGCCCAAGCCCACGCCATGACGGCATGCAACCGCTGCTTCACTCTGGTTGCTGTTTCCGGGATCGTTAACCAGATAGGCTGCAGTACGTTGGCGATCTGGGCAGGGGTAATGGAATCAATAGGTTGTTGTCCGATAACTGGGAAGGCGTATTGCTCCAGAGTTGAGATCCACTGCTTCCCATGTTTGGGATTGCGCCACCCAGGAAGTAGTTGCTTATGAACCTGCCGTGCAGCTATCTCCACTGTAGGTATCGTAGGCTTATTGGCTTCTTCTTTCTTAACTTCCAAAGGGTCCAGCCCTTTGGACAGTTGCTCACGCATCAGTCGAGCTTGATTCCCTGCCCCTGCAATAGATATGTCCGGGTAGGAGCCTAATCCAGCATTGCGGCGTTTGCCGGTGATGGGACTGACATATCGCAACACCCATTTTCCCTTTCCTTTTCTCGTTGATGGATGAAGCGCCAGGCCAGTGACCCCCCCATGGGGGAGGGGTTTTTCTTCAGGTTTCAGGCTGCGGGCCTTGGTGTCGGTGAGTGTTGCCATGATGCCATCTCTTATTGAACTCGGTATACCATCCAGTATGCCATTGCATGTGGGCTTTAGTGGTATGGCATTGAAAGTGGTTGGACAGGGTTTCATTATAACACATTGATATTTAAGTGTTCTGTGGATATTTATGAATGGAGTTAGACAGTTTTATGGCGGGCTGTCTCTCCGCCATTTTTGAGACCCAACTTGCCATGCAGGTTGGGTTTTTTCATTTTTCCTGTCTGCTGGCATGTCACTGGGCAATGCAATTTGATCTTGACGGGCATGCTGTCGAGCTGTCCTGTATTGGATATTGCCTCGGGCCAGTACATTGTATTTGCCATAGCCATAGCCATAGCCATAGCCATAGCCATAGATAAGGCTGTGTCATTCATTGATGGTGGGCACGGTCCGATATGGGCAGTGCATGGTACAGATAGTAATGAGGGTTGCTTCCTTGCTCGAAGCAACCCGGACCTCATTACATGCTGGAGAAGACGTTCATGACTACTCCGCCCGAGATAATCAGTATCATCGCCAGAATGGCGGGCAGATCCGGTTTTTGCTTGTAGAGGATCATCGAGCAGATGGTGACCCCGACGATGCCGAAGCCGCACCAGAGCGAATAGGCCACCCCGACCGGAATGGTGCTCATGGCGCGGGTGAGAGCGAAATAGCACAGGCCGTAGGCACAGACCACCAGCACGGATGGTCCCAGCTTACTGAAGCTGTTGGTTTTTTTTATCATCGAGGTGCCGGTGATTTCGGAGCCGATAGACAGCGCCAGCCATAAAAATCCGAAATTAAACATGAGTCATTCCTTTTCCGTTAGTTGGCGATCTTGTTGTTCATGGAGGCAGCGACTGGCTCAGCTGGAGTTTCATCGCTCTCCTCGCTGCCCATTTTGGAGAACAGGTTCATGATGACGATGCCGCTGGCAATGATGGCCATGCCGATAATGGCCGCGGTATCCGGATGCTGGCCATAAAACGCCATTCCCAGCGTGGACACCACCAGAATGCCGGTGCCGGACCAGGTGGCGTAGGCAAGCCCAACCGGAATGTCTTTTACCGCGCGGGAGAGGGAGTAGTAGCAGGTGCAATAGAGCAGCACGAGCAGACCGAGCAACAGCATCTTGGTGGTTCCTTCACTGCTGCCAAACATCTTGAGGGTGGAGGTGGCCGATGTTTCGGACACGATCACCAGCAGCATCCATAGCCAACATTTTGTTTTTGAAGACATACGTTAAACTCCGGGTTTGTTATTTAAGGTAAGGTTGTTTTTCTTTTCTTCTGCTTTTCAAAAAATCGATGGCGGCATCGGTCAGCTGTGCCTCGGCCGTGTGTGCCAGCGCCGGATCCTTCTCTACATCGTTGACCGTGAGATAGCGCCGCGCCGTGCCCGCCGGCACAGGGGCTGCGTCGTTCGCCGTTGCCAGCTTCTCCAGCAGCTCATTCATGGTGCACAGCACAACGCCAATCTCGCCCAGACGGCTGAGCGCTGCCTGCATGTGTCCGGCGTATGGCGTGCCCGGTTGTGCCCCCAGCAGCTGGTTCAGTTCGCTGGCGGGATCGCAGTGATAGCGCAGCGCGAGCACCGGCAAGCCGCTCAGCAGCGCATCGTGCAGCCGCTTGGCGACGGGGCTTTGCAGCGAGCCGCTCAGCAGGTCCATCGCCAGCGGGTAGTCGAGAAAGGGCAACACCAGCGCGCGATAGGGGACGGGCGGCAGGGCCTGTTGCCAGAGGCTGGCCGGTACTGTCTCTCCCAGCGGTTGCCACAGCGCGCCATCCTCAATGCCTTCTGCCAGCGCAAGGTGCAGGCGATGTCCACAGCCGGCCAGACGGTTTCGAATGGCCTGCCGATAGCCCTCTGCCGCGGTCACCATCACCAGCAGCGGCGGCTGCAGGTGCCTGAGCATCTGTTCGACCAGGCGTTCAATCTGTTCGTCGGTCATGGGATCTCCGTTAGCCGAGCAGCCTGACCTGCGCGCCGTTTTTCAGTCCGGCGGCGTTGGCCTCTTCGGTATCGATGTGAAATTCCAGGGCGAAATCGTCGCGTACCCGCACCACCACCTCATCGAAGGTCAGCTGGCGCTCGCCGTCGCTGCGCACACTCACCTTCTGACCGTTGGTCACGTTCAGCTGGCGGGCGTCTGGTGGCGATATGTGGATATGCCGCCAGGCACAGATCACCTGGGAGCGCAACTCCACATGGCCGGCGGGGCCGATGAGCAGCGCACTGCCCGTATTTTCCAGCTGGCCGGATTCGCGTACCGGTGCCTTGACCCCGAGGGTGAAGCAGTCGGCGCGGGAGATCTCCAGCTGTGAAACCGGCCGGGTCGGGCCGAGCACGCGAACACGGGTCAGCGAGCCCTTGGGGCCGACCACGGTGACGCACTCCTCGGCGGCAAACTGGCCCGGCTGGCGCAGCGGTTTGAGCGGCGTCAGGGTGTAGCCCTTGCCGAACAGGGCCTCGACATCCTGTTGTGCCAGGTGAACGTGGCGATTCGAGATGCCGACCGGGATCGCCGGGCTGACCAGGCTCAGACGGGCGGCGATCTTTTGATGCAGCTGGGGATCGATCATGCCTTCTTCCCTCTCCTTGCCGCGGCGTGTCTGTCTTCCGCCTGATCCGGTGCGGGCTGTGTGGCCTGTGGGGCGGCAGGTTCGGCATCGGCACTGTTTTTCGGGGACAGGGTCGGGGCTGCGCTCGTTACAGCAGTCATCTCGGTCCTGGTGCTGGCCGGCACGCGCGGCGGGTAGCCCTTGAGGTTGCTGAGCGCCACTACCGCGCTTGGCTCCGGACGGGCAATCACCAGTGAATGGACCTGCTTGTCGATGGTGGCGGCCACCGCGACGCCACGCTCGATGGCGGTGTGGATGGCGCTGATCTCCCCTTCAAAGCAGACACTCACCAGCCCAGATCCCACCTTGCGGTAGCCGATGCAGGTCACTCCTGCGGCTTTGCAGGCGGCGTCCACGGCCTGAATGGCGGCGACCAATCCTCGCGTTTCAATTACGCCCAAACTTTTCATCGTCGACTCCTGTTAATGGCGGACCAAGCGAATATCGAAATCAAATTGTTTAAAGAAGGTCTCCAGCCGATCCAATTCGTCCGGCGTGTAAGACGGGTCTTGCGTAATCGGGTAGGGCATATCCAGCCGCTCATATTTCTTGCGGCCCAGCTGGTGGTACGGCAGCATGTCGATCCGCAGGATATTTCCCCGCTTCGCCAATTTCTGTACATATTCGATGGCGCCGGTAATGGCATCCCATGAATCGTTATATCCACGGATGAGCGGCATGCGCACAATCACCTTGGCGCCGTAGTCAACCAGCCATTCCAGATTGCGGCGAATACCTTCATTGCCGATACCCAGCATCGCCTTATGCTGTTCGCTGTTGATTTGCTTGATATCGAACAAAAAGGTATCGGTGACGGGAGCCAGCTGCTGGTAATTGGCCAGCGAGGTGGTGCCCTGGGTCTCCACGGCGGTATTGATCATCATCTTCTTGCATTCGCGAAACAGCGCGACGGCAAAGTCGGTCTGCAGGCTCATTTCGCCGCCGCCTATGGTGACGCCACCGCCGGAGGAGATGTAAAAGTCGTAGTCCTGCATGATGATCTCCATCAGCTCACTGACGGTGACATCCTTGCCCATGATGTCCAGCGCGTGCTGGGTGCAGACCTCTTCGCATTTGCGGCAGCCAATGCAATCTTTATTGCGATCGACGAAGTGTTTCATGCTGCCGTTCTCTTCGGCCCGGTAATGGACCCCGGCCGGACAGACATTCACGCAGTCACCGCAGTTGATGCATTTGTCGTGGGAGAACATCACCTGAAATTGGCTATTCAGTCCTTCAGGATTGGCGCACCAGGGGCAGCTAAGATTGCAGCCCTTGAAAAAAACCAGCGTGCGAATGCCATCGCCGTCATATATCGAATATTTCTGGATATTGAATATGCGGCCGGTTAGTTCATTATTTTCGATCACGCTTGCCTCCATCTCCGGATATGGCAGGCCGCAGTCGCATTATTTGCGACCCGCCATTGCGGAGTACTTCCGGTTATTTTTTCAATACAGGGACATTGCTATCAACGTATCGATTAGAACTTCTCAATCACGGTACGGCTGATGATCTCGTCCTGTACCTCTTTGCACAGCTCGACGAAATAGGCGCTGTAGCCGGCGACACGCACTATGAGGTCGCGGTACTTCTCCGGCTCCTGTTGCGCTTTTTTCAGCACTTCGTTGTCGACATAGCTGAACTGCATCTGGCCGTTGCCGAGGATGGAGGCGGTGCGCAGCAGGGTGATGAGGCCATGCCGCCCCTCCTGGGTATCCAGCAGTCCCTTGAGGAATTTGAAGTTATGCACCATGCCGATGTTCATGGTCTCCACGTTCATCTTGCTGACGGACTTGATGATGGCCGTCGGACCCTGCTTGTCCGCCCCCTGGGTTGGGCTTATGCCGTCGGAGAGCGGCATCCAGGCCAGGCGCCCGTTCGGCGTGGCGTTGGTCAGCTCGCCGATGGGCGTGTTGTTGGAGATGGAGAGGGTGCCGTGGCTCAGGGTGGAGTAGAGCATCTTGTATTGACGACACTCTTTCTCGGTCCACTCTGTGATATCCAGCGCGTACTGGTCGACGTAGTTGTCGTCGTTGCCGTACTTGGGCGCATTGAGGCAGTCGCGGCGCAGTGCTTCAAATCCTTCGAAGTTGGCCAGCAGCGCATCGCGAATTTGTTCAAGTGTGTATCTCTGCTCCTCGAACACCAGCTTGCGGATCGCCGCCATGGAGTCGACATAGGTCGCCAGCCCCGAGAAGATGAGGCCAGGTCCGTGGTTGACCACGGCGCCACCGGCGGCGACGTCCTTGCCCTTCTCCATGCAGCCTTCCACCAGCAGTGACATCAGCGGTTTCGGGGCCACGTCACGGTGTACACGCTGGCTGATCACTGTGCCGATGGCCGACAGGCGAACGATGTGGGCAATCTGCTGCTTCACCGCCGCATCGAACTCCTTGAAGGTGCGCAGCTCACGCAGATCGCCGGTATCCAGCCCCTGATGGCTGTCGAACAGCACCATGCGACCACGGTTGAGCACGAACTCGATGGCGATCGGCCACTGGGTGTATCCGGTGGAGGTCCACTGGTAGATACGTCCCGATTTCTGCGGCTCGACGCAGCCCATCAGGCAGTAGTCGCGGGCGTCTTCAAAGTCGAACCCCTTGCGCAGCATCATCTTGATGTGGGAGTCGTCGAAGTGGCAGGCCGGGAAGCCCATTCCCGCCTTCACGACGTCGACGATCTTTTCCATGTATTTCTGCGGCGACTGGTTGTGAATGCGGCAGGCCAGCGATGGCTGGTAGACCTTCACGAAGCGCACGGCATCCATGATGAGATAGGTCAGGTCGTTGCAGGCATCGCCGCCGCTGCGCTTCTGGCCACCCACGGTCAGGTTGATGAAGGGCTGATAGCCGGCGAAGTATTTCGCCCCCAGTTCGCTCGACATCCACATCAGCTCGGCACACTTGATGATGAAGGCCTGCATCATCTCGAGCGCGCTTTCGTGGGTCAGGCGACCCTCGCGGATATCCGCTTCGAACATGGGGTAGCAGTACTGGTCGACCCGACCGAGTGACAGACCGGTCTGGTTCTCTTCGATCTCGAACAGCGACTCCACCGTCCAGATGCTCTGCAGCGCTTCTTGCAGGGTCTTCGGCGGGTTGGCCGGTACGTTCTCGTTCACCTCGGCGATGGTCAGCAGTTCGACCCGGCGCTGGGCATCCTGCTCTTTCGCCGCCAGTTCGCGGGCATGGGCCGCGATGCGGCAGGCGTAGTTGACCACACCTTCGCAGGTATCGATCGCTGCCTTGTAGTAGTAGATGCGATCGATATCCTCCGGATTCTCCATGCTCAGCTGCGCGAGATGGACCTGGGCGTCGGCCTTGATGCCGTTCATCCCCTTGGTGAACAGCAGCACGTCGTAGCCCGGGCAGGTATCGCCGCCCCCGTTGATCTGGTGGTAGGAGAGGTCGCTGACGAAGGTCTCGCCACTGAAGGCCCAGACGCCGGCTTCCCGGTACTGCGCTTCGCAAATCTCATCCAGCGAACGGCCTTCCCAGAACGGCACTATCTCTTCACGGATGGTTTTCTTGTCCGCTTCGCTGATTTCAAAGGGATCTTGCGGGCGGGTGCTCATGGTATCGAGCTCGTCGCGCACCCAGCGCCAGGCAATGTCCGGTGAGAAGGCGCCGGCGCGCGGCTTGCCGCACGGATGGCCGACGATCAGCTCGTCATCCTGGATAAGGATGGGTGCGGTTTCGCAGGCGTGGCGGAAGGCCTTGGCCCGCAGCAAGATGGTCGGCATGCCAGGGTTGGCCTTGACGACCTCGGTAAAGGCCAGGGCCCGGTAGATGGAGACGCTGGGGCGCACGGTCAGATAGTGGTTGCGCAGGCGTTGCAGACGCGGCGTCAGCCCCTCCATCACAGGCGTATCGGCACAGGCGGCGAACGGGGCGGCAGAGACGTGTTGCACCCCGCGAAAGAGGCGTACCGGCAGCTTGAGGGCGATCAGATTTTGCTGGGCGCAGAGGAACATCTCGGAGAGCGCGTTGATGCCAGCCTGCTCCAGGCTGGCGCCGTGCAGCAGGGCATCAAACATGGGGTAACCGTCGATGGCGCAGGTGGCGCGCACTTCGCTCAGCTGTGCCAGCTTGAACCACAGGCACTCGACGATCTCGTACGCCTGTGGTTCGGTCAGCGCGCCGTTGGCGATATCGCGCTGGAAGTAGGGCAGCAGGGCCTTGTCCGCCCCTTCCGGGTTGACCGCGTAGCTGCCGTTATCGAGCTGCAGCGCCAGCTGGAACAGGTAGAAAGACTGGCAGGCCTCTTTGAAGTTGCGTGCAGGGTGAGCCGGTACCTGGTGCAAAATGGCGGCACTGTCACGCAGTTCGGCCTGGCGGAACGGGTTGGTTTCGGCGGCGGCCAGGGTTTCGGCGCTGTTGGCCAGGTTTTGCGCCAGCGCCATCAGGGCATCGCAGGCATGGATGGCGGCGCGACAGCCGTTGACTTCGTCCATGCCGCTGCGGCTGACGGCACTGCCCAGCGCGCGGGTTTTCTCTTCCAGCTGATGTTTGATGGCCAGCACGCCTTTCTCCACCACCAGCTTGTAGTCGGGGGAGTCGATGGCACTGTTCAGATTCAGGAACTGGAAGGTGGACGGGCGATGCGCGGCACTTTCATCGTGGAAAATGGCGCCGTGCGGTGTGCGGGTCTGGTTGCCGACAATCAACTCGTCGGCGCTGATGGTCAGCGGCAGTTGGCGCATCAGTTCATGGAAGCGGCGCGCCGGTTTGACGGCTGCGGGAGTGCCCGCGATGTCGCCGTCCAGCCCGTTCAGCATAGTGGCGTGTTCGCTGCACAGGGTGCTGGTGTGCGCCAGTAAACGTTCAGCCAGCACGTTGACGCGTGGCGTTAAGCTGTAGTGTGCCATGGGTAAGGTTCTCCAGTTCTTGTTCTCAGTGGCTCGGGGCGGGGTAGCCGCACCATGCCTTGCGATAGAGTTCGGTTAGTGCTTGGGCATCCGGCGCGCGCGGGTTGGTCGGGGTGCAGTTGTCGCGCAGCGCCTGGCTGACCATCTCCGCCAGACGCTGGTCGAAATCGGCTGCGATGACGCCGGTATCGCCAATCCCGGTCGGCATCTTCATCTCCTCTTTGAGCGCCTGGATGGCCACCAGCAGGCTGTTGACCCCCTCGCGCGGCGTCTGGGCGGGCAAGTCCAGCAGGTGGGCCAGGCGGGCATACTTGTGGGCGGCATGGGTATCACACTGTCCGTCGCGGTCGGCGTTCCATGCCACTACCTGTGCCATGAGGAGCGCGTTGGCACGGCCGTGCGGGACGCGGAACACGCCGCCGAGAGCATGGGCCAGGCTGTGGGTGATGCCGAGCGAGGCGTTGGTGAAGGCCATGCCCGCCATGCAGGAGGCGTTGTGCATCTTCTCCCGCGCCAGCAGATCGTGACCGTCGCGCCAGCAGGCGGGCAGGTAGCGAAAGACCTGCTGCACCACCTTCTCTGCCAGTGCGTCGGAAAAGTCGCTGGCCGCTCGGGAGACATAGGCCTCCAGCGCATGGCACAACACGTCCATCCCGGTGTCGGCGGTGATGGCGGGCGGCACCGATGCCACCAGCGAGGGGTCAAGAATGGCGATATCCGGCAGCAATGACGGGTCGACCAGCACCAGCTTTTCGCTGCGGGCTTTCACCACGGAGAAACTAGTCACTTCGGAGCCGGTGCCACTGGTGGTCGGAATGGCCACGAAGCAGGGGCGCTCGCGGCTCACATCCGGTCGTGTTTTCGCCAGGGCGAACATAACCGCTTTGGCTGCGTCAATCACCGAGCCGCCACCCAGCGCGATCACCAGATCCGGATAGCGGCTGTCCATGAGCTTCATGCCGCGTACTATCGTGGTGATATCCGGGTCTGCCACCACATCGTCCCAGAGCTGGAAGGCGATACCGCGCTGGCGCAGGATCTGCGTTACCCGGTCGGCCAGGCCAAACTTCACCATCATCTGATCGGTGACCAGCAGCACGTTGCGGGCGGGCAGCTCGGTCAGGACGGACAGTGCGTCCTGACCGAAGCGGATCCGGGGTTTCAGCGAAAATTCACTCATTGGGCTATTCACTCCTCAAGCGTCCCGAAACACGTTCTCGACGATGGCGACCACCGACATGGCCTTGTAGCGGTCTCTGTTGAGCGCGAGATACTCCTCGGCCAGTACTATGTCGTGCATGCCTGCGCCGACGCTGTCGACGGCGACCCAGGAGCGGTCCTTCATCGGTTGTTGCTCATCGTCCAGCTGGGTTATCAGCAGCAGGTTGCTGCCGCGCAGCTCATCGCACTTCTGCGTGGCGACGACATGTCCGGTTACCTTTGCGAGAATCATGGTTTTTATCGCCTTATCTCAATGCGTTACTTGCCAAGGCGCTCAAGCACCTGACGGATGACGCGCTCCACGTTCTGCTCGCTGATCTCGCCTTCAACACCGGTCGTTACGCCGGCAAAGCGGTCATCGGCCGAGTTGCAGGCCTGTACCGGGGAGGTGAAGCGGGCGTCATCGAGGATGCTGCAGCGCGGATCCGCGGCCTGGGTGACGATGATTGGCTGCGGTGCAATAGGCTGATCGGGGGCGCGCAGTTCCTCGATGGAGCGCACGCCGTAACCCACCTTGCGGATGTTGAGCAGGTTCATCGGGCCGACGTTGTCGGAGCTGGAGCCGCCACCGACGGCGCCACACCCGAGCGTCAGTGCCGGCGTGAGGTTGGTGGTGGCCCCGATGCCGCCGAGGGCGGCTGGGGTGTTGATAAGAATGCGGTTGACCGGTTTTTCGAGGCTGAACTGACGGACCACATCCTGATTGCGGGTATGGATCACCAGGGTGTGACCCAGACCTTCGTTGGTCAGCAGTTCGACCACGCGATGGCAGGCGGCACGCCACTCCTCTTCCACGTACAGGCCGAGCACCGGGCACAGCTTTTCACGGGAGTAGGGGTTGTTGTGGGAGACGGTGGTCTGTTCGGCCACCAGTACGCGGGTGCTGGGGGGGACGCTGAAACCGGCCAGTTGGCTGAGGTAGGTCGCCGTTTTGCCCACCACCTTCG
>Ga0172380_10007083_pt1 | contig 12750 bp, 13 predicted proteins | sample Leawe162metaG_FD_119747 | JGI IMG/M metagenome (GOLD analysis project Ga0172380, IMG submission 119747) | Leachate microbial communities from a municipal landfill in Southern Ontario, Canada - Leachate well 162 metaG | ecosystem: Engineered > Solid waste > Landfill > Unclassified | place...
ACGTCGATTTTCACTAATCTTTCAGCTATTCTACTCGCGGGCTTATTTTCTGAGAAAACGGTGTCCAAAACGTCCAAAACGTCCAACTTGCCCTGCATCTACGTTTGCACCGGCGCATCTTGAATGACATGGCCAAGCCAAAGGCGATGATTCTCGCGCGCTCTCTGAGGTTCCTCATCGCTTGCGTTCCTCCGCTTCGCACAACATGACTCCGACGAACGACCCCAGCCCAAACGTGACGGCCAGCACGCACAGGTCACACACCTGGCGGCAAGCCGCTTCGTGCCCGAGCCACAGCAGCACGTCGGCGTAGACGGTGAGTATTGCGAACACGGCGAAGGTACATGCCCACACCCGGACGAACAGAACGACGCAGCTCCGAGAGCGCCAACCTTCGCGCATCGCCGTGTCCGCTACTTCCGACTCCAGCCGAGTCCACCGTTCACGGATGCTCATCGCGCTACCTCGAATGGCTCCAGCTTCATGGAGTGCTTCTTCTTCGACCACTGCCGCCCGCACCAGCCGGAGCACACATACGGCACGAGCGGCGCCGCGATGCCCCAGCGGTCGCCGAACAGCAGTTGTGAGAGCTGCTCACGCGGTCCGATGGGCTTGCCGCAGTACAGACAGGTGTTCACTTCTTGCTCCTGTAGTCCGGCGCCGCGTTCTCGACGCGCCGGGACATCGCGCGGTCGTCGAATCGGCTGGCGATCCGCTCCGGGAGCTCGCTCCAGGTGAGATTCGTTGCCATCATCGTCTGAAGGAACCTCTCATACCTGCTCACGAGAATCTCCTCCATGTTGGCGTCCTGGGCATCCGTGCCCTTCTCGACGCCGTAGTCGTCGATGATGAGGACGCGAACCGCCTTGTACTCGTCCAGCACGATGTCCTTCCCTTGATTCGACTGGACGGCACGGCGAATCTCCGCATGGATGTCCGCAGCCTTGACGTACTTGAAAGCCTCTCCGCGCTCCTGCAGCCTCCGGGCGACTGCGTTACACAGATGGCTCTTGCCGTTGCCGGGCTTGCCGTACAGCAGGAGCCAGATGAAGGTTGCCGTGGGCTCGGCGAAAGCCTTCGCCGCGTCGTATGCGGGCCGAGCGCCGGGCACGAGCAGGAAGTTGGCGAACGTCTGGACTGCCGGCCGCACCCCGCGCTGGGCGCCGTACTCCTCTCCGCGGAGGAATCGCTGATGCGACTCGTGGTAGCACCCTGGGGCGAGGCAAGGCACCACTTTGTCGTAGATCGGAGTGCCCCACTCATTCACGGGATGTAGGAACCCGGCGCCATGACAGACCGGGCAGTCGGCCTTCGGCCTGTACGATGCGCCGGTCCACATATCAGGAGGTCGTGAGGGGTCGGTCGTAAGAAGGCGTTGGGTCGTAGGTACGACTTTCGTTAGCACGCCGGCGACTGTTTTGACTGTGTCCATTTCCTTCATGCTCCATCCAGTGTCGGATTCGTAGCTTCCAGCTTCCCTTCGAATGGTTCTTCTTGTCGGAGTGATAGTCACGACACGCTCTCAGCTTCGTGACTGTAAGTGACGGGAACTCTGACGTGAACTCAGACAGCCAGTCAGAGTCATGGTTGTCACGTGACTGTGACCACCCTGGCAGTTTCACAACCTCTGAGAGAAGAGAGTCGATGTCACGTGACAAGTCAGCTTTGGTAGAGGGTGCTGCTGTACTATTCTCTTTATCTTGTTCTGTATCTTCTCTCTCTCTCTGTTGCGTGATGTCACGTGACGGGTCACGTGACATAGATGGAGGCAAGGCGAGCGCCGTCGATGAGGCAGCTATCATCCGTGCGCGCTGCCGCTGTTTGCGTACGCGAGCCAGCTCCCGGATTCGGTCCATGCCATCGACGTTCTGATACTTGTCCCAGTTCGTGAGCCAGATTCCCTGTTCGTCCAGGTGAACCATGCCGAGCTTCTCGAATGTGTCGATGGCGAGCCGGACTGTGCTGATCGGTCTGTGCAGCACCGTCGCCAGCGTCTCGTCTGTGAACGGGACGCCCTCGGCGAGCCGGACGACTCCTCCGGCGTTCACCTTGCCGGCCATACAGATGAGCCGCACCCACAGCACGACCATCGTGTCTCCGTCCGGCATGGCGCCGATGAGGAGCACCTTCTCGTCCTCGAAGGTGTCGGTGGCGAGCTTCACCCAGTCGATGCCTCTCACAGACACGCGTCCTCCGCGACGGCCTGCTGGGCGGTGAGTCCCTTGCGCCTGAGCATCCCGTAGAACTCCCGGTCCAAGTTCTGTACATCGGCCTCAGCGACCCCCAGCAATCGAAGATAGTCCCGAACATCGTTGAGGTAGCGCTGGTCAGCCCTATCATCTGATACCAAAGCAGCCTCAGCCTCGCGGGTGTACCTGCTAACGCTTGTTGCCACGAGACACCCCCTCAGATTTTGCGATTTCTGGCACGTTCTCAGTGCGACGTGACCGATTCATCATGTCGGGTCTGTTATCAAGCGGTTTGCCGTGGTCCTGCAGGGTCTCCGGTCCTTCCGGTAGGTCGAACTTCGCCCGGAACAGGCGGTCCTCCTCCTCCATCTGCCGGCGGTCAACCTCAGCGGCGTGCTGAAGCATGAGCACCACTCCGGTGATAAGCAGGAGCCCCCAGGCGACCGTGACGACCATCTAGTAGTCCTCGACGCGGCATGGGCGCTCCCATTCGCCGTCGGCTTCTCTGCGTTCATTCCACTCGTGTCGCTCTGCTCCGAGCACAGCGTCGAGGCGCTCGTCGGGCGGTTCCCCGCCGAGGATATGATGCTGGCCGAGTGGGGTGTGTGGGTCCAAGTCGATGGCCGGGAAGTGGGATTGGTTGCTATCCGCGCAATTTGCCATGTCCTAGCTCCTCCGGGGAGGGCGGGAGGTGAGCGCGCCCTCCCCACTATCGACAGCGGCCTCCGCCGCTTGCCGTCGTGGTCTGCCGCCATCTGCCTGCAGGTGTTCCAGCACAACAAGAACTGTCTCGGGGAGTGTCCGCATGATAGCGCGTAGGGTCTGTGGTCCCGGTTGACGGTCTCCGCGCCGAATGGCTGACAGCATGGCGTATGAAATGCCGAGGCGGTTTGCAAACTCAGGGACAGATTGGCCGTCCCTCTTGCGGATGGTTTCCAACGCTTGACGCAGCGCGTCAGCGGAGTGTCCTAGCGTTACAGATGTATCACTGTTATACGCCGTCCCGTTTCCCATGCAACGAATGGTATACGCTACCGCTACACTTGTCAAGCCCCTGTCGCGGTAGTGTCGCGTTTGCACACCCTAGCCGTTACGGCGATACTAGACAAGCGTGACGCCACCAGGACGATGCCATGACACAACAGGATGTAGGTACATTCGGGCGGTCGATTCGTTGGTACCGGCGGCTGGCGGGATACACTCAGAAGGAACTGGCGGAAGCGTGCGGAATGTCTGAGGCGGCCATACGTGCCTACGAGACTGGTCGGCGTACTGAGGCGCGGGCTCACAGCCTGAGAAGATTAGCGGCTGCACTGCAGGTGACGATTGAGCAGTTGTTGACGACGGTGCCCCCTACCTCCCCTACTCCTCCCTGGGCGGTCTACAAGCGCCCACACATATCGTCAGTGCTGGACGACAAGAGAACATGACCAGCAGGCGGACGACGCGCTACGGGCGCAGCGGTCACACCTGCTCGTGGACAGGCTGTTGTAGGTGGCGCTCGCCGACCTTGCCGATGGCGCGGCCGGCGGCGTAGAGAGCGATGCCGGGGACGAGCGCGCTGGCCACTTGCGCCCAGGGAATCGCTGACAGATTCAGCAGGATAGTCGCGCCGCCCAAGCCTACGAGAGCGAACCCGCCAATCACGAGCACCGTGCCGAGGATCTCGAGGAGCCTGTATCGTGTCATCGCTGCAACCTCCCCCTGCGTCCTGTCCTATTCTTAGCACGACCGGCCCCTGTTTGTCGATACCGAAGGTGTGGCTTCTCGCGGGGGAAGATGTCGGCGTGCGTTATGCCCATGTCGTACCGGAACCACTTGGGCGGTTTGCCCTGGAAGGCGAACGTCTGTTCGGGCGTGCCCTTCACGATGCGTACTCCCCAGAACGGGCGCCGGCTGTACTGGACGTTCTTGTGGCGCTCGCCCTCGACTGGAGGCGGTTCAACCTTGATCCAGAACTTGCCCTGTTTCCACTGTACCTCTCCAGTCGCGTCTGTAGTCTTCCGGTCGGGCTTGGTGCCCACGACCGCCTTGCGAAGCCGGGGAGCCCTCTCCTCTGTCTCCGGTGGCGTCGGAACGGCACGCGGCGTAACGGGCTCCTCCACTGGCGGCTGGGGAGTGTCTCGGTAGCCTGTCGGTGTGCGGTAGTCGCCTCCGCGCACTTCGGTGCGGACGCGGTCGGTCGTGCGCCTCGACTCGGCGACCCGGCGAACCTGTTCGGTCCGAGAGTCGTACCGGGTCCGGTAGGGTTCCGATGTCGCGCGGTACACGTCTCGGTACTCCCGGAGCGCCCTCATGCCCTCGTCCTCGTGCGCGACTCTGATTCCGCGCACCGGGTCGCCACGGCTCTGCGTGGCGCGGCGGTAGTAGTGGAGGTAGCGCGATGCGTACGCGGGCATGTTCTCACGGGAGGCGGCGTACAGTGCGTCACGGTACGGCTCGGCGAGCCGGCCGGTGTCTAGGTGCGCCCTCACAGCCTCGTCGTACACGTCGGCGACGCGCTCGGCCCGCTCAGCACGGTTCTCTACCTTCATGGCCTCCCGGTACTGAGCCGTCAGTTGCGCCTCGGCGATAGCGCGCTCGACCACTGCGTCGGTCTTGCCTGCGGTGTACGTCTTGACGATGCGGCGCCGTCCCTCCAGGAACTCGACGACCGAACGGAAATCCGGCTCGGCCTCGAGGAAGTCAGCCAGGCCGGGCGTCTGTCCTTTCAGGTGCTCCGACCGCTGCCATTTCAGCGCGTCGATTTCGCGCTGGTTGATTGCGGCTATCTGCTTCTCGGTGATAGGCGTCCCGGAGCGGACGCGGTAGAAGTATTGCAGGTCGCGAGACTTCAACAGCAGCTTGTTCCCCTTGTCAACGTGCACCTTCGCCATGTCGAGCTTGTGCTTCTTCGCAACGCCCAGCAGTATGTCGCGGGTCGCCGGGGACACAGTGACGTCGGACTTCCCGTCCCACCAAAGGAACTGCTGTAGCTCCGGCACGCCGGACTTGCTGTACTGCCGAGAGGCAGCAGCCGGGTCCAGGTTGGCGCTTGTCGCAGTTGCCTCGTAGACGCGGGAGCCGGCCATCGCGTGTTCGTTCACCTTGCCGCGGTAGATGTCGAGCGGCTTCGCGTTGGTGATACCGACGCCTGTCTCCGTTCGCATCTGGCCGTCGAGTGCGCCCTCGAATGTGTTGACGACACGGCCGTCCGCGAGCTTCTTGAACCCGAGCGCCCCCGGCCGCCATGCCTGGAGGATGTGACCGCCGGGGAGCGAGAACGACTTCTCGACCTTGTCCATGACCAGCAGGATGCGCCCGTTCTCCGGGTGGTGGATGATGCCTGTCACCCTGGGGCGAATCGTGCCCTTGCCGTCCGGGTGCGGGACTGGGCTCCGCAGTCCGACAATCTCCCCGTCCGGTCCGATGGTCTCTGGCTTCTGTACCTTCAACTGTTCGATGGCCTCGTGGATGCGTGCGAGCTTCCAGTCCTTCTTGAACAGGGCATCCTTCAACGCTATCTGCCGGCCATACCAGCCGAGCACGAAGTCAGCCGTCGCGGCCTTCGCCGCTTCGACCTGTACCTGGGCGACCTGTTTCAGCGTCGGACCGCGCCAGCCCTTCGCTCCGGCGGTCGTGTAGCGCACGATGGGGAACTCCCCGGCGCGGAGGTCGAACGACACGCCGCGGCCGTTGAATCCGGGAACGGCGTGCAGCTCGGTGCCGGGGGCGAATGACCCCTCGAACTCAGCGACGCCACGATTCAGTATCTTTGTGAGCCCGCGTAGCTCCGGCTTCGTCATGTGGATTTCGACGAGGCCGGGGCGCACCATCGGCCGGCCTGTCCAGTGCTGGACGGCGAACTCGATGGCGGCCTGCGGGGAATGGAACAGCGGGAGGTCTTTGACGATGACCCTCTTCCCCTTGAGGAACGGCGTGATGTCTGACGTGAAGTGGAAGCTGGAGCCCTCGAGCACGCGCTGATACGGCGTGTTGCGAATCTCGGCGACCCACTCGCCCGCCTTCGTCTTGATTGTGGCGCGGGCGACCTTCGTCCTCGTGAAGATGCTCTGCCGCACGAGTTCGTCGGTGAGCTTCATCATTTCCTTCGGTGATATGCGGATTGTGCCGCCGACGCTCGGGGCAACGACTTTGACACCGGCCTTTGCGTACGCCGGGTTCGTCGCCGCGACGTCGTCGACCAGCACATCGCCGTTGACTCTGCGGATGTCTTTGAACGCGGTCGGGTTCGTGCCGGTCGGCTCGTATGTCTCTCGCGTGACGACCGTGTCGAAGTAGCGCCGGAGGCCGGTCTCGCTCAGGATGGCCGACGCGCGCCCCTCGGTCGAGTGCGTCCAGAGAATCAACTCTCTGCCGGATGCCTTCAAGCCTGTCACGAACGCCTTTGCTCCCGGTAGCAGCTTGCCGTTGCCATCGACGAGCGTGCCGTCCAGGTCGAGCACGATGCGCTTCGCGTTGCCTATCTGCGCCTTGACGGCGACCCAGTCGCTTCGCTTCGCCACCGAGCCGGACGGAGGACTGATTCGGAGCGTGGTGAACTCGGTCCCGAGCGCCCGCTTCGCAATGAAGCGCGGGTCGAGTCTGACGCCGAGCCCCTTCGCGTACTTCACCAGCGCGTTCGGCCCGAGGATGAACATGCCGACGAGACGCCCCGACGTTGCAGCCGGGTCGGCTCGCACCTTGCTCGGTATGGCGGTGAAGAACGCGACCATGCCCGCAGCGACCTGGGCGGCGTATTCCTTCGCGTCACCTTCGGGCACGCGGTCGGCGATGGTCGCGGCAATCATCGGGAGCTGGGCTCCGTAGCTCAGTCCTTCGACGACGCCGACAGCGGTGTTGCCCGCGAAGATGACCGGCTCAGAGACGCCGTCCGGTGTATGCTCGCGGACCCATGAGGCCACGTTGTCGGCTTTGTTGCCGAGGCGGTCCGTCGCTTCCTGCAGCGCGCCGCTCCACTCGGCGAGACTGTAGCCGGGTGGCACGGAGTAGTGGGCGAGCACGCGCGCCATGTCGGCATCGCCGCATGGCTTCGATGGGTCGACGCCCGCCTTCTTCTTCCAGTAGTCCTGCTCGTCTGCGGGCAACAGCAGGAACGCCTCGTGCGTGCGCTGCATGTTGTCGGCATTGAGGAGCTCATTGGCGACTGCTGCGTCGGCGGTGAGCACGCTGGACGGGACCAGCACGTTGCTGACGAACCCGACCGCGCTCTGCGCTACCTGCGCGACGCGGCGTGATTTCAGCGCCGGGCCCAGGAGAGACATAGCGGCGCGCCCGGCTCCGGTCGCTGCGGCCTGTACGCCCGGCAGTAGGACCGTCGTGGCGGCGAGCACCACGTTCCCGACACGACGTAGCATCGCCTTCTTCTCGGGGTGCTCACGCGGCAGTCCGATGAGCCACGACTTGTACTCGTCTGCGGCCTGGTGCCAGACACGCCAGACGTAATCAACGCCAGGAGCATTGAGCCCGTCCGCCTTCGCCTGCTGCACGACCTCCAGGAACTTGTCGGCGGTCGGCGCGTCGCCCACAGCGAACACGTCGCGGTCCTTCATCTCCCGGTCTATCTTCTTGATTGTGGCGAGGTTCCATTCGAGCCCCGCCGCCTTCAACCGCTCCGCGAGCTCGGGGAATCCCTTGTTGAACACGTCGAGTGTCGCGGAGTCGAACTGCTCGTGGCGCTTGGTCGCGGGGAACGACTCCGTGCTCACGACCTCTGTCGCCTGCAGTATGTCGGCGCGCTCGAATCCCACGTCGATGAGGTCGGACGCGCTGACGGCTCCGGCTTTCAGTGCGGCTTCGATGTTGTAGCCTGGCTGCCTCTGAGGCGATGCCATCCCCTCTTCTTCGACCCACTCACCCTCGGACCAGTACGGCTTCAACTTTGCCAGTACCTCGTCGTGCTTCTTCACCCAGTCCCGGATTTCCTTCACATCGGCGGGAACGAAGCCCGCCCGGTAGAGCGTGCCATCGGTGACGCCGTCAGAGATTGCGGCCACGAGGTTGTAGCCGGTGCCGTCCCAGTATTTCTCCAGCCGGGCGAGTGCCGCCCTCTCGGCGGGCGGTTGGTACACCCATTCCTTCTCTGACGCCTTGTGAACTATGGGGTCATGCTTGCCGACACGGTATCCCCACTCACGGTCGCCGATAGTCTCGAACTCGGCACTCTCAGGGATGAGCCCCATCTTGATTGCCTTCTCGAACTCGGCCTGTCGGCTCGCCCGCGCGCCGCACTTCCCTATCTTGGCGTATGCCTCGGACAACTCGTCCTCGGTGTAGGTGTGGACGCTCGTCAGCTTCGCAGACGTGGGATGCAATCCGGCGCGCCGCGCTTCTCGTAGTGCCTGTTCTTCGCTGACGGCCATGAAGAACTTGCGGCCGTTCTCAGTCTGGAGTGACCAGCGGCCGACTACCTTCCCCGGCTCCAGTGCTGCAGCCATCTTCTCGGCCTTAGTCTTTGACGAGAGGTCGTCGAGCGCTCGCTGCTGCTGGGCGGTTGCGGTCCTCGCCTGGTCAGCACGGAGCCGCGCGTCTGCGGCCTTGCCCTTCTCGGTCTTGGGTGTGTGCTCGCTCGCGTCGTACGGCTTGTCGATGTCCTTCGGCGGGACGTTCGGCTGTTTCGAGTAGAACTCGTCACGGTCGGACATAGGCGAGCGGATGCCGCCCGAGTCGCCATCCTCTGTCTTCTCGTCCTGCTGCTGCGCCGGAGGCGTGTCACCCGGCAGCGTGATGGCGTTGTAGTAGTCCCGGTATTCCTGAGTGCCCGGTTTCAGTGTCGGCATCTATCGCCTCCCTACTGAGAGTGCGGTCATGTAGAGCATGTAGGCTGCGAAGCAGAACGGCATGATTGAGAGCGTCACGGCCGTCTCGGCGATTGCGAAGCCGGTGAACAGCAGCAGGACGAACGCCGCGACATACAGGATGATGTGGCGCTGCTTGACTGCGGCCATAGCGACGGCGACGCAGAGCAGGGCCTCGGCTGTCTCGATGGGGGGAACGGGAACCACGGGGGCCGCAGGGTCCGGCAAGTCCTCGGCGCCGTAGGTGAGCAGGGCATCGGTGATGGCGAGGTTCTCTGCCTCTACCCACTCCGCGCTCCGTGCGACGGAGGAGAGGCGGAGTTCGTCGAGGAGGCCGTCAAGCAGCGTGCTAGCACTGTGCCCACGTCTACCGATATAGGTCACGTACGCAGTCGTCAAGTCGTCTACAGCAGAGGCGTCAGTGCTGTTGGCTATCGCGCCGTCCAGATAGACAGCGACCAGCGCGGCATCGTGCGTTCCCGCGACTGTTCTCCATGCAGTTGTTCCGATGCTCACTGCGCCCGTTGCCGTCGCCGCATCAACGCCATCGGCCACCACGTACCATGGTCTACCGGCAGTGACGCCGTCGGCGTTCACGGACAAACACCAACCGGCGGTCGCGGCAGACGGATACTGATTCTTCCCCACGATAACCTGAGCATCCGCTGTGGTTGTCTTGAGCAATGCCAGCACTGTGCTGGCTGCGTTGAGTCCTGAGTCGCCTATCGTAATCTGCGTCAGATTCAATCGCACAAACTGCTGCGCCCGTCCTACCGTTCCCGCAACCTCAGTGGGGGCGGCTGCCGCTGCCCCTTTCGTGCCGTGGTTGCCGTAGCTCGTGCTGTCCAGAATCTTCGTCGCGTCGCCAGGCTTATTGTTCATGTGGTAGACGGCGACGTAGCCGTTCTCCCACACGACCTCGGCATTCTCCCCGTTCGCCACGGTCGGCGAGCCGTAGTACATCCAGATGTAGTCGGTGTTGCTCGCCGCGTCTATCTGCGGCACCTGCACCCAGAACCACGAGTCGCCCCCGCTGTCCCAGGTGTCGATTTCGAAGTTGAGCGCCTTGCTATCGTCGGCGTCCACGAAGCGGATGTCATCGCCGTCCGGCTGCGAGTGCGAGTAGTTGAAGCGCGCATCCGTCAGCTTCACCATGAGAGGGAAGTCGATGAGGTTCTCGGTGCTGGCGCTGTTGTCGATGGTGAGCTGCATCCGGTACGGCCAGTTGGTCGCCCACCACGAGGAGTTCTCGGTGTCGTAGTAGTCCTGTCCGTTGATATTCACGACCAGCACGCCGGAGGAACCCCAGCCGCCGGTCGGAGTGCGGCACTCGCCCGTGTTGATTGTCCACTCGTAGACTGCGGTGCTCTCGCCCCAGTTGGTGAGTGTGTCGTCGAGCGATAGCTCAGTGTCGGAGAGCAGCAGCGGCGGCGGCGGCTCGGCCCATGACTGCGCGGGGAGCAGGATTGCATCACCCACGTTGCAGTGCGCCACGAGCGCGAGCCGCTCCCGCGTCTCCAGCCGGTACTCGTGCGCGACTACTACTTCCTCTTCGGTGAGCGTCGCGCCTTTGTCCGCCTCCGCGCGCAGCGCCGCAAGCTCGGCTTCTTTGCCATGCCATTCCTCCCTTCGTGCGTCAATCTCCTCCGACTTCAAGCCCTTCGTGTTTCGCAGGGCGAGAATCTCAGCGTCCAGTGCGGCTATCGCCTCGGCGATGGGGATGCGTCTCGTCTCGGTCTGCGGTGTGTGCCGGTACTCCGCGACCTTCTCTACAGCGTCCACCTTGACGCCGCGGACTGGCGGTACAGCCTCGCCGTCTCTCAGGGGCTCTACCCGCGCCGTCGCCTGTATCGGGCCGGTAGCGCCCGTAATCGTGGCGCGAATCGTGACGCTGACGGGCGTCTCTTCGACTACCGTGAACTGGACGTCAAGCCCGGCCGCTCCAGCAGGGGCCGGAACCAGCGCCAGCACGAGCGCGAGCAGAACCGCAAGCCTCAGCGTCCTGTCCATGAGTCATACACCCGATAGAGGAAGTAGCCGGCCATACAGCACACCGCGATGCCGGTGGTCAGATTCGTGTCTGCGATGGCGAGCCCCCACAGCAGCAGGCCGATGAAGGCACCGACGTACAGGACGATGTGGCGCCCCAGGAGCGCCACGACGCCGAGCCCCACCATGAGCAGGACCTCAGCGACGTCCACGAGCAAGCCCCCTTGATAGCTTCGCCATGTCGTTGACGGACAACTGTCCAGTGTTGGCAAGCCGCGTCAGCAGGTCGGCGTCGGCGGTCGGGTCTCCCGTCAGCGGGACCGGCGGCTCAGGCGCATCGTCGATGGGGTCTCCGTTCTCGTCAAGCATCTTCTCGCCCGGCTTGTAGATGCGCGGCCCCTGTCCCTGTCCCGCGCCGCTCGCGTCGTAGAGGTACTTCTGTTTCTTCGTCTGCAACTGAATCATGCCCTCTGCCGGGTCGATGACCGCCTCGGTGTCGTAGTAGGGCCAGTAGTGGTGCGCGAACAGCGTCGACATGCCCATCGGCGACCACTCGCGCCCGGTGACAAAGCCCTTGATGTCCCAGCACGCCAGGTTGATGAACTCTCCCCGCTTGCGACCATCGGCACGCTGCGCCGGGTCGTAGTATTGGTCGCGGCAGACGATGACGAAGTGGGTCGGGAAGCGCAGTCGCGGGTGAACGTGCATCCACGACTGAGCCGTGTAGTAGATGCTCAGATTCAGCTTGCGGCGCTGTGTCCCGACGTATCCGAACAGCCGCGACGTGGTCAGCCCGTACAGCGCGGAGTCGAACCACTGCGGAGCTTCGTCGATGAAGATACGAGCGTTGCGCGGGAGCGCCTTGACGGTCAGCCAGTCAGCAGGGGTGAGGTCAGTCGACCACCTGTCGCGCTTCTCCGGATTGGGCTCCCGGCCGTCCATGATGTACCAGCCGGGGAACGTCAGTATCGGGTCGCCGCGGGCGTGGGCCATGAGCGCATAGGCACACATGGCCAGCGACTTCCCCGACCCCTCGGGACCGACGAACGCCGTGACCGAGCCGCGTACGTCCACTATTGATTGCCCTCCCCCTCCCGGCCTTTGCCCTGGTAGCGCATGTGCCGAGCGCTCGGATTGAGGTCAGTGGCGATGATGCCGGTGTGCGCCTGGAGGAACTCCAGCCGCGACCGCCCTCCGACAGACGGCGATGCCGCGAGCCAGTTCAACATCATTTCGATATGCGCTTCCATGTGGAACTTCTCGCACTTGTAGATGTAGGTGATGACCGCGTTCCGCTGGTTGTCGTCGCGGAACACCGTCCGCATGAGCAAGTCCTCGTAGGTCTTGCCGATGTGGAGGAGCTCGCGCGACGCGCTCGGCGACTCTCCAGCCTGGAACGTGCGTTCGATGTCCGACAGAGAGTCGCCGTTGAAGGGCGTCTCCATGCCCGCGTTGTGACCGTTGCGCTTGTTGCGTGTGAGTGCCGGCATTACTTCATCACCTCTGCGAACATGAGGAATACCAGCAGCGCGAGGATGCCGAGCGCCCCGAGCCACATACCCGCCTGGAGCTTCTCCAGCATCGTCCTGACCTGGCCGAAGATAGGCTGCATCTGCGGCCAGTTACGCGCCTGGTACAAGTCCTCGGGCAACTCGCCCAGCACCTTCGGCGGCAGTGTGACCGCCTGCAGCACACCCTCGGCGTCGGGATAGCACAGATGCACGAGGGTGCTCTTGTACTCCAGCGGCTCGCCGGGAGGATTCTCGCGCCACGTA
>Ga0172380_10007084_pt1 | contig 12749 bp, 12 predicted proteins | sample Leawe162metaG_FD_119747 | JGI IMG/M metagenome (GOLD analysis project Ga0172380, IMG submission 119747) | Leachate microbial communities from a municipal landfill in Southern Ontario, Canada - Leachate well 162 metaG | ecosystem: Engineered > Solid waste > Landfill > Unclassified | place...
TAATCTCATCGAGAATTATTAACAGGGGATTTACAACCTTTTCAATTTTACTCAGAATCTCTTTTAATGGCGTGTATTCAAAATCCTTCATAAAGCCTATCATTCCCTGTGATATGCCTTCCTTTTTATCCCTGCTCTGAAAATACTTTTCGAAATCGAACTTATGCAATGAAATTAAACTTATCCCGTTTTCTTTTGCAAGAAACAGTATCTCCTTCATCCTTGGTTCTGGTTTCATATTCTTCATGAATATGATTTTTGTCAAATCTTTTGGATTTGATTTAAGAGTCTCGAGTATGGGATTTTTTCCAATTATAATCATTTTGTTTCCATTTAATACTGATACCAGAATGTGACTCTGCCAACTAAGTCGTTCGGTCTTGAAATGTTTGCACTGCTTTTATCTTCGTATGTGTTCAGCCATATATTCGGCATAATATGAAATCCTTTAAAGGGTATAAAATCGACTCCGGCAACTAAAAAGTTTTCCTTGAATCCTAAGGTACCGTTATTGCTGTCAGGATCAAAATAATCGTACCTTCCAAATACATTCAGGACTTCAGCCTTTTCAGCATCACTCTTCTTTAATATGTTTACTTTTCCGCTAAATGTAAATCCTATCGGGTTCTGAGGTAATGATAGATTTACTGAATTATTTCTGTTCTGGAAAAAAGGTTCAAATATAAATGTGTAATCATTAGTCTTGTAAGCTATTACGCTCTTAGCAGTGAATCTGTATTGTTCATTAAAGCTGTTCTGGTAATCGAAGTAAGCTTCAATGACAAAGGAATTAAGAAACTTTGCGAATACAGAGCCGTAAAATTTAGGAAACTTGGATACTTCAGCGCTCGAACCTTTTCCGTTACCATACATGATTGTGTATCCGTATTTCCCTTCTTTATCAAATTTTCCTTTTAGCATCGCTCCAATTTCAAGTGCAGTTCCTATCTTGTTCTTGTCTGCTATCGTTTTTTCAAGGCTCCTGTATCCGTACATTGCTTCTGACGTGCCCCAGACAAAAGTTGGTGCGGGCATAAGTCCAAATACAATGCTTGAGTTTGGGACTACATTCTTCCATTCGAATTGTGCATCGTAAACCATAAAGCTCATTTTATTATCGATTTTTGTAACATCGTTTAATTCGATACCAAAGTTGCCCGTGAAGTCCTCATTAAAATTATGTTCATAATGTAGTCTTGCCCTTCTGACAGTTACTCCCTGTGTCTTGTCGTTGTAAGATGAGTACTGATTCGATGCATTTGAGGAATCTCCGTTAAACTTGTAAAAAAAGTCACCAAAAAGTACTCCAATGAATTTTCCTTTTGGTTTTTCCTGTGCAAAAACATCTATGGAAATTAAAATTAAAATAAACAGTAAAATATTCTTCAATGAATCTCCTTTATTATAAAAATCCCCTTCCGATTGTTCGAAAGGGGATTAAAATTATATTATTTAAACTTAATTAATACCATGCTATTTTGTTGCCTTTCTCGGTTGCAATCTTGTCCCATTGTGGAATTGTTTCATTCAAAAATACCGATTTTGCTTTATTCAAGCTATCCATATTTAAACCGATATAAGTTTGTGCTTTAAGTTTTGTTGAAATATCGGGTAATGCAATTGGTAGTCCGACATTAAGCTTTGTCAGCAGTATAGCAAGTTGTGTTCTGGCTTCTTGTCCTTTATGTATTGCATTCGCAAGCACTCTTGCCGATTCAAGTGGGGCATGAAATGCAGCGCCATGCGAAGCTGCTACATAATCCCATCTCCATTGTGCCTGCCTGATAAGTTGAAGTATCGGTTTCATTTGTTCTTCAGTTGCACCAGCATCCCAGGCTATTTTTGCTTCAATATGTGCTTTTGCTATAACATTGGTTGCAGTTTCACTAAGTTCGAATATCTTATCCTGTCTTTCGTAAACATTATTTCTGAGCGTTGTTTCACTTTCCCTGTGGCATACCTGACAAGAGTTTGCAATGTTGTTTAACGGACTCTGTATATGATGGTCAGTGAATTTCACACCGCCTTCACTCTTGTATGGCATGTGACAGTCAGCACATGAAAGCCCGCGCTGTGAATGAATACCCATTTTAAAAACTTCAAAATCCGGATGCTGTGCTTTTAACATTGGTGCTCTGCTTATTTTATGCACCCAGTCAACATGCTCAACTTTGTCATAGTATTTTTCCATGTCTTCAACAGTGAAACCGTCGTCCCATGGGAATGTAAGATATTTCTCTTCTTTGCCTTTAAAATAATATTCAACGTGGCATTGTGCACAAACAAGTGAACGCATTTCTTGATGTGTCGCGTTGTTAATGTCCTTACCCTGTCTTTGAAATGCTTCAACTAGTGCGGGTCTTGAAATCTTTAGGTTCATTGTTTTATTATCATGACAATCCTGACAGCCAATAGCATTTACAACTTCAGAACCGAGTTCTTTCCATGGCTTCTTGTAGTATTCTGCTATACCGAGTTGATTCATCAATCGCGGGACATCCGTACTCTTGCATGTCCAGCATGTTGCAGGCTGGGGAACATCAGTCCGTAATGTATTTCTGATATCCTTTACAGCGAGATAATGTCCTCGGCCTTGATTATAATCTCTTGAAAAAGCATATCCTGCCCAAAGTATTACCAAATCAGGATATCTTTCAAGCATATCAACTCTAGCCGAACCTCCGTGTTTGCTCGCAAATGATGTGTCTAAAGTTTGCACATAAGTCTCGAATTCTCTCGGATAATTTTCTCCCCATATTTCATTTCTCGGTTCCCAGTCTTTTATTGGTTTTACATTCTGGATTATCTGATTGGTTTCCGTTCTTCTTTCAATAATCGAACTTCCCAGCAGTCCGACAAGAAATACAGCTAATATAGTGGCTCCGTATAATACCCATCCAAGCCACGGTTTTTCTTTGATTTTTTCTGCAAGTTTCATAATCTTATGTGTATTTTGTATTATTTTGAATTATCTGTTTCTTTGATAAGTGCTTTATTCAGCCAGTCAGGAACTATTGGTGATAATCCCGGTACCCGTGCATACGGAAATGATGACAAACTGCTTACTGTTCCATGAGGTACTTCCTGATGACAGCTCCAGCAGACATCTTTGTCTTCAGCAACTATGTATGTTTTATTTCTTTGTGCAGAGTGCATATACCCAAGCAATCCCTGATGACATCGTTCGCAATTTTCCTGAACAACATCTCTGCCTGCATCTTTTATCTTAATTACTTGCGGCTCCAACCTGAATGTAAACATTGTTGAATGCCTTAAACCATCGGTTGCTTTGAACATGTATTTACGTATGATATTATCCTGCGGGACGTGGCAGTCATTGCAAGTCGCAACCCTCGCATGTGAGCTATGCTGCCATGAAGCATATTGAGGAAACATAACATGGCAGTTAATGCATGTTTCGGGTTTATCGGACAAGTATGATGTACCGTTAGCAATATGGAATGTCAAAAATCCAAGCCCGGTTAGTAGTCCAAGAGCTACAATAACCGGTAACTTCCAGTTATCAGGAGGTGAAAACTTATTTATTGTGGTTTTTATATTGTTCATATATAAAAGACTAAATAGTCTGATACAAATATAAACTTATTATAACCAAAATAAAATCTATATTCTTTTGACAAAAATATATGTTCCATAAATACATTTATAATAAAGTGAAGTATGCTTAAATTAAATTATGGAAACTATTGAAGATACCGGCTATTCTTTTGAAAAATATTTCCCTGATTATAAGATTGATAAGGGCACTCTGTATGTAGTATCTACACCAATCGGTAATCTTGAAGATATTTCAATGAGAGCTGTCTTTGTGCTTAAGAATGTGGATATGATTGCTTGCGAGGATACTCGTGTTACTTCTGTTTTGCTCAAAAGATATAATATTTCCAACAGACTTATAAGTTATTATTCTCAGGTGGAAAACAAGAAAACGGAGTATCTGATGGATGAACTAAAATCTGGCAAATCTGTTGCACTCGTAAGTGATTCGGGAACCCCTGCAATTTCGGATCCTGGAAGTATTATAATATCTAAATGCGTAACGAATGATATAAAAGTTGTTTCTGTACCGGGTGCGAATGCACTCATTCACGCTCTTGTTCTCTCAGGTTTTGAGAATAAAAAGTTTTATTTTCAGGGTTTCCTTCCTCAAAAGGGAAAAGAGAATGTTTTAAAGTCCCTCGCGGATATAAAGATGCCTGTCATTATATATGAATCAAAGTACAGGGTTAAAAAGACGCTGGCAGAGCTAAATAAGTTTTTTCCGGGTAAGAATGTTTCGGTCTCCAGAGAAATGACAAAGGTACATGAATCGGTTTACAGGAATCGAATTGACCAGATGGTGAAAGATTTGTCGCGTATTAAGGAAAAGGGAGAGTTTGTAATTGTAATTGATAATTCATAATTGAAGTATAATATATGATTAGTGAAGAAATTAGAGTAAGGTATGCTCCTTCGCCTACGGGCTACATACATATTGGTAACTTGAGAACAGCTTTGTATAACTATCTGTTTGCAAAGCATACAGGCGGTAAGTTTATACTTAGAATTGAAGATACGGACCAGGCTCGAAAAGTAGAAGGGGCGGTTGATAACTTAATCAACACTCTTATATGGGCTGGTCTCGATTATGATGAAGGTCCGTTTAAGGAAGGGGAGAATGGTCCATACTACCAGTCGAAAAGGCTTGATATATACAATCAGCATATCAAACAACTGATAGAAAACAAAAAAGCATATTATTGCTTCTGTTCAGCTGAGAGACTTACTGCTTTAAGAGAAGAACAGCAGAAACAGAAACTGAATCAGACAAAGTATGATAAGCATTGCTTGAGTTTGACAGTAGATGAAATTAATAAAAAATTGCAGGAAGGGATTCCGCATGTTATAAGGCTAAATGTTGAAGCAGGCAGAAAGATTAAATTCAGAGATTACATTCGTGAAGATGTAGAGTTTGCAAGCGAAATAATAGATGACCAGATATTATTGAAATCCGACGGTTATCCAACCTACCATCTTGCAAACGTTATTGATGACCATTTGATGAAAGTAACTCATGTCATACGCGGTGAAGAATGGCTTCCGTCAACACCAAAGCATGTGCTTCTTTATGAGGCATTCGGCTGGGAAATACCTGTCTTTGCACATTTACCTTTACTTTTAAACCCTGACAGGTCAAAACTTAGCAAGCGTCAGGGCGATGTCGCGGTTGAAGATTACAGACAGAAAGGATATCTTAAAGAGGCTTTGATTAATTTTATTGCACTGCTTGGATGGACGGCTGGCGATGACAGGGAGTTCTATTATATTAATGAATTAATTAACAGTTTCTCGCTTGATAGAGTAAATAAATCAGGAGCTGTTTTCGATGTAGAAAAACTAAACTGGCTTAACGCCGAGCATCTGAGAAAGAAATCTGATGAAGATCTCGTTGCTATGCTAAGAGAAGATCTAAGTATATCAAAATATTCAGGTATGGAATTTACAGATGAGTATCTTGTTAAAGTAATTCATGCAATGAAAGAGAGGGTCTCGTTCGTAAAGGAATTTTATGAAAAAGGTTACTATTTCTTTGAGGAACCTGTTGAATATGATGAGGCTGCATTAAAGAAAAGATGGAAACCTGAATCTCCGGAAATACTGAGAAAATATTCAGAAAAGATTAGCAATTATGCAAATCCGGGGAAAGAGAATTATGAAACTGCATTGAAAGAAACTGCAGCCGATATGAATACCGGCAGCGGAAACGTTATTCATCCTCTGAGACTGGCTGTCTCAGGTACGAGCGGCGGACCCGGAATATTTGATATACTCGATATTATTGGAAAGGATAAGACATTAAATCGAATTGCCAGAATTCTGGAAACTATAAAATAATTTGGATTGATAAGTTTGGAGAAAAATTGAATTTTATATTAATAAAGTAATCAAATTAAATAATAATGGAAGAAAACTCAAATACTACGTCGAATTTTATTCGTGAGTTTATAAACGACGATCTTAAGGAAAATAAAAATAACGGTAAAGTTCACACACGTTTCCCGCCGGAGCCAAATGGATATCTGCACATTGGTCATGCAAAATCAATTTGTCTGAACTTTGGTATAGCACGAGATTATAAAGGTCTTTGTAACCTGCGATTTGATGATACAAATCCTGTAAAGGAAGATGTCGAGTATGTTGATTCCATTATCGAGGATGTTAAGTGGCTTGGCTTTGACTGGGATGACCGGATGTACTATGCCTCTGATTATTTCGATAAAATGTACGATTTCGCTGTGCAGATGATAAAAGACGGTAATGCATACGTTGATTCATCTACCTCGGGTGAAATTAAAAACCAGAAAGGTACGCCATCTGAACCTGGAATAAATTCACCTTATAGGAGCCGTTCTGTTGAAGAGAACCTTAGAATGTTTGAAGAAATGAAAGCAGGGAAATTTGAGGATGGCGAGCATATACTTCGAGCGAAAATTGATATGTCTTCACCCAATATGCATATGCGCGACCCCGTCGTTTACAGAATAAAGAAAGCAACTCATCATAATACCGGTGATAAATGGTGCATCTATCCGATGTACGACTATGCTCATCCTATATCCGACTGGATTGAAGGAATTACGCATTCGCTTTGCACACTTGAATTTGAAGTTCACCGGCCCCTTTACGATTGGTTTCTTAAGTCGTTAAATCTGGAGAACTTGCCGAGACAGATTGAATTTGCAAGATTAAATCTGTCATATACTATAATGAGCAAACGAAAACTTCTCGAGCTTGTTCAGGAAAATCGTGTTTCCGGATGGGATGACCCAAGAATGCCGACTATTTGCGGCTTGCGCAGAAGAGGATATACACCTGAATCAATTAGAAGTTTTTCTGATAAAATTGGTGTAGCAAAGCGTGACGCTTTAACAGATGTTGCACTTCTTGAACATAGTGTTAGGGATGACCTTAATAAACGTGCTCCTCGTGTAATGGCTGTACTGAATCCATTGAAGGTAGTTATCACAAATTATCCGGAAGATAAACTTGAAGAAATGACTACCGTGAATAATCCTGAGGATGAATCAATGGGCTCAAGGATAATTCCATTCTCACGAGAAATATATATTGAGCAGGATGATTTTCAGGAAATACCGCATAAGAAATTTCACAGGCTTTATCCCGGAAATGAAGTAAGATTGAAATCTGCGTACATTATAAAATGCAACAATGTAATAAAGAATGAGAAAGGGGATATTACTGAACTGCACTGCACCTACGACCCTGAAACAAAAAGCGGTTCGGGAAGTACGAGAAGCGTTAAAGGTACTATTCACTGGGTGTCTGTTCCTCATGCGATTAAAGCTGAAGTGAGACTTTACGATAGATTATTTACTGTGGAGAACCCGGCAGGTGATGAAGATAAGGATTTCAGGGAATTTCTCAATCCTCATTCCTTAGATATAAATAGCAATTGTTTCGTTGAACCCGAACTATCAAAAGCAAAAGCAGGTGATAAGTACCAGTTCACAAGATTAGGGTATTTTTGTGTTGACCCGCTTTCTTCAATAGATAAACTCGTATTTAACAGAACTGTACCTTTGAAAGATTCCTGGTCGAAAGTAGGAAAGTAGAAAAACTATTTAAAGTTTAAATATTCAAACCCTGAGCTTTAAGACTCAGGGTTTTATATTAAAAGACGTAAATTTATTCAGAATAAATTTATTACGAACAAAACTAATTTATCTTATTTTCTTTTTGTGTCTGTTCTTTCTTAATCTTTTCTTCCTCTTATGAGTAGACATTTTTGCCCTTTTCCTCTTTTTACCGCAAGGCATTAAATTTTGCTCCTTTCAATTTAATTATTTAGTTAAACTTTCCTGTACAATTGTCTTAAACTCTTTTGATACTTTGAATTTCGGTATGAACCTCTTCCCAAGCTGAATCGTTTCTCCTGTCTTGGGGTTTCTTGCTTTCATTGGTTCACGGACTACATTTTTAAAAGTTCCAAACCCGCGAATCTCAACGCTCTCATTTTTACTAAGACTGTCAATCACTACGCTGATGAATCCTTCAATTACTATCTCTGCTTCTTTCTTGCTGATTCCGGTTGCATCCGAAATCTGCGAAGCTATCTGCGCTCTTGTCATATTCGGTTACCTTTCAAATTTATATTGCAAAACAGGTTTGTTAAGGAATTCGTTGTAAACTTCTTCCTTTAATAATTTTATCTGATTGTTTGTCATGTTTTCAATTACATAATCAAAAATGTTCATGCGCCTCTTTTCCTTTACAATTGCCGGCTCGCCTTCTATCTTTGCTATCTCTCCAGCTATTCTAATAGCATCTTCGTACGTACCGATAGAATCTACAAGCCTCAAATCCTTTGCCTGTCTTCCTGTATAGACTCTTCCGCTTGCTATACTGCGGAGTTCATCTTTGTCAATCTTTCTTTCTTTTGAAACTACATCCAGAAACTGTTCGTAACTGTCATCAACTATCTCCTGAAAATATTCTCTGTCCTTTTCATTCACATCCCTTAACGGATTTCCGGAATCTTTCAGATCGCCGCTCTTATAAGTAACATCCTTGATGCCTATCTTATCAGCAAGTTCCTTAAAGTTTGCAATGGAAATTATTACTCCAATACTGCCGGTTAGAGTGCCGGGATTCGATACAATAACATTTCCTCCGCATGCAACGTAATAACCGCCGCTTGCTGCAATCGAACCGAATGAAACTATTACAGGTTTACCCGAATCACGCGTCTTCTTTACCTCTTCATACATTTCCTGCGATGCAGCCACTCCGCCGCCTGGAGAATTAACGTGCAGCACAATCGCTTTAATGCTTTTGTCTTCACGGTATTTCTTGAACTGCCGGACTATAGGTGCTGAATCAATTATTGTAAAGTCAAGCTCTACAACAGCAATCTTTTCCCTGCCTGAACGGATTTCTTCATATTCAAAATTCTTGTCTCCGGTCTTTAAAAGCGCCATCGAAAATATTATTATCGATGTACCGGTAAAAATCAAAGCAATAACTAAAATACTAATAAATATTCCCCAAAACCATCGTGCACCGCTTTTATTGTTTCCGTTGCTCATTGTTTATTATTGCAGCGCATTTTTCTTCTGCTGTGCATCATTCGATTTAGCTTCGTCTCCTAAAGCATCGTATGCATTCACCAATATCTCGTACGTATCTTTTAGTAAATCTTTGCTCTTTGATGTTGAGGTTAGCTGTTCCATGTATTTTACACATTCTTTTAGGAGCGGCTCATATTCTGACTTTGGTTTGTTGTCAGTTGCTTTTTTTACTGCCATCTGATAGTTTGCAAATCCGCAGTTGAAAAGTGAACTTTCATAGTATATGTTATCCTTTGGAAGATATGGTATTGTGATTATTCTCTGAAATACTGATAAAGCATTTTCATAATCTTCTGCCTGTCTTAACTTAAGACCGTTTTGATACATAAGCTTGCCGATCTGAATAGCATCATCTTTGCTTTGTGATTTGTCAAGTATGCTCTGGTAAATACCGAGTGCTTTGTCAGTTTCTCCCATGTAGTTGTAAGAATCTGCCATTAACTGAAAAGCAGCTATACTATCAGGAATAATACCGCTTGCTGCCGTCAAATATTTTATTGCTTCCTTAAAATGATTGTTCGCTCCCTCAGTGTTTTTCTTCCCGAGTTCTTTTGTACCGCTGTTAAAAGCATTAATTCCTGCATTATACTTGTCAATCCAATAATTCTTTATCAGGTTGTTGTAATCCGCGGATAGTGCAGTTGCTTGTTTAAATGCATTTGCACCTTCTTTAAAATTACCAAGTTCAGTTTGTGCATATCCGAGCATGTACCATGCTTCGGCATCTGTTTTATCGATTGCAAGACCCTTTGTTAATTCAGCTGCTGCCTTTTCCCAGTTCTTTTGCTGGTAAGCAAGCTTGCCTGTTGTTGTTTCAGCCGGAGAACATCCTCCTAAATAAAATGACATTGCTCCAAGTAGTATAAAAGATACTAATAAAACTTTTAATGATTTCATAAAAATTTTGCTCCGAATAAAATTTTAGATTTATTTAATGTCTTTAAATATAAGCAAATTATGACACTTATTCAATTTAGAAAATATTCTCTTTTTTTCTTGAGTTTTTATATTAACATGAAAAAATACCTCAATAAGCCTGATACTAAATACAAAATATAAGAATTTTGATAAATATACTTTCTAAATACGGTTTAGAAGTACAATTTAATTCATTTCGTTGTTATAAGTAAGAATTATACAAGATAAAGGCGGGCTATTTGAAATCCATATAGTTTTAATATGAAATCCATATAGTTTTTATATGAAGTCCATATAGTTTTTATATAAAGTCCATATAGTTTTTATATGAAGTCCATATAGTTTTAATATGAAATCCATATACTTTTTATAACAAATACCCTTTTAATTCATTGTAAAAAGTTATAACTATCATGAAAATATATACGTACTACGCAGATTTAGTAAAATCAATATTAATAAATATAAAGGAATTTATTCTTTTAATTATAATACTGTGATTGTTTTTTAAACGGACAGATGTAGTATTACTTCAATTAAGAATTAGATAAAAATAAATAATACATATAGTGTTCTCATGTATAAAATGATAACTTTCTAATCTGTATTTTGGTTGTAAAATGATAGTTTATTTTTTATCAAAATAACTGGAATTGAAAATTTTTATAGTGTTATTCCAAGCTCAATTAAATATCTATTGTTCTCGCTATTTATTTCTAAATTGTAATTACTAATCCCAAATAATAAATCAAGACGACGCTTAATGGATTGTAAATTGACGCTGCTTACGGTCTCTTTCTTGTTTTCCTTAACATAACTCATTACTTCGAATGATAAATTATTTCCCGTTACCTTTAGGTTTATCTTGATTCCGGGAGTTCGTGGGAAAGAATCTGTGAAAGTGAAAACATATTCTAAAATGGGCATAAATATCATCGGAGGAACCATTAATCCTGATGTATCTTCCGTTGCATCAAAACTAATGAAATCAGGGTTATACCTGACGCGTTGAAGGTTTAAATAATTATTGATATTGTCTATCTCATCTTCGAGGAATACTTTTTCTGTGGTTGTTTCATAAAGCATATAACTCATTATCTCGGAAAGGTTTTCAATGCTGTATATTGCTTTTTCTGGTTTATGCTCAATCAGGGTTCTTATACTGGTTAATGTGTTAAAAAGAAACTGTGGATTAATCTGAGATCTGAGCAAAGCAAGTTCACCCATTACTAACTGTTTCTCCATTTCTTTTTGCTTCATTACGTTATCGTACCACAGCAAGGCAATCTTCATAAGAGCACCCGACATTGCAAAGAGAAAATTAGTTTCAAGAAAACTTATACAGTATTTTGTGAATTCAAGAAGGAATGCACTCCCGTTCAGATCGAATACTTCCTTAGCAAGCAATAGAACATATATGTACGCAATCGGGACAGTAATGAAAATGACAACCAATAATCCGACAATGATTAAAGTTCTGATGCTTTTTTTATTCAAATGCTGTTTCCTAATAAAGAAATAGAACGAATAAAACAGCAAAAAGAATGAGATAATATATATTATATAATCAACGGCTATAATACCATAGGTAAGTTTACCAAATAAAGGTATAGTCTGTAGCCCGACGAGTAACAGCATCGTAAACCAGTAGATTGTATGAATTAGTATTATATGTTTTTTTTGCACCTGATATCTCTTAAATTTTCTTTCCTGTTAGTGAAATTATCTTAAAGAAATTATCCTTGTATTTATTTCCAATAGGTAATTCCTTGTTGGCAATCTTAACGTACTGTCCCTCTATAGATTCAACTTTACTCAATGAAACGAGATAAGATTTATGTATTCTTACAAACGCCGATTCAGGGAGTGTCTGCTCAATGTTTTTAAAACTTTGCAGAGTAATGATATTGCCGGTCTTCGTTTTTATGACTATATATTCACTCAATCCTTCTATGTACAGTATATCATCATAGTTGACCTTTACCATTTTATAATTCGACTTTACGAAGAAGTATTCTTTTTTGTTGATGCCTGTCTCAGGAGGACTTTGTTTCTCACTCTTTAGAATATAAACTTTATCCACGGCTTTCAGGAATCTTTCAAAGGAAAAAGGTTTAAGAAGATAATCTGTAACATCGAGGTCGAATGCATCGACAGCATAATTTCTGTAAGCTGTTGTCATAATAACTTTTGGTTTTTTCACAAGTGTTTTAAGCAGTTGCGTTCCTGAAATTCCCCCCATTTCAATATCAAGAAAAATTAAATCAACATTGTTTGATGCAAGGTATTCTATCACGCTTATACCGTCACTGAATGTCTTCTTCAGTTTCAGGAACGGTACCTGGGAAATATTATCCTTGATTATATCCAGAGCCAGAGGTTCGTCGTCAACGGCAATACAGTTTATTATCATTGGGTGATTAGATTAAGTTTTACCGAATAAGTATTTTTTCCATTCGTGATTTTCAGTTCGTATTTATTCTCAAAAAGTAAATCAAGCCTTCGCCTTATATTTACAAGACCAAATCCGCTGTTCTTGTTTTGTGCTTCAAAATTCTCTTTAGTGTAGTTGCTTATTTCAAAAAGTATGTTTGATTTCAATACGTCTATTTTAATCTTAATTCCAGGTGCAGGACAAAGTCTGTTTCCGTGCTTGAAAGCATTCTCAATAAATGGCATAAA
>Ga0172380_10007085_pt1 | contig 12747 bp, 8 predicted proteins | sample Leawe162metaG_FD_119747 | JGI IMG/M metagenome (GOLD analysis project Ga0172380, IMG submission 119747) | Leachate microbial communities from a municipal landfill in Southern Ontario, Canada - Leachate well 162 metaG | ecosystem: Engineered > Solid waste > Landfill > Unclassified | place...
CCGCCGGATGGACAAGTTCCTCGGCCGCAGCGATCAGATGGTCAAGATTCGCGGCGTAAATATTTACCCGATGGCGTGTCTGAGCGCCATCCGCAGCGACGCGCGCACGACCGGGGAGTGGATCTGCATTCCGCAGCGGATTGAGCAAAACGGGGTGTTGCGCGAAGAAATGCTGGTGAAAGTCGAGGTAAGCGCTGCTGCCGGGGCCTGGGACGGACTGCAGGAGCATCTCGAGCGCCGCCTGAAGGAAGATCTCGGGATCAAGGTGCCGGTTGTACTCGTCCCGGAGGGGCAACTCCCCGAAACCAATGTCGGCAAGGAAGGCAAGCCGCGGCGGTTGCTCGACCAGCGCCAAACCGTGATCCAACGGTAACGTGTTTTATTCACTGAACTTGCCGAAACGTGTGCGTTGGATGAACGCTTCCATAGCATGCCACGTACCTCGGCCATATCGATAAAAGGGCCTTCATCTTGAACGCATCGGAGCAATACCAGGATATCAGGGAAGCGGTACGCGATTTATGCGCCCAGTTCCCCTCGGAGTATTTTCGCAAAATCGACGATCAGCGCGCTTACCCGGAAGAGTTCGTCGCCGCCTTGACGAAGGCCGGCTGGCTTGCGGCCCTGATTCCCCTTGAATACGGAGGCTCGGGTCTGGGATTGACCGAAGCCTCGGTCATCATGGAGGAGATCAATCGAGCGGGCGGCAATTCAGGTGCTTGTCATGGCCAGATGTACAACATGGGGACATTGCTTCGCCATGGGTCGGATCAGCAAAAGCGCGAGTATTTGCCGAAGATTGCCAGCGGAGAATTGCGCCTGCAATCCATGGGCGTCACCGAGCCGACGACAGGCACTGACACCACCAAGATCAAGACAACGGCCATCCGGAAAGGCGACCGCTATGTGGTAAACGGCCAGAAGGTTTGGATCTCCCGCGTGCAGCACTCCGATCTCATGATCCTTCTCGCACGCACCACCCCCCTCTCCGCCGTCAAGAAAAAATCCGAGGGTATGTCGATTTTCCTGGTGGACCTGAAGGAGGCTGTTGGCAATGGAATGGTAATCCGGCCTATTCCCAACATGGTCAACCACGAGACTAACGAGTTGTTTTTCGACAACCTGGAAATTCCCGTGGAAAACCTCATCGGTGAGGAAGGCAAAGGTTTCAAATACATCCTCGACGGACTCAATGCCGAACGTACCCTGATTGCGGCCGAATGCATCGGCGATGGCTACTGGTTCATCGACAGGGTGGTGAAATACGCGGGGGAACGCGTAGTTTTCGATCGTCCGATCGGTCAGAACCAAGGCGTGCAATTTCCGATTGCCGAGGCCCATATCGAAGTCGAAGCGGCCAATTTGATGCGCTTCGAGGCGTGCCGGTTGTTCGATGCGCATCAACCTTGCGGCACCCAGGCCAATATGGCGAAATATCTCGCCGCCAAAGCTTCGTGGGAAGCCGCCAATGCCTGCCTGCAATTCCATGGTGGTTTCGGCTTTGCCTGCGAATACGACGTGGAACGCAAATTTCGCGAAACGCGCCTCTATCAGGTTGCGCCCATCTCGACGAACATGATTTTGTCTTACGTAGCCGAACACGTGCTTGGCTTGCCTCGTTCGTACTGAGGAATACGGAGAGGCTTCCCGGCATGCCTCTCCGCGCTAAAAAATCTTCTCTTTGGTTCGGAGGACTGCGCTGGTACATAGTCATCGAAATAATGATGGATAAAACCGTTGCCTCGTCATTCCGGCGCAAGCCGGAATGACGTATTTATCCATCAACGACCACTAGTGCCCGGTTTTGCATCTAGGGTGCTAGTACCCGGTTTTTGGTTGGGGCACTGGAAAACCGCCTCCGCTTTTTCTCACCTCAGCGGTTTAGGCGCAGCATGGCCTGGCCGACGAGCCTGAGCCATCAAGCGGGGCGGCTATAATGCCTTGGCAGAAAATAATTTTTTCCGACACGCGTCGGATATCAGAGGAGAAATTGCAATGATCCGCGACCAGGACACCATGAACTCACTGCTGGATACAGTCAGCCGTTTCGTGCGCGAGCGGCTTCGTCCGGCAGAGCAGATTGTCGCCGAGGCTGATGAGATACCCGCAGACATCGTCGCCGAGATGAAGGCCATGGGGCTGTTCGGCATGACCGTGCCGGAGGAGTATGGCGGCCTGGGCCTGACCATGGAGGAGGAATCCCTGGTCATCATCGAGATGGGTAAGACCTCCCCCGCCTTCCGCTCCCTGTTCGGTACCACGGTCGGCATCGGTTCGCAGGGCATCCTGATGGACGGCACGGCGGAGCAGAAGGCTAGCTATCTGCCGCGCCTGGCCCGCGGCGAGCTGGTCGCCTCTTTCGCCCTGACCGAACCGGAAACCGGATCGGATGCGGCATCCTTGCGCACAACGGCGATTCTCGATGGCGACCACTATGTGATCAATGGCACCAAACGCTTCATTACCAATGCGCCGTACGCCGGCATCTTCACGCTGATGGCGCGCACTGATCCGACGAACAAGGGCGCCGGCGGCGTCTCCGCCTTCATCGTCGAGGCCAATACTCCCGGCCTTTCGTTGGGCAAGCGCGACAAGAAAATGGGCCAGCGCGGCGCGCTGACCAGCGACGTGATTTTCGAGAACTGCCGCGTGCCTGCGAAGAACATCATCGGCGGAAAACCGAATGTGGGTTTCAAGACGGCGATGAAAGTGCTGGAGAAGGGGCGCATCCACATCGCTGCCCTGTGCGTCGGTGCGGCCGAGCGCATGCTCGACGATGCCCTGCGCTATGCCGTGGAGCGCAAGCAGTTCGGCCAACCTATCGCCGAGTTCCAGTTGATTCAGGCCATGCTCGCCGACAGCAAGGCTGAAGTGTATGCCGCGCATTGCATGACGCTCGATGCCGCACGGCGCCGCGACAACGGCAAGAATGTCAGCACCGAGGCTTCCTGCGCCAAGATGTTCGCTTCCGAGATGTGCTGCCGCGTCGCCGACCGCGCTGTGCAGATCTTCGGCGGCGCCGGCTATATGGCGGATTACGGCATCGAACGCTTCTACCGGGACGTGCGCCTGTTTCGCATCTATGAAGGCACGACCCAGATCCAGCAGGTCATCATTGCCCGCAACATGGCTCGGGAAGTGACGCAATAGTCCGGAGCGGTCCGGAGCGGCTCCTGCACAATGTCAGATTGACACGGGCTTCAATGGGAAATGTGGGAAACACATACCTTGCCGAACTGGGCGCCGCTCCTGACATGGGCTAGCGCTTCTTTCAGCTCCTCGAACGGGTAAACGCGGTCGATAACCGGTTTTACCCGGTGCATTTCCATAGCGCGCAGCATTGCCTCGAAACCGTCCCGGTGTCCCACGGTAACGCCCTGGAGCCGTATCTGCCGTGCGATGACCGGACCCAGAGAGGCCGCCATCGAACTCCCCGAGAGCATCCCGATCATCGCTATCGTGCCGCCCGCGCGGATGCAACGTAAGGACTGGGGCAGCGTTTTTTCCCCGCCGAGTTCGACAATGAGGTCATAGCCGCGGCCTCCCGTAATTTCGCGTGTTGCTTTCGCCCATTCGGGGACGGTACGGTAGTTGATGGTGGCGTCGGCACCGAGTGCCTTGACGCGCTCGATGCGTTCTTCGCTGGAAGAGATCACGGTGACATGGGCGCCGAGCAGCTTGGCGAAGGCCACCGCGAACAACGCGACGCCGCCGCAACCCTGCACCAGCACATGGTCGCCGGGCCGGCTGGGGGAGCCGACCGTCAGTGCGCTCCACGCCGTCAGCGCGGCGCACGGCAAGGTCGCCGCTTCGGTGTCGTTCAGGTAAGCGGGAACTTTGACCATTCCTTCTTCGGACAAGCACATGCATTCCGCGAGAGTGCCGTCGATCGGCCCACCCAGCGTTTGGGCCAGGCGCTGCAGATCGGGCTCGCCGCCGATCCAGTTCTGGAACAAGGTCGGACATGCCCGATCGCCGAGGCAGAAGCGGCGCACTCCCGGTCCGACCGCGACCACCTCGCCGACCCCATCCGACAAGGGGATCAATGGCAGCGTACCGGCTTGACTGCCGTATCCCCCATCGATAACGACCAGGTCGCGAAAGTTGATGGATGAGGCTTTCATACGCAGCAACACCTGGCCGGGTCCCGGCTCGGGGCTGGGGCGGGCGGATAGCTTCAGATGATCCATGCCCCAATCATTTTCGAGCTGAAAAACGCGCATTACAATTCCTCTCCCGTGGCTATCACTGAAGCCTCACCCATGCAGTAATTCGTCAATGTCGGCAGTTGGCCGATTCAAAATCAGTGCGCTGTTGGAGTAGATCGGTTCAATTGGGCTCGCATCGAAGCGGCCGATTTCCAGACAGGAATCGGATTTCAGCCGCCATCGGTTTTTGCGGTACGACACTTGATCATGCGCAACGGGGTGTACTCGATGACGACGGAGCCGTCCTGCTTGACCACGCGGTTGCGTGTGCGGACCAGTCCACGGCCGGGCCGGCTGTTGGAGAGGCGCGCCTCGATGACTTCGCATTCGACGTGAACAGTGTCGCCCGCGAAAACCGGCCCCTTGACGCTTAGTTCCATTCCCAGAAACGCAGCGCCGGTTGTCTGTAGTGTTGCCTGTACCAGCAAGCCTTCGGCGAAGCAATAGACCAGCGATCCCGGCGCGAGTCGTCCTTTGATATCCGACTCGTTCTTGAGATACTCGATGTTGGTGAACAACACCTCGGTCATCCCGATGGTGTTGATGAAAGTGACAATGTCGATTTCCGTGATAGTCCGGCCGACGGTCTTGAACTGTCTTCCAACAGGCAAGTCTTCGAAATATAAACCGAGTCCGAGTGTTTCCATGATCACCCTAGGGGTTGTGCGGCAGGAGCGCAGAAGACGATGCACCCTGTGTGGCGCTGCGTCGCCCCTTCCTGGTTATAAAAATGAACGACATGACGTATATTGCCCCGCCATCAAGATGGCCAAGGATCTGGCTAGATTCAGCTCGAATGTTCCACTAATACAATCCGTCTGGCAACTTTAATGCCCTGAACTAATATGAACTAGCGGTCAGTCATGCGAAAGTTGATAGATAAATATGTCATCCCGGCGCAAGCCGGGATGACGAGGATAACGGTTTTATCCATCATTATTTCGATGACTATGTCTAATCGTTTTCCCGTTTGAACCAGATTGCCAGATGCTCGTCCATTTCCACATACCGGCCCGGCGGAACGGGAAGCGTGGTCATCGGATGTTCTATCAGGGCCGGTCCATCGATCCGGTTCCCCGGCTCCATGAGTTCCATATTCCAGACATCGCTCATTACCCAATGTCCGTCCCAATAGGCTTCTCTTTCCCCCTTCTTGGCCGCCTTTGCTGGCGCTTTATCCTTAAGCGGGTACTTGATCAGCTTCGGCTTGATCTTCGGCACCACGGCTTCGAGATACACGCTGGTAATCAGGTAGCCCGCCTCCGGGAAACGGGAAGCAGTAGGATAAATCCGCGTATAGGTTTTCTCGAAGGAACTGCAGATCATTTCCACATCTTCGATGCTTTCTACGGTCCCCCTCTCGACCGGCGCTTCCCAACTGGAGAAGAGCTGTCCCACATATCTGGCAGCGATGCCATAGCGGAAACTCACTTTATCCTTGGAGAAGCCTTCCTGCTCCAGTTCCCTATAGGCTTGCGCCTCAAGCACCCGCCACGCCTCCGTCATCGGCTTGCAGATATCCAGCTTTTGTTCGGTCGACAGCGACGGGAGAATGGAACACGTCAGACTCTTTTCATAGCGATGATAGTACTCCGCTGCGGCAATGCCAAAGGCGGAGAACGCCGCAGCCCAAGGAACGGTAAACATCCCGCCCAGCCTCAAGCCTTGTTCGATACCCCACAGATGCAATGGCCCGCTGCCGCCGTAGACCAGCATGGTGAATTCCGACGGATCCATTCCTCTGGATAACAGGGTGTCATTGACATGGTCCTGCAGACCGGCATGCATTAGGTCCAGCACCCCGGCACACGCCTCGTAGACATCCATGCCCAGCGGTTTCGCCAATCTTTCTTCCAGCGCCTTCAATGCTTTTTGTCTGTCGAGCTTAACCCGCCCTCCCAGGAAGTTATCGGGAGAAAGATAGCCGAGCACGACGTTGATGTCGCTCAGCGTAATCTCGGGATAGTCGAGGCAGATGCCCAGCCGCGAACCGGCACATTCGGGCCCCAGGATAACCCGCTTCGCTTCGGGGTCCACATGGATCGCCGTGCCGGTGCCATTGCCGATGGAATCGGTAGCCAGCATGGTCATGTTCAGCCGATGGCCGGCGAAATTGGGTTCCCTGTTGAGACTCTGCTGCCCGCCGACAATCACCCCGGCTTCAAAGCTGGTGCCGCCCAGATCGGTGCACAGCAGATTCTGTATGCCTTTCAGATCGGCCATCACCTTGCCGCCGAGCATCCCCCCGGTGGGTCCCGAAACGATGCTTTCATACAGACGCGGGTAACGAATATTGGCCACACCGCCAAATGCCAGCAGGGTTTGGAGATCGAACTTGTAGCCATCGGCCTTCGCCGCATCTTCCACATTCTTCAATCTTGCTCTTGCACCCTCGCAGGCGAAACACTCGACCAGAACAGTCTTGATCCTCGCGCTTTCCTTGATCATAGGGCAGATATCACTGGAGATGATCACATTGATATCGGCGCCACGCTTCTTGATGACCTCGCGCGCAATTTCGGCCGCGCGCTTTTCATGCGCCGGGTTGGCGTAGGAGCAAAGGAAACAGATGCCGATAACTTCCACTCCGTTATCCAGAAGCCGCTCCACCCCTTTGCGCACATCCTCATCATGCATCGGAATGATCACATGGCCGGCATCATGATGACTGCCCGGCGGGAAGTAATTGCCGCCGGAGACGCGCTCGGTGACCTCGGCGATATTCAGCCGATCGATCATCGGCCGCGTATGTTGATGCAGTTGGAGTTTCCATTTTTCGGCTGGAGGACGTCCCAGCCAAGTCAGGGCCCTTTCCAGGAAGGGCGTGTCCGATTGCCCGCGCGTCACGAGCAAACCCGCTTTTTTCCCCGCGCCGGTGATCAGGATATTCAACATGATCGTGCCGGTATAAATCGAGGTATCCGTGTTCGAATGAATATCGCCGGATGTGAGTCCCAGCTGGGAAGCGGCATCGCCGACAGAACCCATGTAGCTGATGGATTCCTGGCCGTAATTGGTCAGGTATTTCCCCAGACTGAAATTACCCTCCTGATCGACCAGGAAGGTATCCGTCATGGTCCCCCCGGCATCCAGCGCCACTAGATATCTCTTAGTGTTCTGTTGCGTCATTTGCTTGACTCCTTCGCCCACTTTTCCGTTTGAGTTGCCGTTAGATCCTGGTACCACTGCTTGTTCGCGCTGGCCAGCGGTTTGCCTTCCCACTCGTAAAGGGTATCGATATCCGGCAACACTTCAAAAAGGAAGGGATATCCGGCGGGAACAGACTCCACGCCAAGCTGAGCCGAGCAACCAGGGCAGTAGAATTCCCTGATCTCGACGATCTCTGGATTGGGTTTGTTCTGGGTCGTGAATATCTCGTCAAATGCTTCTTTCGTCGTTCTTGCATACACCAGACTGCTCAACTTCCAGTTGACCCGATAGTCTCCGAATTCCTGGCCACAGTCGCATTTCACTATGCGCTCATCACCCTTTTGGACCACGTAGAGATGCTCCGAGATACGCACCAATATTTTTTCTTTCCAGCTGACTCTCTCCTGGAGTATTTCCAAATATTTCCAGAACCTGTCCGCATCTTTGACCGGCATGCGCAATAGCGCATGAATGTCGTCCAAAGGAAGCTTGCCCTCTACCAAGAGCTTTAACTTATTCTTTGAAACAAAATCTTGCTCAGACATGTCTTACCTCCTAACTAAATTTGGGCCATGTGGCATTGGTGTGGCTAGATTCATGGATCCGACTTCTGCCCAGCGGAACGAACCGCTCCAGGCCGATCCTTAAATTTTGTAGTCCTCGCCGAGTTGCCAGAATCCATGGAACTCGCGGTGCCACTTTGGATATTGCAACGTGTCCTGGTACATGTTGGACACATCCTCATGGGAGAACTGCTTGGCCAATACCTTGGCTCTTTCCTTCCGCCAAAACTCCTTGGCAGGAACCGCTCTCTGCTTCCGAAGGTTCCGGATATCTTGCCGGGCTTTGGCGCTGGCTTCGGTATCGACTTGGCATTGCCGATTGGCAGCCACCTTGACTACGGCGCCATAAACCTTTCTGGCCGTTTCGGCCGTCATCCAGCCGCATTCGATGTCCGCCTTGATCAGATCCAGGTCGCGATCCAACGGCTCACCCCAGGCGCTGCTCGCTTGCAAGCCCTGGAATACCATGTCGCCATCCTTGAGCTGCGTGACCGGTGACTCGTTGCCGTAAATCTCCATGGAACCCACTTTGAGCGTGCCTGCCTCTATCATTTTCCAGGCTTCGACAAAATCCGCGGGCAGACTGACGCCCTGTTCCAGCAACGCAAAGGCGTTGGTATCGTGCAAGTACATGGTGTAACCGTTCAGCATCGGATAGCCGCCGCACACGCCCACAGAGCAGCCCAGCATGTCGGTGCCGGCGATCCCCATGGTGTTCATCGTCAGGAACTGCCCAGGGTCGCTGACCAGGTGCGCAGAGGACATCCCTATGCTGCCGCGATGCTTGCCATGCGAGCACATGTCCGGAACCAGTTGCCTGCCCAGCGAAGTCAGGGGAGGTTGGACAAACTCCCATTCCTCCACCTCGCCGAAATCCGCTTCCGGATTTCCGGAGCCCACCATGCACGCCTCGCCATCGCGCCACGGAGAAGGCCCGCGGGGGCTGCTCCCCACATAACCGAAGTCCGTCATGCCCCAGGGTATTCCGTTCTTCAATACGCCGCCTGAGCCAATAATGGAATACACGTACTCGCACAGATAGGCCTCTTCCAGGAAGCCCCTGAGGAAATATGACCAGCCAAACACGTGGTTGGGCAACAACGACAGCATCGTCCCCACAACGTTGGGCGCGCAGGTGCTGACGTCGGCCCGCGTCGGATTGATAATCGATCCCGGCGGGCCTTCCACATCCAGCATCTTCAGGAGCGAGGTGTTGACCAGGGGACTCTGCACCAGGACAGCCATCGAATGCCAGCCCATTCCCAGCAGGATTCCGCCCCGATGGCCGTTAGCCCAAAAGTAATCCTGGGTGGTGCTGCCATCACAGTCCACATTGATAAACGACGTCGGTGCGATAGTGATCGTCTCATTCATATGAACGATCCAGTCCTTGTCCGCTTCGCGGTATATGTGGCCCATCATGCCCTTTTGCCGGATCGGGCGGAACAATGACTGGCGGAATTGTCCGGGCACCATCTGGGTTCTCACCCGGCGCACAATCGCTCGCCTTTCCCTCTCAAGGATTTCCCTGGTGGCCTGCTTGTAATAGTCCAAGCCAAACTCATCAATGAGTTCCATTACCCGGCCACGCAGCATGATGGCGCCGGTCAAACGCATCTTTTCGTCCAGGATGTTCAACGTGCCCGTCCGGGTCCGCCGCATCCACATACGCTCAAACCATTTGTACTCGATGAGGTCCTCGCCTATTTTCATGGGGCCATAGGTAAAGCCGTCGCAGTAGGTGGTGGGAGAGTGGGCGGGAACGCCGCCGGGGCAAATGGAATGCCCGGTGTCGGCAATGTGGTTGATGCCTGCGGCCCAAGCAACCAGCTCTCCATCGTAAAAGATCGGGACATAGGTATAGCAATCCGATTGATGCGGCCCACCAGCCAAGGGATCATTGGTTCCCCAGATATCGCCATCCCTGAACCCCGGATTCTCTTCCAGGCCTGTCTCGGCCATATGCTTGACGATCAGGGGGAAACTCATCACGTGGCCGGTGAGGCCAAAGGAAGACGCGACCACTTCTCCTTCAGGCAAAGCCAGCAAATGCAGCAGTTCGCCCATGCCCACCCCGGCCGGCGAGCCGGATACGTGCTTGGAAGTCTCTCTGGCCGCGCTGACTGCTGCTATCAGCCTGGTCTGAAATTTATCGAACTTGATCGGATCATGTTCGAGCAACTCCAGAAATTTCAGCCCGAACACATGCCCTGTCTCGCGATACTGCTTGTCTGCCAGATCAATTCGTTCCTTCAGCCTGACGTCTTCTCCCTTCAACGTTGTCCTCAGCATCTTGTGCTTTGTATCCATAAGTCCTCCATATCCGTTTCCAAATTAAGCTTTATCAATCCGACCTTCCCAAGCAGCGCCAATTGTATTTAGTTAGAACGTTGTTCAAGAATATAAACGCACAACAGGGTTTTTGTCAACGTACGCGCAGCCAAAAATGCAACCATTCGCTGGATATTCAACCAAAATGACCAGCACTCCCGACGGGTGGGTCAACCCGCTTGACGCGCCGGAAACCATACACTATATTATGAACGTCGTTCAATTATAATCTCGATTAAGGCGGCGAGCTACTGAAACATTTTGAATTGAATCTCGCACGCAGAGAAGATCGGCGCCGGATTCCGTGCTTTGTGCGCGAATACAATAACTAATGGGGATAACGAGGGGGCAAGAATGAGCAAGAGGTTGTTAAACAAGGTGGCGCTGATCACGGGCGGAGCAAGCGGTATCGGGGCTGCCCATGTGCGGCTCTTCGCGGAGGCCGGGGCCAAGGTTTTGATATGCGACGTGCAGGAGGAACTGGGGCGTAGCGTCGCAGACGACGTCAAGCGCAAAGGCGGTGAAGCTGCGTTCTATCGTCTGGATGTGGCCGACGAAAACAACTGGAAGAAGGCGGTAGCCGAGGCAGTCGGGCGCTTCGGCTCCCTGACGACATTGGTCAATAACGCGGGAATTTTCATTCCCGGCGGGGTGGAATCGGAAACGAACGAAGGCTGGAACCGGGTGATTGCCATCAACCAGACCGGCGTCTGGCTGGGCATGAAGACCGCCATGCCGGAACTGCTAAAAACCGGCAATGCGGCAATCGTCAATATCTCATCCATTCACGGCATCGTCGGGAGCGCCGAGGGGATTGCCTACCATGCGAGCAAAGGAGCGGTACGGGTCATGAGCAAAACGGCCGCCGTGGAATACGGCCGCCGCGGCGTGCGGGTGAATACGGTGTTCCCCGGCGTAATCAAGACGCCGATCCTGGACTGTGTCCCGGAAGACATGATGAAGGTACTGGCGGAAGCGATCCCCATGGGAAAGACGGGGGTTCCTGAGGATATTGGCTATTGTTCCCTTTATCTGTGTTCCGACGAAGCCCAGTTCGTTACCGGCGCCGAATTTGTGGTGGATGGAGGCGCCACCGCCCATTGAGCGGCAATACCGGCCCGGCGGCTTTGGTCCGCCGACGCCGGGCCGGCAACAGGCAATCGGCGGCTCTCTCTGTTACATAGAAAGAAAGCTTGTCCCCTGTTATGCAGGGGACTAATGGCTACTACTTGGCTACCTTCGGTTACTTTCGAAATACTGCGGCGCCGTTGATGAGCTGTGTGCCATTCTTGAACCCATAGCCGACACCCACGCCCGAACCGCCAGGGCCTGAAAACTGTCCCGCTATCGTGCCACTTGGCACTCCGGCGCATGCTGGACAGGCAATCGTTGGATTGGTCGCCTTGAAGTTGGCGCCCGGCATGATCGGAATTCCAAATGCAGTCGCATCAATGGTGACAGCCGGAAGTCTGGCTGGACTGGCCGCAGCGGGCATGCTCAGATTGAGGCCGACATCCACCGTGGAATTGGTGAAGTTGGCCGTGAATATCGCCGAGTTCAATTTTCCTATAGTTCCGTTGGCATCGGTCGGCGATGTGCTGCCTACCAAGGTATACGGAATGATTCCCGTCAGCGGCAAGGTGATAGCCTGAGTCTGCGTGGGAGAGGCAAACCAGTGCGTGCTGCCGGCCCCTTGGGAAACCATGGATACTTGTCCCGAATCCAGTGAAACGCGGCTGATTTGCCCGCCTTGCCAGCGTCCCCAACTCATGCCGGAGACCGGGTCGGTACCAAAATCCATGAGAGTTGCGGTACCGATCCCGACATTGAACCGATTGGCGCTGGTCACCGCCGTACCATCAAATGAAGGGGCATTAAAAGAAGTCATTGCACCGCCCGATGTGCTCGCCACGGTGCTTGCTTGATTCAACGACAACTCGATTGCGGTATCGCCTGTCAAGGAATGTGCGAAACCCACATTCCGATAACCCCCTGCGGGAATGGATACCTGCACACCAAACGCGTCATACATCATACCTTCCTCGGGAGTGGGTGCCGTGGCATAGGTGAGTTTTGTCTTCTTCTTGAATGCTGTTCCTGCCACACAGAATCCATTTGCATCCACGTGATTCGGCGGAGAGGGACATTCGCAAGCAGTACCAGCGCTATTTGGAACCCATCCATTGCTGCAAGTTAATGGCACCTTACAAGTAGAGGTGGCGGGATCCCAGACCATCGGTGAGGTGCAGTTTGGTTGGACGCAAGAAGTCCCCGTAGCATCCAATACCATCGGTGCCGTACAGGTAAGCGCAGCACAACTGGTTCCATTCCAGACCATGGGTGAGGTGCATGTTGGTGCAGCACAAGCGGTACCGTTCCAGACCATCGGCGCCACACAGTTGTTACCGGAAGTCGCGGCGACGCAGGTCGAAGTGGCGGCATCCCAGACCATGGGCGCGACGCAACTGCCGGCCGTTTGAGCAACGCAGCTTGTC
>Ga0172380_10007086_pt1 | contig 12746 bp, 11 predicted proteins | sample Leawe162metaG_FD_119747 | JGI IMG/M metagenome (GOLD analysis project Ga0172380, IMG submission 119747) | Leachate microbial communities from a municipal landfill in Southern Ontario, Canada - Leachate well 162 metaG | ecosystem: Engineered > Solid waste > Landfill > Unclassified | place...
TAGCCGGTCTGGTGGGACTCGCGCCCACCCTGTGTACCATTTCGGTAACGCCTATTCTTTATTTTTTCACCATTAAAAGTGATATATTTCATGAGATGAACAAACATGGATTCAACCGGGCCCAGAAAACTAGTCCGGCCAACACGACAACCTATTGATGCTCAACGATCACAACCTAAGCCGGTTACCCAACAGCCCTTATTACCTATGCAGGAATCATCAATATACACTGAGGATACCGTGCGTAACATACTGGCCGAGGGGTACATATCCGTTCATCATCAGTTATGGGATCATCTTCCTGCCGGGTCGCATGTAAGATATTTTAAGAAAGGGACCGGTCCGCGTCCTTCGCGATTCAAGCCCGGGGGTTTCGTCCAGTCGCATTTTACAACCATTGAGGGTCGCAAAATGATGATGCTCGGCACGCTAGGCGGTGATAAACGTGCGGGAAATATAACATTTCCGGTCGCCTATGATGAAATCGATGAGGTCTGGAAAAAATATGAACAAGATTCCTTCATTGAAATTCACCTAATATGTTGTTCACTTGCGCAGAAAAAACAACAAATTGAGGATCTCGAGAGGACTATCGATGAACAGTCCCGCGAGCTCGCCGATGTCGCCGCGCGAGTCGCGACCCTGGAAAATATACTCCGAGCAGTCATTAAAAAATGATTAAAAGACTTGAATTATTTATTTTTGTAATTCCCGGCGGGCATGGACACTGGTCTCAAGTGTGAACTGCGTAAAAGACTCGAAAAGGCGAGAATATCATGCCCCACGTGCTGGCGAGATTATGCGTTGTATACTATGCATCACGTGTGTAATCCCATCGTCAAATGCAATCTGCAAGGCCAAGTATTTCGCTTGGAAGAATATATTCCCCTCGATCCCGCGACCCCCGTGATGCTCCGCGCACAATGTGATGAGTGTACTGCGGCCGAACGCAAGTTAATTGAACCACGTAAAGGCAAGTGCCCGGTATGCAACTATGAGGGAAAGTATGTTTACTCCGATGACGATCCAAGGTGCGCGTGTTGCAAGATCGTCCCAATCATGACTCCGGCGAGTGAGAAAGTAACCCACCTACCAGAAGTGAAAAAAGCAAAACATCTTAAACTTTATTTACGAGTCACACGCGATGAAAACGAATACATCGCACCTAGTGATGACATCACATTTTATGTCGAACATTTCACTGATGAAAGCATGATGACCGATAAGTGGCACGTATTACGCGATGAAATGTTTAGTATGATATGTCGTTCAGATCTGGGCGAGATTTCCTTGAATACGCACTTGCATTATTTGCACAATCAGGGCTATGAGTGGACATGGGTCGTTGAAAAAAGAATCGATTGGATGTTACTCAAACATTATTACAACAAGGACGAGATAAGTGTTGATCTCGGCGAGTTCACATTATAAAAATTGAACATCATAAGATGTATTTCGTGATCACTCATGAATAACGAAATCAGTGACCTACCTCTGACCCATCTAAAATTATTACTTCGGGTCGTTCTGACTGATCCAACCGACATGGTTCCGGAAGAGATGCAACAACCCCCAGAGTTCTGGGTTGAACACATTACTGATGAAAGTGCATTGACTGACAATTGGCGAGTGTTGCCTGCTAAGGTTTTTGGACAGAGTCATCGTGGGACGTGGAACCCTTGTCCACTCTATGATCACTTGCGAGGCTTATGCGATCAAGGTCATAGCTGGTCATGGGTAGTTGAAAAAAGAATCGACTGGATGCTATTGAAACATTATTATTATCTTGAGAAACAGGATAAGTCTTGGGATATAGATCTCGGTAATTATGAGTGAAATCCCTCACGCATGCAACTTTGGCCGAGAGTTCGCTGGCTGCTCATTTTTTCTCTGTGGCCTTGGTATGTCGAGACGCTTGGCGACGTTCCAACATAGCGAAATCGGGTGGCGTCAATTTGATCAGAAGAGGATCCAAAACCGGCATCAAGAACAAAAACATTGACATTCAGGCCGGGAGGTGTGTGGGGTCCGGGAGCGGGTCGCGAATTCGGAGGCTTACCCATAAGAACCTTAGGCTCTTGCGCCCGGGATCGAAAATGTCTCAAGTTAGCGTCGTCGCGGTCACACATCGCGTCACATACTCAAAGTAATATAAAAAATAATTTTGATCATTTTATGATCAGTGCTTAGCCGAAGATTAATGAATGGTAAATGTCGAGATGCTGACGCTGACAAATGAAATCGGCCACGAGTTCGGCACAGTGCGTGTCATCAACTGACGCTTGGCGGGCAATATGTGTCGCGAATCCGGCAGCAAGTTTTGTTAGCCGAGGACATGTGGCGCGATCAACATCGCCGGGCCGCCCAAGTTCGGTGAGGACACACTTTGCAAGATTGCCAAGAACTTCATCATAATGTGTGTAATGACTTGCGAACTGTGGAAACATTTTAATGAAGGCCCCTTTATTGTTACCCAGGTACGCGCGAAGGGTGTTGTATTGCATACGATTCGCAGGGGTTATTTGTTTGGCTCCGGGATGGCGTTTTTTTGGCAAGTTGTACATGGACTGCCTGACTGCCTTGAGCAAAGTACTCTCAAAGATCACGTCTTGAAAAGGACCACGCAAGAGAAAACCATAATGAATCGCGCCAGTAGCATTGTATTTCTGTAAGGCCTCAAGACATTTATCTTGCATCCATTTTACGACATTGGCTTTCGGCGTCTTCGCTGGAAGCTGCCACGGGATGGCCAGATCAGGGGCGACAAAACATCGGTTGACGGTATCATAAACATGAATGATCCAGACTTTTGATGGGTCCGCGACCAGCGGATGAAAATCATGATGTCGGAACCCAACGGTGTAAGATAAATTCGTGTCAAGAGTCTCGAACGCCGGGGCGCCGGCGGCTTTAAATGCCTCCATGTAAGTAAGTGGACCTATCCAAAGATATTCGCCAACATCTGGACCGTTTGTTGAGGATAGTCGCCATTGACCATCGTACCAGTACAGCGTTACGATCGTACCATCCATAATTTCATAAATTTTGTAAGTCTTGATGTTGTTCGCGATGGTTTTCAAAGCGTATTTCTGGCTGATCAGGCTTGGCGGCATTAATAATATTCTCCAGGGGTTGTCGGCGAGAACCACACCCCCACACTGTTTGTCCAGGGTATCAGGATTGGCGCGCCCTCTGTCCGAAGTTAGCATGAGCCGACCTTTCACAACATCACCCTCATCTATGAGATGAGTTATTTTCATGCGATGGCCTAGACAATCGCGCAAATGCTCGGCGGCAGTCTTGACATCGAAATTGGATTCCTGCAAAAATCCGAGAAGTTCATTCAAGTCAGCGAATTCTGTTGGTGTATCCATAGCCGCCTTATGTGTGTCGTTCACTCTACATTCATTTTTTATATTGAAAATAGTACGGAATTATAGAGCGGGACGATGGCAGAGATCAAGGTGATTATTAGTACTGAGCCCCAGGCTGGCACGCTTAATCGCGAAGAATTAACTGAGGCTTTCAGTGCTCTTCCCAATTTATCTATTGCAACGGTAGATCAGTTTGTCGATCAGCAAATCGATGCTATTGCGATAAAATTATTGCATGAACAACCCGAACTGAATGAATTACTCCTGCGTAAAATCGTTCAATTTAGCCGAGATAAATCATCAGATATTCTAAATCACACAGTTATTCCCATTTCCGATGGACCTGGTGCGAGATCCGGGGGCGCTCCTGAGCAGGAGGATTCTGGCATCATTATCACATTTGATTCACGGGCCAAAGTGCTGACAAGTGAGGGTCTTTACTACATTGCCGCACCAGGGCAAGAAATCAAAGCTATCGGGATACAAATATTTCCATTGTGTTCGCAAGGAGACGAACCCGCTCCATGGGGGAGACCAACCGTGGCGGGACCTGATATATTGTTAGCCGGCGCATATGACGCTCGTCTCGTATCACAAACATGTGAATCACATCTTGCAAAACCAAATTATGCACTGATAATCGCCGGTCGCGAAATAGTCGCAGGTGAGAAAATCATGTTCGAGGAGCTGAATGCTTCGGCTGTAAATGCGGTCCTCCGCACTATTTTTCAATATTTGGTGGGTTTTGACACGTATCACGATGAATCAGGGGCGGTCACTTACGCACAATTACACGACGCACCAGTAGCCGACATGGAAGATCTCAAAAATCACACTGTTCTGATCGACAATAAGGCTATCCCCGCACTGCCTGAGACACTACTCGAAATAGAAAAGGCGCATTTTGGCCGTTTTCGCGCGGATTCACCATTATCGATTGACGCAGATATTGACTTGCGGGGATTTTCTCGCGCCTATCAACTGGCCATCTTGCGTGGCCGCGACAGTGACGCAGTGGTTACGGAATTGGATCGATTCAAACAACGTACGATTGCCGCGAAATTTCATCAGGTGAGAATGAATCACCTATTGGATGAAAAAAATAAACTTGGAATGTTTAGATCAATTATCGAGAAAAAACTCGGCCCGAAAACGCTGGCGATAATTGATAAACGCCTAGTTGCGGAACCCAGCCTAAGTATCGATGCCAAAAAAGTCCTAGATTTGCTAAAACCCGCAGACAAGAAATTGGTAGAATTAGAGTACGCCGCGCATGAAAAATTCGTAGCCGCCGAGCTCGGCAATAAGTGTCAACATGTAAAAACCTATCGCGCGTTCCGTAAGGCCCAGGCCGATTCTGATGTCCGTAAATATTATAAGGACCTCGGAAGATTCATGACCAAAGGAAAATCGTCCTCCATGATTACGTGTTCAGTATGTGGATTCGATCTCATATGTCCACACATAAGAGACCTCACTGATGCCGAGCTAGCCAAACGATCGCAGGTGGAAATCAAGGCCAAACTTACGCAATACATCGCCAAAGCATCTTCACGGGACTTATCTTATTGTAAAATTTGTGGAGAATTGATGACTTCGGATGTCTTGGAGGTAACGGACGATCGTGATCCCGCGAGTTCACAAGATGAAGAACTCAGGTCATTTATGTGGGGCGAGGTAGGGTCCTTGATTAAATTTATGAAATTTGGACCATTGGTTGATATTCCGCGAGTGATCAGCGCGGCCCGCGATGCATGTTATCCGTTCATATTTGAGATCGACAAGCAAATAATGAAATCAAAAACTAATTCTACCGATGAGGCTAATGCAAAGAAACGGCTATATGTCGCCATTTACGCGGCCGCCTACTTTGTGCATCTTGCCTTGACGAATCCGGGTGAAATATCATTGCGTAATTCACATCAGGCAAAGGATTCCACGGCCGCCGAGATGATCAAATACTTCCTGCTTATTATTTTATCCACTCGCAATGTGTTTATTCGCGAAATTCCGGGGATGTCCGAAGACAGTGTGAAAAACATATTGATTGAAGCGTATAAGTCAATACGAGGGATACAACAGACTATCATTCATGCGGATGATGCGGAGGATATGCTTACCACCTTACTGCTCGACCCGGTTTATAATTACCTATACCGCATGAATATGATCAATGACGTCCTGGTGAAAAAACGCGTGCCCGAGCTCGGTCATCTTGATCATGTTGACCGGCTGGATCACATTATGGGTGCTAATGTTGCGCAATTGGAAAAATCGGATGACGTTTTTGGTAAAATAACCCTGCCCAAGTTCGGCCCGAAATGGAATTTACCCGCCTTTGATGATATTAAATGGGATTTGCGTGCTCGCGATGTGATGGGCCCCACTGGCGGACGTAATGCCCGCGCGGGATACGCAGCGAGGTCATTTGAATCATTCATTGGCCGAGTTAAGTCTCGATCATATCTCAACGTGCAACGCGAGGATATACCGAGCGATGATTCCTTCGAGAAAAAAGAGAAAATTTATCAAGCGTACGAAATATTGAGCGCGGCCCAGACGTACAATTTTCTTGAGACATCACATTCTGCGGAACTGCCGAAAACTGGTTTGGGTAGGTTATATGATGAGGATGGTACGCCTCACAAATTCGATATTTTAGTATGCGCGGGCACGCCTCCAGTCGATATCCGCGCATCTGAGGTTGCTAAGACCCTCGAGTCCGGAAAGCGATTCACTGAAAAAATCATTGACAGAAAATGTTCGGTATGTGGTGTCCTGCGTTCCATGTCGGCCGACGTGCCCGATGATGTTGTTATTGCGTCATTAAAAAATAAACGCGCAGTAGACAATTTCTTCCGATTTTATGAGTATCGATGTCCTGAGGGAGGTCTACATGAGATGAAAAATGGAGTCTGCGTAAAATGTGAGCTGGGCAAGGACAACAAGGCGTATTATAAAAAATATAATGCTAAATATTCGGCTGAGATGGCTGCTCAGTCTGTAACTAGCCGCCCGGAGCCCGCATTGGCACGGGTAATTAGCTTGGCGCATATTGAGGAATATCGTGATTGGGTGTATAATTTCAATGTTGTCCTCGAGTTAGCTAACTCGCTATCAGTAAATCATCAATTAATTCTTGTCTTAGGTGCTATCGAACGTCAGCCTTACGCAGAGGTAAAGTCCGGTAAGTTTATACCACGGGAAGTCGAAGACAGATACGCGTCCCGGATACTTCTTGCCGATTCATACGTGAAAAATCTCATGATGGAATACAATCAGCTGCGATATTTTCATCGACTGGTAAAGCCGCCATACGAACTTGCGAACATTGTCGCGGGGTCGGGGCTCCCCAAGCATCGACTATCTGAATTAGTCACATTATTACCCGAAATATATGATGATTATACCGCGCGGTTCACCGCAGTACAGATGACAAAAAAACCGAAGGATACCCTATTGTTTTGTATCCAGACATTATGTGAAAAATGTCTATTGATATTTTCCGGAGGTAGTGAGCCGATTGACAAATTACGCAAGTCATTTGTTGTGTATTTCATGGGTAAAATCCTCAAGGCCGATGAATTATTGACCAAGCCGGGGTATTTCAATTGGTCGCTTTTGTATGGAGACCGCGAGGATACGGTAGATAAGCGCGAATATGCCGCTGACGATGACGAGGGTCCGGCAGAAAATACTGGGATATCAGATGATGAATCGCCGTTCGCGATGGACGCTTTTGATGTTGATATCGACCCCGATGCCGATCCTGACGACGATCAAAATGATGTCCGCGTTGGCGAAGATCTGGGACTCACATAATAAATTTACCCTGCGTGATTGTTTTTTTGAACCATATTGGCTCGCTACAAACGCGGGTCATTCCATCTTCATCGCCCCCAAGAAAGTCCACAGGGAGGACATTACGCGCGTCAACATTTGGCGAGATTATCCCGATTGTCTCGTAAATCAGCGCAATGAGTTCACTGCAAAATAACCAATCGCTGTCTGTGACAACATCTCGCACAGGTCTCAGCTCGGGGAACATTGCGGCAAATAATGAAATGGGATTAGCATCATATGTTCTACCCATGTATTTTTCATAAGCAGTGGCCAGCTGCCATTTCACCAGTTTCACCCTTACATTATAATTTTCTTCGGGTTCTCCCGGCCTCCGAACGGTAGGATTGGTAAGCAAATGACATATCCCGACATTAGCTGCAGGGTCGCGCAAGGAAGCCGTAACTAAATCATGTAATGATCTGATTTGCACGCCGAATGTCGCCGTACCAGTCTCAAGATTGGTCACTCCGTCATTGAGACGTCCCGATAACGTTGATCCCCAACTGAGAATATTGTTATCATGGTCAAGTATCAAATGAACTGGTTTTATCTTGGAGCACCACTCTCGCGTAATTGCCATTTCGACATGGGAAATATCATCACGCCCAGTCTGATGACCCTCCATTTTTCTGATCACATTCGATACAAAATCACCGCCGCGAAAAACTATCAAGTCGAGGGGTTTGACATTGGCAAGAAAACTAGTCACTGCGGGGTCTGTGATCGGCGCTGTCGACTTTTGTTTTACGCAAGCTCCCATCTTATGAATACTACGTTAAAAAATATATAATAGAGATTACAACGAAAGAGATGCTAATAATCTCGCGAGACCGCTATCAGGGGCCGGATCTGATGATATCGCAGTGTTAAGGGGTTCCGACGACAATCTGCCGAAATTTATACCCGTGAAAAAGTTCTCTAGCGGGGGTTTTTTAAGGGTAACAGGTTCGTCATATTTCATATGTTCAAATAACATATTGGCAGCTGTGGTATAAGATTTAATATCTTCCGGGGAGGTGTCGGGGAAGGTCGCTACCTCTTTTTTGACTTCCTCAATTTCTATTTTTGGCTCGGCGGCGGGTTTCACGTACAAATAGCCGAAATATTTCACGATGTTGGCCGCTGCCGTCGGACCTAGTTTGCGGCCGGGTGATGCCATCATGTCGGCTAGGTCTGGATTATCCAACAGTTCGGCCAGAGTATTGGTCTCAAGCAATTTATTAGCAATCGCACGAGATATTCTCGGGACCGCTTCAAGTAATTTGGCCGAGATGGCCTCGGGTTGTGATAGGGATGTTGATACTTTTCTACTTATTTTACGACCATTCGTCATTTTTGCGTTCGCGAGATTGGCCGCTGATATTTTCTTCTGGACAATGTCTTTCAGCGTCCATCGCTTGATAAATTCGGAAGCAGTCTCGACAGCAATGCCCGGGAAACAGCTCCACATTTCTACTACAACTTCATGATCGGATTTCACATGTTTTGCGCAGAGAAGTTGTTCATGAGCCGGAGTATCATCTCCACCGACTATCATCTCGCCCGCGGGCCGGCCATTGGTCCCAATAGATGGGTCATCGGCGATCAAATTGTTCATTGAAGTAATAAATCTCACCAATAATTTGGCAGTTTCAAGAGAGTTTCTCGCGCGAAGAACGCTCACACCTTCGCGCATCATCAGGTGGAAAATGCTCGATTCAATGTGTTTATACGGGATACCACTCCATGTGGAATCCTGCGCAGGGAATTCTGGACCTTCAATAATGTATAATATGCGGCACCCGGTTTGCTCTCGAAGTTGGACAAGTTTTCCCTTGTTCAGATGTCGGCCATCTTTTAATGACGCGCCAAAATCGTCTAGAGATTTTCTTTCAATTGTGGCGATAACATGATTGGTGGGGGATACTACTGCGTAATCGCCGACGGTAATTTGCTTAATTTCCATTCTTACGCCTTCCAGTTCTTTCTGATGACGTGTCACATGGGTCTCACGATGATCAACAACCAGCTTGCACGTATTCATGCGCGATTAATTAGTCATTTCGTATAAAATCACATCTTTAATATGTAAGATGGCGGCGGTAGCGGCACGAGTGGCCATACAGGGGACAGTCGGATCACTCAAGGATGACTGGGGTGAGGAGGTTTACGAGGATCGGCGAACTTCGGCGACATGGATTAATGCGGCGGCCAGCGCATTCCTACCCATTAATCCAACACTGTATGTATTTCAGCTGGGGTTTTTCGTTCTGTTTTCCATATTATTTATTTTCTACTTTGGATTTAGCAAAGAATCCTTTCTTGGTGCATATGTTGCGCAGGGAATAGTTGTGATGATTGGATATCATTTCGTGTTGGACAAAGTTCTGCGATATGTTGGCGTTTAAAACTTTGGCCGAGAAGATATAAGTAGTAATTCCCTGCGTAGAAATTATTAATGGAGTATGATCTTACTAAAACCGTTGAGGGTCACATCGGATATGAAGTCGGTGATGATTCCCCTTTCGGAGAGATGGCGCCGTCCATGCTTATGGCCAAATTCGAGGAGACAAATATTGCCGAAGATGAATACGGGTACGATAATTATGCGAGGACTACACTGACTAACTGGGGCCCGGACGAGAACAAATTCGAACATGAGGAGTCACGTGGTGGTGTAAATCGCAATGCTGGTTACCTTCAACTGCGTTACAACGGTCACCGCGGTGAAGGAAATGGTGACCCTTATCGCCCAGAGATTTTTGATGGTTTTATGGGGAATGAAGACCGCGACCCCCGTGGTATCAATGTTGACCCAGATTTCAAACAATTACGCAGTCAACTTGATGAAAGAATGAGATTCGTAAACTGGGCACCCGATCAATGTGACCACATTACGGGCGGTGGGCGATCGGAAGGGAAATTAATGGCCGATCAGCAAAAGCTCCATGCTGCCGTGAAAAACCGTCTGAAAGTATTTGATCGTCAAATCGATGGTCGCCGAAATGGGTTACGCAGGGAATTTCAGCACCGATCACATGTTGAAAAACAAATTACGGTCCAATCTTATGGGGATTTAATCAAGGATTATGCCCTTAATCCTCAGCGCCGGGCCAATTTAATCGCAAAACAGATCATTCGCGACTCGCGAGAATTTCGCGACGAAACCCTCGACGGCGAATTATATGTCGCGAAATATTCACAAATATGTCGTCGCAGGGCCACAAAAGACGGCCATCAGCGAGTCGCCGAAGCTCAAAAGTCCACTGATGCAGAGTTCTCCGATGCCGACGCGACGCGCAGTTACAAGACCGCGGGCTTGTTGATGGCCAATATCGTGAAGGGTAAGAAGCAAATTATGAGCAATACCGGTGATATTGACATGGCCGATGCGAAATTGACCGCGACTGCAAAAACGGCGCCATTTGTTCGAGATTTGAACCTAATCACACAGGCCATTGCGACCGACGGTAAGTTTAGCGAAGGTGATGACACAAGGGTAGGAAAGACTGCCAATCCCGTTCAACGCGATCATCTTGCGAGACAGCAAACATGCAATCATGTTGCCCCGGCACATCATTATCTGAACGCAGAATTATTATTCAAATCCGTCAAGCCGGGAGCTGATACTAGAAAAATCAAGAATCTAGTCATCACCGATGCCGCCTCTGCGCAGGCCTTCGCGGACACTCGCAAAGGAAAAGCCGCCGCACTTCATATGAAAACAGGAACGAGGTTAACCACTGATGATACTGACAAGGGTGAATCAGTAAAGACTGTTAATTATCGCGCCAAATTATGTCCCAATGGTGATCGCAGACTCCGAGTTACTTCTGGCGACCGCAAGAGTACTGAAAGCGATCTCACACAGGTGCGACAAGTTAATCATCAAAATTATCGCATTACCGATCAGGATGATGTCCAATTAACATCATTATTCGGGGAAAATCAGCAAAAAGAACGCATGGGCGGGGTAATGGGTAGCAAGTATATGAACCGGTTTATTGAACGTGATGGCCGTACTGATGATATCACTGCGACCGGCGCGGATAATTGAGTAATTTTCTGTTGAAGATTGCGTAACTTCTTTTTGACTTACGCACCAGATGAGCCGACATAATCTTGATCCCAAGACTATTAGTGTGTTTGATACGATCAGCTCGTATTTTATTGACGTGTTTTACAATAACCATTTCTCCCTCGCGCGCGATCTGCTTCGGCAGGGGAAAGCGCCCTCAATAACTGATGCGTACCGAAAAATTGTCCAGGATTACATGTCGGGCATTGCGCAACGGGCCGACCTTTACACGGTTGCGGCCAAGAAGCTTCATGCATATTATCAATCCGTGAACAACTATGGTTCAATCCAACTGTGCGATTTTGAAGACCGTGTCCTTGTGCAATTCATTCCCGGCGAGTACTACCGATCATTTACCGCGGCTCAGAAGGATTCTGCCCTGCGTAAAATCATCATTCATTTAGTACAAAGTCTCGGCACGGCCATTTTACAGCCGGATACTTTCAAAGAGATTATTGACGACCATCAAAATGGGCGCAACGTCACGTTTTTGCAAGATTACATGGTTGATAATCTCGCCATGTTACGTGACACATATCACGCGAAGTTTACCAAGCAGATTGCGCAGAGCAATGCTCCCGATGGCATCGGCAAGGAAGCGGTGACGGCGCTGAAAAAGGCCTATGTAGCGGAAAAGAAGAAATTGTGTGAAACTCAGGCCGAACTTGAGCGTGCTAAGGAAATTATCAAACAATTATATGCCAAATTAACAAGCGTAACAAAGACCGCCGAAGAGTTGAGAGCACGCGTTGCTGAGTTAGAGGACGATGATGGGCAAACAGAGGCCGAGGCACAACGTGAAGCAATGTTAAAAAATCTCGCGAATATAAAGAGGACGCAGGATACGCCTCCCGCCGACGCGACGCCCGATGATATCGATGCCGACCCTTGGTTAATGTAATGTTAATTTACGCATGCGTAAATTAACGTCATATATGTATGCGACATGCCATTCAACGTTGGGGAGACGATTAATTCCCTTGTGGATAGGTTTTTAAAGGCGCCGATTGTAAAATCGGTCGCGACTAACCCCATTTACACCGCACTGACGATGACCTTCATGGTGGTTATCGTCATCATGATTATTTTCCGTAATGCCGAAACAGAGGATTCCTTGTTAGTCATGTGTCTACGCGGCGGGTTCTATATAATGTTCATGCTGCTCGGGACACTATTCTTGCATGACAGAGTGTTATCATCGGAGCATTTTGCGATGGGAAAAAATGATGATTATGAGGCGGCCTTCAATAAATCCACGATTGATGATACCATTCGGGTGCCAATTTCTGTCCAGAGAGAACCTCCCCCCATGGTCATCCCCGATCATTCGACGCCCGGCCTCGGAGAAATTTCATAATTAGACAATAAAATACCCATAATTATCAGGGCCGATCATGTCATCGTTGGCGGAACTAGACTTCAATCACAAATATTTTTTGGATCAATCCACATTGCTTTTTGGCGAATCTAAA
>Ga0172380_10007087_pt1 | contig 12745 bp, 10 predicted proteins | sample Leawe162metaG_FD_119747 | JGI IMG/M metagenome (GOLD analysis project Ga0172380, IMG submission 119747) | Leachate microbial communities from a municipal landfill in Southern Ontario, Canada - Leachate well 162 metaG | ecosystem: Engineered > Solid waste > Landfill > Unclassified | place...
ACAAAATATTATTACTGGTGATTGGGTTGTAATCGCTCCGGAAAGAGCAAAAAGACCTCAAGATTTTGTGATCCCTAAAAGTGTCAAGATTTCCAATAAAGAAAACTGTCCTTTCTGCCATGAGTCAGAGAAATTTAAACAAACTGAAAAGGTCCGGCATACTTTTGGAAAGCACATCCTGGTAATTGAGAATAAATTTCCTGCTTTTGTGAAGGATGGCAATGAAGATGATCTGCGAAGTTTTTTCCCGGAGAAAGGTTTTTATCGTGCCAAACCTTCAATTGGTGATCATGAGGTCATCGTCATCAAAGATCATGACCAGAATCTCTTTAATTTTTCCAAGGAAATCATCTTAGAAATGCTCGAGGCAATGAGGGAAAGATATATTTGGTTTAAAGAACATGAGAAAATTGTTTCAATTATGCCGATTTACAATCATGGGGCAGAAGCTGGTGCATCGATCGACCATCCTCATGCTCAGATATTCGCAACCGGGATAGTGGCAAATACGGTTGGCCGCGAGATTGATGGTGCTGATAACTATTATGGTTTAAACGGTGCCTGTGTGTATTGCGACATGAACTCTCACGAATTGAAGGAAAAAACGCGGCTTGTCTACGATAATGGTTCTTTTGTAGCTTATAACTTTTTCGCTTCTCGTTTTCCTTTTGAAACATGGATTTTGCCCAAAAAACATGAAAGCCAGTTCGAGCTTACCTCAAAGAGAAGCATGGAGGAGTTGGCTGATACTCTTCATGCAGTCCTTCGCCGGTTGGATGAGACCCTTGACAATCCCTCGCTTAACTTTTATATTCATACCCTGCCGACCATTCATGAAGACTCTCTGTCATATCATTGGCACCTGGAGATAGTGCCTCGCGTTTCTAACTATGGAGGTTACGAGCTTGGAAGTGATGTCATAATTAATGTCATGGCTCCCGAGAATGCAGCAGAGTATTTGAAAAGTTCTAAGAAGGATTAACCAATGAAAATTTTGCAACTTTTATGCGTACCCCTCTACGGGACAGGGAGTGGAACGTATGTTCGGAAGTTAACTGAATCTCTCACAAAACTTGGTCATGAAGTAGCGATCGCGGCGCCAGATAAAAGGCAGCTTGATCGTGCTAAAGTTTATGAAATCAAATTACCTTTCATGGCAACATTTACCGGGCAGCCGGAGCATCCGGAGGCAAAGTTGTATTCTCGGTTGACTGGCGTTGAGCTGAACGACATCCAGTCGGCTTTCTTAAGTGAAATTGTCCGGATCGTCGAGGAATACAAGCCTGACGTTCTCCACGTTCATCATGTGGCGAATTTATCCTGGATCGCTAATTACATCAAAGCGGTTTATCAGATTCATTATATTATTACCTCCCATAACACGGATGTGATTAACGCTATTTTGGACAAGCGGTATATCCCTTTAAGCCAGGATGCTATGAATCGTGCCGATTTTATCACTGCTGTTTCCAAGAATACAAGAGAGCGGCTTTTGAAGGTGATTGGGAAAAGCGTAAATTCGTTACGCAGGAAGACCAAGGTGGTTCCCTGCGGCGTTTGCACTCAATCGTACTCTGACAAGACCTCAGTCTCGACTGTTGAGCGAAAGTTCAAATTAAAGGGCAAAAAGGTTGTGCTTTACTCAGGCAAGCTTACTAAGCTTAAGGGAGTTGATCTTTATGTGAAAGCCGCTAAAAGCTTTCCTGAGACTATCTTTGTAGTCATGGGAGATGGCGAGGAGAGACCGAACTTAGAGCAGATAGTCAAAGATAGCAAACTTTCCAATGTACTTTTCACCGGCTATATGGGGTCAAACGATAAACGACTGATTGCTGGTCTCTACAGACGAGCCAGTATCGTTGCGGTACCCTCAACCATCAGCGAGGGAATCCCGCTCAGTGCCCTGGAAGCGATGTCCTCAAGTACGCCAGTCGTCGGTAGCAATATCGGAGGCATCCCGACTGCTGTGAAGAACATGAAGAACGGTTTGCTTATTAAACCAAAAAGCCTGACCGCCCTGGTTGAAGCTTTAAGAGAACTTTTGAGTAACCAGAAGTTAAGTGAAAAGTTTGGTAAACAGGCAAGGAAGGACGCGATTGCCAAATTTGATTGGGACATTATTGCTAAAAAGATAGAAAAGTACTATAAAATTGCCTTCGAGCGAAGCAGAAAAAACCGCTCCACAAAGAAAGCCTCATTTATTTCAGACGAAGAATATCAGCATGAGCAAGAGAGCTTGAAAAAATAGGAGGAAGATGGCGAATGAGAAGGGAGGCCTGGGTTATGAAGAGATGGGCCTATGTCCGCATGGTCGACTGCCCGGAATCTGCACAGAGTGCCTGAAAACTTTTGAGGGACAGGAAAAAAGAGACCGGATAAGTCTTGAAGCTCAGTATGGCGGTTCTGTTCTTGCCCAAAAGCTTGAACGTGAGACTGATATCAAGCCCTATGATGTTCTAATTGTTCTGGGTGCCGGCTTCAAAGAGCCAGCGTCACTAGCTCACCTCAAAAAACTTGATCAATCAACAGCTAATTCCGAGAAGAGAGGCTGGCTTCTTAATTATGAATCGCGATTTCGACTAAATGCTGCTGCTAAACTTTATTTTGAGGGTAGAGCGAGAGTTCTGCTTTTGACTGGTGGCAGGGGAGTCAGTGAACAGTGGAAGAATGAGCCTTCTTTAGCAGAGCTGGGTAAGAAATATCTGATCGAAAAATTTCATATCCCCGAGGAAGATATTTTGATGGAGACGCAGTCTGACGCAACGCATGGCAATCTGGCGCATGGTTTGAGGGAGCTTCATCAAAAGGGGCTGCCGGTTTCATCAGTCGCGATAATCTCTTCCGAGTATCATGTCGAGCGAGCTAGAAAGATGGCCGAATTGTCCGGGGTCGAGACAGATGTCATTTCGGCTGAGGGCCAGCTAATTGCTCAGGACCCTCATTTTCAGGAGTTTGTTGAATATGCCAGGAAGAGGACTGAATTGGAGCCTGAAGATATGACGTCAGTTCGCAATCTTGATATAAACAGCAGTACCCACCTGGATCACTATCTCTCCGCCTGGCAAAGAAAAGCATACGACAAGAAAAGTATGAATGTTGCTGAGGGGATGAAGATGGAAGATGAAAAATATTGGAGAGAGCGATCACTTGTTTTTACTACACCCCTTGACCAAGAAGTCCCTCCAGTTGATATCATGGATATCGTTAAAAAAAACAGGGAAACTATCGAAAGAGCCAGCGGGGAGGCGGAGAAGCCCTCTTTCTAACTCTCCGGCAATGATTCTTTACCAAACCAAACTTCAAAACTTTTATTTAGATAAAACTCCCTGACCTTTGGTTCTGATTCCGCCTCGACGATTTTAGGATCAATTACAGATATCTTGTTTTTTTCTCTGACTTTTTTATTCCACTCTTGACGTTTTCTTATTGCTTCAGGGGAGTCATTTGAAGTTAATGTTCCTAACTTTTTAGTGTAATTACTTAGTGATTCTTCTGAATATGAAAAAGTCATACCTCTTTTTAAAGCCCTTAGCCATAGGTCATAGTCGGCCCCAACTTTTAAGGCAATATCATATCCGCCTAGTTCTAAATATGCATCCCTTCGGAAAGCGGCTCCCGGATCAGGTATGTAATTTATTTGTGTTAAAAGCATCTTATTGAACGGCTGAAAAAAACGCTTTTCAGTTTTGCCGCTTTCCGGATAGAAATAATCAACATTGGAGTAAAAAATGGTCAGATCTTTGTTTTTTCGAAAATGATCGGCTATTACTTCCAAACGGTTAATGAAACTGACATCATCAGCATCATTAATAACGATGATCTCTCCGGTTGATTCCCTGATTGCTTTATCTCTTGAGAAGGCGAAACCACGATTTGCGATATTTTTAAAAATCCTGATTCTCTGGTCTTTGGACGCAAGATCATTCATAACTTGCCAAGTTAGATCAGTGCTGCAATCATCGATAATAACCATTTCCCAGTCAGAATAACTTTGATCAATAATTCCCTGAATTGTTTTAGCGATGCTGTTTTCGCAGTTATAAGCTGCTGTCACAACTGAAATATATGCCATTTTTCTCCTTTCTTAGGATTTTAAAGGAACTTCTGCTTTAAGTAAACCTTTCTACCGCCTCTATTTTTGTGGTAATCTGATAATGAATTAAGAAAGGTAAAGATGGCTAAAATTTCCTATTTGATCGCAACAAAAAACAGAGCAAGAACACTCAAAGAAACAATCGACTCTCTGCAAAAACAAACAGTCAATGATTGGGAAGCAGTGATAATTGACGATCACAGCACTGATGAAACAGAAAACCTGATCTCAAAATATAAGGATGATCGTCTAAGATACTTTTTGCTTCCCTCCCATATGCACGGGCCAGCCAATGCGCGGAACTTTGGAGCTCTGATGTCAGCTTCTCCGATCCTTGCCATCCTTGATTCAGATGATGCCGCTTATCCCAAGCGAACAGAGGTTACGCTCAAAAGCTTTAGAGAAAATCCGACGGCCGACATTTTTTATGGCAATATCGATGTTTTGGTTGAAGAGACCGGTATCATTCGTGATAGAAAAACACCCTTCATTCCTTTTTCATACGAGCGGTTGAAACAGGGAAATTTTATTACTCATTCAACAGTGGCGATTAAGCGCCAGCTTTTACTTGATTTCCCTTATAATCCGATTTACCAAATCGCCGAGGATTACGAACTTTATACGCGTTTAGCCGCGGCAGGTAAGATTTTTGTCTTTACAAACCAAAAAATTGTTCTGTATCGAGTAGGAGCAGATAATCTATCTGTCGGCGATAGCAGATCTGCAATTACGAACGCTTATTCAGATTTAGTCCGAATGGCGAGAGGTTGGATATCTGATGATCCCTCTATTTACGAAGGAATCAGAATGATTGAGGAAAAAGAATAAACAATGACTGAAGAAAAATTAAAAATAATGCTCTCAGAAATTCCGCGGCTCAAAGTGTCGACCGCCGATTCGGATATTTTGGAACAGATCAAGGACGAGACGCGCCACCGTATTATTATCCTTGCTGATTTTGAGGGGCAGGCATCGGTAGTCCGAATTTATAAAAAGGAGTCCCCCTGGACAAAGACGCGGTATCACAATGAGAATGGAGTTTTAAAGCATCTTGAGACTATCTCTCTGCCTGCGCCCAAAGTTTTGTATGAGGACCCAGCCAATCTTCTAGTAATACATAGTTTTTCTCTGGGTACAAGCGGCGGCGACTCTGTCTTATTTACAAATGATTTTTTGGCTAAAATCTCGCCTGAGAGTGTTTATCAATATCTCTCCAAATTAAAAAACTTAAAAATACCCCTGATCGAACTCCCGATTTCACCAATAGAAAAATACTCTAAAGACCTTAAAGACTTTCAAGAGACGATTCTAATTGCAGAGACAGAAATAACCAAAATGGCTAATTTTTTCAAAACGAGCCAACTCTTTTTTTCGCAGACTTCAGTGACCCACGGGGATGCCAATCCGGGCAATTTTATTTACCTGGATAGCAACTTTTTGTTGATCGATTGGGAAAATGTTTGTCTTGATAATCATCTTTATGATTTTGCCACTGTATATAGATCTGCTCTTTCAGCGGAATCGTGGGCAAAAAGATTTTTAAAGTTACTTGCTCTCTCTCAGGAAGAAATACCTGTCTTTTATTTCAACTTGTCGATGATCATGCTTCGAGAGGTTTCAGTTATTCAATCGTCCTTGGCTAAAAATGACCTGCGATATTACAGGAGCGCCAGGATGACTCGGGAGCAGATGGAAAAATGGTTACAGGCTAATCTAGCGGCAATAAAGGAGTACTGTGATTTCTTATCTTAAGGGTAAGGTGTTAATTTCATTTTCAGATGCAATTATTCTGGAAAATAATGGAGTCGGCTACAAAATAACTATCCAGTCAGATGCCTCATATAGGGCGGATGACAACGTAGAGTTTTATATCCATGAGCATATTCGTGAGGATACAGATGATCTCTATGGCTTTAGAAGCTTCGCCGAACTGGAGATCTTCGAGCGTCTTTTGTCAGTAAGCGGAGTCGGCCCAAAGGCAGCAATGGCCATCATGAGCAGCGGCAAACCTGGAGAGATTGTTGACGCTATCATGACAGAAAACATTGCCTTCTTTAAAGCAGTTTCTGGAATAGGCAGCAAGGTCGCAGCGAGAGTAATCCTCGATCTACACGGCAAAGTTAATAGCGGAAACATCTCTACTAGTATTCTTGCTCGTGGGCAAGAATCCGATGATATTTTTGATGCTCTTTCCACACTTGGGTATAAAAAACCGGAGGTCGAGAGAATTGCTGCCAAGTTGCCCACCACCTGCCAAACGCTGGAAGATAAAGTCAGGTGGTGTCTTAAGAACCTGGGGAGAAGCTAATTTAAAGTTTGTCAGCACCTTTGCCTAGTTAGCAAAACTATCCAGCGCATGTTATAGTGTTTTTGCAAATATATGACAGATCTCAAGTACGAAAATTTAGAAACTGACCTAATGAGCCCGGACAAACTCGTCGAGGAGGAGTTTGAATATTCTCTTCGACCTCAGCGTCTTTCCGAGTATGTCGGGCAGGAGAAGATAAAAGATAATTTGGTGATCTTTATAGAAGCTGCCAAAGGCAGGGAAGAGCCGATCGAGCATCTCCTGCTCTATGGCCCCCCCGGACTTGGCAAGACTACTTTGGCAAATATCGTTGCAAAAGAGATGGGGGTAAATATCAGGACAACCTCAGGTCCGGCCATCGAACGGGCGGGAGATTTGGTTTCGATTCTAACAAACCTGTCAAAGGGCGATATTCTCTTTATCGACGAGATACACCGATTGAACCGATCTGTCGAAGAGATTCTTTATCCTGCCATGGAGGATTTTTGTGTTGATATTATTCTTGGCAAGGGGCCTTCGGCAAAAACGATGAGAATAAATGTTCCAAAGTTTACCTTAATCGGAGCGACTACTAAAGCTGGATCACTCTCCTCTCCGCTCAGAGACCGCTTTGGAGCAATCCATCGGTTGGAGTTTTATAATGAAAAGGAACTTGCAAAGATTATTGAACGAGCTGCCGCAATCCTGGAAGTCAAAATAGATAATGGCGGAATCCTTGAAATAGCAAAACGTTCCAGACGAACACCACGAATTGCCAATCGAATTTTAAAACGGGTCAGAGATTATGCTCAAGTCAAATATGACGGCAAAATTACGAAGGAGGTCGCTGACCAGGCGATAGACCATCTTGATATTGATGAAATTGGTCTTGATAAAAACGATCGTACCTACTTAGAAACTATTGTCAACAAGTTTGGTGGCGGTCCTGTTGGCCTTGATACAATCGCTGCTTCAATCGCAGAGGATAGAGATACCATTGAGGATGTAATAGAACCTTATCTTCTGCAACTCGGTTTTATCAATCGGACGCCCAAGGGCAGGATTGTTACATCTCTGGCTTCCAGTCATCTTCATATCGGAAAGGATCAGCGACAGCTGATTTGAGATAGTGGCAACAAAACGAAAAATTCTTATACATGTTTGCTGCTCTGCTTGCGCAAGCTATGTTTTTGCGATCTTAGAAAAAGAACATTTCGACATAACTGCCCTCTTCTTCAATCCGGAGTTGGAGAGCAAAAAGGAATTTGAGCGGAGGTTGGCAGATGTTACAAACCTTTGTCAGGAAAGAGGAGTTAAACTGGTCGTGCCAGAACATAATTCGTCTCTTTTCTCTTCGCCCTTGGAACCGTATTTAGATAAGAATTCGATCAAATATATCAGCGATAAAGATCGTTTCCGACGGAAGAGATGCGAGCTATGTCTAAACCTACTCATCAATTATACTGTGACTGAAGCCAGGAAAATGAAGTTCAAATATTTCACGACTACAATGCTCTGCTCACCGTATAAGGACCATAATCAAATCTGGGATATCGGCGTTCTGGCAGCCGAGAACTGCAATATGGTCTTTTCTTATCAAGACTTCCGCAAAGGTTATTGGACCGGTCGTAATTTTGCCAGAAACCATGAAATGATGATACCAGCCTTTTGCGGTTGTGATGGCTCTTTGAGCGAGGGTAGACTGGAATGAATGTTTCTTTATCTGACTTTTTATCTCATCTTCTTACTGTTTTTTATTTTCTTTAGCTGGTCGGGATTGGCGCATCTCTGGCGCTTTGGTTTCCCCAAGACAACTTCCAGGCTGATTGTGTTTGCTTTTTTTATCTCCTCGTTGTTAATAGTTTTCATGACACTTATTCTTTTGGTGGTTTTATGAAACAAAACCTGCAAATGTTTCCTGGTCAGGAGAGTGATGAAAAAGTAGTCGGGATTTACCACAAGGACCGCTTTAGCTATATGGCTGGACTTTTTATCGGGTTTGCCATGTTCTTGCCGGTTATCGTTGTGTTTTTAAACATTCCCTCGTTTATATTTTCAGCTTTTGGCAGATTTGTGGTCTTATTGACCTCCTCATATCTTCTCTCTGTCATGGTAATACTCCTTTTCTTTTTTGTTGATAATTCTCTGGATCTCTTAATTATTACCAATCGTCGGGTGGTCATTGTCTTGCAAAACGGGCTTTTCCAAAGAGAAGTGAAACAGTTTCATTTGCATCAGATTGACGATGTGATCCCGACTGTCGCTGGTTTTTTACAAACCACTTTTCATTTTGGCAATCTAGAAATTAGATCATTATCTGAGGAACAAACCATTTTGTTTCAGTCAGTTTCCAATCCATATGCTGTAGCAAAGATTGTGATCGATCAGCGGGATCAACATCTTCTGGAACACGATCGAATTGTGCCAGAAAAGACTGGCGAAGAGGAGCAAAAGCAAATTGAAGTAGAAATGCAAAAGGATGTTCTTGGGGAGGAAAGGGAGTTTTTTCTCACTCCCGCCGCTGATGAATTGATAGAGAAGTCAAAACAGAAGAAAAAATAATATTCTTGTCTTCCAACCTTTTACTTGCAGGTCGCAGCTGATCTTGCTATAAATGGAGAGTATTATTTGCTATAATGAAGTTCTAAAATATGTTAAGCGACCACTTAATACTTTCGGGTCTGATCTTCTACTCTATTTTCCTATTAATCTTTGGTTTTTTCAGTTGGGCTGGCCTCTACCATCTTTTCCGTTTTGGCTATGTCGGAGACAAAACAAGAGTAATTATTAACACATATCTAACTCTTGTAGCTGGTGTTGTCCTAACGACTATAACATTTTTAATTTTTTGGAATTTGTGATTAATAAAATTCTTTTCCCTAGCCAAGAAAAAGACGAGCAGATCATATTTGTGATTCGCAAGCACTGGTTTCACTATTTCGTTTTCGGTGTTATCTCAGTTCTGATCTCAATCCCAATTATCACAGTGATCGTTTACTGGTTTCTTTACCCTGACACGATTAACACTCTTGTCGGAAATATTATTATCCTAGTACTTTCGGCATATCTTTTATCAATAATGGCGATGGTTCTGATCGGGATTGTTAATTATTATTTGGATATCTTCATCATCACTGATCGTAGGATTGTATCATTAAATCAGATCAGTCTCTTTCGGCGGAAAATTTCAGAGGTCAACTTACGTCAGATTCAAGATGTCAGCGCTAGCGTCGAAGGTTTTATCAAGACGATGCTTCATTACGGCGATGTTTACGTGCAAACAGCCGGGGAACGTGAAAATTTCATTTTCTCGACAATCCCTCATCCTCATACCGTTTCAAAAAAAATCACTGAATTATGTCAGCGACCGGCAAAAAAGACAGACACTCAAAATACGCTAGAGGATAGCGAAGGAGGCAACTTATGACGCTTGATGATTTTGATTACGATCTCCCGCCTAATTTGATTGCCCAATACCCAGTCGAGCAGAGAGACCGCTCTAGGTTGCTTGTTCTCAACAGAAAGACCGGATCGACGGAAGATCGTATCTTTTCTGATATCTTGAATTATCTAAAACCAGGTGATCTTTTAGTCGTAAATAATTCCAAAGTTTTCCCCGCTCGACTGATTGGGTTTAAGTCCACCGGTGGGGAAGCAGAGATCTTTCTGAATCATGAGATCAAACCAGGGGAGTGGGAAGTTCTTGGCCGGAGGGTCAAGGTCGGGCAGACCATTTATTTCAAAAATTCAGTTTTAGAAGCAGCGATCATTGAGAAGAGAGATGAGTCATATATAGTAAAATTCAATTTACCCAGTGAACAATTTTTTGCTGAGATTGAGAAAATTGGCCTTACTCCCCTGCCACCTTATATAAAAAGAGAGAACCAAGTCAGAAGCGACAAGAACAGATATCAAACGGTTTATGCCAAGGACCGAGGTAGCGCTGCTGCTCCCACTGCTGGTCTCCATTTTACACCCGAACTTCTAGCAAAAGTCAGGCAAAAAGGCATTGTAATACTCGAAGTTACCTTGCACGTTGGGCTTGGAACCTTTGCTCCAATTAAGGTTGAAGATGTTCTTGCTCATACGATGCATTCTGAATATTACAGAGTGAAAAAGGAGATTGTGGTTGAAATATTAAAAGCTAAAAAAGAGGGTAGGAAAGTTTTTGCTGTCGGCACCACCACAACTCGTGTTTTGGAACATCTCTTTAAAACGTTCGATTTCGAGTCTATGGATTTGATTCTGCCGGGAGAGATTGCCGGTTGGACCAATATTTTCATCTATCCAGGATTTAAATTTCGCTGTGTTGATGCTATAATCACCAATTTTCATCTACCGAAATCTACCTTATTGATGCTGGTTTCAGCTTTCGCTGGTCAGGAAAATGTCCTAAATGCCTATCATCAAGCGGTTAGTAAAAGATATCGTTTTTTCTCCTACGGCGACGCCATGTTGATAGTCTAGACTTTTCAGCCCTTTCTCAGGTCTTTGCACAGAAAAACCCTCGGTGTATAATCAAGTTAAGCATTTAACAAAGTGTCTTTGTAAGGTATTTCCAGTTAGCAATAGAAGGGGCAAACTGAGGCTTAAACTGAAAAATTTGTGGGATCTCTTTGCCAATGTAACGCGGAGAGGGGTCAGAAAAAAGCTAATAATTCTGTTCTCTGCAACCCTGACTGTCATCTTTCTGTCGATAGCAGGTATTTTGGTGTTCAAAAATGAATTTGCTGCCGATGATGTTGGTCCAACAATAATCAGTTCCCCGGATCCTTGGTCGGTTAATCCTGAAGACCAATCAACATCTCGATTGGTCGGTCCTGGAGTAAGGATTGTAGTTGAAGATCCTTCAATTAGTAGGCCGAATTGGTCTTATCTTGAGACTGATTGGGATATCTGGTCACATGGAGAAGACCCGAATTTCCATCATACATATACTGCTTCAACTCTTGATCAATTTAATGGAAATCCAACCTTAACTTATTTTGAGTTGGGAAATGAAACCCCAGCCATTCCAGCGGGAACAATTTCATTTTCAGTCAGATTTCAATATAAATATCTAGGTAGCGATGACCTGCACACAACTGACTGGGTATCTGGTAATTCGTTTGACTACTTGCGGCATCCTGTCTGGGTTCATGACAATACCGGGGGAACGATGACTGTTGACGGGGGCTTGCAAATCAATGATGGTACTCAGAAACTGGTCGCAATGGTGGGCGATGGCGATTCAGTCAATCTTGTGATTACGCCAGACGCTGGTTATCATATCAAGCATGTCTATGGAATAGGCCAGTACAAGGATCTTGACCGATCGGTTGAGAATAATCTTGGTCCATCTTTTAATTCAGAACCAAGAGTTGTGACTGAGTCAAATATTAGAGCCCCTGTAACCTGTTCAACGGATTTTGAAAATGTTTTTACTATTTCAATTAACGTTAAGGGATCAGGAAGTGTTCGAACAGGTATCGATGCGGCAAAATCGAATATCACGGACGATTCCCACTACTATGAGTATGAATTTCCCACGGGAAGTGATGCAAGTTTTGTAATCACCGCTGATTCGGGTTTTCATCTTGCTGACGCTTGTGTCGACGGCCGCTGTGATCTCCAGCAAGCTTCAGACAACATGTTGGTCTTTAAGAATCTAAGCTCTGAACATGCTGTTGAAATAACATTTGGGAAGGGGAATGGTGAAACACATTATATCAATCTTCGAACTAGTCATGCCTCAATTCCCATCGAGCCACTGACCAAAATTCCAGCCGCCGATCAAAATGGCACATATCAAACTGTCACTGCTGGTAATGATCCGCTTACAATTACTCCCGAAGGTCAGTTTGTCGGGGGTCCGTACGCTCTTCCCTTAAACCCCACAGACGGCTTTTCGACAAATTGCCCGATGTTGCAAGGCATGCCTAATCTAAGTAATCCAAGGGTTGTTGTTTTCGGGGTTCCTAGATTAAATGCTGATTGCGATGTAACTGTAAACTTTGTGCCGGATACTCGATCGACAGATGATAGTGCCAACATCAATGTCAACGAAAACCAAAATCTGAATGTTAATACAAATGATTCGTCTGTCTGTCTGCAATGTAAACCGACCGAGGATTGTGTTAACAACCAGTGCGTACCTAAACAATGCAATCCTGCCTGCGGTCCTGATCATGACTGCGAAAATGGGAGTTGCGTCAACACCATCTGTTCCAAAAATGAGGATTGCTCCACTAAGTGCTGTCAAAATAGAGCTTGCGTAAGCACAGCAATGTGTCTAAAAGAATATTTCAATGTCACAATTAGTGGCGATTGTACATACAAGGCAAAGCCGGGTCTTTCTGCTGAGGTTGGTCAGACAATTACTATTG
>Ga0172380_10007088_pt1 | contig 12744 bp, 11 predicted proteins | sample Leawe162metaG_FD_119747 | JGI IMG/M metagenome (GOLD analysis project Ga0172380, IMG submission 119747) | Leachate microbial communities from a municipal landfill in Southern Ontario, Canada - Leachate well 162 metaG | ecosystem: Engineered > Solid waste > Landfill > Unclassified | place...
TGGCGTGCCGCCCCGCGACGTGGCTAAGAACCTTGGCGTGTCGGTGCCGACGCTATACCGCTGGGTTCCGGCCTCCGCGCACGCTTAGCGTGCTTTATTTTCCGTTTTCTGAGACGACCCCTAATTGGGGTTCTAAGGCCAAACCAGCGGGATTTATTCAGCACGCCAAAACGGCTGACTACTACCAGTCAATTTAGCTGCCATCTCGTCTCAGACTGGGGCAAGTTCATCAAAATATTGATTGATCACCTGCGCCCTCTGCCGTCGCTCAGCCGCCAGATAGATGCCGGTAGTCCCAACATCCGCGTGTCCCAAGGCCGCCTGAATCATCTGCACGGGTGTATTGCGGTTGGCATTCATGGTGCCAAACGTATGGCGCAACCAGTGCGTCGTGGCTGACCTCAATCTCTCGGCAGCCTTGTTATCTTCGCTGTCAACTGCATCGGCAACTTCCGCAAAATAGCCGGTCAGTATCTGGTGCAAGGTTGCTGTCGAGATTGCCCGGCGGGCGTCTTGATTCTTGGTGGCCAAGGTGGCAATCAAAGGTTCGCCTGCTGGCCACTGGTTCAAGTCGCGACCAAGGCCTCTGGCTTCCATGTAATCGGCGAGGATAGGCATGAGCCCGTTCGGAAACGTCGTGCGACGCTCCTTGGTGCCTTTGCCAATGACGGTGATCTCGTAGTCGTCCCCTGCCCCGTCCGCATCAATGTGCCCTGCCCTCGCCTCGACCAGCTCTTCGATCCGTAGTCCTGTGCCGATCGCAAACCATAAGATGAAGCGCAGGCGATAGTAGCGTTCGTCGCGCTCACGCTCATCCAAGTGGTGGATGACAAATTGCCACTGCTTTGGCGTGAAGGCGTGATCTGTTTTGAGTCTTCTGCGATCGGCGACCGGCATCTGGTCGACTTCTTTCCAGGGATTGAAGTCGAGGTAGCGGTTCCTGGCAAGATACTCGAACAGGGCACTCACCACGGTCAGCGCCTGCTTCTGGCTTGCCGGTGACAGCGGGCCGGCGAAGGGGCGCCAGTCCTCGTGCCATCGCGGGGTGTTGCGTTTTCCGATCCAGGCTTGTCTGGGAATGCGCCAGCGCCAGGCCTGGCGGCCGGCAACGGTTTCGCCGCCCGCGAGGGCCTGCCTGCCATCCAGTGCATAGAGGAAATCGCGGTATTCGGTGCAGTCTTCGATCGTGAGCGATGAGAGCGCCCTGCCCTTCTCCATCACCGCCCAAAGCAGCAGGCGTTCGGCCTGGGTCCGGTAATTCCTCGCCGTATGGGGTCGCTGGTTTCCCTTCTTGGCGATCCAGGCGTTGATCGCCTCGAAATCATCGACCGCGGCGAGCCGATTGCCGTAGGCCCGGTTCGTTCCCACCGCCCCCGAGACTTCCGCCGGCAATTTCAGATATTCCAGGGGAACGATACCCAGTTCCAGTTCCCGGCTTGCCTTCAGCTTCGGGGCAAGCTTGCGGTAGGGAACCAGGGCGCGTTCAGGTATGGGGATCACCTGGTTGAAAGTGAGCCACTTCATGACCCGGGCGGCCGAGGCTCGCCCAAACCACGGGACGACTCTGTACCAGGACTCGCCTTTGTGCCGTATGAGGCCCGCCAAGTCGTCGATGGTCAGAATCCCACCGCGGTGCAACCGGTCCGCGATCGATTCATCCAGCCACGCGGCCAACTGGTCGCCCGGCTGCGGCTTTTCCGGGAGGAAACCTTCGAACCACGCGAGCGCGTCGCGAATCCGTTTTCTTAGCTTCTGATTGCGCCCTGCCCTACGCACAGCCTTGTGATCAAAGCGGCTGGCGTACTCTTCGTTGTAGACCTTGATGAGATCGGCCTCGCTGAAAAATCCCTCCGGATCGCGCTCGGCCTGGAACGCTTCGAGACTGGGGATGCCGGCGAGCGGGCCGCCGACATGCACCCCGGCACCGGAAACCCGCTGCCCGCCAGGGCCGGCAAGCTGCGTGGGTGGAATCCGGAAGAGCCGGGCATAGGAAGGCTTTTCCCGTCGGGCGGCGTTGATCAGCTCGTCGCGAATCCACCGCAGCGTCGCCTTGGCGCGCTTCTGGTCGCGGCCTGTCTCAAGATACAGCTCGCCGATCTCATCGAGCGGCAATCCCTCAGTGTAGCCACGGAAGAAGGCGATATGGGACAAGCCCAGCTTCCGTGATGGTGACACCGACGCCAAAAGGGACTGTCGGGGTGGAATCATTCGAGCTTGCCCTGCGCCTTCCGAAGAGCGGCATGAGCCTGAGCAACCAAAGCCGGTTCGCTGACCGCGCTGACCAAGGCCTGTAAAGCATCAAACAACTCCGGGGCGGCGGCCAATAGCCGGGCGTTGGCTTTGGCTTCGTCATCGAGGTACGGCACGACAGCGACCGCCGCATGCTTGGCGTTGATCAAGATCTTCGTCGCGATCGATTCGTCGTAGAACCAGGGGCCGGGCGTATGCTGTTTTTCCACGTTCACCTCCAAAAGCGCGCTTTTTAGGGTACTGTATGCAATGCTATCATGATTAGACTAATAATCATGATACGTTAATTTCTCTTCGAAATCGCGCTTTTCACTTTTCGGGCTTTCCAACGTCCATCTCGCTTGATGTGAGCGTCGTCCAGAAGCCGCGCATCGCGCAGACCTGTGTTCAATAAATTGATGCCGTGCTGCCCTTGACAAATTCCGTGCGGAGTGTATGCTACAGACGCTACTAAACAGAATTTATGCTATCGCATATTATGACTTCCGGCACCCTGCCCTCCTCTCCTTCTGCGGTTTCCGATCGCGCCAGGGTTCTAACCCAAGCGGTGGCCGAGGCGGCTCGCCGCTTGGACCTCGGCTCGGTTGTTCTGGCCAGCGTGATCGGTGGAAGCCAATCAACCGCATCCCGCTTGCTGAACGGCAAATACTTGCTCTCGGAAAAGAGCAAGGAATGGGAGATGGCGGCGCATCTCGTGCGCCTTTACCGGTCGCTCTCGTCGCTCGTGGAAAACGACGACTTGGCCAAAGCCTGGTTGCATTCGGCCAATAATGCGCCGAGTTTTGCCGGCAGAACGCCGGCAGAGTCCATCAAGACCGCGGTCGGTCTCATCCATGCCGTCGAGTACCTGGACGCCCACCGCGCTATCTCCTGAGGCGCGCCCATGGCGCGGCAGCGGCTGGCGCGCTGTTGAGGCGCAGCATCGGGTCGCAACGATGGCCTTGGTGCATGGCGATACGGGGGACCAGTCCATCCTTGAAGGAATTCTTGAAGAAGTGAAACCTGCATTGCCGGAGGCGGCCCAGGGCCTGCATTGGCTACTTTTCACTCCCTTTCGCTATCCGCCACGTGCACCGGAGGGATCCCGCTTCAGACGGCGGATGGAGCCCGGGGTGTTCTACGGAGCCCTAGAGCGGGAAACAGCCTGTGCGGAGATTGGTTATTGGCGCCTGCGATTCCAGCTAGACAGCATCGGGCTCGCAGGAAGGCCGGCCAGGCTGAGCGTGAGTTTGTTCGAGTTCCATGCAGCGACCGACAAGGCCATAGACCTCACCAAACCCCCGCTAGCCGCGGACCGGTCACTTTGGATATCTGGGACCGATTACAACGCCACCCAGGCGCTTGGCGCCAGCGCCCGGGAAGCCGCGATCGAGGCAATTCTGTACGAGTCGGCGCGTCGCCCAGGAGGAATCTGTCTTGTCCTGCTTACTCCCGATTGCTTCAAGAAGGTCGAGCGCCCCTACCGCGACAACCAGGAAGGCTGGAGCCTGCTTGTTGAACCCCCCAACCTGGTGGTCTTTCAGCGAGAGTTGTCGCGCGAGAGCTGGTCATTCGATTTCCGGTCATAGAGAGTGGGTACGCAGCCTTTTCTTTAGGGGCTGCTTCGCCAATTGAGGCGGGCGGCAGCACAAGCGGTTTCAAAGTTCCGTCGTTCCGTTACTCCGTCACTGAAACAACGGCATTTTCCTGCTCAGCGAATTCCCGCATGCGCGGGTCCACGGTTCGTGATCGCTACCAGAATCAGCCAATTCGTACCAACCATCCGGCCAGGGATGTGCGCACGGCCTTAGAACGGGTGCTCTTACTGACGGCTGCACGCATAGCCGGGTTTGCGGCAACAAAACTGGCAAGGACATCCCCCCGCTCGACCGCTGACAGATTGTCGAAGCTGACCAGGGCTTCCTGACGACGTTTTTCCAACTCGGGATCGGCTAGCGGAGGACTCTTTTGTATCGGCACCTCCGGTGCCTTCTTGGGTTCAGCGATAGCCTTTTTCTTGGCACCGTATCGCCCCTTGAGCGCGTCCTTGAAGTAAGCCGCCGGCGTCTCTAACGGCGGTAGTTTGGAGTTATTGAGTCGATCGAAGGTATAGCCAATCGCATCCTTCAGGTCTAACTCAGGATTCGTGCCGTAAATGGCCTCAGCTTCCTGTTTGGCAATGCCCAGCGCCATCAAACGCTCGATCACCTGGCTATCAATGATCGGCGGTGGCGGTAGCGCCAGATCCGCCTGCAATTTTTTGGTCACCTTGAATTGCAGGTCGATCACCCTCCTCCCGTCCTTGAACTCGAACAGCTCCACTTGGAGGTCAGTCAGGGTGTTGACTTCCGACAAGGCTTTCTTGAGAACACGATCCTTGAAAAATTTATACTGCTTCTTCCAGTCGGGCATGTCTTCACCGGGCATTCCCTCCAGATAGTCGCGCCACATTTCCCATGGCCGCCTGTCGCTTAGGCCGTTCTGCTTCCAGGCGTTGGAACGAGCAACTTCATAGAGCGCCAACCCAGCACCGGTCCTGAGCACTGTCATGTAATAGAGCGTCAGGGTGGTGTAAGTCCTGGGATTCATGACCAGGCTCATGACCTCGGCCGGGAATTCGTAACCCAGCCAGAGCTTGCCACCCTTCTTGTGCAGCCCTGCCGGATTCACCAACTTGACCGACGCAAGCAGGCGTTCCGAGGTCCATTCTCGATCCGTCTCGCTAACGATGCGAATGTCCTGTAGCTCCTCGGCTACTTCCTTCAACAGTTGGGTGTCGTTCGAGTTGTAGTGGGCATCGCGAGATATATCTTGGACGGGAACCCAAAAATACTTGTGTGAAGTGGCCGTCTCGATTGGCGCATTGGCACCTGGTGTTCCGAGTCGCTGGGCATGCAGCACCATGACGTTGAACAGCTTGCGGGACATGAAGGTAAGATGTCCCTTCGAAACCCTAAGCCCGATGGCGTCATTGGTCTTCTTGAAGCTTTCGCTTTCTTTCTCGACGGCAACTGGCAGTTTTTTTCGGGCAGCCACGATATGGTAATAACACCTTTGTCACCTATTCTCAGACGAAAGGTACATCGAACCATGTCACCTTTGCAAGCTTCCCGTAAAGCATTACCTTTGCGGCAAGATTCCTGGATCCGGCTGAACGTCACCCAAACGCACTGGGCCGATGGTTCCTGAATAGCGTTACCTAGCGGAGTGTGGTCCCTGGTAACCGTTACTCAAGACGAGAACATTCCCGGAAACAGTTACCTCAAGTACCTGCAAACCAGCACCATATGGGGCGTCGGTCCCTGGGAACCATTACCTTCCTTCCCGGAAACAGTTACCTTCATGCTCGGAAACCCGCGCCAGCAGGGGCATTGGACAGTTGTTAACAGGTTTAAGGTGTTAACTACAAAAAAACACACAAGCAAGGGGTGTGCTGTCTTAGATAAGTTCAGAAAAAGCAAAAGCACGAACGCCACACAAGGTGCCTGGAAAGCATTACCTAAAGCATACCCTATCGAGCTAATCCGGTTCCCGAAAAGCGTTACCGGAAGGCAGATTGGCACCGACCCAGTTAGTAATCACTTCCTCTAATCACCCTGATCTAAATGCCTATTACTTTGTGCGAGCGCTCTGTTTATCACTTAAGTTGTGGTTCCTGATAACTGTTACCTTTGCGGGCACTCCGATGCTTCTCTCTCTACGTTGTGGCATCGGCGAGGTAGCGATCTAGAGCAGCTACAAATATCTTCTGAGCACTTCTATCCTCCACCGCGCAACGGGATTTCAGTTGGAGCCAGCGCTCGCGGTCGAGTAGCACTGTGAGCTTCTTGGCCGGAATGGTCGCCTTGGGCTCTGCATCGAGATTCCGCGGTTCCGTCGCTCCGTCGGCAAGGACATTTGAGAGAACCGTGCTTCGAGTTTCCGCGCCCGCAGCGAATGCGGCCAGGGCTTGAGGATCCGGATCCTTCCTTACCTCGACGTGCTTAAACTTACTCATGTTATTTCTCCGTTATTCCGTTATTCCGTTATTCCGTTATTCCGTATATTTCTTGGCCCAGCAGCTGGATCTCTGCTCTGGCTTGGCTGTTGTTCATCTCAATAACTCCCTTTCCTTCAAGCATTGCGTCTCTAAAGACTTTGCGGTCGCGGATGAAGGTTTGGGCAAGTCGCAACTCTGCAAAGTCGGCCAAGAAAGCGTTTGCTTCTGCCACTTCGTTGATCATCGGGTTACTTGGCGCCATTGAAATCAGTGCGTAGGCCTTAAGATCGGGGTTCATCCCCCTCGCTAGTGCTACCAGTTCGTTGACGTGATCCATCGTCTCTAGGTCCGGTTGAGATGCTCGAATAGGGACCAGAAGCACATCCGCGGCGACCATGGCGGTGCGCAGCTCCTTGCTGTCGCGACCCCCCGCGTCGATAACTACCTCGCCGTAGCGCGTGGCGTAGTCTCGCGCCGGTTTGAAAACGTCTCCGGTTGCCTGGGCTACAGCTAACTTCGGCCGGTCCCCTTCGAGATCATTGCGACGGTCGACCCATCGCTTTGCTGTTGCCTGGGGATCTGCATCGAGGAGCAATACATCTTTGCCCTCACGCGAAAGCCAGGTTGCCAGGTTGCACGCAATCGTGCTCTTGCCTGTGCCACCCTTCTCACCGCCTATCAAAACAATCACTTAGATCTCCTTTACGGATTTACGGACTAACGGAAAACCGTCGTTCCGTGACGGCCTTCCGTTGATACGGGATACCGTTGTAACGGCGTCCCGTGTCTCCGCTTTAGCGGAATACCGTTATCATAGCGGAATTCCGTTATTAAGGAAAGACGGAATAACGGAGGATTGTTTGGGCTTTCTCCATTCTTCCGGAGAATGCCATGAGCAAGCATGTCTTCAAGCTTCGTTCGACCACGTAAGAGCAGTTTGCATAAGTGGGGCAGGGCGTCGCACCACAAATGTAGAAAGCGTGCAGGGCTTGGGCTCGATCGGCAAGCGCCCCGTTATCCCCACGCCCCCGCCTGCCCCGGATCGTGCAGCCCCCGCACGGCTTCGCCCTGCGCTGCACTCGACGAACTGTTGGCATAGCAGCCGCCCACAGATCGCCGCCGAGCCAGGCTCCCCCCGCTTGCCGATCGAGAGTCAGCGCCGCAAGCGGCGAGGGGCGCAAGGCCGGGAGTGCTGGCCCCGCGCCGTGGTGGGGAATCCGTTGTGTCTGACGGGCCTTTCCGCGTTCTACTCATTGGAGCCGCCCAATGCCTCCAAGGCGCCGCGAAGGGGAGGGTACCTGCACCAAAGAGCCTTATCCACGGCCCGAACCTGTTGAGAACTGGCCCGCGAGCCTATGCGTCGCGAGAGGCCAGTTATCACCAGGCGGCGCGGTCACGCGTCGGGGCGGTGGGTAAGGCTGCACCTACTACCTACTAGCGGCCGGCATACGGCTGGGAATGCGCCTGGTGCGCGGTCCAGTTTTCAAGGTAGCGTGCGGCGAGTTCCCGAGAATGGAGCACCAGGAGATTTTCGGCGTTACTCTCTTCGGCCGCCTTCGTGAAATTGAAGCTGCCGGTGATCACGGTCGTGTCATCGACAATCATGATTTTGGAATGTGCGATGGGGTGGACCGCATCAATGTAGGTGGGGATGCCGCCATGCGCCGTGAAGTCGGCGGCGCTGTATTTGGCGTTGCGATTGCTTTTGTCCAGGATCAACGCCACGTCGACGCCACGGCGTTTGGCGTCGAGCAAAGCCTTGGCTATGCCAGCATGGGTGAAGGAATACGCCTGAACGCGAATTCTTGAGCGTGCGTTGTCGATCTCTTTGATGACCGCGGCGGCGGCTCCGCCTTTGGGCGAGAAGTAGACTTGCGCTTCCGGCTGGTATGAAGACCCGGCGTGTGGCCGAGTGCTGACTATCGTCGCGGGCTGCGCAAGGCATGTCAGGCTGAGCAAGCAAGCGGCGAGGGCGCCAGGGATCTTGGCAATTCGGAATTTCAGCATGGCTGGATTCTAACCGGTCGTCATCTTTCGAGCCGGACAGTTCAAAGGGCAGGGGAGGGTGCTTACCCCGGCTTCGAGGCCGGGGTCGGGCTTTCGTGCTGAGCGCAGCGAGCCTCGCTTTACGTGTCTCGCCCTGTCGGCTTCAATTCCTTTCGTCGGCCCGCGATGCGGGCCTTAAGGCTTAAGGCTCGATCGGCAAGCGCCCCGTTAGCCCCACGCCCCCGCCTGTCCCGGATCGTGCAGCCCCCGCACGGCTTCGCCCTGCGCTGCACTCGACGAACTGTAGGCATAGCAGCCGCCCACAGATCGTCGCCGAGCCAGGCTCCCCCCGCTTCCCGATCGAGAGTCAGCGCCGCAAGCGGCGAAAGGCGCAAGGCCGGTAGAGCTGGCCCCGCGCCGTGGTGGGGAAACCGTTGTCGTCTGCCTGACCTTTCCGCGTTCTACTCATAGGGAGGCCGCCCAGGGCCTGCAAGGCGCTGCGCAGGGGGAGGGCTAGACCGGGCGCAAGTTGCCGCGCCCTGCAGCGGCCCGCGCCAGGCGGCTCCTGCTGCGCCATATCCTCGGCCCCTGCGGGGCTGCCCTCGCCAGCTCGGCTGCGGTAATGCTCGCCGTCGAAACCCCGCCTGTCACGTGCCGCTGCTCCACCCTCGTTTTCCCCTGCGCCCCTTCGGGCCGCACCTTTCCGGCCTCAACAGCGAGGCGGCTCCAATGAGCAGCACAACCACGGAAAGGAGAATCACCATGCAAACCAACAACCACCCCACCACCGACAACGCGGCTTTCCCCCGCGCCCCCGAGGCCCACCAAAGAGCAGGTAAGGGAAGCTTCGACATCTACCAGGAAGTCACGGACAAAATAATTGAAGCCATAGAGGCCGGCGAAACCAAGGGAAAAGGCCCGCTGTGGAACGGCCAAGGGGCGAGCGGATTGCCGTACAACATGACGAGCAAGCGCGCGTATTCCGGCGTCAATGTCCTGGTGCTTTGGCTCACGGCCGACGCGAAGGGATACAGCACCCCGGCCTGGCTCACCTACAAGCAAGCGACCGAGCTGGGCGGGACCGTGCGCAAGGGCGAGAAGGCGACGCACATTGTTTATTTCAAGCCCCTGGAACGGCAAGAGACCGACCGCGCAACGGGCGAAGTCACTACGCGCGAAATCCCGATGCTTCGGAGCTATGCCGTTTTCAACGCTGACCAATGCGACGGACTGCCGGCGACCCAGGGCGAGCGCCAAGCGTTTAACGGCATCGAGGCGGCCGATTCCATTCTCTGCAACAGCGGCGCGGCATGGGAAGAACGCGGCACGAAGGCATTTTATAGCCCGGTGCTCGATAAGATCTTCATGCCCGATCGCGACCGCTTCGCCAAGCCCGAGAGCTTTTACGCGGTAGCCCTTCATGAGCTGACCCACTGGACCGGACACAGTAGCCGCCTGGCGCGTGACTTCTCCGGGCGCTTTGGAACGGAGTCTTATGCTTTTGAAGAACTGATCGCCGAGCTGGGATCTGCTTTCATTGGTGCGGATCTTGGGATTACCCCGGAAACTTTGCCCGACCATACAAGCTATGTCGCTTCCTGGCTCAAGGTTTTGAAGGGCGACAAGAAAGCCATTTTCACGGCAGCATCGCAAGCCTCGAAGACCCACGATTACATCATGGCGCTCGCCGCCACTGAAGAGCAAGAGGCCGCTTGAAGATAGAAGCGGGGGGGCGCGGCCCCCTTTTTTCCCGGCTGGGCCGGCTTCGCCGGCCGAGGGGAAAACGCACCCAACGGACGAAAACCGATTTTCGCATCCGCGAAAATGTTTGCATGGGCATCATGAGAATCTTAAGGTGTTCGAATATCGGCAACACCTTTTTCCGCTGCTGATCGAGGTAGGATACCGGCGCCGTCAGCCGGTTGAAAGATCGATTTGAGGCGGTGACTTGGCCGTCTCAGACCGGCCATGAGCGGACCGCCGAGGATTTGCTCCAGAGCAGACCTTCGCGCCACGTCTCAACAACACCCAGCCGTCCTCTGTCCGTACTATCATCACATATGCGGCCAATCAACCTCAGGACACGCGCACCGAATCGAATAGCACGGACCCATGGTTGAATGCGCTGGAAAGAATGCTGGTGGCCATCAGGTCAGCACCGGGATGGCTTAGGTATATGGGGCCCGCAGGAACGGAGGCAATATAGTGCCGATTCAAGTACCCGCTGAATTTCCTCCGAGAAAGGATCGGCGCCGGGCGATTCGCATCGAACTCTCTCCCCGCACTCTCGTCATTCTGGTACTCCTCGTCCCCGGCCTGTGGATGCTGAACCAGCTGTTACCTGTGATTCTGGTACTCGTGGCAGCTCTCATCATCGTCGGCACCATAAGTCCGGCGGTCCGGTGGCTCGAAGAGCGGCGCATGCGCCGGGGTCTGGGCATCGCGATCGTTTTCACCGGTCTCGTGGTGACCACCATTCTCGTCACCACAATGACGATTCCATCACTATTCGCGCAGGCGACGAACCTTCTTGGCCAGGAGCCCACCTTGCGGGCACGCTTGGCGGACTGGTTGGCGGGCTCCAACCTGACCAGCCCTTTGGCAGAACTACTTCGCAACCTCCGCTTCGGCGATCTGGTAACGGTGACCGCCTCGGATGCCATCGAATTCTCCCGCCGCGTCTCGGCGATCTTCGCGTATATCATTAGTTCGGTATTTCTCGCCCTGTACATCATGATCGACCGGGATCGGCTGCGTGGAGGTCTTTTCCTGGTGGTTCCCATGTCCCACCACATCCGGCTTTCGCGGGTCATGCTGAACCTGGAAACCATCGTCGGCGGTTACATCCGCGGACAGGTGATTACTTCTGCTTTAATCGCCATTTTCGTGTTCTGTCTCCTGACGGCCTGCGGTGTTGCTAACGCCTTTGCTATCGCGGTGTTCGCGGGTGTTGCCGACGTCCTGCCCTACATCGGCGGTCTGCTTTCGGTGGGAGCCGCAGCGGCGGCAGCTCTCTCCCGCAGTCCGGCCGTTATTATCGTCGTGCTCGTGCTGATGCTCGCCTACGAGCAACTTGAGAGCCGCGTGATCATTCCTCGAGTCTATGGACACGCGCTGCGTCTCCCGTCGTCCGTGATCCTTTTCTCGCTTTTGGCGGGAGCCGTTTTGTCGGGCATCCCCGGGGCGCTTCTCTCCCTTCCGGTGGCGGCGGCGGTGCTGATGCTCATCGAGGAACTGCGGGTCGAGCTACCGGGGCAGTTGGAGCAAGCAGAAGATATAGAGATCAGGGAACGCGACGACCGCGGTGAAGAGGAGTATGAGCGCCGGGCCGACGGAATGCCAGCCGAGCAGGCCGCTGCCATCGCCGTCGAAATCTCCACCGATCGCGATAAAGAAGAACGCAGTCTGTCACCGAAAGCGGATGCACCTGTGGACGCCGGCACGGGCAGCTGATTTTTCCGCGTCGTTCGGATTTCTCGTCCCCTCGTCATTTCTTTGTCGGCCGGGCTGGTTGATTAAATTTCGCTAGGTCATCGCTCATTGCAAAGGTTGAACGACTGCTTTCCCAATCGGCCTGCTTCCGCTCCGGGCACATCAGAGACCTTCGAGCCGCCACCTCAAACCTAAATTTCTCCGGCAAGCATTGAGCCTTTGACCACCAGGCAGCCTTACGGGACGCCTGAAGCTGGGCGAGCGCGAGGACGAAATCAGGAGATACCTTGCGATTGCCCTCCCCGAGCGGAAAATGTCGAAGGTCTTGAGCGTGAGCTATAACACGGTCGGCCTATTCATCGACCGCAAGAAATTACTAATTGACAAGCCAAAACGCTTGACACAATAACTGGATTCGACTATGTTGTAAGCATGGCAAGCAATGCATCTTCGGAAAGGGTAGGGTGACGACATGAGCAACATAATGCAATTTCCCAATGGAAAACGCCCTTTGCCTGCTCTTGACCTTGATGCGGAGAAGATCAAGGCCGCGATGCCGATGGCTTCAACCGTCAAGGGCATTCTTCACTGGATTTGGTTTCTGGTTCGCCTGCCGGTGTTTCTGGTGATGTACTGGCTACGCCTTCCGGTGATCTTCCTTTGCAACTTGATATCGATCCCGATGTTATTTGCCTGGCTGTTTTCCCTGTGGGCATTTCCCGACAAACACGAAATGGTTTGGGGCTTCGGCATTATCAGCTTTGTGACGTTTGCTCTTGCGTGGGCTTATGACTTTATTCTGATGGCCATTGCGCCGCAGGAAATGATGCGGATGCTTTGATCGTTCCATCAGCGCGAGTGCGTATTCCACGCCCACCTGGACACTGATTCCACGAGGACCTGGACAGTGATTCCATGAACACCTGGACACCGATTCCACGGCAAACTGGACGGTGATTCCACGGACACCTGGACAGTAAAGTAGGTCGCGCAGCGCGCGGATAACCGTGGCACCTTGGGGATTTTTTGCCCGGGGGCCACATGGCGAAGAGGTTATCCATGCGCAAGATTGCAGAATGCTTGCGGCTGCACCACGAATTCGGTCGCAGCCGACGACA
>Ga0172380_10007089_pt1 | contig 12743 bp, 9 predicted proteins | sample Leawe162metaG_FD_119747 | JGI IMG/M metagenome (GOLD analysis project Ga0172380, IMG submission 119747) | Leachate microbial communities from a municipal landfill in Southern Ontario, Canada - Leachate well 162 metaG | ecosystem: Engineered > Solid waste > Landfill > Unclassified | place...
ACTCCCCTTGTCACCATTTCTCCGGCAGCACCCGATGCAGCCTACGAAAAAACCAGACTCAACTCCACATTCACTTTTGACACACTGGTCACCGGTCGCGCCAACGATCTTGCTCGTGCCGCAGCCAATCAAGTTGCATTGAATCCGGGCACGTCCTACAACCCGCTTTTTGTTTATGGCGGCGTCGGCCTTGGCAAAACACACCTGATCCATGCCCTTGGAAATGAGGTCTTTCGGCAGAACCCCAGCAAGGTAATTCGCTATGTCCATGCCGAGGACTACTACGCCGATGTCGTACGCGCCTACCAACAAAAATCATTCGATGTCTTCAAGCGTTACTATCGCTCCCTGGATTTGCTGCTAATTGATGACATTCAGTTTTTCAACAACAAAAACCGCACGCAGGAAGAGTTTTTCTATGCCTTCAATGCATTGATCGAGGCCAAGAAGCAAATTGTCATCACATGCGACACCTATCCGAAGGACATCACCGGACTCGAAGACCGTCTTATTTCGAGATTCGACTGGGGGCTTACGGTAGCCATCGAACCGCCCGAACTGGAAATGCGCGTCGCCATCCTCAAAAAGAAGGCTGAAGCCGAGCGGATTGAAGTCAGTGAAGATGTTGCTTTTCTGATTGCCAAACATCTGCGTTCCAATGTGCGTGAATTGGAAGGCGCACTGAAGAAAGTTCTGGCTTTTGCCCGCTTCCATGGCCGGGAAATCAATCTGGAAGTTGCCAAGGAAGCGCTCAAGGATCTTCTTGGAGCACACAACCGCCAGATCACCTTCGAATCGATCCAGAAAACCGTAGCCGAATACTACAAAATCAAGGTTTCCGACATGCACTCGAAGAAGCGTACTCGGATCGTGGCACGACCCCGCCAAGTCGCCATGTGGCTCGCCAAAGAACTTACGCCTGCAAGCCTGCCTGCCATTGGGGAAGCCTTCGGTGGACGTGACCACACTACAGTCCTGCATGCCTGTCGTACCATTTCCGATTTACGCCTGAAGGACACGTCAATAAATCATGACCTGCTGGTCCTGACCCAGGTTTTAAAAGGCTGAACAACTTGATGATGAATTGTGGATAACTACAAAAAACCGATTGTGGGAAATAACTATCCACATTTTCAACACAAGCATCGGCTACCCTTATCCAGAGCTTTACCAACATAGCAACTATTTGATTAGTTTTTATTTTTTAATGTTTTCCACAAAAATAACCGGTGTACTAATTACTAGTTGGAGATTTATATATGCTCCTTATTAAAACAAAACGTGACAACATTCTGACGCCACTTCAATCGGTTTGCGGCATCGTCGAGAAGCGTCACACTCTGCCCATCTTGTCCAATGTTCTGATCGAGAAAAGTGGCGATCAACTGACCCTGCTGGCAACCGATATCGAGATTCAGATTCGGACGCATACCGCAGGAGAGGGAGGCGGGGAAAAATCCGCGGTTACCGTCGGGGCGAGAAAACTTCAGGATATCCTGCGCTCTCTGCCTGAGAGTGCGGAAATCAGCCTTGAACTGACGGATAAGCGCATGCAGGTTCGTGCAGGAAAGAGCCGTTTTAACCTGCAGACACTACCGGCCGAGGATTACCCGCGGATGGCCCAATCCGACAGCGAACAGGCCCGGCTTCAGCTAACGCAGAAGCAGTTCAAGCGCCTGATTGGATTGGTGCAATATGCCATGGCACAGCAGGATATTCGTTATTACCTGAACGGATTGCTTTTGGTAGTGACTGGCAACGAGATTCGTGTCGTAGCAACGGATGGCCACCGTTTGGCATACGCCAGCGAAGCGTTGTCCGAATCCCTGCCTCGTACAGAAGTCATTCTGCCTCGCAAGACCATCCTAGAGCTCTCTCGACTGCTGGCTGACAATGACGAGGCCCTGAATATCAGTCTCTCGCCCAATCAGGCCATGTTCCGCTTTGGTGAAATTGAATTGGTCTCAAAACTGATTGATGGGAAGTTTCCAGATTATGATCGTGTCATTCCACAAAACCACAATAAGGTCATCACGATACCGAGAACCGTTCTTCTCCAGTCGCTGCACCGCGCCGCTATTTTGACAAACGAAAAATTCCGTGGTGTAAGAGTGGTTCTGGCACAGGGAAGTCTGAAAATCATCAGTAGTAATGCAGATCAGGAGGAAGCCCAGGAAGAACTTGAGGTTGCCTATGACGCCGAAGCACTGGATATAGGTTTTAATGTCACTTATCTTCTGGATGTGCTCAACAACGTATCCAACGAGGCTGTCGAGATTCGTCTGGCCGACGCCAATTCGAGCGCCCTCATTACATTGCCCGGCAACGACCGCTTCAAATATGTCGTTATGCCAATGCGCATCTGAAGCACATTAGGAGCATGCATTTGACGGTCGAAATCAGTCAGGACAACAACGGCAGCCAGGACAACAACGGCAGCTATGATTCATCCAGCATCAAGATACTAAAGGGATTGGAAGCCGTCCGGAAAAGGCCCGGGATGTACATCGGGGACACTTCCGATGGCACCGGACTGCACCACATGGTGTTCGAGGTGGTGGACAACGCCATCGACGAGGCACTGGCCGGTCATTGCGACGACATCGTCGTTACCATTCACACCGACAATTCGATATCGGTTACGGACAACGGACGGGGCATTCCGACCGACATCAAGGAGGACGACGAAGAAAAACGTTCTGCTGCGCAAATCGTCATGACCGAACTGCATGCCGGTGGCAAGTTCGACTCGAACTCCTACAAGGTATCGGGCGGCCTTCACGGGGTTGGCGTTTCGGTGGTGAATGCGCTCTCGGAGTGGCTGCGCCTGACCATCCGCCGGGATGGCAGGAAACACACGATGGAATTTCGCGATGGCGTCGCCGTCGAGCCACTCAAGGCCGTCGGTACCTCCGAGAAACGCGGCACAGAAGTGCACTTTCTTGCTTCGATTATCACCTTCGGCAACATCGAATACCACTACGACATACTGGCCAAGCGCCTGCGCGAACTGTCTTTTCTCAACAATGGCGTGAAAATCCGACTGATCGATCAGCGTAGCGGCAAGGAGGAGAACTTCGCCTACGCAGGTGGCGTAAAGGGTTTCGTCGAATACATCAACCGTGCCAAGACCGTTCTTCACCCCAACATCTTCCACGCCGTCGGTCAGAAGGACGGCATCACGGTGGAGGTCTCCATGCAGTGGAACGACTCCTACCAGGAACAGGTGCTCTGCTTTACCAACAACATTCCCCAGAAGGATGGCGGCGCCCACCTGACCGGCTTGCGCGCGGCGATGACGCGCATTATCAACAAATACATCGAGGATACCGAGTTGGCGAAGAAGGCCAAAGTCGAGACCACCGGCGACGACATGCGGGAAGGACTCACCTGCGTACTATCCGTCAAGGTGCCCGAGCCCAAGTTCTCCTCGCAGACCAAGGAAAAACTGGTTTCCTCCGAGGTACGTCCGGTGGTCGAGGAAATTGTCGGGCAGAAGCTGGCCGAGTTTCTGCTGGAAAGGCCGGCGGACGCTAAGACCATTACCGGCAAGATCATCGATGCTGCCCGCGCCCGCGAGGCGGCACGCAAGGCGCGCGAGATGACGCGGCGCAAGGGCGTGCTTGATGGCATCGGCCTGCCCGGCAAGCTGGCCGACTGCCAAGAGAAAGATCCCTCCCTGTGCGAACTGTATCTGGTCGAGGGCGATTCCGCCGGCGGCTCAGCCAAGCAGGGACGAGACCGGAAATTTCAGGCCATCCTGCCACTCAAGGGCAAGATCCTCAACGTCGAGAAGGCTCGCTTTGACAAGCTTCTGTCCTCGCAGGAAATCGTCACACTCATCACGGCACTCGGCACCGGCATCGGCAAGGGCGAGGACTACAAGCCAGAAAAACTCCGCTACCATCGCATCATCATCATGACCGACGCGGACGTCGACGGCGCCCATATCCGAACGCTTCTGTTGACTTTTTTCTACCGGCAGATGCCAGAGCTGGTCGAGCGCGGGCACATCTACATCGCTCAACCACCACTCTACAAGATCAAGCACGGCAAGAGCGAGCGCTACATCAAGGACGATCACGAACTGAACCAACACCTTCTACGGCTCGCGCTCGACGAGGCCGAGCTGAAGCCGAGCGAAAGCGCAGAACCCATCCGCGGCGAAGCGCTGGCCGAGCTGGCGCGTTCCTACCTGCTTTCCGAGGCGGTGATTTCGCGCCTGGGCAGCTTTATTGACAGCGAAGTGTTGCATGCCCTGCTTGCCCACGGCCTTGCCATCGACCTTGCGGACGAGACGGCCGCCCGCAGTTCCGCCGACCGTCTAACCGCCCACCTGCCGCCGGCCATCAGGGTCGAGGCAAGATTCGATGACAAGACCGAGCGCTGGCGGTTGCTGGTTGAAAAGATGCGACACGGGAATCTTAGGTCCGGTGTGATCGATGAAGAATTTCTTCTCTCCGGCGACTACCAGCAGATTCACCATACCTCGCAGCTGGTGTCAGGCCTCATAGGAAAAAATGCCGTCATGCGCCGAGGCGAGAAATCGCAGGCAGTGAAGGGCTTTGCCGGGGCAATGGAATGGCTGCTGGCCGAGGTCGAGCGCGGACTCTCCAAGCAGCGCTACAAGGGCCTGGGCGAGATGAATCCCGAACAACTCTGGGAAACGACGATGGACCCGACGAAACGCCGTCTGCTCAAGGTGCAGATCGACGATGCCATCTCCGCCGACGAGATCTTCACAACCCTCATGGGCGACAACGTCGAGCCGCGCCGCGCCTTTATCGAGGGCAATGCGCTGTACGCCCGCAACATCGACGTATAAGGAAGCGGGCGCTTGCAGTTCCGCATCATTCCCGTCACGCCCTTCCAGCAGAATTGCTCGCTGCTGTGGTGCGAGCGGACCCTGAAGGCGGCCGTGGTCGATCCCGGCGGCGACCTAGATGCTATACAGGCAGCTATTGCCAGATTCGGCGTCGGCGTGGAGAAGATTCTCCTTACCCACGGCCATATCGACCATGCCGGCGGCACGGCGGAGCTGAAACGAAGGCTCGGGGTGCCCATCGAAGGCCCCCAGCGCGAGGAGTCGTTCTGGATCGAACAGCTGCCGCAGCAGAGCCAGATGTTCGGCTTCCCGCGCGCCGAGGCATTCGTGCCCGACCGCTGGCTGGAGGATGGCGATGCCGTGACCTTCGGGGAGGTGACTCTGGAAGTGATCCATACTCCCGGCCACACGCCTGGGCATGTCGCTTTCTTCGACCGGGTAGCCAGGATCGCCGTGGTCGGCGATGTCCTGTTCCAGGGCTCGATCGGCCGCACGGATTTCCCGCGCGGAGACTATGACACGCTGATTTCCTCCATTCGGGAGAAGCTCTGGCCGCTCGGCAATGACGTGATCTTCATCCCTGGCCACGGACCCCTGTCGACCTTTGGCGAAGAACGCGAGAGCAATCCCTTCGTCGGCGATTTCGTCTGAAGCTTCAGGACTTCCTTGCGGGTTTCTTCTTTGCGGGTGTTTTTACCGCCGGCTTGGCCTTGGCGGCTTTGGCAACCACCGCCGGCGTCTTGACAGCTTCTTCGGCGGGCTTCTTTACGCCCGCCTTCGGTGCGCGAGGTTCGAACTCGAATCCAACCTTGCCATCATCACCCCTCACCAGGTAGGCGGAGAATTTGCGTTTGGTGCGTGAGGAGATGAAGCCGCGCAGCAGGTCAGTGCGGCCGCCCGCGAGCAGTTTGGTCATCTGGGCGCGTTCCACCGGCTGCTGCAGAATGATTTTGCCCGAGCGGAAATCGCAGGTTTTGGCTGTGCCAACCGCTTTCTCGCAAACATAGGCCATGCCGTGCTCGAAGACGGAAGCGCCGCACTTGGGACATTTGCCGAGCGTTTCCTGGCCGCTGAAATCCACACTCTCCGCCTCGCCCTCGCCTGAACCGCCCTGGCCGAAGTCGAATTCCGGCTGGAGTTCGGCATTGAGGCGGATCATGGCGGCGAACGGACGTCCCATCTTGCTGCGGAATCCCTGCAACGGCCCGACCACCCGCCTGGAAAGCAGTTCATCGACTTCTTCCGGCTCGTACTGACGCCCGGCAACGACCTTCCACAAAGCGTAGTCGCATTTCTTGCACTGGAACTTCTTGTAGTTCTCCTGCATTACACCGCTACATTTCGGGCAGGGGCTGGTCAGCGTGCTGAAGACTTCCTCTGGAATCTCGCCGTGCTTGATGCGGTCAACCATCATGCGCGTCTGCTCGACGATGTGATCCATGAATTCGTTGCGCTCGAGTTCGCCCTGCTCCATCTGCTTGAGCTTGTATTCCCAGTTTCCGGTCAGCTCGGGCGAATGCAGTTCGTCGATGCCCAGCGTGGATAGGGCAACCATCAGAGAGAAGGCCTTGGCCGTCGGCTGCAGCTCTCGGCCGTTGCGGTGGACGTACTCCTCCAGGATGAGTCCCTCGATGGTGGCGGCACGGGTGGCCGGCGTACCGAGACCGCGTGCCGACATGGCTTCGCGCAGTTCCTCCTCTTCGATCAGCTTGCCGGCGCCCTCCATCGCCGTGAGCAGCGTTGCTTCAGTAAAGCGCGCCGGCGGCTTGGTCTGATTCGCCTTTACCTCGACATCATTGGCCCAGACGCGCTCCTCGGGTTGCACTGGTGCCAATTGCGGGGATTCGTCTTCGCCTTGGGCCTCCTTGCCGTAGATAGCCAGCCAACCGGCCGACACCAGTACCTTGCCTTCCGATTTGAAGGCTTCCCCCTCGACGCGGGTGATGCGGGTCGTAACGTTGTATTCCGCCGCCGGGAAAAAAATCGCGAGAAAGCGCTTGGTGACGAGGTCGTAGAGCTTTTGCTCCGCGTCGGAGAGATTCTTCGGCGTCGTGCCGGTCGGGATAATGGCGAAGTGGTCAGAAACCTTGGCGTTGTTGAAGATGCGCTTGTTGGGATGCGCCCAGCCTCCCTTGAGAATCTGGCCGGCGAAGCCGGCATAAGGCGTGCCAGCAAAGCTCTTCAATGTCTCCTTCACCGTGGCGATGTAGTCTTCCGGAAGATAGCGCGAATCGGTCCGCGGATAGGTCAATGCCTTGTGCCTTTCGTAGAGCGCCTGCGCCAGTGCCAGTGTAGTCTTGGCGGAGAAACCGAAGCGGCCGTTGGCTTCGCGCTGCAGGGAAGTAAGGTCGAAAAGCAGCGGCGACATTTGCGTCGTCGGCTTGCTCTCTTCCTCCACCGTGCCATGCTTGCCGAGGCACTTCTTGCGCAGAGTCTCGGCGCGCTCGACGTCCCACAGGCGTTCGGGCCTGGCGTGCTCATCCTCCGACTTGCTGAATTTTTCGTCGAACCAGCGGCCGCGGTAGCTGCCGGCGACGGCGGCGAATTCCCCCTCTACCTCCCAGTAGTCGCGCGGCCGGTGGGCGCGGATGCGTTCCTCGCGCTCGACCAGGATGGCCAGCGTCGGCGTCTGCACGCGGCCGACCGGTGTCTTGTGAAAGCCGCCTTCCTTCGAATTGAAGGCGGTCATGGCGCGCGTGCCGTTGATGCCGATCAGCCAGTCGGCCTCGGAGCGGCAGCGCGCGGCATCCGCCAGGGGCAGCATTTCCTTGTCCGTGCGCAAATGGGCGAAGCCCTCGCAGATGGCACCCTGCGTCATCGATTGAAGCCAGAGGCGGCGTACCGGCTTGTCGCTTTTGGCGTGCTGAGCCAGGTAACGGAAGATCAGTTCGCCCTCGCGTCCCGCATCGCAGGCATTGATGAGACCGGCCACATCCTTGCGCTTCATCAGCCGCGTCAGGAGCTTGAGGCGATCCTCGGTCTTCTCGATCGGATTGAGCGCAAAGTGCGGCGGGATCACCGGCAGGTGGGCGAAGGACCATTTGCCGCGCTTGACCTCGTACTCTTCGGGTACGGTCAGCTCGAGCAGGTGGCCGATGGCGGACGACAGCACGTAGTCGTCACTTTCGAAATACTCGCCCTGTTTGGTGAATCCGCCCAGCGCCCTCGCGATGTCTTGGGCGACGGAGGGCTTCTCTGCAATGATCAGTTGTTTGCTCATTCGGTCAGGTGGTGCGCCTGGGCGCAACCGTCAAGGCGTGGGAAGGGCGGGATAATAAGGACTGCGCCGCGGGCTGGCAAGCCTGAGCGGTCGGCGCTCAATGCAGGTAACGGGCATCGTTGCCCGACAGCAGTTCTTCCAGGATAAGCGTGTCCATTGCCTGATGCTGGCTCCACAGGACCATCAGTACGATGATTTTCAGCTTCGACAGCGACACGGAGTGGTCGGACAGCGCCATCGCCCGCTCGAGGATCAGTTCGCGCGTGAGCGGATTCAGCACGCCGGCGCTTTCCAGGAAGGCCAGGAAGCCGCGGCACTCCGTGTCGAGCTTGGCAATTTCCTCCGGGCCGAAGCAGCGCACCGAATCGTTGTCGACAGAAATCGCGGGGGGGCAATCGGTGCCCGCCTCCTGCAGTCCGTCGAGCCATTGCAGGGCTTCGCTGATTTCCTCGTCCTCAAAGCCGGCGGCGGATAGCTTCAGGGCGAGCAGCTCGGGTTCGGGATAGGCGTCGGCGTGGAAAAAATTTTCGAAGAGATAGACAAGTATGTCGAACATGGCGGCGTCGTGTCGTCTGTTCATGGGCCGATACGCTGGAACCGTCCCCCCGGCAGGCTGGCGATCCTGCCGTCCAGCTCCATTTGCAACAGGATGGCGTATAGCCTCTCGGCCGTCAAGCCGGATCGCGACGACAACGTGTCCATATCGCAGGGGTCAAAGCCGATGCTGTCGAGCAGCCTTGCCGTTTCGGCGGTGATGGCGGGCGCAGCGGCCGCAGTCTTGTCAGCGCCCGTGGCCAGACCCAGTTCGTCCAGGATGTCGCACGCATCGTCGACCAGCTTGGCGCCCTGCTTGATCAGTTTGTGGCAGCCTTTCGACAGGGGCGAGTGGATCGAGCCGGGAATGGCGAAAACGTCGCGCCCCTGTTCGCCGGCCAGCCTGGCCGTGATGAGCGAGCCGCTGCGTTCCGCCGCTTCCACCACCAGGCAGCCGCGCGCCAGGCCTGAAATGATGCGGTTGCGGCGCGGGAAGTTCTCTCTTAGCGCCGGTGTGCCGAGCGGGAATTCGCTGACGATGGCGCCGTGTTCTGCTAAGTCGCGCGCCAGTGACTGGTTTCGCGCCGGGTAGACGCGGTCGATGCCTGTGCCGATCACGGCGATGGTCGAGCCCTTGCCACGCAGGCCGCCGCGGTGCGCTGCCGCATCGATGCCGAGCGCCAAGCCGCTGACGATGGTCAGTCCGGCATCGGCCAGTGCGACAGCGAAGGCTTCCGCGTTGGATTCGCCCTGCGGCGTGGCATTGCGCGAGCCGACGATGGCGAGGGCGGGGGCGTTGAGCAATTCGGTGCGGCCCTTGACATACAGCACCGTTGGCGGGTCCGGCGCATCGAGCAGGCGCTGCGGATAGGCCGCGTCGGCCAGCGTCAGGATCGTGTTGCCCGGCTCGGCGGCCCAGGTGAGTGCCGCGTCGATCGTTTCTTGAGAGTCGTGCGAGAACAACTGCTCGGCCAGCTTGAGCGGGATCGTGCGCGCCAGGGTAGCGACGCTGGCTGAAAAGATTCGATCGGGAAGACCGAATGCGGAAAGCACCTTGCGCTGCGTCTCGCCGCCGATGCCCGGCGCGAGGGTCAGGCGCAGCCAGGCGGCGAGATCATTGGCGCCTGGCACCTGCTTATGGCGTGCGAACGATGTCGGAAACCACTACCGGGCGCGAGACGTCCATCACCAGCGCGTAGGAAATGCGGTCGAAGACGCGGAAGACGAATATCAGACCATAGCGTTCAGGCGGCAGCTTGATGTTGCTCGTTTCGTTGCCGTCGCGGTAGAGGCGTTTACCGCCGTTGCGGTAGATCGCCAGCACATGGCCGAGTTCGACCCCATCCCGCTTGCCGCGATTCAGCGTGACTATGGAGTTGCGCCCGGTTTCCTTGACGCCGCCGTAGATGGCCGCGACCTGACCCTGGATTGGCCTGGAGGGTACATGGGGTGAGTAATGGATTATTTCTGCGCGTGTTGCAGGAATCAGCCGGTCATTGACGCCGATTTCCTGAATGGCAGTGGCGATGTCTACGGTTGCCGGTTCGCCTTCGGCGACAAGCTTGGCGGTGCCGAGATAGAACGCTTCGTGTCCGATGGCTTCCTTGGTTTCAGGATCGATGACCGGCTTGGTCGGGCGGAAAACCTGCCACAGTTGGGCATTTCCCTTCAGGCCGCTCACGTAGGCGCGGCCGCCTGGGCCGATATAGACGCGGTCTTCCTGTGTGGCGACGATTTTCGGCGCATCCTTCAGGCCGTCTTCCTCCAGCACCTGCGGCCTGGACAGAAAGGGCTCGATGACATTCTGCGGAATGCTTGGAATCGCCTGGGAGAGCTGTTCGGAGAGAACCTTGGGCCCGAGCTTGACGTCTTCCAGGCGTAACTGGGGATCGGTGCCGCTCCGGTCAAGGACCAGCACTTGGCCGGGATAGATGCGGTGCGGGTTCTTTACCTGATCCTTGTTCATACGCCAGAGTTCCGGCCAGCGGTAGGGTTCCTTGAGGAACTTGCCCGAAATACCCCACAGCGTATCGCCTCGCACGACGGTGTGGCGGTCTGGCGCTTTGTCGGCAAGCAGGAGCGGCTTGGTGCCCTGCGCCAACGCGCAAGCGGTTGAAAAAGTCAGAAACAGCGCAGATATAATGCGAATCATCGTGTTGGCCTCGCGCAAGGTTCCCTAGCCTGGGATCCGGATCCTCGTCGAAGTCTAGCATGCTAGCTTCGACTTTTACAGGTTTGCATTAATTGTTGCACCTAATTACCTAAATCGGCAAGCTTTTTTTATGGCACTTTTACCCATCCTTCGCTTTCCCGACCCTCGGCTGCATAAAAAAGCCGCCACCGTGCAGAAGGTCGATGAAAGCATACGCAAGCTCATCGCCGACATGGCCGAGACCATGTACGAGGCACCGGGCATCGGTTTGGCTGCCACCCAGGTGGACGTGCACAAGCGGGTCATCGTCATCGACATATCGGAAGACAAGTCGAAACTGCTCGCCTTCATCAACCCGGAAATCCTTGAGCGCTCCGGCGAGCAGGTCTGCGAGGAAGGTTGTCTGTCCGTGCCTGGGGTATACGAAAAGGTCGCCCGCAGCGAGCGCGTCAAGGTGCGTGCACTCGATCCGCAGGGCACGATTTTCACGCTGGAAGCAGAGGGTCTTCTGGCGGTGTGCGTCCAGCACGAGATCGACCACCTTGAAGGCAAGGTTTTCGTCGAGCATCTCTCCCAGCTGAAGCAATCCCGAATCAAGTCAAGGCTGTCCAAGCAGGCGCGCATTACAGCCTAATGAGGGTTATTTTTGCGGGCACGCCGGAATTTGCCGCTATTGCGCTGGATGCAATTCTTGCAGCGGGGTATTTCGCACCGTTAGTGCTCACTCAGCCGGACCGACCCGCAGGACGGGGCATGGCCATGCAAGCCAGCCCGGTGAAGCAGCTGGCCCTGAAGCACAGCCTGCCGCTGCATCAGCCGCCTTCCCTCAAGTCCGAGGCGGCGCGCCAGCCGATCATCGATGCGCAGCCGGACATCATGGTGGTGGCGGCCTACGGCCTTATCCTGCCGCAGGCGATCCTTGACATTCCGCGCCTGGGTTGCCTCAATATTCATGCCTCCCTGCTGCCGCGCTGGCGCGGCGCGGCGCCCATCCAGCGCGCCATCCTGGCAGGGGATGCCGAAACCGGCGTTACCATCATGCGCATGGAGGCCGGGCTCGACACCGGCCCGATGCTGCTCAAGGAAAGCCTGCCGATCGCAGACACCGATAGCGCCGGAACCCTGCACTACAAGCTGGCCAAGATGGGTGCGCGTCTGGTTGTCGAGGCGCTGCAATGTTTGGAACGGGGCGAGTTGGCCGGTGAGCCGCAGCCTGCCGAGGGCGTCACCTATGCCGCCAAGCTCGACAAGGCCGAGGCCGCGATCGACTGGCGCCGGGCGGCGACAAAGCTGTCGCACGCCGTACGCGCCTACAACCCAATTCCCGGCGCGATCGCCCGGATCGACGGTCAGTCCGTCAAGATCTGGGGGGCCGAACCCGTCTCCGGGACGGGCGAACCCGGCCTGGTGCTGGCGGCCGGCGCCGAGGGCATCGTTGTCGCCTGCGGCGAAGGCGCGCTGCGCCTGACCGAGCTGCAGAAAGCCGGCGGCAAGCGCCTGCCGGCGGCCGATTTCCTGCGCGGCTTCGCGCTCAAGCCCGGCCAGCGCTTCGCCGCCGCGGCCGATTGAATTTTCCGGCGCCTTCCCCATCTAACTTTTGCATTTCTTTTTGACTGGAGACAAGAACCCATGTTCGGCAACTGGCTGAAAACCGCGATCCTCATGGCCGGCATCCTGGCGCTGTTCGCCGGGGTCGGCGGTGCCATCGGCGGCGGACAGGGCATGCTGATCGCCTTCCTGCTTGGCGCGGGCATGAACTTCTTCGCCTACTGGTTCTCCGACAAGATGGTCCTGCGCATGTACAACGCACAGGAGGTGGACGAAGCCTCCTCGCCCTATCTTTACAGCATGGTGAAGGAACTCGCCCAGCGGGCGCGGATCCCCATGCCGCGCGTCTATATCATCGACGAGGCGCAGCCCAACGCCTTCGCCACCGGCCGCAACCCGGATCACGCCGCCGTGGCGGCCACCACCGGCATCCTGAAGTTGCTCTCGGCGCGCGAGTTGCGCGG
>Ga0172380_10007090_pt1 | contig 12742 bp, 15 predicted proteins | sample Leawe162metaG_FD_119747 | JGI IMG/M metagenome (GOLD analysis project Ga0172380, IMG submission 119747) | Leachate microbial communities from a municipal landfill in Southern Ontario, Canada - Leachate well 162 metaG | ecosystem: Engineered > Solid waste > Landfill > Unclassified | place...
AGACGTTCGGGGAATCGGCCCCGCTCACGCTGGACAACTGCAAAATCGCCGCAGGCGCGGGCCTTGACATCGATTGGGCGGCGCAACGTTTACTCAAGGCCACCGCCAGGCAGGCCTACGGGGAGGCCAGGGCCACCGCCTGGAAGGCCTACGTGGAATCCACGGCCCCCGCCTGGAAGGCCTACGGGGAAGCAACGGCCACCGCCTGGAAGGCCTACGAGGAATCCACGGCCCCCGCCTGGAAGGCCTACGGGGAGGCCAGGGCCCCCGCCTGGAAGGCCTACGTGGAAGCTGCGGCCACCGCCTGGAAGGCCTACGAGGAAGCAACGGCCCCCGCCAGGCAAGCCTACGGGGAAGCAAAGGCCACCGCCAGGCAAGCCTACGAGGAAGCAACGGCCACCGCCTGGAAGGACTACGGGGAAGCAACGGCCACCGCCTTCTTCCACGCTGCGCAGGGAGGACTGAAATGAAACGACAGCGACACACCGAGGGCGGCTACAACAGCCGCCGCCAGACCACCGCAGGGGTCCACGGACCGGACGCCGCACTCAAAAGGGCCCTCAAGACTGCGGACCCCAACCAACTCCCGCACGCGCTAAGGGCCGCCGGGCTCGACTACTTCGAGTTCGCCGCGACAAACGCGCGTTTGCAGGCGCTGGGGGTGGGGCGATGAGCGCGAAGTTCACGCCGGGGCCGTGGGGCATCTTTCGAGAGGACCGCGAGTACGTCGTAGACCTGGCCGAGGAGCGCCAACCGCGATCAGCGGAATGCGATCCGCACACCTGCTGCGAAATCGCCAGGGTTGCCGATCAGCGAGAGGCGAAGGCTAACGCCCACGCTATCTCCGCTGTTCCTGAGATGTATGCGGCGCTGAAGAAGGCCCGCGAGGTCATCCACCACAACGTTTCCGGAGCCGTGTGGAACACCCTTGCGCCGGCGATAGCCCAGATCGACGCCGCCATAGCAAAGGCCGAAGGGGGCAAGTGATGAGAATCAAAGCTGATATCGCCGCCGCCCTGCGCAAGATGGCCAGGGGCCAGCAGGACACGACGCTATACACCTACTGGAACGATCTCGCAGACGGCGTGGAAGCCCTGGCCGATCCCGCCACCATCCGCGATAGGTTTGCAGAGGCGGCGTTGAAGTCGCTGATTGCGAACGATGCACTCTATCTACGGTGCTCAGGCCACGTGAGCGTGCGCGCCTACGAAATCGCCGACGCGATGATGGCCCAGAGGGAGGTCAAGCATGGCTCCTAAACAGCCCAAGCAGCTAGACCACGAGTTAGTGTTCCTCGTGGAGGAAACCGAATACGACGGCACCCAGCCCGTGCGCGATAGGGGCCAGTGGTGCGAGGTCTTGTATGTACCGGAAGGCGTTGAGTACGTGCCGGTTGAGGAGGTTTGAAGAAGATGCAAGAGCTAATTGAGAAAATGACAGGCTACAAGGCCACCGACAAGGACATGAAGTGTCGAGGCCACAAATTTGAACTTGGCGTGTGGTACGAGGTGGAAGGAGAGCTTAAGGAGTGCGAGCATGGGTTCCATTTTTGTGAGCAGCCTTCAGGGGTCTGGGCTTACTACTCGGAGCCAGGGACGCGGGTATTCAAGGTGGAGGCCGAGGGGGTGCTGCGTACGCCATTCATGCCCGGAACAGACTACAAGCGGGTGTGCCACCGGATCAGGCTTGTTGAGGAGGAAAGGAACACCGGCAACAGGAACACCGGCAACTGGAACACCGGCAACGGGAACACCGGCAACAGGAACACCGGCAACAGGAACACCGGCAACGGGAACACCGGCGACGGGAACACCGGCGACAGGAACACCGGCAACAGGAACACCGGCTACGGGAACACCGGCTACAGGAACACCGGCAACAGGAACACCGGCTACAGGAACACCGGCGACGGGAACACCGGCTACGGGAACGCTACAGACCGCTCCACGGGGTTCTTCTGCATCAAGCCGCAAACCGTCAAGTGCTTCGACGTGGACACGCAACTGACTTACGATCGGTTCACCGCCAAGTATCCCTCATACCGCGCGCTCGCTGACGCGCTGGTGACGGAGGAGCCCATCCCGTTTGAGCCATACAAGAACCTCCCAGGGATTACAGTTGCGAAGCTGAAGGCGCTACATCGCAAACACATGAGGCTGCGAAAGGAGGCCAAGGACGATGCCTAACACAGAGACGAAGCTGATCGACGGCGAGCAGTGGCGGAAGCTGCGGGAGGACGAGGAGCCGACACTCAGGGATATGTGGCACTGCGGGACTCAGTCAGGGGAGGTTCTCGGCCGCGTGGGGTCTGACTTGACGTTGCATGGTTGGCAGATAGCCATTAAGAGTTCACTTGCCAAGGGGCTCCGCGCAGACGGCCTTCTCCAATACTGGCGCAAGGTTGAGGCCCCCGGCGTGGTGGCGTTTCGGTCTGACATTGCGAGAGCTATGGGCATCGTGCCATGTGGATACATCAGCCGCAGTTGCCAGAATTCTCTGCGGCCCCTCATCGGCCAAACCGTCACCGTCATGGTGCTCACGGATGGGCAGGTGGAGGAGTGGCGCTATGCGCTAGACCACGCCCCGGTCATGGACGATTTCGACTACCACTCCAAGGAATGCGCCAAGCGCACCCAATGTGCCATCCATGAGATGATCGACGCCCTCAAGCAAAGCAAGGAGGACCCGTCATGAAGCAACCCACCTACTCCGCAGTAACCGCCGCCCTCTTGGTCGGCATAGGCTTTGGCTACCTCGCAGGCGAAAGAAACGCAATGGCGCGGGCCGCGGTGCAACATGAACGGGACCGAGCTACGTGGTCCAGGAGCTTCGACGACTTCAAGGAGATGACGCAATCAAGCATCAACTCCAAATCCGCTTTGATTCGCAACTTGGAAGCGAGCAAGCCCAAGGACGGGCGACTCCCAGCGGTAATGATGGACGGAGTTTTGGAGGTTAGGAGATGATACGTGGGAAATCGAAGGAACTGAAGATGCAGGTTACGGCTGGGTTCCCATACAACAACTCTGAAAGAAGGTGGGAGTTTTCCATAGAGGACGCAACCAGCCACCTCCTTATCGCCAAGGTGTCCCTATCGCTTGAACAATTCGCCTTGCTCATGTCCGGGTTGGCGTGTATCGAAGGCACCGGGGTTGTCTGGGATTCGTTCGATAGGTGCGGCCTGTTTGCAGAACGCAAACGTGTCGCCATCCAAGACGACAGGCTGAAGACGATGACGCACCGCGAACAGCCCCTACTCGATGCCGTGTTGACCGACCACCGCAGCGAATATGAAGTAGACGGGTGGCAGATGCTTCGGGTGTTCAGCACGGGCATGTCACAGGGGCAACTGAATTACACCGATGGCACCCTGCGCGTGGACCTGGTGCGATATGTTGAACAGGAGGGCAAGCAGTGAAGCCATTCATCGGGGACGCGGGGCTAGCGGACATCGCCAACCGGGCGAAAGAGGCGGGGGTGAAGCGGTGAGGGAAACCTTCGGATTGTGGGAGGTGTTCGACCATGAATGCGGAAACGGCACTCAACGGTCTGTCGCCGTGCTATACGCGATCTACATGGGTCTGGAGGGCGAGCAGCCGTGGCGCAGGCTAAACGCCCGCATCTGCGGGCGTTGGCCGAAAGGGCTGCAACGGGTGAAAGATCTTGCCCATCGCATCCTTAGCGGGGTGGCAAATGCCTAGAGGAGCCCACGCCAACCACCCGCAAGCAAGCCGGCACTACCGGTGGCCGATGCGGCAGACGTCCAGCACCGGGTACCCGAAGGTGAGAGTCGGCGTCTGCGACCATTGAGGCGAACGAAACCGACTACATGACCACTTTCGAGGCCCCGCCAATCGAAGGGTTCCCAGAGCCACCCATCCCCTAAACGCAGAAACACCCCCGCCGAGCTGTTCGAGAAATTCGAATAGCTGACGGGGGCTACGGGGTTTTCGAGGAGAGGGTTAGAGGCTGTTCCAGAGTTCGGACATCGTAACCGTGTCGATCTCCGCTTTATGCGCCACGAGCCACGCGCAAAGGGCGGTGAAGTTCGCCGCAGTGAAGGTCCCCGCCGCGATGGTGTGCATCACGACGACGGCAACGCCTTGCTCGGCTATTGCGTCGTCGATCTTGCCGATGACCGTTGCCGCCGAGTCGCCGTTATTGACGTAGACCACGCCTTCGATCCAGCCGGTTTCCCTGATGGTGTCGTAGGACCCGATGAACGGAGTACTGATTCCCCGCATCGTCTTGATTCCCGCATCCCTCGCGGCCCGAACTACCTCCGTGTTGGATGCTCCGTTGGGCCATGCGAGATGATCTCCTGCGCTGATCCCGTTCTCCCTCAGGTAGTCGCGGGCGGTGGTGATCTCGGGGAGCGCCTGAGCGTAGGTGTACGCGCCCATGTTGTTGTGGCCGTCGGTGTGGTTCTGAATGTCCATCCCGGCCGCCACCATCGTGCGGATGTTGGCAAGGCTCACCCCAAGCGAGCCCGTAATCGCGTAGAAGGTGGCCGCAAGCCCCTTTGCCACTAGGACCGGGTATGCCGTTGCGTAGGCGTCGGCTGAAAGATCGTCGAACGTCAACACCACCTTGGGCCGGTTGCAAGCGCCGTAGCGCAGATCGGCTACTACGGCGTCCATCTTTTGCCCCGCAACCCCGGTCATGACAATTTTGACGTACTTAAACGACTTCGGCTCTTCTCCGGTTTGGCGCGTGAAGCTCGATAGTGGGAAGTTCACCGTCACCCATCCGCTCTTTGATGGGCCGCCTTTCGCGGCGGAGGAGTACCACGCCTTTGTTAGGTCCGCCTTCTCGGACAGGTAGAGGGTGAATGTTGGGAAGCCCGCCGCCGCGACGTAAGCCGACCAAACCTTCATGCTGAACATGTTCTCAAGCGACATGTCCATCGGAACCGGAAGCGCCTGAGTAGCAGTAACCGCCGTCGCTTCGTCGGAATATAGCCGGATACCCGTTCGGGTTCCACCGCCGACAATCTCCTTCGTCGCCAGTTCCGGCGTGGTGCCTGACTCGTAGCCCGTGAACGTCACCCCTGTGAGGGTATCGAGCGGGAGAAGTTGCGAGTCGGTGCCGTCCCTGACCTCATAGGAGTTCGCGTCTGTGCGTTGCCACCGAACCGAGTCGAAGTAGACCTCCGTTTTGGTGTCCGCAACCGCCGCTACGCGCAGGCGAAGATACCGAATCTTGGTCCAGTCGGTGATCCCGCTTGCGTCGATGGGCGAGCCTCCATGGAACGGCACCTTCCGCGCCACGCATCTGTTCCATCCGGGGGTTAGGTAGAAGGAGAAGTTCGCGTTGCGGGTGAACTTTGCCGCCTCCCCCGACTGACCGACGTACATAATCGTCTGAACCGCGTTGACCGAGTAGACCCACCACTCCCAATAGTCGAGGTTGGTCATATCCACATCGGCAGGCAGCGTCACATCGAAGTAGGCCACCGTGTTGACGGCAGAGACTTGTTTGATGGACGCGACGCCTTCGCGGACGTGCGCGGTGGAGACGGACGGAGAGCCCGCGTCGCTACCTACCGGATCGCTCACAGTGTCCAGCGAGTCACACGCGAAAAGGAGCGCATTCGACTCCTCGCCGGAAACAAACCGCCGAACGTTGACGCTCACCGGTACGCCACCGTGTAGTCGGTATCCGCGCTGGAAACGACCGTCAGGGCGGTGCCGAACGCGACGTTGTAGGCGTAACTTCCTATCACGGTAGCGGCAACTGTGATCTCTGCGATCATGTTGGCCGCGCCCACGTCAGCCGCCAAAGCGTCATAGACCTTCAAGGTGCCCGCGTCTCCCGTATTGACGATGATCTTCCCTAGAACGCCTGGGGTCAGCTTGACTGAGGTCGTAGCCGCCGCTGTGACGTGCAGATACGCCCACTCTTCGGTGACCTTCTGAACGTCGAGGGTGTAGTCCTGGCCTGCGCCGACTGGGGTAGAGACTGGAATGATTGGCATGATGTGTGCTCCTTAGTAAAGGCCGGAGTGGAGAACGTGGCCTGCGGCAGTTGCGGCGTCGGTTCCCATGATATGAGTAAATGGGGCCTGCGTAAGGCTCGGAGACGCAATGCAACTAACTGGCGTGGCCCTACTCCCACTTCAGACCCATGTAAGCGATGTAGCCTGTGGCAGTAGCCGCCTGCTGAATAGCCTTGATGATCTTCAGTTTGTCAAGCGAAAAGTCGAATTCGTAGGTTCCGGGCGCGTAGTCCGTCCCCACATCGCTTGCGGTAGGATCGCTTCCATCGAACTGCACTGTAATACCATTCGTTCGGATGGTCAAGATGGCGAAGCGGGCATCATCCGGGGGGTTGGGGAATAAGAGGGCAGCCGACGCGAGCGACGGCATGGCCTCCCCTCCCACCTGTTCCCACTTGTATCCTTCAAAGATTTCCCTGGCTGATCTGGACGGCATTTGCATCTCCTCTCATAGTCTTCCTGTCGTGTTGACATTCCTTGGTCTCGAACCCCTGACGTTGACCGACCCCTTCTTCTTCGGCACCGGGTAGCGGTTGACGTTGGTTCCGACGAATTCCCTGGCCCACGTCCACATGGCAGCAAACGGCCCGTCTTTCATCGACTCGTGAGTGGCCTGCACGATTAGAGGCATGTAAGCCCAGAACGTCTTCTCGTTCTCGTCTAAGGTGCGCCCCGTTATGGGATCGATGATCTTGTTCTCTTGCTTCCCGTTAATGCGCTGTATCCACTGTGCCGTGAAATTGAATGGGGTAGTTATTGATGGGCTTGTAGTTCTTGTGACGGCCGACCCTATAATATCCCGCCCAGTCTGTGCGGCTTCGTCGCCAGATAGGGTGAACACGAATCTGAGGATGTCCCGAAGTCTGACATCGAGACCCGCGCCTATCGCCCACACGTCGTCGCCCTTCCGCATTTTCAGGAAGTCTGAGGATTTTGGATCGTAGTTCAGCTTGTACCCATTTGCTTCAGCGAGTTTGAATAGCCCGTAGGAGACAGCCGCTATTGAGCCCATATCCTTAATGAGCATAGCGGACGATCTATCCCACCGGCCACGGACAAGTTCTCGCGTAAGTCTGAGCGGTTGTCGGCCTATCTCACCTATGGTCCCCCACCTCGAAAACTCGAATCTCGGGGATGTCATAATGATCTCAAGGAAGGGAGGAATTTCTCTCACGTTCCCCCTACCGGTGAGATTGTTGAGCCCCCTGGCGAGGTTTCCAAGTTCGCTCTTTGAGAACCCAGCCCTGGCTGCGTTGTTGAATATCTCGCTTCTCAGGTAATTAAGTTGGGCAAGCTGGAACCGCTCTAGCGGTTTGCCCGCAAGACTCTTCAGCCCAGGTATCTTGGAGAACAGCCGTCCAGCGATCACCTCCTCTGGGTGAGACAGGTTGTCGGTTAGACTCAGTTTTGCCTCCTTCTGAACGATCATCGCCTTGACATTCCCGATTTCGGCGTTTCGGATGTCATTCATTACCGCCTGGAGACCGGCGTCTGACCGCGCGGCTTTTATCCCCCTGGCTATTGCCCTCGCGCCAACGAACGGGTGACCCGCAGCAGCCGCACCCTGCCTGGCAAGTGTGCCTATATCCTGGCCCAGCTTCCATGACCGGTGCCAGTCGATAAGAGCTTCCATTGCGATCTCCCTTCTCGTTTTAGCCGCCTGTCGGATTCGGGACTTGACGGCATTGGAATACATATCCCTCTCGGCCTTCAAGTTCTTGATGTCCTGCCTGATCTTTACCTCTTCCCGCGTCTCAACTCGGAACTCCCCGGTGTCGAGTTGCTGTTTGTAGTCCTCTATCTGCCTCTTGAGTTCAGCCTTGCGCTTTTCGATCTTCTCGAATTCGCGCCTGGTTTTGTTCGCCAGGGCTTCCGCATCTCTGGCCTCCTCCCTCGCGGCTCTCGCCAGGGATTCTGCGGCCTTCTTATCACGCGCCGTCTTCGCCTTCTTCTCTGCGAGGTCAGCCCTCAGTTTGGCCTTTTCCGCAGCGGCCTCAGCCTTCTTCGCAGCCTTGGCCTGCGCCTCTGACGACAACCGTCTGGCGTCCGTCTTGAGCGCGTTGTATTCCTTCTGAGCCTGACTGAGTGTCTTCCCCGGTTGGCGCTTGGCGAACTCGTCAATGACCTCCTGGCGGCTGAGCTCGAACCCCATCCGCTCCTTGACGGCTTTCTGGACGGTGATAATGAGTTCTTCGAGATTGGCCGCACCGAGTTTCGCGTAGGCCACGGTAAGGCGCGTAACCAGCCCCGCACGAATCGCGGCCTGCTTTAGGTCTTCGGGTCCGATAGGTGATACCGCGCCGGTCTTCTTGCCCTTCATGCCCTTCCCCGACTTGAGGGCTTCCATCTCTTTGAATACAGAATCAATCTCTTTGAGCGCGGCTTCTCGGCTGAACCGCCGGTTGCCCTTGGTGTAGGTGGCGTTCACCTCGGCGTTCGCCTTGATTTCGGCCTCGCGGGCCTCGAACTCAGCTGTTCGCGCGTCACGTTCAGCGACCTTCTGGGTCAACGCCTCAAGTTCGACACGCCCTTCCGCATTGAACTTCGCCCCTACATCTTTCGAGTGCTCGATGACTGCGGCGTAGTTCCCGGTGTCGAGTTCGGTCCCCGCCTGCAAGGCCCTGCCCACATCCGACCATTCCGCCTTCCCCGCCTGGACGTTCTCGACGTAGCTCTGGAGCCTTTCGTGGGCGGAGTCGTACTCGGCATTTGATGCCTTTCCTTCCTTCAGGCGTTTCCGGATGCGCTCTAGCTCATTGAGGAGCCTGACTTTCCCCTCAAGGAGAATTCCGGTTGACTCACCGGTAAGGGACTCTTCTTTCCGCCCGATGCGTTCAGCCAGGGCCTCGTAGTCGGCCCCCTCGTCAACAAGCCTTCGCCCTTCGCCCTGCCAGTGCTTGGCGGACTTGCCCTCGATTGGACCGGCCTTGTCAATGATGCCAGCCTCTACCTCTCGCAGTTGGGCCTGGTTCGCTAGACCTGTGGTTTTTGGCCCCTCTGCGCCCGTCTCTGGCGTTTTCGCTTCAGTGGCGGGTTTCGACACGTCTTCGACTTTGGGCGCTCCCTGCGCGGCAGCGGGCTCAACTTTTGGCGTCCCGGTGCCCGCCTCCGGCGTTTTCTGGGTGGCGGTGGGCTTGGGGGTGGTGGCTACGCTTTCTTTTGGCGCTTTTTTCGGCCCTTTCCCGCCTTGTCCAGGGCGATTGCCACTGACTGTTTCTGGGGGTACCCTTCCTTCATCAGCTTTCGGATATTCCCCGACACGGTTTTCTTTGACGATCCCTTTTTGAGTGGCATAGGTCTCCTCTGGTATGTCCCACTTGGGGGCGAACTCCGACGCAGGAATTCCAACCTTCCCTGCGGTGCGTTTGGCTATAGCCGACCTGACGACAGGCGGCAAGTGTTTTACGACGGGGGCGACGGCCATAACCCAGTTGAGCGCGGACTGCACTCGCTGTTCTGGGGTGGCGTCACGCTGCCACAGTTCGGTAAACGAGTCCACCAGGCCCTGCGCCGTACCCTTGGGGTCATTCTCGGCGTTCATGAACAACGCCACATAAGCGACCGGGTTGACTACATCAGTCGCAGTGCCGATAACTGGCCTGCGTATCGCTCCAGGAATAAATGGGGATTGGATGTCGCTGACAGTTTCAGCGGCCACGCGCACCTTGCGCGTCACCTCGTTCGCAAGTTCGCGAACAGCGTCTACCGCCTCATGCTCTTGCTCCCCCTGCGCCTTGGCTACCGCTTGCCGCTGAACGGGGTCCTTCGACGCGAGGGCGGCCGCCTGCCGGTCGTCTCCGTAGTCCTCTTTCATGGGCGGCATCCCAAGAAGGCTGGTCATGATGGACTTTTCCCGCGCCTTCGTCGCAGTGCGTGCTTTCGCCGCGCTCTTTTTGCTAGTGCCCGCACCAGCCGCCCCCGCAGCGCCCGCCAGTGCCCCGGAAGCAAGAGAGGCGGTAGGAGCCGCCTTGCCCCCGCTGAACATGTGCATGGGGTCGGTAATGTCTGCGAGCTTCGCCCTGAAGTCTTGCAGGGTGGGCTTGGCCTGCGAGGACTGGATGTTGTGCTTCGCCCGGATACCCGCGTCGATCTCATCAAGTTCCGCTACCGTGGGGTCGCGGTCCTCATACCAGGTCGCGGGGTACACCTTCCCGTTGATCGTGAAGTTGAGGGTTCTCGGCATGTCAGTAGCTCACACGCGCACCTGATTTGAGGGACACTTCGCCCTTCTTCTGCTTGGTTTTGGGAACACTGCCCGGAAGCCCTATCTTGCCCCATAGTGCCGGTCCCCGGTTAGGGGGCAGCGGTGCGGTGGGGTCAAATGGCGCAACTTCCGACGACCCCGGCCCCATCAGCCTCTTGGTCAGGCTTTCCCTTTCACCACTTACTCGTTTAGCCTGCTCCTCAATGGTCTTGAGGGCCCGCAGGGCCGCGTTCAATGACTGGGCGCGAACGTTCTCGTCCACTACGTTCCCAGCATTGTCATAGACCTCTTTCTGGGACCAAAACCTAACGTCGTCCTGCTTTTCGAGTAGCTTCTCCTGGAGTTTGTTCTCGATAGTGTCCAGCTTGCCGATCTCGCTCTTGATAAGAGTAGAGGCAACGTCGGACATTCTGCCCTTGCCCACATTGGCCGTCAGGGCAAGGATGTGTTTGACTTGCGCCTCATGGGCCGTTACTGCGGCCAGGGCCTCCCGGTCGAAGTACGGAGCCATCGACTGGAGTTGCTTCAGGTTCAGTTTTCTAATGTCGAAATTGACCCCGAACATCTTGATGTCGTTCTGGAGGTCCTGAAGTTTCAGCGGCCACTCCTTAGCCTTCCACTCGTCTTGCTTCTTCTGTCGAGCCCACTGAATCTCGTAGTTCTTGGCGCGAATGGACTTGCCTACGGGAATGGGCGGGAGGTCGTTTTCCGCGAGCCCATACTTGGTGATTAGAGATGATCTGTAGTCAGCCAGAGGCTTGTAGTTCGTCTCGTCAATCGAACCCATCGTGGTCATCTGTTGATTGATGGCCTGTTGCATGTCATCGCGGGCTCTCGAAATCTGGGTATCCTTCTGGTTACGCTCTAGAGCCGCCTGTTGCATCCCTCGCAATTCCGACTGTTCTTGGAGTTTCGCCATCTCCACGGCCTCGCCGCGAGCGTTCTTCTCCTGATCCCACTGTTGAGCACGAAGCTGAGCAAGATTCTTGGTCTCGTCATCCGCCCTTGCCATGAGGAACTTGAGCATTTCATCTCTGCCCTCAAGCGCGGTCTGGTATTGCAGCATGTTCCGCTGATCCTGCTGTTGGGCGGCCACTCTGGGGGCGTTCAGTGACGCGGCGGTGATCTCCCCGGCGTGTTGCGGGTCCAATGCAGCAGCTAGCAGGCCGACAAGGCCCTGTCCCCAGTTCATGTTCGGAGTGGTCTGTTCGGGTAGCGTCGGGCGTTGGCCCATCTGCGTAGCGATCTGCTGCTGCGTAGCGTCATACGCCGCCTCGGCGTTGGCGATTTGCTCTGGGGTCACGCCAGACTTGAGTTGAGGCATGAACTCCTCGACGCCCACCCGCCTCTTGCGCGAACTCTGCGCGATCTGATCGGCAAGGTACAGGTGAGGTGCCGGGAGGTCCGTGATGGACGGCGACGGCTGGCTCTCAGGAAGGATGGGTGGTCTGAGTTCATCCATTAGACGTCCCACCACACCTTTGGTTGCGCCCCGGAATACCCCCACGGGCTCCACTGTTGCGTCGGAGCCATCTCCCGCAGAGTCATATTCGATGACCCAGTGGTTGCCCCGGTATTGACCCCAGTCTTCTTGGGGAACATCCCTTGGATGTACGGAGACAGCGCCATGACCGTGGGGGCCAGAGATGTCTGCTGCCCTGCCGCAGTTGCTTCTCGCTGACCGTACACGCCTATCCCGGTGTTGAGCGCCGTGGGGTCGATTGAGCGGTACGCGCTGATCTTATTCCATAACGCCTGGTCCCTGTTGGCCTGGGCCTGGTCGGAGTAATACTTCTGATACTTCGCGGCAGTTGCCGAGAGCATGTCGATTGGAGGCGTGTCTCCTGGCTTGTACCCCATCGTGGCGAACGCCCCGGCCTGGTTGCCCATGTCCTTCTTCGACATCGCAGACGTGTCAGCCAGGAGCTTCTGGTTCTTAGCTGTCGCGTCAAACTCACCGGCAGCGTCGGCCATCTGCACGATCTTCGAGAGTGCGTCGAACAGCCCAGTCTGTCTGGAGAGTAGGGCGTCCTGGCCCTTCTGCGCCTTCTTTGACGCATCTTTGGCCGACTGGTTTGCATCGTTCTGCATCCACAGTCCGGCAGCACCCAGCGCGGCTGGTACGATAACTTCAGCGCCCATGAATATCTCCTCTATACATCGTGAACTGAGGGGCGAACCCTCTCCTCTTCCAGAATTCCTCTAACGGGTCTCCGTCTCTGATGGTGATGTTGACCGTCCCTATCCCAACGTCGTCCAAAACCTTGGTTGCGGCACGCCAAATCTTCAACGCTGCATGTTTGTCTGTTGAGTTGGACCACATATCGTGCCCAAGGCATTCCCCGTGAGCGAACGACAGGGTAACCCCGCCAGTCACTTCGCCTTTGTCAACCCACTCTATCTTGAGGTCGATGTAGCCGTTAACCTCAACAGGTGGTAGAAACCTAATCATAGCGCAGGCGGGTACGCCGCCACGTAGCTCCTGAGCGCCGTGAGTTCCCAGTAGTAGGTCCCTGCTTGGTCCAGGACTGTGGCGAGAT
>Ga0172380_10007091_pt1 | contig 12742 bp, 10 predicted proteins | sample Leawe162metaG_FD_119747 | JGI IMG/M metagenome (GOLD analysis project Ga0172380, IMG submission 119747) | Leachate microbial communities from a municipal landfill in Southern Ontario, Canada - Leachate well 162 metaG | ecosystem: Engineered > Solid waste > Landfill > Unclassified | place...
CGTCTGCGAATCGTGCGAGCGCTACTTCGGCTGCACCTTGCCCGAAAAAATCGATCTGGCCGATCATGGCCGGATGGACATTGCTGCCGCCAAGATGTCCGGCATCAAGAACAAGATCTGCGTGCTGAGCGGCAAGGGCGGGGTGGGCAAGACCACGACTTCGACCAATATCGCGGTGCAATTGCAACTGCGCGGCAAGGAAGTCTGCATTCTCGATTCGGACTTTGACAGCCCCTCGGTGCCGCGCATGATGGGTGTGATGGATGCGCCCTTGATGGCCGGTCGCAACGGCATCATCCCGGTCAAGACCAAGCTCGGCGTGTCCGTCATGTCGGTCGGTTTCCTGCTCGAAGATGCCGAAGTCGTCACCTGGTTTGCCGACATGCGCCGCGCAGCGACGGAAGAGTTCTGCGCCAATGTCGATTACGGCGACCTGGACTATCTGATTGTCGACCTGCCTGCGGGCACCGGCGTCGAAACCATCGCGGTGATGCAATACATCCGCGACATGACGGGTGCCGTAGTGGTGACCATGGCCTCCAAGGTGGCTCAGGCCACGGCGCGGCGCGCGGCGACCTTGTGCCGCGATGGCGGTGTGCCGATCCTCGGCGTGATCGAAAACATGAGCGGCTATGTCTGTCCAAGCTGCGGCGACATGGCCTCGGTGTTGCGTTCAGGCGGCGGAAAGGAACTGGCTGAAGAACTCGGCGTGCCGTTTCTCGGACGTGTGCCGTTGCACCAATCGGTCTCGGCCGGCAGCGACGATGGCGTGCCGCTTTCGGCGAGCGCGCCCCATTCGGAAGCAGCCAAAGCTTTCAGTCATATCGTCGAGAATATCGAGGAAAGCATCAAAATGATCCGCGAAAACAAAACCAAGCTGGCAGCCTGAGTTACGCCGCTAATTTACCGAGGAGTCTGCGATGCATGAATATGATTTTTTTGAAACACCGGTGAATCCCTATACGCTGCTGGTTGAGGGTGCCGAGGTGAACATCCACATTCGCGATACCGAGACCATGGAGCAGGGCGCCTTGCGCGGCATCGTCTCGCGCAAGCGCGACAGCCTGTCCGGCAGCGAGGTGGGCAAGCTCAACTGCTATGGTCGTCTGGGTGCGCGTATCAGCGACGACTGGTTTATCGACATCCTGGAGCACATGGAGGACGAAGCCTTGTCCACGGATCACAACCTGGCGCAGAGCATGGATATCGAGCAGTCGCTCAAGTCGCCCGAGCAGTTCAAGAAGTCGCGTTATCGTCAGGAGAAAGGGAGCTAAGCCATGCCTTATGAAGCTTATATCGGCTATGTGGCGGACAAGGATGCCGAAATTGCAAGTGGCGAGCCCATCACCCTGGAAGTTCGTGACATGGACACCTATGAGCGCTTGCTGGTGCGTGCCGTGGTGGACAAGCCAGGTGGTAGCCTGGCTGACAGTGACCAGCTCTGGATCGTCGACTGGGTGGAAGAGCGGCAGAAGGAACCCTGGCTGATCAAGGTGCTGGAAGAACTGGAAGAAGAGGATGCCACTGGCATGCGCTCCGACATCAGCGCCGATGACCTCAAGTCCCAGGCCGAGCAAAGCCAGCGCTATGCCAGCGGCCGCGGCCGGGGTGGCGCCATGCCGGAAATGATGGGCCAGGAAGAAGCGCGCAAGTTCTTCGAGAACATGCAGGCGCGCAAAATGAACGAAAAGAAATAGCGGTTTGGGGGAGAGAAGAATGGGCGCCATCGACATAGTCTGTAATCTATTTACCGAACGTGAAGTCAAGGAGGGACGCACCGGCATTGACGAGTATTTCCTCGAAAAGGTGCGCTTTCCGGCGGCCTTGCGCAAGGGTGTCTCGATCGAGAATTACCTGAAGAAGATGGATGCGGCCGGTGTCGAGCATTCCCTCTTGATCGCCGTGCGTGCCGGGGATTTGCGCATGAAGGGATCCTTCGAGATTCCCTATGAGTATGTCCATGAAATCTGTCAGCGCTATCCCGACCGCTTTTCGGGACTGGCCGGCGTCGATCCGTTTCGCGGCATGCAGGGCCTGCGCGACCTGGAAGAGGCCGTGCGCAAATATGGTTTTGTCGGCGCCCACCTCTATCCGCACTGGTTCGAGATGGCGCCCGACCATGCGCGCTACTATCCCTACTATGCGAAATGTTGCGAGTTGGACATTCCGATCATGATGCAGGTGGGGCACAACCTGATCTACCAGCGCGATCGCCGCCTGCCCTCGGTCGGACGTCCGATTGCACTCGATCCCGTCGCCATCGATTTCCCCGAGCTCAAGCTGCTGGGCATCCACATCGGGGTGCCGTGGACCGAAGAAATGATCTCGATGGCATGGAAGCACGACAACGTCTACATCGGTTGCGATGCCTATGGCCCCAAGCATTGGCCGCAAAGTTTCATCCATTACATGAACACCTACGGTAGCGAGAAGGTGCTGTTCGGCACCGACTGGCCGGTGATCGACCCCGAGCGCGCCATCCGCGAGATCGACGAGCTGGGTCTCAGGCCCGAAGCCAAGGCGCGTTTGTTACGCGACAACGCCCTGGAAGTGTTCCGGTTGCCCCGGCTGAAGAAATCCGCCTGAGCATCGACCATCCATCCGAATTGACCTGATCAAGGAGCAGTAGTGATGACTCCCAGCACCTCATTCATGCCGATCACCATCAGTTCGGGCATCCGCGCCTCGGCGGCACGCACACCCGACAGGGTCGCGCTGTCCGAAGGCAAACAAGGCCTGACCTATGCCAAGCTGGTGGATCGCATCGACCGCGTGGCCGCCATGGCGACGACCGGTCTGCGCCTGAAACCAGGCGAGCATGTCGCCCTGATGTCGCCAAACTGCATCGAATTCATCGAAATCGTATGCGGCGTGGCGGAAGCAGGACTGGCGACTGCCATGGTGAATCCGCGCCTGACCGCCAAGGAAGCGGCGTACATCTGCAACGACAGCCAGGCGCGGGTGTTGTTTGTGCATGCCTCGCTGGAAGATGTGGCGCGTTCGGCAAACCTCGATACGGTGCGCGAAATCATCGTCATCGGCAAGGACTACGAGCAGCGTCTGGCTGCCGCACAACCTCTCGCAACGCAACTGCGGGTTGAAGAAACCGACATCTTCGCCCTGCCCTATACCGCGGGGACGACGGGTCAGCCGAAAGGCGTCCTGTTGCCGCACCGTTCGCGGGTACTGACTTTCTTTTCGATGGCGGTTGAGTACGGCTGCTACTCCATGGATGACCGCTCGCTGGCGATTGCACCGCTCTATCATGGCGCCGGATTCGCTTTTGCGATGGCACCGATCTTCTTCGGCGGCACTTGCGAAATCCTGCCCAAGTTCGAGCCGGAACTGGTGCTTGAGCGTTTGACGACCTTGAAAATTACCAATACCTTCATGGTGCCGACCCACTTCAATGCGGTCTTCGGCCTCGGCGAAGAAACGCTGAAGAAATACCGGATGCCGGCGCTGAAGACCATCATTTCCAATGCCGCACCACTGCCCCAGGCGACCAAGGAGCGCATTGTCAATTATTTTGGCGCGGGCATCCTGCACGAGACCTATGGCTCTACCGAAGGCGGCATCGTCTGTAACCTGAGACCGGCCGACCAGTTGCGCAAGATCCAGTGCGTCGGCATGCCCTTCCCCTGCACCGAAGTGCGCCTGCTCGACAAGGCCGGCCAGGAAGTACCGCGTGGTGACGTCGGCGAACTCTACAGCCGCTCGCCTTTTCTCTTCAGTGGTTACTGGGGCAAGCCGGAAGCAAGCCAGGAAGCATTCAAGGGCGAGTGGATGACGGTTGGCGACATGGCCCGCCAGGACGAAGAGGGCTACATCTACCTCGTCGATCGGAAGAAGGATCTGATCATCTCGGGCGGCGTGAATATCTACCCGCGGGAAATCGAGGAAGTGCTGCATGCCCATCCGGCCATCGCGGAAGCGGCCGTGATCGGTGTGCCCGACGACTACTGGGGAGAAGCGGTCAAGGCTTTCGTCGTGTGTCGCAAGGGAGCTTCCTTGACCAAGGATGAATTGATCGCCTTCTGCCAGACCAGCCTGGCCGGCTACAAACTGCCCAAGACGGTCGATTTCATCGAGGCCTTGCCGCGCAATGCCGCCGGCAAAGTGCTGAAGACTGATCTGCGCCTGCCGGCAAAGTAGAATACCAACGCATCACACGGCGATTCGGTGTCCTTTCAAGCGGGGTGACAAAGTTGGCAAATAAGTTGGTTAACAAGTCGGCAAACAAGACACGGCGGCTGATCGTCGGCATGTCCGGATCTAGTGGCACCATTTACGGCATACGCATGCTCGAAATGCTGCGCCAGATCCCGGACATCGAGACGCACCTGATCATGTCCGGCTCCGCCAAGCTCAATGTGCGCCTTGAAACCGACTGGTCGTTGCAGGATGTGGAAGCCCTGGCACACCATGTGCATGACTTCAAGGACATCGCGGCCAATGTTTCGAGCGGTTCGTTCAAGACACTCGGCATGGTGATCGCACCGTGTTCCATCAAGACGCTATCGGGGATCGCCAACTCCTATTCCGACAGTCTGCTGACACGCGCCGCTGATGTGATTCTCAAGGAACGGCGCCGGCTGGTGCTGATGGTACGCGAAACCCCGCTGCACATCGGACACTGCAAACTCCTGCTGGATGCGGCCGAGCTGGGTGCCATCCTGGCGCCACCGATGCCGGCCTTTTACAATCGGCCAACGACCATCGATGACATTGTCAATCACAGTGTCGGGCGGGTACTTGACCTGTTCGATATCGACACCAAGATAGTCAAACGCTGGGAAGGTCCGCGCACCGCGATGGGTTCAGCGAAATCCGCAAAATCCGCAAAAAAATAATCAGTCTTGGTAGGTCACTGTAGATTTCACGCGGCGGTCAACCAATAGCTGCAGTACGTCGGGCCGGGCGTAATGCCCGGTCGAGTCGATCCACAGCTTGACGTCCTTCAGGTTGTCGAGATCGATTGTGGCGGTCACCAATTGCTCGGCTTCTCCGCTGACTGGGCCAGCCATGACCGCCGTGAAAGGATGAATGATCGCCGTCCATCCTCCCCCGGTCGTCATCAATTGCTGCGGTCCCAGATGTTGCTCCATGTAGGCGAGCATTTGCTGAGTGACCGGACTGGAGGCACAGACCACGAAACACTGGCCGGTCAGTGCATGATTCTTCATCATGGCTTCGATCTGCAGGTTCGCTACCTGGTCAAAACCCGCCAGCGTCGACAGACTCGGCCAGAGTGCCGCATGGATTTCCATCTGCTGCTCGGCCAGCGCCTGGCGCGCCAGGTTCATGGTGTGTTCCCAGCACGCCAGAGCGCCAACCCGCCCTGCCTGCATGGCAAACACGTTCAGTGTGGAACCATCGCCCTGCCCCCAGAGATAGCGTTCAGCATAGGTGGGTTGCAGCTTGCGATGAACGCCCAGTAATGCGCCATCCGCCTCGATGAAAAATGCGCTGTTGTAGCAGGTGCGGCCGCCCGCGCGGCGTTCGCTGGCGCCCATCACCACGGCAACACCGGCCTGGCGTGCGGCTTCCTGGATGATCTGCAGTTCCGGTCCCGTGGCTTCGACCGATTGGTCCTGGTAGGCACGGTTGAGGCCGGCCTGGAGCAGCGGTGGATAGCAGTTGATCCAGTAGGGAAAACCCGGAAGGAATACTTCAGGAAATACGATCAGCCTGGCGCCCGCCGAACCAGCCTCGGCGATCCATACTGCAGCCTTTTCGGCAGAGGCACGGGCATCCATGAATACGGGCGCGACATGCGCTGCAGCGACAGTGATATTCCTGCTCATCATCCAGCTCCCTGAAAAAATGTGGTATCAGGATACTTTTCAAGCGGCTGAAAAAAACGCAATTCATCCTGAGGAATGCGAAAATACGCGCTTGCTTGCATTATCCCTCATCGCATGACGCAAGGAATTGTAAAGATGCTCGACCCACAGGCAAAGTATCTTCTTGAGTTGGTTGTGGCCAGCGGATTGCCACCATTTCATCTATTGTCTCCGGCGGAGGCAAGGGAGACCTACAACAAGAGAAAGCAGGCCACCCAGGCAGTGCCTGTCCCGGTTGCCGAAGTGGAGAATCTCACGATGCCGATCCAGGATGGCACACTGGGTCTGCGGCTGTATCGTCCTGTCCATGCTGCGGGTCCTTCCGAGCCGGCACTGGTGTATTACCATGGCGGCGGCTGGACCATCGGCGATCTGGAAACGCATGACGTGTTGTGCCGGGATCTGGCGCTGCAATCCGGCTGCATCGTGATTGCGGTCGACTATCGCCTTGCGCCGGAGCACCCTTTCCCCGTTGCGGTCGATGATGCATTGGCGGCTTACCGCTGGGTGCGTAGCCGGGCCGGGGAACTCGGTCTTGATCCTGACAGGCTTGCCATCGGCGGCGACAGCGCCGGCGGCAATCTGGCGGCTGTGGTTGCTCTGATGCTGCGGGACGCGGGCGAGCCCCTGCCACGCTTCCAACTCCTGATCTATCCGGCGACCGACATGCGCTGCGTTGCACCTTCGCACACCACCAATGGCCAGGGCTACCTGCTGACGTCCGACACCATCGCCTATTTCCGGCAGCACTACATTGAGGATGCGCGGCAGTGGTCGGATTGGCGCGCTTCGCCGCTGCTGCACCCGAATCTCGGCGGCTTGCCGCCGACATTGATCATAACCGCGGGCTATGATCCGCTGCGCGATGAGGGCAGGCAATATGCCGATGCACTATCGGCAGCCGCCAGCCCGGCGCAATACATTTGCTTCGAGCGCCAGCTGCACGGATTCATCACCATGGGCAAAGTGCTCGACGAAGCAAACACGGCGGTTTCGCTGTGCGCCCAGGCCGTGAAGCGGGCGTTGCACCAGTGATTCCAGATCACGCCGAAATGAATGCCGAAGACCCGATCTACGCCTTTGCCAAGGAGCATGTAATTCATGCGAAGGGACTGCTGTCCCTGCTGATGACGCAAACGTCCGGCATCGGCATCGCGCTCAAAGACCTGGACGGCGGTTATCAGATCGCCAACCGGGTTATGACAGCATGGTTCGGCAACGGGGCCGGACAGATGACCGGCATGCACGATGCGGATTTGTTCCCCGACGCAGCAGGCACTCGACTGGAACTCTCCGATCGGCAGATCGTTGATGGTGCTCTGGCTGCGAGCGAAGAGGTCGAATTGTCGGTCAATGGCGTGCCCGGACGTTATCTATGGCTCAAGTTCCCTGTGCTCGACCCAGCCGGCAAGATGATATCCATTGGTGCGGTGGTGCTTGACGTAGCCCGGCAGGAAGCCGTCGCGGAAATGCGGCTGGCTTTGGAACGATTGCAGCAGACCAATCAGGAATTGCAGGCCAGCATGGCCGAGCTCGATCATCTGGCCAGCACCGACAAACTCACGGGCGCCTGGAACCGCAGGCGCCTGGAAGAGGCGGCTGTCAACGAGATGGAACGTCTGAGGCGTTACGATCATCCGCTGAGCCTGATCCTGATTGATATCGATTTCTTCAAGAAGGTGAATGACCGCTTCGGTCATTCCATCGGCGATCAGGTGCTCGCCGATCTGGCGGACATTGTCAAATCCACGTTGCGCACCACGGACTCGATTTCTCGATGGGGCGGCGAAGAGTTCGTCGTGCTCTGCGCCAACACGACCTTGTCAACTGTCACGATGCTGGCGGATCGGCTGCGTGAAAAAATCGCCAGGACCGAGTTTCAGGTTGTGCAGCACATTACCGTGAGCATGGGCGCTGCCGAATGCCTGGCCGGTGAAACCTGGGAGCAATGGTTCAATCGCGCCGACGCCGCGCTTTACCAGGCGAAAGCCGGCGGCAGGAATCAGGTCCAAGTCGCGCCCGAAGTACCGCAGCGACTTGGGATGGGCGAAAGCATCGCGGCGAATTTCGTGCAGTTGGTCTGGCATCCGGCCTATGCATCCGGCCATGCAACGATCGACAGCCAGCATCGCGAACTGTTTGGGGACGCCAACAAATTGCTTGCCGGGATTCTCTCAGGACGCCCAACTGAGGAGATATCCGCGGATGTTGATGCATTGGTCCGTGACATCGTCAAGCATTTCGAGGAGGAAGAAGCGATCATCGCTGCCGCAGGATTCCCCGGTGCAGACGGGCATGCCGATATTCACCGTAAACTTCTCGACAGTGCCGCCCAACTCGTCGGCCGCTTTCACGCCGGAACGCTCGGCATGGGAGAGTTGTTCCAGTTCCTGGCGCACGACGTGATTGCGCGCCACATGCTGGGGGCGGATCGGGAGTTCTTCCCTTACTTGCAGTCGCGGGATTAAGGTACTCTAATGACGGATCATCGCGCAACCCATCCTCCAGCTCAATAAGCTTCGTGAAAATTAACCATACAGAGACCTTACTTACATCTATAGGAGTATGCGAGTTGAATACCAAAATTAACACTGTGCGTCTATTAGCAGCGGCTGCTCTCTTGATGGCAGGAACAGTCGCAGAATCCTCTATGATTGTTGCACCCCATGGCGCTGGCCGCGATGCGGATCTTGCTGGCGTAGTTGTAGCCGCACCTGACGATGGCACAAGTGCTTTACTGATCAATCCCGCCGGTGTCGTGAGCAAGGCGAGGGATGAGATTGAGTTCGGCATTTACCCCGGAAAATTCAAAGTGAGCTATAAGAATCCGGTAACGGGTTACAACGATCATGGAAGTAAGGATTTCTATGCGCTGGGATTCTGGTATGGGATGGGAGAGATTAATGGCTGGTCGCTTGGTGTTGGCGCTTACGGATCGCTAGGGGCTGCTTTCAATTTGCCTGCAGCGCCTGGCATAGGGCAAACATCTCCGTACCTTGGCGAAGTGGGAATCATAAATTTTGCCATTAATGCGGGAAGGCAACTGACTCCCAACTTGCGCTTTGGCGTCCAAGTAGCACCCCAATTTGGGATACAGAAAATGCGCTCACCCTCTCCCTTGGGCGATATCAGTCTGAGAGCCGACGGTTTTGGTCTTGGTGCTTCTGCGGGGCTGGTATATAACTTAACCGACAAGATGTCGTTTGGGCTGGCATACCGGACACGCGGAGTGGCGAGACTCAGTGGTGAAGCTCATGTAGGCAATGTTGGACAGAAAGATTCCATCAAATTTGTTTCACCGCAAAGTATCACTGCGGGATTGGCCTACCAACCCGCAGACAAACTCAGGCTTTTGAGTCAGATTGTCTGGACGCGCTATACAGAGTTTGAGCTGAGCCAGCTAGAGTTTCATCAAAGCACTATGCTTACCATGCCTCTGGTTAGTAATGCAACTAATCGCTTGCGCCTGGGTGTCGCACTGGAATATGAATTCATTCCCAAACATACATTCCGAACGGGCTTTACACACAGCAAGGCAATGATCGCAGACAATGCGGTAAGCCCCATGATGTATGACCACGACAACGATATGATTATGGCTGGCTACGAAATAGATTTTGATACTTGGCGGCTTGGTTTCTCGACAGGTTACGTTAAGAATAAAGACAGGACCATCAGCGTAGCGGATAACCCCAACTTCCCAGGTACCTATAAGAGTTCATCTCCCGTAAGCGTTGGCGTAAGAATCATCTGGCAGAACCGTCATTAGATGCGAAGCAGCGGGCTGCAAATCTGGATGAATAAGAAATCTACTTTGCGAACCTTTGATGTCGATGCAACGATAACAAAAGGTGACTAAAAAAAGCGCCAGTTATGAACTCAAGAGTGGCGCTTTTTTGATGCCAACAGTAACGAATAGTAGCGTTACCTAACCATATCAGGTTTTGAGTACCACCAGCACTTCATCCAGCATCTTCTTCGCATCGCCGAACAGCATGCGATTGTTTTCCTTGTAGAAGAGCGGATTGTCGACGCCGGCATAGCCGGAAGCCATGCTGCGCTTCATCACGATCGAGGTCTTGGCTTTCCACACTTCGAGTACCGGCATGCCGGCGATCGGGCTGCTTGGATCGTCCTGGGCGCCCGGATTGACGATGTCGTTGGCGCCGATCACCATGGCCACATCGGTGGTCGGGAAGTCGTCGTTGAGTTCATCCATTTCCAGCACGATGTCGTAAGGCACCTTGGCTTCGGCGAGCAGCACGTTCATGTGGCCGGGCATGCGGCCGGCCACCGGGTGGATGCCGAAGCGCACATTGACACCCTTCTCGCGCAGGAACTTGGTGATCTCGTACACCGTGTGCTGGGCTTGCGCCACCGCCATACCGTAACCCGGCACGATGATGACGTTCTTCGAATCGCGTAACAGTTCGGCGGTTTCGGCGGCATTGATTGGTGCCACCTCGCCCACTGGCTCGCTGCCGTCGGTCTTGGCTGCGGGCATCGCGCCTTCGCCACCAAAGCCGCCGGCGATCACACTGAGGAAGCCGCGGTTCATCGCCTTGCACATGATGTAGGAGAGGATCGCGCCGCTTGAGCCGACCAGAGCGCCGGTGACGATCAGCAGGTCGTTGTTGAGCATGAAGCCGGTGGCTGCAGCTGCCCACCCGGAGTAACTGTTGAGCATCGACACCACCACCGGCATGTCGGCACCGCCGATCGCCATCACCATGTGGATGCCGAACAGCAGCGCGATCACGGTCATCACGACGAGCGGTGTCATGCCATCGGTAACGGTGTGCGTGTTGATGAAGACGCCGCCGAAGTAGATCACCACCAGCAGGCCGGTCAGGTTCATCCAGTGACGGCCGGGCAGGGTGAGTGGCTTGCCGCCGATCTTGCCGGACAGCTTGCCGAAGGCGATCACTGAACCGGAAAAGGTCACCGCGCCGATCAGGATGCCGATGTAGATTTCGATTTCATGGATGACCTTTTCGGCGTTGCTGAGGCCGGCCGCAGCCGCTGGGTCGATGTAGTTGGCGAAGCCGACCAGGCATGCTGCCAGGCCGACCAGGCTGTGCATCAGCGCGACCAGTTCGGGCATCTGCGTCATTTGCACGACGCGTGCGGCATACAGGCCAATGGCGCCGCCCACCACCATGGCGCCGATGATCCAGCCGATGCCGGCCAGGGTCACGTTCGGTCCGAAAACCGTCGCCAGGACGGCGATGGCCATGCCGATCATGCCGTAGAGATTGCCGCGGCGCGAGCTTTCCGGATGAGAAAGACCGCCGAGGCTGAGGATGAAGAGGATGGTTGCTCCGATGTAGGAGACAGTAGCCAGAGTTGCGGACATCATTTGTCTCCCTTATTTGCGGAACATTGCCAGCATGCGCTGGGTGACGGCGAATCCGCCGAACATGTTGATCGAGGTCAGCACGATGCCGACCACCGCCAGCCAGCGGATCCAGTCGTCCGGGCGGATCTGGCCGGGCGGCGCGATCTGCACCAGGGCGCCAATCGCGATGATGCTGCTGATCGCATTGGTGACGCTCATCAGCGGCGTGTGCAAGGCCGGCGTGACATTCCAGACCACCATGTAGCCAACGAAGCAGGCCAGCACGAACACCGTGAAGTGCGAGAGGAAGGCCGCCGGGGCGTTGGCACCGACGAACCAGAAGACAATTGCCGCAATCAGGAAAGTGACCGCGGTGCTGGTGGCGGAGGCTGGGGCGCTGCTGCCACCGTGGCCGTGACCCTTGTTCTTGGCGGCAGGCGCAGACGCAGGTTTGGCAGCCGGCGCAGCCGGCAACTTGGGCGCTGGTGGCGGCCAGGTGACCTCGCCGTTCTTGATCACGGTCAGGCCGCGGATGGCGTCGTCTTCCATGTTGACGTTGATGGTGCCGTCACCTTTTACAGCTTGCGTCTTGCAGAGTTCCTCGGACAAACGGAACAGGTTGGTCGCATACAACGTGCTCGACTGCTTGGCCAGGCGCGAGGCCAGGTCGGTGTAGCCGACGATGGTCACGCCATGTTTCACCACCACCTGGCCGGGTTCGGTCAACTCGCAGTTGCCGCCCCGCTCGGCCGCCATGTCGACGATCACGCTGCCCGGCTTCATGCTCTTCACCATCTCGGCGGTGATCAGCCGGGGTGCGGGCTTGCCGGGGATCAACGCGGTGGTGATGATGATGTCCACTTCCCGCGCCTGTTTGGCGTACATCTCGCGCTGGGCCTGCTGGAAACCCTCGCTCATGACCTTGGCGTAGCCGCCGCCGCCGGAACCTTCTTCCTCATAATCGACCTTGACGAATTCGCCGCCCAGGGACACGACCTGGTCGGCCACTTCGGCACGGGTATCGTTGGCGCGCACGATGGCGCCCAGGCCAGCGGCGGTGCCGATTGCCGCCAGGCCGGCGACGCCGGCACCGGCGATGAAGACCTTGGCCGGCTGCACCTTGCCCGCAGCCGTGATCTGGCCGTTGAAGAAGCGGCCGAAGGCGTTGGCGGCCTCGATGACGGCGCGATAGCCGGCGACGCCGGCCTGTGAAGTTAGCGCGTCCATTTTCTGGGCGCGGGAGAGCATGCGCGGCAGCGAGTCGATGGCCAGCACGGTGGCTTTCTTCGCCGCCAGTTGCTGCATCAATTCCGGGTTTTGCGCCGGCCAGATGAAGCCGATCAGGGTACCGCCTTGGCGCAGGAGTCCAACCTCCTCAGTCGTCGGTACGCCTACCTTGAAAACGATGTCGGAGGCAGCCCAGAGATTGGCTGCGCCCTGAATGATCTCGGCGCCTGCGGCCCGATAGCTATCGTCACTGCAATTTGCCGCATCGCCAGCGCCGGATTCCACGGCGACCGTGAACCCCAGCTTGATGAGTTTTTCAACCACCTCCGGA
>Ga0172380_10007092_pt1 | contig 12740 bp, 12 predicted proteins | sample Leawe162metaG_FD_119747 | JGI IMG/M metagenome (GOLD analysis project Ga0172380, IMG submission 119747) | Leachate microbial communities from a municipal landfill in Southern Ontario, Canada - Leachate well 162 metaG | ecosystem: Engineered > Solid waste > Landfill > Unclassified | place...
CCGTCAAGAAACGTGTCCTGAAAGACCGCGACCTCATCACCATCGGCGAATACAGGTTGACTTTCCAGGACAAGCGGGAGAGTGACGAGCCCGTCGGGATCGAGATGGAAGTCGCCGGAATTCGACCGCAGGTCGCCACGGCGAGGCGCACGGGGAAGTCGGCCGACCCATTTCGTGCGGGTCCTGGCGGAAAATCGCGGCTCTTGACCTACGTTGTGCTCGGCGCCATTGTTGCAGGGATTTGTTTTGCGAGCTACCAGTCCTACCTTGAAAGGCAGGCTGCGGACGCGCAGGCTGCGCTAGCCAACAGGGCATACCAGGAGGCGAAGCGGAAAGAGGCGGAGAAGTTTCACGAGAATGCCCGGGCTTTTGAGTCGTCGATCAAACGCACTGACACTCCTGCGGAAGCTCCCGCTGCCGAAGCAAAACGTTGATATGCCCGCGCGCCTTGTCCTGGTGAACAACAGTTGATGATTGCGGCGCGCATCGTCGGACTCCTCTTCGTGCTTCTGGCCGCGGGTTGTGCCGGTCTGCGGCGCGCACAGCCGGTCGAGCCGCCGCAGAGCGGCGCGACCCAAGCCGCGACCGTGACGGTCGGGCCGCTGGTCCCTGCGGCCGAGCCGTCTGCCAGCCCGGCGGCAGTTCCACTCGCTGCCACCGCCGGGCCGCCGGCGCAAGCCGTGGAGCCGCAGCGTGCACAGCCGGCCAAGCCGCCGCAGATCGGCGCGACGCCAGCTGGGACAGTCACGGTCGAGCCTATGGTCCCTCAGCCCGCGCCGCCCGTCGCCCGTTCCACAGGTCGGCCCGCTGTCAACGCCGAGTCGCCGGTCGTCAAGACCCCGGCAAAGGTTGTCGCGTCTCCCGCGCCTGCCGAACCGGTCCGGAAGAAGGAGAGCGGCGCTCAAGGCCCTGCGCGGCAGGAGACGTCGCCGACCTTGGATCTGAAATCACTCGAGACGCGACTCAAAGAGACCAAAGCCATCGGCGTGTTCACCAAACTCGCACTCAAGAATCAGGTCGATGACCTGTTGAATCAATTCCGGGCGTTCTACCAGGGACGGCGCAAGACCACCCTCGCCGAGCTGCGGCGACCGTACGATTTGCTGATCCTCAAAGTGCTCGCTCTCTTGCAGGACAGCGACCCACCGCTGGCCCGGGCGATCGTGACGTCGCGCGAAGAAATCTGGGGCATCCTTGCCGATCCGGCCAAGTTTGCATCTATCTAATCTGCCGGCAGGAGGTGCGCTGTGAGCAAACGTAGCGAAGCTTGGATCCTGGTCGCTGTGCTATCGACGTTCTTCGCCGCGTCGTCGTTCGCTGCGGACGACGCAGCGCTCCTCAAGGACCTGACGGCCGTGATTGCGCTGCTGGGCCTGCCCTGCGGTCAGGTCGTCAGTGCCACACAGCTGAAGAGCAACGACCATATTGCGACGTGCAAGGACGGGAGCCGCTACCGGGTATTCGTCAATGCCGAGGGTCGCGTGGTCGCGCAGAAGCAATAGGACTTAGTAGACAGTCGCTGCGCGAATCGAGCGACAAGGTAGGTGATGAAGGCCGCCACTGCACTTGCGGTGGCAGCAACCACGGTAGGGCTCCATCGCGCGCTGCAGCAGCCGGCCACCTTGCCAGGGCCGCTGGATGAGCCTGCGTACCATGCGTGAACCCGCGTTGGATCAGCGATCGACGGCAATTTCCTGCGCCAGGTTCCGCCCTCCGGATTGCGTGAATTCGACTTCCACTCTTGCCCCATTCACCAAGGCTCCGCCTTGTGGAATCACACCGTTGATCTGGATAGTGAGACCGCTGACGTTGAAAGTGCTCGAAGTGACGCCGTAGGCGAGCCCCTCCGTCTCCAACTCGCCGGCGGAAGGACTGCCGGATGGCGCGCCGATCATTCTAAAGGACACTGCATAGGCGACGATGTCGCCTGTGTTCTTTGTCGCCTCAACCTCCACACTGGCGCCGTTGGCTAACTGCGCTGCGCCGCCATTCGCATAGGCTACGTTAGGCGCCAGCCTGATCGTGGCACTCGCGCCGTCCTCGTCCAGCGACCCGGTCAGCACGAACGAGCCGTTCGCGGCGTCGAACTGGCTTACGGTCCCGCGATAATTCACCGTCCCGCCTGTGGGCGCCTTGCCCTCTGCGGACACCGACTTTGCCGCGACCACATTGCCGTTGACGCTGCCGACGCTGCCGATCACCTCGACGAACATGCCGTTGCGCAGGTTCGCAGCGGAGGCGGCGCCGAGCAGCTGTGCCTGCGAAGCATCCACGGGTACGCCGCGTACGAGGAAGTTGCCCTGATTCACGAAATCGGTGATGGTTCCGTGCAGTTCTACCGCAGTAGGCTGCGCGGCGTAAGCGCGCATGCTGCTGGCCACCAGCGCGCTGCTGCGCGCATCGGCCTGCCCCTGCACGACCACATACTCTCCGGGCGTAAGGCTACTCACCACTGCGGCCAGCGCGGTCGCGCTGCCGTCGATCGCGATGCCCGAAACCTGGAACCGCGTGCCGGACAAAGCGGACACGATCCCGCCTATCTGCACCCGCCCCGTCATGCTCGACAGGTTCCGGACTCTGATCGTGCCGGCGCGCAGTTCGCCATTCGTCCCCAAGGCCGCGTTGCTCCAGACATTGACCCATTGACCATTCGCGAGGACGGTTCCGCCAGGCAGTATGCTGGTGGACGCGCTCATTTGCACCGTCGTGCCGCCGAGCCGGAATGTCCCGGCCGCGGCGGCCAAATTGGACACCAGCCCGCTCAATCGATTGACCGTGCTGGAGCCCGGCAGTTGTTCGATCAGCGACGCCTGGATGTATTCCTGTTGGCTGCTGGGATCGAGTCCGTAGCTGCCGTGAACCGCGACCTGCATGCCGGAAGTCAGGCTCGAGAAACCGCTCAGACCCGAGAAATAGGTCACGGGGCCGGTCGCGGCGTTGCCGTTGCTGCGCACCGCCATGCCGTTGACGAAGAATTGGCCCTGGCCGAGCCTGCTGACGGCGCCCACCAGCGCAGGTTCGATGATTACGCTGGACGGATTGCCTTGCGCATCCAGTTGCAGTTGCACCTGCTTGCCGAGTCCCAGCGACGCTGCAGATGCTTCGACGGCCTCGCCCTGGTCGCTGCCGGAAAAATATTGCGGCGTGGCACTGCTGTAAGCCGTGCCGTCAACGACCACGCTGCCGAAGCCGGTGATCGCGCCGAAGACGATGCCTGTCCCGCCGGTTCCCACGCCGCCAGCGGTCGTAGTCGACCCGCCCCCGCCACCGGCCCCGCCGCAGGCGCTCAGCACCAGGACTAGCAGAGTAAGGAGCGCCGAAACTACCCCCTCAATCCGTCTCATCTCTTGCTCCCTTTTGCGCCGGATCTCCGGCGGTTTGCTCGGACTCGCAGTCTTGCTCAAAGTAATACGCCCCGAAGCGCGCGCGGTAGGTCGCATCGGCGCGATGCCGGTCGGCCGCGTAACGGCGGCTGGCCTCCGCGATCATTTCGCTTCTGGCATGCGACCAGAGTTTGCGCGCGAGCTCGCCCAGATGCTCCGCCGATTCGCGCGTGATGCCCTCGGCGAAGACGCTTTGCTCGAGGCGTGGCTGAGCGCCCAGGAGATTGGCGACGGCGGCGCTCGCGTGGTCGGACAGATTGCCGGCGAACAGTTCGAGGAGTTCGCTCGAGCCCGCGGGCGGAACAAACCCGTCGCGATTGGGCACTACATACTCTCCGCTCTTGCGCGCCTCGATCTTCACCAGGCCGAGACGAATAAGCTCGGTCAGAACCGTGTAGGGGTGCACGTCCCGGGTGACGCTCCGCGCGAGGGTGTCGAACGACGGGGCGGAGCCGAGCCGCGGCAAGGGTTTGGGTCGCTTGCGCCGGTCGCGGTAGAGCGGGTCCTGCACCCAACGCGCAAAGACCTGGGAACTCATGGATATTCCCTGCGCGATGCGCTCACCCAGCCTGTTTTCGCGCCACTCGCGGACATCCTTGCGGTGCACGCCGCTCAACAGGCTGATCGCCGAATTCGTGTCCGCCTGCCCGCCGCGCAACAACTCCAGCCGCGCCTGCTCGACGAACAGGAGCTTGAGTTCGGCAACGAGCCTGGTGTAGTCGAGCCCACTCGCTAGCAGGAGCCGCACCAGCGGCGCGAGCACGCTCCCCAGGGTGCGCAACACCTCTTCGGCAGGCGGCGCGCTGTGCTCTGGCGGCTGGTTGGGCGGCAGGTGGCGGGGTGGGCGACCCATAGAGGCTAAGAGCGCATTAGAGCTGGACGCTGCATGTTTGTTTGGACGGTTGCGTGCAGTTTATCACGCCATGGGATTGTACAATGGGAAAATTTCCCAGGTATAATACGTCCAGGCTGTCGGCAAGCCTTGCGGCGTGCGCCGGCCCCCCCAAGGGACCGGCTGCACGCGACGGCAGGGCCTGGCGCAGACGCAGCGGCTCGCTCAAGCGGCGATGGATCGAGCCATTCATGCACAGTGGATCTACTTAAGGAGTTCAAATATGCGAATCAACTTCAAGGCGCTGGCGGCGGCGCTCGCCGGCACGGCTCTGACTGCGATACTGGCGGCGTGCGGCGGCGGCGGAGGCGGTAGCATTCCCGTTGCGGGTTCCACCGTGAGCGGTGTGGCCGCAACGGGTTTGGCCATTGCCGATGGGCAAGTCAGCCTCAAATGTAGCGCAGGCGAGGCATCCTCAGTCAGGACGCTCGCAGATGGCAGCTACAGCGTCGATGTCAGCAAGGTCACGCTGCCCTGCGTGGCGCGGGTGGACTATAAAGATGCCGCCACAGGTGCGCCGCAAAAGCTGCATTCATTGGTTCAAGCTGCAGGCAATGTCAACATCACGCCAGTGACTGACATGTTGCTGGCCAATTTGAGTTCCACGGGTGCCGCTGCCGATGCCTTCGACAGATTTGACGCCAACGAAGTCAAGACCTATTCCGCCGAGCGGATTCGCACTGCTGCCCAAATGGTGAAGACCGAACTGCGGTCCAACGGTGTCGACGTCACCCATCTGCCCGATGACCCTATCGGCACAAAATTGCAGGCGGCCAATAGTTCCACTAAGGGCGACGCGCACGACGCTGTCCTCGATGATATCCGGGAGAAACTGCGCGAGCACGGAAAAACTCTGCATGACTTTGAAAACGAAATGGAGTCTGGCCATGAATCCCGTGGCTTGTCCACCAGCACTGGCCAGCCCGGTGACGCCGCTACCGGCAAGACCGCTTATGAGGCGAATTGCACGAGCTGTCACGGCGCGCGCATAGGGGATGCCAAGAACGCCGCCAAGATCTTGAGTGCCATAAGGGAAAACGAAGGTGGCATGGGCTTTCTGGCGAGCTCGATCACCAGCGTCATCGCGGACAACATTGCCACCTATATGGCGAACGGCGTCGCCAACGGCACCGGCACGGCACTGAAAACACAAACTGTCACTTTCGCCTCGCCCGGCAATCAGACGCTTGGTGTTGCCGCGCCCGCGTTGTCAGCCACGGCCACATCCGGGCTTCCGGTGAGCATCACTTCCAGCACGCCAGCGGTGTGCACGGTGACCAACAGCACCTTGACTTTGGTGGCGGCGGGTACTTGCAGCCTGAGCGCGACCCAAAGCGGCAATGCAAGTTACAGCGCGGCCGTTGCCGTGGTCAACACCTTTACCGTAGCGTCCGCGGGTGGCGTCGTCTTGCCGAGCCAAACCATCACCTTCGCCTCTCCCGGCCCGCAGACGGTGGGAACTCCTCTCGCTTTGTCGGCGAGCTCCGACTCGGGTCTGGCTGTAACGTTCGCCTCCACCACGCTCACGGTATGCACGCTGAACGGCAATACACTTACACCGGTGGCGGCAGGCAACTGCACTATCACGGCCAATCAAGCCGGCAGTAGCAGCTACGCCGCGGCACCGACGGTAACGCGCACCGTTGCGGTGACCGATCCCGCGGTAGTGGCATCGGCTGTCAATGGCAAAGCGCTATACGCAAGCAACGGTTGCAGTAGTTGCCATGGCGTGGTACCGGCGAATATGAATGTGCTGGCCGGCGCCAACAGCCCGACCGTCATTCAGAGCGCCATCGCCGGCAATCTGGGTGGCATGGGCAGATTCTCCGGCTTGTCGAGCCAGAACCTGGCAGACATCGCCGCCTACCTGGCTACTCCGACGATTTGATTCAATGACAATCCTCCGGCAGAGCCGGAGGTATTCCGATTGCAGCCCCCCTCAAAGGGGGCTGATCGCAATCGATGCAAAGCAACCCCGCGAAACACGGAATCGGTGGAACAATCACACAATATTTGGTGCGCTTGTTCATCGCTTCGCTCCCGGGATCGGCGCTTGATGCCGCGCCTCTTCCCTCGCGCAGAACTGCCGCCGCAGCAGCCGAGCCGGCAGCGCGTGCGCGCAACTGGCCGCAGCCGCCTTCGATGTCTTGCCCGGCCGAATCGCGAAGCTTGGTCAGAATGCCGACCAGATCGCAAGATGTCCATTGTTGTTCGCTGAAACATTTTTTCAACTCGAGGGAGGCGTCATGGCAAATGTTGAGGAAATCGACAAGGCTATCGGTGCTTACGGTGCGTGGAAAGCCCGTCTCAAGTCGACAATTGCTTCTGGTAAGACAGAGATTCCCGTGACGGCAATAAGGGTAGACAACGAATGCGCATTCGGGAAGTGGCTATACGGTCAGACGCTGACTGCATCAGACAAGGCCACACCCGACTACAGAACCGTGAAGGATCTGCACGCACAATTTCATAAGGTGGCAGGACGAGTGGCAGAATCAGCAGTTGCCGGAAAAAAAGACGAAGCGGAAAGACTACTGGCAGGTGAATTTGGCACCACCTCGGTAAAGCTAACCGCTGCAATGATGTTGTGGAAAAAGATATCCAAATAGCTGTCCCTAAGTTAATCACCGGGTATGCGAGCTTGCGCGCGGCTTGATGCGTACCAAGGATAGCGATTGAGGAGAGAATGATGGCAACGGCGCAATGGAACGACGCATTGAGAGTAGGCCACGCGGTGATCGATAGGAATCACCTGGAACTGGTTGGAGTGATCAACGAGTTGGGCGACGCCATGAGTTGCGGCCGCGGCAGAGATGTCTGTGGCAAGGTTCTTGACGAACTCACTAGATGTACCAAGGAGCACTTTGCGACAGAAGAGCAATTGATGACCGCGCATCGTTTTGCCGCGGCATCCGACCATAGGAGAGAGCATGCCAATCTGACACAGAAGGCGATTGAACTCAAGGACAAGTGCGATTCGCGCACTACTACGCTCTCGGTGGACGTGTTGCATTTCCTCATGGGATGGCTAATCCATCACAGTCTCGAGTCGGAGAAAGCCTTGGCTCAAGGCGTTTCGTACGAGCGTTGCTGAACGTCGTAGCGGTTTAGGAGCGCGGCCTGAACTCCTGTGGCTTGGCAACGCGCTGTAGTGGCAAGAGCTAAGGGCAATAGACAATAATGGAAATCTACAAGATCGCTCTCGACATTGAGGAATGGGGCGCGCTGGCGCGCCTCGATCCACTGCAATTCGAACAGCGCAGAGCGAAGACTGTGCTGCGCTTCATCAGGAAGGCCACCACCAATGTGCGGACGATGTGCTTCTATGGCGCCAGAGAATTTGTGGCGATCGGCGGAGCATTTGAAGTGGATACCAACGGAACCGAGACGCTGAACGATGATAAGATGAAGAACCGCTTAGTTTCACCATCGCGCTGGGTGTCTATCTGCCATGAGACCGTCCAAACAGGGGAGTGCGGATATGGATCTGGGCATTCGCGGGCGCAAGGCGATCGTCAATGGCGGCAGCGCAGGCCTGGGCCGCTGCAGCGCTCTGGCTCTGGGGCGTGAAGGCGTCGAACTCTTCATCTCGGCGCGCAATGAAGCCCGGCTGATATACGGTGTTGCGCACACTCTGCTACGGAAGTAGGTTACATTGGTGGAGCCTCTGACCAGGCTACATAAAAGGACGCATGGTTATGAACACCTTCAAGAACTTAGTGGTGGCGTTACTCTTGACTGCCATCTCTTCCACATCGGCATTTGCCGCGATTACGGATGCTCAGTTGTTCGCCTGGGCAGCGGCGACATACCCTCAGTTCTTCTCTGGGACTCCTGTGACAGCGCAATTTCCACCCTACGACATTCAGTACTATCCGGGCAGTGCTACCTTTTTGGCAGTCAATACTACAGAAGGAAACGTATACGTCTTTGGGACAGTCACTGGTAACGTGCTGACTAGCGTAGGGGCATTGACAGCTTTTGCTCCTACCGTTTCTGCGTGGCAATCCACACTGCCTGATACGAGCGCCTACGCAGGGACATACCTAGGCAATTATTATTGGAGCGGGGGGGCAGGGGGATGGACGATAACGATAGACAGCACCGGTTCCGTTACCGGTCAAGGAACCGCCACATGTACCGGTATTTGTAATAATTCAGCCAATTATCCGCTATCCGGCTCGGTATCCGGCAATGGGGGCATAACATTTACTACTTATGGTGGCGATACCTGCAGCGGAACGATCGCGGCCTCTAGCGGAGCGCTATCAGGAACTTGTAATTACGTCTTCAACAGATCGAGCGGAGCATTTTCGGGCGCGAGGTAGACGCAACAATACTCCATTTCGGTCAGCGTCATTGGCTCAACGAGTCATGTTACCAACGTGCAAGTCTGCGCGACCGTCTCAGGAAATGATACGTGCGGATCGAGTGACGGTTTTGCCGTCGGACAGACGAGTTATATTTCTGGGACGGCAAGTTCAGGTGCCAGTTATGTTGTTTATGTACCCACCAATCAGCCGGCTGTTTCCTTCTGTTCGGTAACGTCTGGTGGTTCAGGCACTATCGGTTCAAGCATTGCCACGGCGGTCGTGACTTGTCAGTAGTACACCCTTTGCTTTGGCAGTTCCACATAGTGTTCGACAACACTGCGGGCTCCGCTTAGCCACGTCAGCACGAGTCAGCGGTAGCGTTGGTTGCGGTGACGATCCCCGTCGCCGTCGACCCGGACACAATATGGACCGTGTAGGTAATGCTGTGGTTCACGCCCTGAAACGTGCCGGCAAAGTCGACGCCGCTGATGGTCGACGACGGCGCTAGCCTTAGCACATCAATACTGCCTTGTAACGTACCCGTATCAATGGTGACTGCCGAATAGGCGGCTGCTGCGAAAAATGAAAGCGAGAGAAGCCGCAAACGAACAGCCGAACTCATTTTCATGTTGTTACCCCCTTGGCCAAGGAAGCACCGTTTGTGGATGAATCTACGGTATTTTCAGCGTGGCACAGGGGTTAAGTGATGTCGATCGCATTATGCCTAGACCGCAAATCAGCTGGTGACTGCAGACGAGCCGGCAGCGCGTGCGCGCAGCTGGCCGCAGCCGCCTTCGACGTCCTGCCCGGCCGAATGGCGAAGCTTGGTCAGAATGCCGCGCTGGTGCAGATGACGCGCCATCTCTGCCGCCCGCTCCCAGCTGGGACGCTTGAAGGCTAGCCCGGCGACGCTGTTGTAGGGAATGAAGTTCATCACCGCGTACTTGTGCGAGAGCAGCCTGACGATGCCGTCCAATTCCTCCTCGCCGTCATTGATCCCAGCGAGCAGGGTCCACTGATACTGGATCGGATAGCCTGTGGCTCGGGCGTAGCGCTCGCCGAGTTCCACCAGTTCGTCCGGCGCCATGCGCGCTGCGCGCGGCAGCAGGCGCGCGCGCAGTTCGGCGCGGGTCGAATGCAGGGATAGCGCCAGCGCCGGCTTTACGCGGCCGGCCGGCAAGCGTTCGAACACGCGCCTGTCGCCGACCGTGGAGAAGACCAGGTTCTTGTGGCCGATCGCCCCCGCCGTGCCCAGCAGTTCGATCGCCTCGAGCACGTTGTCCAGGTTGTGGGCCGGCTCGCCCATGCCCATGAAGACGACCTTTCTCACCACCCGCCGCGAGCGGGCGAGCGCCACCTGGGCGACGATCTCCGCAGCGCCGAGCTGGCGCACCAGGCCGCCACTCCCCGTCATGCAGAAGACGCAGCCCACCGCGCAGCCAACCTGGGTCGAGACGCACAGTCCGTCGCGCGGGAGCAGAACGCTCTCCACCGTCTGCCCGTCGGCGAGCGCAATCAGCAGGCGCGAGCAACCATCCTCTCCTGCGTGTTCGGAGCGCAGGCGCGCGAGCCCCTGCAGTTCTGCCGCCAAGGCCGGCAGCCCGAGGCGCACCTGCAGCGGGGGATGCGGCGCGCGGCCGTGGTCCAGCGGCAGCGCCTGAGTCCAGGCGCGGAGCAGCGCTTCCTCGTGGCAGGGTTTGGCGCCCTGGCTGCGCAAGCGGCTTCTGAGTTGTTCGATACGCATGGGAGGAGGCGAATGCTAGCACCGCCTCGAGCGGCGTGACCATCGATGGCGCTCGACTGTGAATCCGGGGATACTTCGCACTGCTTTGACGGAAGAAACTGGTGTGATATGGGGCTGCTTGCACAGCTGAAATCCCTTTTGGGTGTGACGCCTCCCCTGGACGAGGCGGTGCGTCGGGCCATAGACCGCGGGGTGGCCATCGCCGATCCGCTCATCAAAGCGGTGCCTCGCTACGACCAGAAATTGGCGGCAACGGCGCGCGCGGCTCTGGACTACTGCTTCAAGCTGGCCGCCGACATTCCCGGGCCGATCGAGATCAACGGCCGGGTGTTCAGCGAGAGTCCGCTGGTCCACGCCTTCTTTTCCGGGCCGGAGCAGATACGCGAAATGTTCGGCAGAAGCCAGGCGGTGCGAGACTTCCTGGCCGACGGGTCGGCTCCCAACGCCGAGGAGTTCTTTGGCTTGCTCGGTATGCGCCGCCACGAAAGGAAGGTCATGGGTGCGGGGCTCCATGGCGACCGGGTGCGCCGCGAGGTGCCACAGACCCTGCTCTATTTTTCCGACCATACGCTGCTGGAACTGAGCACCGAACTGGCGCAGACCCGCTACCGCATCGGTGAACTCGGCTTCGACAGCCTGGCGAAAAGTTTTGCCGGAAAGTTGGAACAACTGCGCCAAGAACGGCAGGCGTTGCACACTCAATGGGAATTGGCCAGAGCGACCAGGGGCGACCCGGAAGAGCGCGCGCAGGCCTTGTGCGAGCTGGAGATTCGCCTCTCCGAGGCGAATGAACGCTTGATGCCGGAGCAGGTGCTCGAGGCCTACCTGGCCTGGATGGCAAGCCCCGCCTCCATACTGAGGCTGGATCCGGTGACAGTCACGGTGGATCGCATGGGCGTGCTGGTCAACCCGGCCGAGGAACCCGCCTGCGAGGGAGATACCATCAGCTTCCCGGAGTTGATCGCCAGGGATAGACGTCGCTGGATCCTGGTGCTGGTGCGCATACGCCGGGAGGAGGTGGTGCAGGCGCTGCAGGCCTTCGAGCAGTCCACTCGCTATCTGCTGATTTGATGTCCGTGCGCCCGCGCACGCATTCGGAGCGGGGCAAGCCGTTCTGGCAGGAGGTTATCGGCAGTCGGGCGTTGGTCAGAACGCGGTCAGGTTAGTGCCGGCTGCACCGACGGCGAGGTAACCGTAAATGTTGTGTGTTATGGCGAACAGATTGCTGGTGGTGTTCGACAGCTGTGCCTCCCAAGTGACGCCGCCGTCGTCGCTGGTGAGGACGGTGCCGGCGTTGCCGACGGCGACGAAACGCGTGTTGTAGGTGGCGGCGTTGAGGGTGTTGCTGCTGCCCGAAGCGCGCACTGTCCAGGTTCCGGCATCGTTGCTGGTGATGATGGTGCCGCCGCTGCCCACCGCGACCCAGGTGGGTAGGGAAGTGAGCAAGCCGGCCACCGGCAGGACAGCGGTGTACGCGATCCCCTTCAGATCCGCCGTCGTCGCTGTGCTGATATTGGCGCTAGTCCAGTTGACCCCGTCGGCGCTGGCCAGCATCGTGCCCTGGGCGCCGACGGCGACGTAGACGTTGACGCCGCCGCTGCTGCCGTAGCTGACCGCGAAGAGGTCCCGCGTCGTGCCCGAGTTGGCGAGATTCCAGGTTGCGCCGCTGTCGGTGCTGGTGGTGATGGTGCCGCCGGCGCCAACCGCGACATAGGTGCCGGCGCTATTGGTGGCGAGGCCGTTCAGCGTGTTGCCGGTTCCCGAACTCTTGGCGGCCCAGGTGGCCTCGTCGGTACTCAGGACGATGGTGCCGTTGGCGCCCGCGGCGACGAAATTACCGCCGAAGACCGCGCTCTTAAGATCGGCGCTCACGGTGGAGTTCGGTGCAGTCCAGGTCTTGCCGTCGCTGCTGGAGAAGATCTTGCCCGCGGCGCCGACGGCGAAGAAGTTATACACGACCGTGCTCACGTTGCCCACCGTGCTCACCGCCGAGGCAGTACCGGCGCCCAGCAGATCGCTGCTGGTGAGCGGGCTGCCCGGCACCCAGAGGCCGCCGGCGATTCTCGGGACGATGGCCTGGGAGGGACTGCCGGGTCCACCGGCGCCGTTGCCGACCCGGCCATTGACGGTGAAGGCATAGGTGGCTCCGTTCACCAGTCCGCCTATCAGCTGTGGCGACGCGGCCTTGATGACGCTGCGCGCGCCGAGGAAGCTGGTCCAGTTGGCCGTGCTGATGCTGTCCGTGGGCGCGAACATGATCCAGTAATCTACACCGGGGGCCATGGTCCAGGTGACTGTGGCGCTCGCATCGCCCGCTGCAACGACCACGTCGGTCGGCGCCGGCGCCGAACTGCCGAGGCTGAAGCTGCCGCCGCCGCAGGCGCCGGCGAGCAATACGGCAACACAGG
>Ga0172380_10007093_pt1 | contig 12740 bp, 8 predicted proteins | sample Leawe162metaG_FD_119747 | JGI IMG/M metagenome (GOLD analysis project Ga0172380, IMG submission 119747) | Leachate microbial communities from a municipal landfill in Southern Ontario, Canada - Leachate well 162 metaG | ecosystem: Engineered > Solid waste > Landfill > Unclassified | place...
CCTCGACCATTCTTTGGTCGGTCGGTCTCGGCTTTGCACCACTCGCAACACGAGCGGCGCAAGCAGGTGACTTGATCAAGATGGCTGGTAACTCGGCTGTTTACTACCTCGGCAGCGATGGGAAGCGATATGTTTTCCCGAACGATAAGTCTTACTTCACTTGGTACTCGGATTTCTCTGGCGTCGTGACTGTTTCACAGTCCGAACTCCAGTCGTACCAGATCGGTGGCAACGTTACGTACCGAGCCGGTACGCGACTTGTAAAGATCACAACCGACCCAAAGGTTTACGCAGTTGAACCAGGTGGGTTGCTCCGTTGGGTCACAAGCGAGTCCATTGCGATTACGCTTTTTGGTTCAAATTGGGCATCGACGGTTGACGACGTGTCGGACGCGTTCTTCGTGAACTACACAGTCGGTTCTTCCATTAGCTCGAACACCTACCCAACTGGCTCGCTCATTAAGCTTGCTAGTTCCTCCGACGTCTACTACGTGGACGGCTCGTCAAAGCGCATGGTGACTGCGGCAGGCTTCTCAGCCAACAAGCTGAACAGCATGTACGTGCGAACAGCTGACGCGAGCGTATTCAACGCCCTCGGAAGCGGTTCACAAATCACTGGCACTGAGTCCGCCATTTGGAACGTTTCAGGCGGCGCCTCCGGCCCTGTGGTCGGTGGTTCTGGCCTTAGCGTTTCTTTGGCTTCAGACACTCCAGCTTCTACTGTGCAAGCTGATGGTACTGCCTACAATCCAGTGTTAAAGCTGAATTTGACGGCAGCTGCTGATGGTGCCGTAAACCTCACTGGTCTTACGGTTACTCGTCAGGGCCTCTCAGCCGATTCTGACGTTGATGGCGTTGGCTTCTTTGATGCTAACGGCATGCGACATGGTAACTTTGTCAGTTTTGCTGACACAAAGGCTGCCATTTCGTTCTCGAACGACCCAGTTGTCGTTCCTGCTGGTCAGACCGTTGCTGTCTGGGTAAAGACAAACCTCGGTTCGTCAATCTCCAGCGCAACCTACGCAGTTTCCGTTGTAAGTTCTTCCGATGTGAAGACAACTGCAGCGGTGAGCGGTTCGTTCCCAATCGTTGGTAACGGCTTCTCAGTCATCGACGGTTCGAGCTCTGTCGGGGGTCTCACCATTGGTGATCAAATCCTTGCATCTTCTGCCGTTAGCGTTGACATTGGTGTAACCAATTACTTGTTGGCCAAGCTTCGAATGACTGCTGGTGCAAATGAACCAGTCAGAATTGCTCGAGTTCGCTTGTTCAACAACGGTACAACCGATGACAACGACATTCAGAACTACACGTTAGTTGCACCTGATGGCACCGTTCTCGCGACCGCCGCAGAGGCGTCGAACCGGTACATCACATTCACACTCACCACGCCTTACCAGATTGCAGAGGGTAATTCCCGCGATCTAGAAGTGCACGTTGATGTGAAGGATGGTTCTTCTCGCACAGCGCAGTTGAACATCCAAAACAACTACGATGTAGAAGTGTATGGGTTGGAAACTGGTTCTGGCCTTTTGCCGACCGCCGTTGCGAACGACACCTCGTTCCCAATTGGTGACACCTCTGGTCGTAACACATTGACGGTTCGCGCCGGTACGTTGACAGTCAACAAGGCTGCAACGTCACCATCCGGTGAAATTGGTAAGTCAACCCCAAACACCGTGCTCGCCATTTGGGAGCTCGAGGCCAAGGGTGAACCAATTGAATTGCAACGTGTTGACCTTGACCTCTTCACGAACTCCTCAAGCGGAGTTGCTGCCACCGACCTTACTGGAACTATCAAGCTCCAGACGACCGATGGCACAACATTAATGAGTTTTGCACCAACTGCTACAGATGGTGGTGAGCTCTTCGCCAGTGCTGTGGGTACTGACTCGCAGACCTTGTCGAACTACTTGACGATTCAATCAGGTCAAAAAGTGAAGATTCAGCTTGTTGTAGATACAGACTCTGACATCAGCACAGGCGAATCGCTTCGCGCTGGTATTGGTGACTTGTACTACAAGCAAACGACTTCAAACACCTACTCGACTGCTTCTGATGATGTTTTGGTAACTGGTAATCCTCTTACCGTTACAACAAACTCATTAACAGTGACATCGAACGGTGCGTACGCCAGCCAGAATATAACAGCTGGTCAGGCTGAGACTCGTCTTGGTTCGTTCCTTTTGAAGGCGAACAACGCAGAAGGCATCAACATTACAAGCATGGCTCTCCAGTTTAACGGAGCTGATGCTGTTGGTGTTACAGACATCTCGAACGTGAAGTTGAAGCGTGCTGACACCGGTGTACAAATCGGTAGCACGCTCGCAACCGTCGCTGACGTTGCTGGTGCCTCTAACACGTTTAGTGTTGCAGGTCAACTCAACATCGCGGCGAACGCTTCAGTGTTAGTTGATGTATACGGATCGATTGCTAGTGGTGCTTCAGATGGTGACGGTACAGGCGACACACTTGCTATCACGATTCCAGCAACTACTGGTATCTCTGGTGTAGGTGCTCAATCTGGTGCCACCATTCCAGCAAACAGTGCGGCTACGCTCCAGACCATCACTTTTGTGCAGTCTGGTACGTTGACTGTTGCTGTTGACCAATCTGGTGCTGCGTCTTCGCAGTTCTACACCACTGGTCTCTCTGGCGTTGAGATGGCTCGCGTTAAGCTCACCACCACAAACGAAGGTGCCAAACTCCAGAAACTCGAGCTCCGCTCGACCAATGGTACTGGCAACATCGACTCGGTGAAGCTTATGGGTACAGGTCTTACATCTGACCCAGTAACCAATCTGAGCTCTGGTCTTGCTACCTTTACGTTCTCGTCGGGCAGTGAAATCACTGTTCCTTCGAACAGTTCAAAGGTACTGACGGTTGTGATTAATACCACTCCGTTGCAGAGTCTCATTGGTGGTAACCTTGGCGTTCTCGGTTTTAACACCGCTGACGCTATTGGTGCCGATTCAGGTGTAGCCATACAAGAGCGAATTTCCGGCGGCACCGTATGTACCGCAGGTACTGCCTGTGGAACATTGGCTGCTGGTGACCTCGTCTACTTCACCGTTGCTGGAGACGGCGCGGCTGCAACTGACGACACACCGGGCTTTAAGCTCATCACAGCAGTTACTAGCAGCTCACTTATCGCTGCTGACTCCCTCACCCTCGAAGGAACAGCTGCGAACTCATGGGCAACAAGTGATTTGATCACTGAATTGCCAATGGTTGAGTCAGTTGCTGGTGATGGTAATGCCGGTGTTACTTACGCTATCGGTGATATCGTTTACGTCTATGACGCAGATGATAACGAGGCTGGCTTCAAGATTGTTACAACAGGAGTTGCTTCTGGCGATGCCCTTACTGGCTTGGCCTTTAGCCCTGCTGGTAGCGTGGCAATCGATGCAGCCGGTGATCGTGTTGTGAAGCTTACAAATGCTAATGCAATTGTTGGTAACACCATGCGTTACGAAGAAGTTGAACCTGTCATTACGCTTTCGGCATCGAGCCCATCAGGCACGACTTCACCGAACAGCGAACAGACTGTTGGTGTCTTCAATGTGAAGGCCGAAGGTGGCCGAGACATGACATTCAACGGTGTAACTGTTGAGAAGAACGGTTCTAACAGCCCAGAGCGCTACGTAACGAAGCTTTCCCTTTGGAATGGCTCGACGAAGCTTGCTGAGGTTGCGAACTCAACAGTAAGTGGTACGACAGCAGTTGGTATCACCAACGCTGACACCATCCTGAACCTTTGTTCGGGAACGTCAGACACCGCAGGTGAAATTGGTGGTATCACACAAGCTGAAGCCGACACCCTAGAGGCCGGCGACAGGGTTGTAATCGTTGATGGAACAAACACCAACACGGTTACAATTTCGGCGGTTACAGGCACGACGATTGCTGCTTGTAGCTCTGGTGCGCCAGCAACTGGTTACGCCATTACCTTTGATGGCACTGTAACAATCGCCGCGTCGGCGACAGTTGACTTCCGCAACAACCGTGTTCACTTCGACGCTAGCCAGGCCAACACCAACGACACTGCACTTGTTGAACAGACTGTCACTGCCGGTCAAACAATGACCCTCACAGTGAAGGCTGATACAAGCTCAGTGAAGACGGGAGCTGGGACAAGCACCATTACATTTGGTGTTAACATTCCAGGCTCAAATGGCCCACTTCAGGTCACTTCGACGCAGATCGAAGGTTTCAGCTGGGATTACTCCCCGTTGAACTCCAACGGTGCTGCGTCGTACAAGACGGAAGGGGATAGCTACCCGGTTATTGGCAACACCCTCAGCTACTAATAGCTAAGAGTGGAGGCGTTCGTTAAGAGCACCTCGTCAAGGAAAAGAGCCCCGAAAGGGGCTCTTTTCTATTGAGTTTAGTCTTGGTACACTGCTTAAACTATGAATAAAAAAATTATCATTCCAATTGCTTCAGCCCTTATTGTGCTGGGTTTTGCTGGGTTACTTCTATATCCCCGCTATGCTGAAAAAAAACAATTGCAGAATTGGCAGGAGCTAGCTGCCAAGCACCCACAAGGCGTGCAGCTGATGGAAGAAATAAAGCGTCGACAAGTCGAACTGAAGGATGATAATGCCGAAAATGATATCGCGGCAAATAACTATTTAGCCATCAGCATCTCAAACTTGGGTGATAAGACGGGTGCATTAAAGTATTACGAACGAGCGTTAAAACTTGATCCAAAAAGTCGGATTGCGCTCAACAACATAGCCAACGTCTATCAAGACCTATCGGATTGGAATAATGCCGAGGTCTACTTTAAGAAATTGATTACGGCGGAGCCTGGATATACACCGGCGTATCGTTCTCTTGCATATTTGTATCAGTACCGCTTCAACGACCCAGAAGAAAAAATTAAGGCGTTGATCGATCAAGGATTAGCCGCTAACCCCGACAATGGCGACCTTTTGTCTTGGATTATTTCGTACTATCAAGAGAAGCAAGAAAACGACAAAGCAGTGCCATACTCTCAGCGCTTGGTAGATTCCCTTAACAAGGCCGCTGCGACAGGAACGCAGGACAAAAACAATGTCGGTATACAAGTTGAATATAAATAGTTGTTACGGTTTTGTTAACACTAAAAGCAGCCTCACGGCTGCTTTTTTATTGGAAGCATTTTCTGACCCAAGTTTTCAGCCGTGCTATACTTCATAAACTATGAATTTTACACGGGCAGTCGTCATTAAACACATCGCGGTACTTACTGCAGCCTTTCTTTTTGCGTCTCCGGTGTTTGCCGCGTTTGACCCCAATGACGTTCACTACCCACAACAGTGGTATTTGCCGCAGGTTGGTATGCCGCTCGCGTGGGAGGTCACTACTGGTGGGCCAGACGTTGTCGTGGCGGTTATTGACACCGGGGTAGACATTTATCATCCGGATCTTCGAAATCAAATTTGGACAAACCCAGGTGAGATTCCTCACGACGGGAAGGACAATGATGGTAACGGATATGTGGATGACGTGAACGGCTGGGATTTTTTAACCAAAACAAATGACCCGCGACCAGAAGCAACACCACCATTTTCAAAAACTGCGCTGCATCACGGCACGGTGGTGGCCGGAATTATTGCGGCAGAAGGAAACAACAAAGAGGGGATAGCCGGCATAGCGTGGCGTAGCCGCATTATGCCGCTTCGCGTTTTAGATTCACACGGTGAAGGGGATGTGAATGTGGTGGTTGATGCGGTGGACTACGCAGTGAAAAACGGAGCAGATGTTATTAATCTCAGTTTTGTTGGCCCAGGGTATAGTAACCGTTTAAATGCGTCACTCAGAAAAGCGTATGAAGCCGGGGTGGTGATTGTGGTGGCGGCGGGAAACGAAACAGGCGGGAAAGATTTAACAACGTCGCCCCTGTATCCAGTGTGTTTTGATCAGGGCAGCACGGAAAATTGGATAATCGGGGTGTCGGCAACAGACACGCTTGATCAGCGCTACGTGAATGGTAATTACGGTAACTGCGTGGACATAATGGCTCCGGGCACCCTCTTCTTCAGTACACAGGTGTGGGACCTCGGTAAAGGCTTAGCCGAAGCTTATGGCGGACAATGGTCGGGCACTTCGGTGGCCGCACCCGTTGTGTCTGGGGTGGCGGCGCTTGTAAAAGCAACCCAACCAAAGCTGACCGCTCGTCAAATTATTGATGTTCTGCTCAAAAGCGCGGACGACATCAGTGCGTCGAATAGATTTATTAAAGATAAAATTGGTGTTGGTCGAGTAAACGCTAGCCGTGCGGTTGTAGGCGCACAAGCACCAACTGGTACGCCACCGAAGACCTCTACGATAGCTGGTGGGCGCATAGTGACGGTGACTGGGAGTAGTCGCGAGCCATTACTAAAAATCTTCTCTGGGGCGGGTCAGCTTGTGCAGTCGTGGTCGGTATATAAAGACTCGTTTGTGGCCGGAGGAGGCGTTGCGGTCAGTGAGAACTCTCGAACGGTTCCAGAAACTCGTGGCGTCAACATCAGCGCCATCATTCGCGGCGAACAGGTGGTGGTGGTTGGTGAAGGTGTTGGCGGGTTTGGACGGCTGCGAGTGTACGACACGGCTGGCACTATTAGCTCGCAGTGGTATGCATTTGATAAAGCAGTGCGGGTGCCGCTTTCTATTGCTGCGGGAAACCTGCAAGGAAATGGGGAAGGGGCAATTGCTATTATGCCGGCTGCTGGTGGTGGACCACAGGTACGAATTTTCAATTCCACCGGAAAATTACTTGGTCAATTTTTTGCGTATGACAAAAGTCTTCGTGGTGGATTTTCAGTAGCAGTTGGCGACACAGACGCGGATGGCAAAGCGGAAATAATTGTTAGCTCAACAACACTGAACCTTCCCGTTCGCGTTTTCACGGCTGAAGGAAGTTTGATGAACGAATGGCGGCCATACCCAACCTACCGCGGTGGCGTGAGCGTTGCAGCTGGGGACCTTGATGGCAATGGTGAAGTCTCAGTGATTACCGCACCCGTTAGCGGCGGTGGCCCGCACGTGCGGCTGTTTGACGGCCGTGGAAAGTTGCTTGGCCAATTCTTCGCCTTCGCCGAGTCGTTTCGGGGAGGGGTGTCGTTAGCTGTGGGCGACACGGACAGTGATGGCCGCGATGAAATAGTAGCGGCGCCAAGAAGTGGTGGTGGCCCACAAGTGCGTATTTTTAGCGGCCAAGGAAAGCTGCTTGGCCAATTCTTTGCATACACCCAAACGCTGCGTACCAACATTGCACTTACCGTACTTCGGTAACCTATGGTGCTTCGTCAATTAACACTTTTTTTCATTGCTGGACTGGCAGCATTTTTGACTGACTTCGGAGCGTACATGGTGCTAACGAGAAACGTTGCGCTGCTACAAAGCTTTTACCTTTTGGTAAGTATCTTTACCGCTACGCTCGGTCTTACGGTGTCATACCTCATGAATCAACTGTTGGCATTTCATGCGTCTGGTATGCCGTCACTCAGGCGGTACAAGCGTTTTTTCTTTGTATATGTGCTCGGTATTGTTTGGCAAAATTTGCTTTTGTACTGGTTTGTTTCTACGCAGCATTTGCCCGACGCCGTAGCGAAAGTTTTAGCCATTCTAACTGTGGGACTATTCTGGAATTTTTTACTCGCGAAACATTGGGTTTTTCGTTATACTAATTCCAGTATTACCCAGCCGTAAAGCATTATGGTGAAATCATTTGAAAAGAAGAATATCCTCGTTGTTGGTGGGGCAGGTTTCATTGGCTCGCATTTGTGCGATGAACTTGTAAAGACGGCGCACGTGTTGTGTCTGGACAATTTTTTGACCGGTACTGAAGAGAATATTGATCATTTACTGTCGAATCCAGATTTTTCGTTTATTCGTCATGATATTACGGAACCAATTGATTTGAGCGACCCGACCTACGGGTTAGCGAAGAGCAAGGCGCCATGGCAAGGGGTGCAGGAGGTGTATTTTCTTGCCTCGCCAGACGCCCGAGGGGATATTGATCGTTTTCCAGTGGAGACGATGATGGTGAACTCGGTTGGTCTTCGAAACGCTCTTGATTTGGCACTCAGTAGCAAAGCCACCTTTTGTTACGTATCGTCAGACGCCATTTACGGCTCACTGGCGGACACCGCAAGTCACATCAAAGAAACAAACGCTGGTATTGTGCGGCATATTGATAACTACAGTTCGTACGCCGTGGCACAGCAGTTTGGTGAAGCCATTGTTGAAACCTATCGCCGTAATCGTGGGTTGGATGTGCGGGTGGCACGAGTCTTTAATACCTATGGGCCACGGATGACACTGGACGCAACTGATCTCGTGGCTGATTACACCCGGCGAGCGGCTAATGGAGAAGCAATACTTTTGTTTGGTGGTTCTGAAGCTGTCAGTTCGTTTTGTTATGTGACCGACACCGTGAAAGGGTTGCAGCGCATTATGGCGGCTGGCGACGAGCAACCGGTAAACATTGGCAGCGATCAGCCAGTTCGAGTTATGGAGTTGGCGCAGATGGTCATGGCTCTTGTTGGTGCCGAAGTCGAAGTTGTCATTCGTTCAGACTATACCGACGGCCACCGGGCGCACCTTGTGCCAGATATAACGCGTGCCAAAGAAACGTTGAGCTGGTTTCCGGTAACGTTGCTGAAAGACGGACTAAAACGCACTGTCGAAGATTTGCGGGCCAGTCGAGGATTGGTGCACCCAGCCGCTTAGTAGGGTATGCGGGTAGTAGCTGTTGTGCCGGCATACAATTGCGCCGACACAATTTCTGAAGTGGTGAGTGGGTTACTGCGGCAGGTGCAGGAAGTGGTTGTGGTGGATGACTGTTCAAGTGACACGACAGCGAGCCGCGCCGAAGCCGCTGGTGCAACTGTCCTGCGACATCGACTGAATCGAGGACAAGGAGCGGCGCTCGTTACCGGTACTCGCTACGCCCTTACCCACGGCGCCGACGTCATCGTTCATACAGATGCCGACGGGCAACATGATGCGGGTGAAGTGCCGAGGCTCCTTGCAGCGCTTGCTGACAACACTGTAGACGTGGCCCTCGGTTCACGTTTTTTGGGTGAAGCAATTGCTCTCCCAATGCCACGACGAATTGTTCTGCGCCTCGGCATTGTTTTTACATGGCTTTTTTCAGGGCTTTGGTTAACCGACACCAATAACGGGTTTCGAGCAATGACAAGAAAAGCGGCAGACGAAATACAAATTCGTCAGGATAGAATGGCTCATGCGAGCGAAATAGTGGACGAGATAGCTCGACTGAATCTTTCTTATGTTGAAGTTCCGGTTACAATTCGCTACAGTGCCGCCAGTCTTGCGCAAGGCCAGCGCAGCAGTAATGCCATTAAAATTGCACTCCGACTATTTGTTGATACGTTTTACCCGCATAAGTAATATATGGGCTTTCAAATACTCATGGTTCTGTTTGCCACATATTCAATTTGGCGAGCGTGGTCGGCGTATAGAACCGATGGCATTGACCGACGTAAGCTTGTTTTGTGGGTTGTCATTTGGCTCGGCGCCGTAGTAATTGTTTTTCAACCAGCTCGCACGGATACGTTGGCGGCGTTTTTGGGTGTTGGGCGGGGGGTAGATGCCGTTTTTTTCTTGGTAATTCCAACATTATTTTTTCTTGTTTTTCAGTTAACGCGTAAAGTTGATCGGTTTGATAGAACCATTACGACGTTGGTGCAAGAGCTTGCATTAAGTGACGAAGCACGAAAGCGCATACCAAATGACAGAACATAAGCCGCCGCACGTTGTTGCGGTTATTCCTAGCTATAACGGCGCTGAAGATTTGCGCCTGGCACTCTCGGCGCTCGTACAATGTCAGTATGACGGGTTAGAGATACTTGTGGTGGACAACGCCTCAACTGATGGTAGCGTCGCAATGATGCGCGCAGATTTTCCGACCGCTGTGGTGCATGAGATGAAAAAGAACACCGGCTACGCCGGCGCGTGCGTGGCGGGATATGAACTGGCAGTAGCCCGGGGGGCTGATTTTGTTGCGTTCGTGAATCAAGACTGTGAAGTTACGCCGCACTGGCTTACGCCAATAGTGAACCTATTTCAAACTGACGAAACCGTTGTGGCTGCGCAGCCGCTCATACTTTATTCACAGGACAGAGAAAAAATAAACAGTGCCGGGAATGCCATACACTTTTTAGGTTTCGGATTTTCAAATGGCGAAGGACGCATGCTTGCAGACAGTCGAAGTCGACGCTACCTCTTTAAGCCAACAGAAGTGCCGTATGCGTCGGGTGCGGCGCTCGTTGTTCGGGTGCGTGACATCATGCTGTGCGGCGGGCTATTCGAAGCAGATTTCTTCATGTATCACGAAGACCTCGATTTGGGGTGGCGAATACGGTTAGCTGGTAAGCGAAGTATGCTGGTGCCGTCTTCCCGCGTGTTTCACCGGTATGAGTTTAGCCGCTCCACGGCCATTAAATATGAATACGGCGAACGGAATCGGTTGCTGGTACTCATTATGAATTACCGTTTTCTGACTTTACTCTTGCTCTTGCCCGCACTGCTGCTTGCTGAGGTTGGCATAGTCACGCTGTCCTTACTTAAGGGTTGGTTTCCGTTAAAGCTACGAGGCTATCGGTATATACTAAAGCAATGGCCGAGTATTCGAACTCGTCGGCATAAGCGGCAGTATGAACGTCGAGCTTCAGAACGAAGCGTGACGAAACCGTTTACTGGTCGGATTACAAATTATAATCTTGGCGGACCTGTCCTACGCGTTGCGAACCCAGTTTTCAACTTGTACTGGCGAGTTGTTCGTCGATTGCTTCGCTGAAAAATATGAAAAACATTGGCATCATTGTTTCAACATTTCCACCCTACGCTGGTGGGATGGGTAACGTTGCTGCGGCGCAAGCAAAGGCACTCAGTGAGCGAGGGTTTGCCGTTACGGTCTACGTGCCCATGGCTCCTGGTTTTACTACTGACGTAACCGCAGATTTTTCACCAGCTGTTTCCGTGGTCCCAGTGCCAGCAACAATCCGATTTGGGAATGCCGCTTGGGTGCCAAACATTCAAACGTACGTCGCAAACGAAGATATAGTACTTTTGCATTACCCATTTTTTGGCGTTGCTCACGCATTTGCAAAAGGATTGCCAGCAGGGAAGAAACTTGTTACGTACTACCACATGGACACTGTAGCAAGCGGCTGGCGTCGGTTAGTTTTTAACTGGTATCACCGGTGTTTGCCTGGCTTACTGCAGCACTCAACGGCCGTACTCGTCAGCAGTCGAGACTATGCTGAACATTCTCGGATTGCGTCGTTTTTACCGAGCCTAAAAGATAGACTGCGGGTTATACCGTTGTCGGTAGACGCAAGCCGGTTTATCCCAACTGCCAAGCCAGCGGATTTACTGGAGCGTTATCAGGTACTGCCAGAGACGCCAGTGGCACTCTTTGTTGGCGGACTTGATAGCGCGCATTATTTTAAAGGTGTGCCGAAACTACTCCATGCCTGGCAGCGTGTTGTCCATGATTTGCCTGTTGCCCGACTACTCATTATTGGTGAAGGTGACCGACGTAAAAGCTACGAGCACCAGGCAAAAAAATTGGGAATATTTAAAAGCGTTAGTTTTCTCGGCGCCGTTTCGCCGAGTGAGTTGCCGAGTCACTTCTCAGTGGCCGATGTTATTGTTTCGCCGTCGGTAGACCGCTCAGAAGCGTTTGGGCTCGTCCTGCTAGAAGCCATGGCGAGCGGCAGGGCGACCATCGCCAGTGATTTACCCGGCGTGCGTAGTGTGGTGGTGGACGGCGAAACAGGGCATCTAGTTCCTCCAAATGATGATGGTGCATTAGCCACGGCACTCCTTGATTTGTTAAGCCGAGAGGCGGTGTGTCAGCGGTATGGTGAACGTGGTCGTGAGCGGGTTGTGGCTAACTACTCGGAGAAGGTGGTGGGGGATGCGCTAGCAGAACTTTTGCAACTCATCGCATGAGGGTACTTATTGTTTCTCCGGCCTACACAAGCAGCAGACGAGGTGGGGCTGAGGTTGTGGCAGCACGTACGGCGGCAGGCTTTCATGCGCTCGGTTGGGAAGTGACCATACTCGCGGCAGGTGAGGGCAAGGAAACGGTTCGGGAAGGAGTTCTGTGTCGACTGCAACCTTGGAATTTTTGTGATTTGGAATCGGTACGACTTCTACCTGTGCTACTGCGCTACGCATGGGCTGTTTGGGACGCGACCGGTTTCGGAGCCCGCACGCAACTAAAGAAAATTTTAGAGGCCAACAAGTTTGATTTGATTGTTGTTCATGGGTTACGTGGTTTGGGCTACGGCCTTCTGCCGGCTTTAACGAAGGCGGCCAAAGTTGTGTATGTGGCCCATGATGTGCAACTCCTTGAGCCGAGTGGCATTCTGTATCCTACTACAGCAGACGCAGCGCTCGGTGGAGTGAGTCGTCGAGTGTATAGATGGTACATGCGAAAGCTAAGTAGTTATGTATCCACAGCAGTATTTCCATCCAACTTCTTAAAAGATTTTTATAGTAAGTACGGTTATTTTACTAAAGCAAACTGCGCTGTTGTACCTAACCCATTTGGGGAGGGACAGAAAAAAGACGTAGGTGAAGCAATGACTGTTGTTTTTGACGGGCAGCTTGAAAAACAAAAAGGAATATACGTGCTTCTTGAAGCCTGGTCACAGCTGGCAAAATTAGACGCAACACTTCTTATTATGGGTGAGGGTAGTGCGCTAGCGACGGTGCGAACGGCGGCGTTTAAG